>WNGE01011471.1_pt1 | contig 21360 bp, 20 predicted proteins | sample 5400651 | NCBI WGS metagenome assembly WNGE01 (sample SAMN13153370, study PRJNA577476) | soil metagenome | isolation source: 60 cm soil or saprolite under grassland replicate 2 | place: USA:California | collected 2016-06-15 | reverse complement strand
GCTTTGCGAAGTCGAGCTACGGAATGCCACCAGAGAACCCATTTGTTTCGCTCAGCGACCCGTCCTTCGCTCCAAGTCTTCGTGGTACCGAGCCCCCTGCACCGTGATCTTCGAGGCGGCGCTCTCGATTTCGCGGAGATCGTCGGACGTCAGTTCGACGGCAGCCGCTCCGATATTCTCCTCCAGGCGTTCCAGCTTCGTGGTCCCCGGAATCGGTACGATCCACGGCTTCTGGGCAAGCAGCCAGGCAAGCGCGATTTGAGCGGGGGTCGCCTTCTTTCGCTCAGCGACCCTGCTCAGCAAATCAACCAAAGCCAGATTCGCTTTTCGAGCCTCTGGCGTAAAGCGAGGGACGATGTTGCGGAAGTCGGAACTGCCGAACGTTGTGTTTTCGTTGATCTTTCCCGTCAGGAAGCCCTTCCCCAGAGGGCTAAATGGAACGAAGCCGATGCCGAGTTCCTCCAGGGTCGGTAACACTTCCGCTTCAGGGTTTCTCCACCACAGCGAGTATTCGCTCTGGAGTGCCGTCACGGGCTGAACGGCGTGCGCGCGACGGATCGTTTGCACTCCTGCTTCCGAAAGGCCAAAATGCTTCACCTTCCCTTCCTGAATCAGGTCCTTCACCGTTCCGGCCACGTCTTCGATGGGCACATCCAGGTCAACACGGTGTTGATAGAACAGATCGATAGCATCGACCTTGAGTCGCTTGAGCGAGGCCTCGGCGACCTGCTTGATATGCTCTGGCCGACTATCCTGGCCCATCTGCTCCCCTTTGGGACCTAGCTTGAACCCGAATTTGGTGGCGATCACCACTTGTCCACGAAAGGGAGCAAGCGCTTCGCCCACGAGTTCTTCATTGGTGAACGGGCCATATGCTTCTGCGGTGTCGAAGAAGGTGATGCCGCGTTCGACGGCTGAACGAATCAGTCGGATCATCTCCTGCTTGTCGGGTGCCGGACCGTAGGCATAGCTCATGCCCATACAGCCGAGCCCGAGAGCCGTAACTTCTAAGTTACTTTTTCCAAGTGTGCGCTTCTTCATGGGTCTTGCCTCCTGTTTATAAATGAAAGTTTAGAACGATCTTCCTCTACTATCACGCCTGGTATTGTTCGTCGCTGACCTTTTCCATCCAGTCGACGGTCTTGCCGTCGAGCTTTTCCTGAATGGCGATGTGCGTCATGGCAGTGGTTGCCGTGGCACCGTGCCAATGTTTCTCGCCCGGCGGGAACCAGATCACATCACCCGGTCGAATGTCCTCGATCGGACCACCCCAGCGTTGTACCCGGCCGAGGCCCTCCGTCACGATCAAGGTTTGACCCAGCGGGTGGGTGTGCCATGCTGTCCGAGCGCCAGGCTCGAACGTGACACTGGCGCCGACCACGCGTGCCGGATCGGGTGCCTCAAACAGGGGGGCAATGCGTACCGTACCGGTAAAGTACTCGGCCGGTCCTTTCCCGGAAGGTTGCGAGCCACTTCTTTTGATGTCCATTTTCTGCATTCCTCCACGTTGAATCGTTTTTGGTACCTCATGAGGCCTCACGATCCCATCTCTTGCGGTTTTCAGTGAAGTGAGAGCCGTAGAAATGGCTAAAGGCATGTGCATTCATGCCCGCATGCTTGTGAAAGCCGATGAGGGCTGGACAGGCCAACACATCAGTGCAGCGTTGTCCCTTCTTGAAGAAAAGTCCAGCTTGCCTGCAAAAGCAGAGAGGCATGTTCTCTGTCTGGAGGTATTATAGACACCCTGGAGCACAGGGTGGTAGAATAATTATCGAAAATGCTTGTCTGATTCTGCAAATCTTCCAGATGAGCGATAGAGAAACAAGAGAAGAGGTTCCGATGAATGTGATGATCCACCAGCAGGCCGAACGCGAGGCACAGCGGGTGCAAGCCAACCGCGAGGAACTGGTTGTACGGATCGGGCGAGCCATCCGCGAAGATGGGACCGTCCAGTCGCTCCAAGGGTTGCACCTATCCCGCTGTTCCTTGCCTCTCAAGCCTGTTCACAGTGTGCTCGAGCCATCCGTGTGCGTGATTGCCCAGGGGAGCAAGGAGGTCCTTCTCGGTGACAGTCGCTACCGGTACGATCCCTCACAGTATCTGCTCGCTACTGTCGAGTTGCCCCGCGTCAGTCAGGTTCTGGAAGCGTCGAAGGAACGGCCCTACCTCAGTCTCCGCCTGGAACTTGCCCCCACCGTCGTCAGTTCGGTCATGGTTGAGGCCGGTCATGCCTCGCCTCCAGGGCATGCCGATGTGAGAGCCATCGACGTCAGTCCATTGGATGGGAACCTGCTGGACGCCTTCGTGCGGCTCGTCAGACTCCTGGATTCCCCTGCCGAAGCGCCCGTGCTCCTGCCGCTGATCACGCGGGAAATTCTCTACCGACTCCTGATGGGAGAGCAGGGTGGCTGACTCCGTCACCTTGCTCTTCAGGGGGGCTACACACCCCACATTGCCAGAGCGGTCGGACGACTCCGTCAAGACTTCGACCAGCCACTTCACATCGAGGAACTCGCGCGAGAACTGGGCATGAGCGTCTCGGGATTCCACCACCACTTCAAATCCGTCACGGCGATGAGTCCCTTGCAATTTCAGAAGCGGCTACGACTCCAGGAGGCCCGCCGTCTGATGCTGGGCGAAGACCTCGACGCGGCAAGTGCTGCCTATCGCGTGGGGTATCACGACGCCTCCCACTTCAATCGGGAGTACAAAAGCCTCTTCGGCGTCCCACCGATGCGCGACGTGCAACGGCTGCGGGAAGAGGCCCTGGAAAACGCTGGCCGATGAGAAAGACGAGAACCGCTCTTCAGGCTGATGAGAGATTGTTGTATGATCCTCGTTCTGCTTGTCGTTCCGTGCAGCGCAGAGAAAACAGGAATGATAGTCAAGACTAGCCTGGACTTGACGTATGCATGGAGTGTGATGCTCCTCATTTCTGTGGGGTATGCGTTGGTCGATTCCGCTCTCTCAGTGAGCGGAGCGACTCCTACCCAGCCGTTTCTACACATTCCACCTGGAAAGTATAAAAGAATAAAGTCATTAATAACATTGCTCCTGGTAGGGTGATAAGCCACGGGAAAGCAAGCAAGAGTAATCCATAAGAAAAATTGGGATAAAAATAGACCAAAGCAATCAGCGGAGTAATCAGGCTATGCGCCAAGAAAAACCCTCTCAGCCACCTCTGTAAACCTTGTTTTGCAAATACAGGGAAGGCAAATAACGTCGCTAAACCCATGAATATATATCCTAATGCGTCAACATCCCAGAAAAGAGAGTGTGGCGTTTGATTGAGAACGCGAATCTCGTCCAAAGCACCTCTAAGCGAGAAGGGAATCACAGTGGCCAATTGAACAACGTAGTTCAAAGTGACATACACTGCATACATAACTGCAAAAAGGAGCGCCGCATGGCTCCAGATTTTCTTTTCGTTTGGCACGGTGTAGTGAAGCGCAAGAAGAGCAAGTAGAAAAGGGGTTGCAATACCAAGCGAGAATGCGTAGATGAGTATGCCATCCCAAGGAAATACCAGAACGCCTACCACTTGCAGTATTTGAGCAACACTGAATCCAACAGACGCAACAAAAGCTACAAGCGCTGACCAAAAACCGAATGTAGAAAAAATCTTTTGCATAGGCTTTCCCTTTTCATCATCTTTCTTCAGGTAAACCATTCACCGATATGATTATACTCTCAAATTGAGAGTAATGATAATAGCCTGAAGGGGGAGTCAACAAGGGGTGAGGGAGTAGTTTTGTGGCTGGAATGCGGCCTGGGGAGACCTCCGAGAGCCGCAGCTCGGGAGGGGTGGCACTATAGGCTCTCGGAAAGATCAGCTTTTGGGATTCGACAGGATGGGCTACAACGCGTACGGTTATGCCCATCCAGGTCTTTTCTGTACTACATCCTTGCGGTCTGTTCAAGCAACTTGGCAACTACTGCGGTCCACCCCGTCTGGTGGCTGGCTCCAACACCCCTGCCAGTATCGCCGTGGAAGTACTCGTAGAATAGTGGATAGTCGCGCCAGTGGGGATTGGTCTGGAAAGTCTCGTTGTTGCCGAAGACCGGGCGACGTCCATCTTCGCCACGCAAAAAGATGCTGGTGAGGCGGGACGAAAGCTGCCCGGCGATCTGCCATAACGTGAGCTTTTGACCAGAACCCGTCGGACATTCCACCAGGAAGTCGTCACCATAGTAGTGATGAAACTTCTGCAAGGTTTCGATCAACAGGAAATTGAGCGGAAACCAGATCGGTCCGCGCCAGTTGGAATTGCCGCCGAAGAGTCCACTGCTTGACTCTCCGGGTTCATAGTGAACACTGTATTCTGTGCCCATTGCCTGATAGACATACGGGTGCTCAGCGTGGTACTTGCTGATGGCCCGGATACCGTAATCGCTGAGAAACTCTTCGGGATCGAGCATCCGTTTGAGCAGACGCTTCATACGATGTCCGCGCACCAGGGCCAGCAAACGGCGCTCGCCTATTCCCGGCTCGTGCCAGCGCGAAACCAGGCTTGCCAGTTGCGGGCGGTGCTCCAGGAACCATTCCAGGCGCACTTTAAACTCGGGCAGGGCATCCAACAATTCCGGTTCAATCGTCTCCACTGCCAGCAGAGGGATAAACCCGACCAGCGAACGCACTCGCAGTGGGACATGCGAATCATCGGGCATATGCAGCACGTCATAAAAGAACTGATCCTCTTCGTCCCACAGGGAGATGCCCTCGCCCGCGATATTATTGAGCGCATCGGCGATGTAGAGGAAATGCTCGAAAAACTTGGTCGCGACATCTTCGTACACACGGTTCTCGCGTGCCAGCTCCAGGGCGATCATCAACATATTCAGGCAGAACATACCCATCCATGCGGTCCCATCCGACTGTTCCAGGTGCCCGCCTGTTGGCAGCGGTGCGCTGCGATCAAAGACGCCGATGTTGTCGAGACCCAGGAAGCCACCCTGGAAGACGTTATGTCCCTCGCTATCCTTGCGATTGACCCACCAGGTAAAGTTGAGCAAGAGTTTGTGGAAGACGCGTTCCAGGAAGCTGCGATCCGCTTTGCCCGTCATGCGTTTATCGATCTTATAGACGCGCCAGGCGGCCCAGGCGTGCACAGGTGGATTCACATCTCCGAAGGCCCATTCGTAGGCTGGTAGTTGCCCGTTGGGATGCATATACCACTCTCGCAGCAGCAGGATCAGTTGCTTCTTAGCGAAATCCGCGTCGATCAGTGCCAGCGGGATGCAGTGGAAGCTCAGGTCCCAGGCAGCATACCAGGGATATTCCCAGGTGTCGGGCATCGAGATCACATCGGCATTGTTGAGGTGCCGCCACTCATGGTTGCGTCCGACCTTGTGCGCCTCTGGTGGCGGCGGTCCAGCGGGGTCACCATACAGCCATTGATCAACATCATAATAATAAAATTGCTTGCTCCACAGCAGGCCCGCAAACGCCTGCCTCTGGACAGAATGCGCGTCTGCAGACAGATTTGCTGCGCCATAGGGTGCATAAAAGCGATCAGCTTCAGCCTGTCGCACTTTAAAGATTTCCCCGGCATCCACGAAGGGCGCGCGGTGTTGTGTGGAGGAGAGGCGCAACAGAATCGTCTCTGTCGCCCCTGGGGCAATCTGCATGTGGTAGTGTACGGCTGCTTTGGTCCCGATGCCATCAGGATTGACTGTGCCCGTGGTCCCGTTCACGATCGCGTCGTTGATGCCATCCTTGACGAAGGGAGTCCGATTGGGGACGCCCCATAAGCGTTGGGCGTTGCTCTCATTCTCGGTAAAGAGGAGCTGTGCTTTCTTCTCGCCCTGCTCATAGGCCAGCCAGTATTCTCCCAGCATTGCATTGTTGGCACGGACAAAGCGCTGTCCCTCCGTCTCACCATTTGACAAAGTGGCGCGCAGTTCTGGCCGTGACTCGGATCAGGATATCCTGTGGGTCCACCTTGGCATATTCGATTGTGACGTCGAAGTAGCGATCATCAGCAAAAACGCCGGTATCGATCAGTTCATATTCGGGCTGACCACGACCACGACGTCGGTTCTCTGCGACCAGGTCGGCGTAGGGGAAGGCTCGCTGAGGATACTTGTAGAGCGCCTTCATGTACGAATGTGTCGGGGTGCTCTCCAGAAAGTAATAATGTTCTTTGACATCCTCGCCGTGATTGCCCTCCGAACCGGTCAGCCCAAAGAGACGCTCTTTAAGGATGGGATCAGCCTCGTTCCAGAGGGCCAGCGCAAAGCAGAGCCGACCCTCATCGTCACTGATACCCAGCAAGCCATCTTCCCCCCAGCGATAGGTGCGCGAGCGGGCGTGATCATGGGGAAACGAATCCCAGGCGCTGCCATAGGGTGAGTAATCCTCGCGCACCGTTCCCCATTGTCGTTCGGAGAGGTATGGACCCCAGCGGTACCATAGCTGCGTGTTGGCATGCGCTTCGGCGAGCCGTTGCTGCTCAGGATTGGTATCGATGGCTGACGTGTGTTGCCGTGCCTCGCTACTGACCATTCCTGTCCTCTCCTTCCTGTGCGACCTCGACAAAGACCTTGATGGCTTCCTTATCTTCCGTCAGGTGACGCAACATCTCGGCATAGTTCTCCAGGCCGTGGATTTTCGTAGTCAGCAGCTTGTTGAGCCAGCCGGGATAGAGCGCTTCCGCCTTCACCATATCGTTGACGCCGCTCACGAAATCCGCTCGTGAGGCATTCACGGTCCCCACCATCACCTTATTGCCAAGGACGAAGCTCTGGTTAATCTTGTCCGCGTTGACCTCAGCCTTCGTGTCGCCACCGGTAATACCCGAGAGGACCAGTACCCCGTTCTTGCCCAGAACCTCCGCCGCCTGGAAGACCAGTGGACTGAAACCGGTGGCCTCGAAGATGAGATCGAAGGGACCCGACTCCGCCGTCACCTCTGCCAGCGTCTTTTCGCGTGAACTCACATAACGAGCGCCGATCTCCTCCAGGAGTGTGCTATTGAAGTAGGGTGGGATGCGGCGGGAATACGCCGTGACTTCCAGGCCCCGCAATCGTAAGGCCAGTGCTGCAAAGAGCCCGATCGTCCCGGCACCAATCACGGCTGCCCGCTGGGGTTGCCAGACCTTAAAGCGCCGCTGGATCTCAAATGCCTGGTTGACCCCTTTCTGTGCCACGGTCAATGGTTCAAGCAAAACCCCCACTTCGTGCAGAGTCGCTGGCAACGTAACGATATAGGCGGCGTCTTCTACATAATATTCCGTCAGGTAACCATGTCGCAGGTTGATACCCCGTTCGTAGTACACGTCATCGATCGTCATGTCCTGTAAGCCGATCTGGTCATAGATGCTGTGTCCAGGACGACGCACCGTGGCGACAACATATGTGCCAGGCTGGATGGTTGAGGGTACGTTCGGTCCTACTGCGACGACGCGACCGAAGTTCTCATGGCCGGTAATCAGAAATTTCTCGCCTTCAGGTGCCTGCCCATACAATGCTTCGTTAATCTCTTTATCGGTGCCATCCACGCCCACGCGCAGGACTTTGACCAGTACGCCTCGACCACCGGGAATATCGGTGATATTCGGTTGGGGAATCTCCTCCAGGTGCATGGAATGTGCTTTGCCCGGATACACTGCAATTGCTTTCATCTATTGCTCCTTTCTATGTTGCATCTTCGTATCTCCATGCTCATTGTCCTGTCTGGCACCGATTCGTTACACATCTGGTTTCTTGTGTCAAAAGTGTAACATCTCTCAGACCGGTTCCTGTACCGATACTGTTGTTTGTGTCCCTCTCCGTAAGACAGTGAGCGCCAGCAGAGGGAAGATCACAACTGACAAGACGCCAGCCGCAATAAGTGCGGCCCCGTTGGCTCTAGTGAGTAATCCCAGTTCCATCCCGATCTGTGCTGCAGTCACAATAAAGGAGAGCGAGGTAGCTTGCAAGAGTCCCGCTACTACCGTGCGACGGGTTCCGACAAGAGATCGGTACAGGATGGCTGGTAGTCCTCGTACGAGCAACAACGCCAACAGGAAGATGGGCACACGTAGGACAGTCGAGGGACTGGCAAAGAGTGCCGCCAGGTCAAAGCGTACTCCAGTCGTGACAAAGAAAATGGGGATAAATACCCCAAACCCAACCGCCTCTAGTTTCTGGTGGAACTGCGGATGGGTCATCCTTCTATCGGCGTCGATCAGTCTGAGGATCACACCACCAAGAAATGCTCCTAGAATCACTTCCAATCCGAACAGGCTGGCCAGGACCACAAAGCCTGTTAATAGGAGGAAAGCACCACGTACACGAATCTGTGCCGTCGTATCCTGCAGACGTTGCAGGACGGCTGTAAGATGCATCGATCGCCCCACGCGCAAAACAACCAGCGTCAAGATGACCGCGAACAGGATAAAACCAGCAAAGAAGATCAGTTTCGCCCCTGTGCTGCTGGCTTCTCCTGAGAAAAAGAGCGATAAGAGAATGATCGTCCCAAATTCGGCAATCGTTGCCGCCATTATGACAAGCTGGCCGAAATTTGAAGAACTTTCGCCAGCATCTTTCAGGATGGGCACGACGACTCCCAGGGCAGTTGCCGAAAGGATAATCGCAATCAGTAGTGGCGACTTGACCAGTCCTCCGGTAGCGAAACCATACCCAACCAGTAATGCCAGCCCGAACGAGAGCAGAAATCCTGCTCCCACGATGAGAGACAGACGCCCTTTCAAACGCGACAGATCGACCTCCAATCCAGAGAGGAAGAGCAAAAAGGCGAGTCCAAGCAATGAAAGGATCTGCAGTGGCAGATCGATTCTGACCCAGCCAAGTACGGACGGTCCGATCACGATACCCACCACAATTTCGAGCACCACATCCGGCAGGCCACGTATGGGCAATAGACCCAATAAAAGCGGTGCCAGGAAGGCGACAACAGTGACGAGAAGCAGGCCAGTAAACGAGACATTGGGCATAAAAACCTCGCTTTTCATTGGCAAAGACGAGTGAAACCTCTCAGGGCGACCGCAAGGGTCAGCACCACCGGATATTTGTAGGGGCGCGATTGATAAGCCCGCAGACCCTTGCGGTCGCCCTGCCACTCAAAGGAACAAACTTATTCATTATTCACTTGATCATTATTCACTTGATGCCTACGGGGCTTCAGCGAAATAGTCTCGTTTCAGGCCTATCCGTTACACGCAAAAAGTAGCAGGTTGGTGAGAGTTATGAATAGAGAAGAGATTAGAACGTCGTCATGTATACGAGGAGCGATTGCGGGTTATTGATGGTTCTTCCATTGACGAAACACCTGAAGCAACTCTTCTTTTGTCTCGGGAAAAGCTGGTTCTTGTGCCAGGTTACGGAGCATACCAATGGTTAAACGCACCTGTTCGACGTAGTTCGTGCACCCCACACAACCTGCAACATGTTCTTCAAACTGTGCGCGCTTCTCTGGCAAAAGTGCATCTTCAAGATAATCGGTGACCAGCTCCACGACTTCTTTGCAGAGAAGCCCATTGGAAGCGCTACTCTCCGAACGCTTCTTTTCCCTTGAATCACGAGCAAAAAACCTTCTGAACCATGTGCGCATGCTGCTTCCCTTCAAACCTCCTCTTTTTCATCGAGGTAGCGTTCAAGTGCGCGTCGGACTTTAGACCGTGCCCGGTGAAGTAGTACGCGCTGATTTGTTACGGAAACACCAAGAACACCACAGATCTCTTCTGATGTCCAGCCTTCAATGTCGTGTAGTGTAATAACTGTACGTTGATTGAGTGAGAGTCCCTCAATGGCCGACTCGATTTGAGCAGAGATTTCTTGTGAAAGAAGCCGCTCCTCAGGAAATTCGTCCCAGTTCTCTGGTAAAGATATCCAGGTTCCGGGTTTTCGGGCAGTCGGGGGGAAGAAACGGTCAGGATCTACTGTGGGTTCGTCGGAGTCGATCTCCATATCTGCAAGCGAGGAGAAGGGGATGCTGCGCCCTTCGCGTAGTGCATACGTCTTCGCACAATTAGTCAGAATACGGAAGATCCAGGTTTTCAAGGAAGAGCGTCCCTCGAAGCGCTTGAGACCTTGCAGAACTCCCACCCAGGCTTCTTGAACGACTTCTTCGGCTCCTGCTTGCTTAGGAAGATAGATCATAGCGAGACGAAACATTGTCCTATGATACTGGTCAACCAGGAACACAAAAGCCTCCTCGTTCCCATTGCGTAGCCTCTCGATGAAGTCGGACTCGCCCTCAGATGTCGTAGCGCCATTCAACCTGGCTTCTCCAGTTGTCTGCCCGGCAATCTCCGCGTCCGTCTGACTTGCCGACTGGTTTGTGACTTCACCCATCAAATTCTGCTTTCATGGAACCAGGAATATGCTTGTTCTGTCTTGGCTTGCAGCAATGACACCAATAGACAACCGTCAGCAGTATATCTTACCAACGGGGCCCAGTCAAGTGACGTTTATTGCGCACAGGACGATTGAAAAGTGAGCGATGGGTTCTCGTAGGGGTTGGTCTTGCACCCACCCGCGAACTGAACAGAGAACGTTCGGTTCTGCCGTGAGTCTGCGGGTGGGTGCAAGACCAACCCCTACGAGCACTTTGTATTGTACATCTATTTGTGACACAAGGTTCACTGTAACGAATCGATGGCAGCCATGACTGTACAGGGAATGGAACATCACATGCACACAACACAAAGGAGATACAGTTCATGGCTCAAACAACATCCTACGACGCAATTATTATCGGAGCAGGTCAGGCTGGCGGCCCACTCTCTTCCGCATTAGCGAAAGCAGGCTGGAAGACAGCGCTTATCGAGCGCGAACATGTGGGCGGGACCTGCGTGAATGAAGGCTGCACACCCACTAAAGCGATGGTTGCCAGTGCCCGTATTGCCTACCTGACTCGCAGGAGTGCAGACTATGGCGTCCAGACTGGCCCTGTGAGTGTGGATATGACGGTGGTGCGGCAACGCAAACGCGAGATTGTGAAAAGCTTTCGTAGTGGCAGTGAGCGGCGTATTGAGAGCACGGAAGGTCTGGACCTGTTGCGAGGTGAAGCCAGCTTTACCGGTCCGAAGACTGTGGAAGTGCGTCTGGATAGTGGGGAAGTGCGCCAGTTGACTGCGGAAAAGATCCTTCTTAACAATGGTGCTCGCCCATCGATCCTCTCTGTCAGTGGCATAGACAAGATACAGACGCTCAACTCAACCTCGATCATGGAACTGGACATTGTGCCGGATCATCTGCTCGTACTGGGCGGTGGCTATATCGGATTGGAATTTGGGCAGATGTTTCATCGCTTTGGGAGCCGGGTGAGCGTCATTCAGCGAGGGGCACACCTGCTGTCACGCGAAGATGATGATGTTGCCGACGAAGTGGCGAATATCTTGCGCGAAGAGGGTCTGGAAATATTGCTGGAAACGACGCCCATGCACGTCGAACAGGTCGCTGAAGGACGTATCCACCTGACCGTGCGTACTCTACAGGGAGAGCGTGTGCTCGACGGGTCACACTTGCTTGTGGCGGCGGGGCGCGTTCCCAATAGCGATTCACTAAATCTGGCAGCAGCAGGCGTACAGGTGGATAAGCGCGGTTTTATTCCGGTGAATGATCGCCTGGAGACCAACGTGCCGGGCATCTACGCTCTGGGCGATATCAAGGGAGGGCCCGCCTTCACTCATATCTCCTACGATGATTTCCGCATCCTGCGGAGCAATCTCCTTGAAGACGATAATACTACTATTGGTGAGCGGCTGGTGCCCTATACCGTTTTTATTGATCCACAACTTGGTCGTGTCGGGCTCAGCGAGAGCGAGGCTCGTGCACAGGGACGTGCCATCCGAGTCGCTAAAATGCCCATGAGTTATGTCGCGCGAGCACTTGAGGTAGACGAAACGCGTGGTTTTATGAAGGCGATTGTGGATGCTGAGACAAAGGAAATTCTGGGGTGCGCTATCCTGGGTCTCGAAGGTGGCGAGATTATGTCCATGCTGGAGGTGGCGATGCTCGGCAAACTGCCCTATACCGCTCTGCGCGATGGCATCTTTGCACACCCGACGCTGGCGGAGTCGCTCAATAATCTGTTCTCGACGCTCGATCAGTAACCTTGTTGCCTCTTCGAGCGCATAAACGTCAGCGCGAACAAAGGATGAGTTGTTGTATCGAGCCCCTCCCAGGGGGGCAAGCCCCAATACGTCTCAGTTAAAGGAGAGATAGCGGTTTTTGGTGTAGGGACTACGTTTACGGCGTCCGTGATTGATCGTCTCCTCCACGGTAGAAACAGGTATTTCCGTAGAGGAGGCGATCAATCGCGGACGCGCTCAAGCTGGTCCCTACCCCAAACCGTCAGGGCAAAAGGAGCGTCGGAGAGGCGTGGGAGAATGAGGGAGAAAGTGCCGTCAAAGTGAGGCAAGGAGAGAGCCATGAAACGCTCCCGGAGCTATGCAAGCGTCATGAGGCGCTGGTATCGACCAATTGAGCATGAATGTCCCCAATGTCATCGCCCGTTGCGGCAGGCAATGACGCTGTCGAAGCGGACAGTGATCACGTTGGCAGGGGTCATCAAACTGAGCCACGCGGGCTCTCGGTGTCCAGACCTGCAGTGTACGGGACATCAGCGAACGTATCGCAGCGTCGAGGCGGACGCGCTGGCCTTGCCGGGTTTTACCTATGGGCTCGACATCGTGTTGCTGGTGGGCCAACTCCGTCTGGGTCAGCATCAAACGGTGGATGAGGTTCATCGGGAACTGCAGGTGCGGTTGGCCTCATTAGGAGTGAGCATCTCGCGGCGGGAAATTCTCTACCTGTTTGAGGCGTACTGCACGCTGTTGCGAGCCAGTAGCGAGGCCAAAGATGACCAGCAGTGGTTGGCACAAGTGGAAAAAAACGGAGGCATCATCGTGTCGGTTGATGGCATCCAACCGGAGAAGGGCAATGAGACGGTCTATGTCGTGCGCGATGCGCTCACGGGGCGGGTGCTGGCTGCCGAGAACGTGACGTCCTCGGAGACAGCGGTGATCAAAGCCCTGCTCGCCCCAGTCGTGGCGTTGAGCGTGAAAGTCCTAGGGACGATTACCGATGCGCAAGAGAGCGAATTGATGGCAGTGGAGCAACTGTGGCCGAAGGTGCCTCACCAGGTGTGCCAGTTCCATGCCTTGCGCGACGCCTCACAGCTCGCCTGTGAGGCGGATAAACAGGTGAAGACGGCGATGCGCAAGACCTTGCAACCCAAGGTGCGAGCGCTGCGCAGGCAGCTCAAGGGAGATAGTGCCCAGGCGTCGACATCCGAAGCCGAGCAGTTCTGTGTGCTCGATGAGTATGCCAGCGGAGTCCTCAGCGCGCTCAACCGTGATGGTCTGGCCCCATTCGACTTCGCCACGGTCCACAGCGCCGAGGATCTCGATGAGGTGGAAGCCAGCGAGGCAGCGGCTGGAAAAAAGGGGGGAGCGGTGAGTTGGCTCTGCGGGCAGAGGCTGGCCCGCTTGCAGACCATTGTAGCCGAGCGGGCAGTTTGGGCCAGCCAGCAGGCGCAGGTCAAAGGCATGCACGGCTGGCTGTTGCAGATCGAACACCTCCTCGACAGCAGTTGGGCACAAGAGGGAGAGGAGGTGAGCAATGAGACGGTGGGAAGCCGTCTGGACGGGTGGTGTGAGCAGATGACCGACCCCCTGAGCGATGGCACACTCAGTGACCTGGAGCACGAATGCCTCACCAGGTTCTTGTGCGTGCTTGCCAATCTGCGTTCGCACCTGGTGCAGTGCTATGATCGCAAGGACTTTCCGCGAACCAACAACGAGATGGAACGGAGCATCCGCGGACTCAAAACACGCTCTCGTCGCATCAGTGGCCGCAAGAACTGGAACAGCTATCTCCTGCGCTACGGTCGCTCTGTTGCCTACTACGACTGGTGGGAACAAGACGCAGCCCATCATCAACAACTGGTCGAGCATACTGCCCATCTGGATCCTGCCCGCTGGCGGAACATGCGACGAGAGACCAGCACCGCTCAAAGTGAGCAACTCCAGCGCTTTCGCTTTCGACACAAGCGCCAAGCCTATCTTGCCTCACTTGAGGCTCGCTGGGAAACTGCTGCTCCAACGCTACCTTTGCCCTGACGGTTTTAAACAGCATATGGATGGTTGATAAACCCTTAAAGGAAAATAGTCATGCACAAACATTGGTGGCAAGGGCTTCACTGGCCTGAATACGGCGCAGAACTGCTTGGTACAGCATTTCTGATCTTCGCTGGATTAAGTGCAGTCACCTTCGATTTTAGCGCAGGGTCGCCCTTAGCAACCGTGCTCCCGGATAGTGGCATACGGAGACTCATCACCGGGCTGTTGTTTGCGGGAAGCGGGTCGCTGGTGGCGATCTCACCTCTGGGGAAGTTGAGTGGTGCTCATATCAATCCTGCCATCTCGCTGGCATTCTGGCTGCATGGGAAGATGCATCATCACGACCTGGTCGGATATATAGTGAGTCAATTTCTTGGCGCGGCCCTGGGGGCGGGATTGCTGGTGCTGGTATGGAGAGACCGCGCGGCAAGTGTGCACAATGGCATCACGGCACCAGGGGCGGGATTTCCAATCTGGGGCGTCTTTCTGATCGAGATGGGTCTCACCTTCCTGCTGGTACTGGCCATTTTTCTCTTCGTCAGCAGTCATCGCCTGATGCGCTGGACGCCGCTCATGGTCTGGATTCTGGTCGCGCTGATGGTCTGGCTGGAAGCGCCCATCTCTGGCACCAGTCTGAGCCCGGCCCGCAGCTTTGGTCCTTCCCTGGTCTCCTGGTTCTGGCAGGACCAGTGGCTCTATTACCTCGCACCTCTACTTGGAGCAGTACTTGCCGTATGCTTCTTTCGCCTGCTTACCGTGGTGGGGATGCATGATGTGTTGACGGCGAAAATGTTCCACACTCCGTACTATCGGAGTGTCTTCAAGAATGTCAAAGCACCCCAGATGAATGCAGACGAGAATGTGTCACTTTAGTATTTTGTCTGCACTGGATTGTGGATTTTCGTCTACACTAGCAAGCGTGCAGCGAAAACCTCATTCCATTAGCTGTTTGTTGGAACCAGGCTAGCAGCCTAGAAATGGCATATCATTTTGTAAGAGTTTCATCTGCCTCTGTTTTTTTATCAGTATTTTTCGGCCATCCACGCACTGCAACAATTACCTTTTTCTTACCATACAGCCCTCGAGGATTTTCAGGATCGAGTTTTAAGCATTCCTCATATGCGACAAGAGCTTCTTTATAACGGTCTAGTAGGTAAAGGCAATCTCCCTTTCTTCGCCACTCCTCTGCAATGCTAACTTGAATGCCGCGAGCAAGTTCTGGATAGAACAGTAACTCCTCTTGATAGAGTGCCAAGGCGTGTTCATGGGCACCTAGAGCTTCTTTATAGCGTTTAGAAAACATTAGCATTTCGCCTTTAAGAGACCATAGGACCCCCAAATCTGGTTGTAAAGAGCAAGCACTTTCGCACTCATCTATTATTTTTTTACGAAAAATTTCTAGTTCTTTATATCTGAATCGGTCTTCTAGTTCTGTCGCCATCAGATGCCAAATTTGTCCTTTGTTACACCAAAATATAGAAATAGTACGTTGTTTCTCGATAATACCCAATTCATCCAGGTTTAGACTGAGCACATGATTACATAAAGCCAAAGCGTCATTATAGTTTCTCAAACGTGTTAGTCTTTTGTACTCTTCTCCATATATATCTACATCCTCTAAGCTCAAAATTGCATCTTCAAAACTATCTTGGTGAATGATAGACAACGGCTGCTCCTGAGGCGGCAAAAGGGAAGAAGCTGGTGAACTGGAGAAAAATGTTGAATGCTTAATAATGACTGTATGAATACCTTCTACAATATCGGAGAATGCTGCATCTCGGTTCTGCCAAAGAGTCACTGCTCGTGCATCACGGGGTAAACATTGGAGATGGGCAAAAGGTGCACCTTGCCAGACCACGGGACGCAAAAGAATAGGAATTACACAAGCTTCACCTGTCTTATGCATTTCTAATGCTTTTTTCATCTCAATACCATAGCAATAGTTCGATGTTAGAAAATCAGAGCTGATAAGTAAGAGTATCACGGATGCTGTTGAAAGATGAATATCGATCTCTTCTGCCCAATTTGTTCCAGGAACAATTTCACGGTCATGCCATTCTCGAATGATTCCTTGATGTCGCAAAATACTTAAATGTTTTTCTAGTTCTTGGCGATAAATCTCATCGCATCTTGCATAGCAATAGAAGATACCAGTTGCTAAGGCCTCTTGTTCTTGCTCACTCATGGTACTCTCTTGACCTCTTTAGTTGTAAAGTATTTGCTATGGGACTGCCCCAAGAGTATACTACAGTTGAGATAAAAAGGCAACCCAGAGTGTCCCTTCCGAGCAGTGAATAAGACCAAAACCCAGGAAAAACGCTTCAGAAACCACCACCTATTCCGACGAATTTACTGCTCGAAAGATGCAGACGCCCCAAGCCCTCTTCGGCCCATTCGCTGATCACAGCAATTCCAGAACTCCGTTAATAGCTCCTGCGAAGGTCGGCACCTCTCCATTGTGCTCGGCCACATAGAGTGTTCCTGTCTGAAGAACATGTCGCAGGTACGACGAGGGGCACTTGATGAAGGGGGATGAGGGTCGTTGAGTATCTCATTTTGATACCAGATCTCATGCATGTGTCTGAGTTCTGTCTCCCTGGCTGGACGAAAAATAGTCATAGTTGCATCTCTTTCAGATGATTTACTCGACTTGCTGCACATTACGAGCTGTGGGACCAGCTTTACTCTCAACAATCTCAAACTTCACCGTGCTACCAGGTCTGATGGTGCGATAGCCCTGGCCAGGGATGGCAGTAAAGTGGAAAAAGACATCTTCGCCTGTTTCTGCTCGTGCGATCATGCCAATGCCTGCGTTGGTATCAAACCAGCGCACGACGCCCTGCGCAACTGGGAGGCCATTTGCTCCTGATGGAGGAGCACCTTCGATCCATTCTTGCTGTGGAATGCGGACCTGTCGTACCTCAGGAGTGTCGTATGCTTCGTAGCGATAATCTGAGCGCTGTTCCATGATGGCTCGCAGATCGTGTCGTAGTTCGTCGAGTGTTGGGCGACCGACGAAGAACCAGCCGTTATAGATGCTGTGAATGCGCAGATCCGGGTGTAGGACAAAGGTGTAGGGCTGTGCACGATAGGCATACTCGCCTTCCGTCTCGTCAAGGATGTTAATCCGCTTGATTACTGTGCGCTCTTCGTCGGACAGGAAGGTCCATTGCGCACCCAGGCCAGCGCGGAAGGCTGCCTGTACTAACGGTGGGTCCGCGCTTACCGCGACAAGCCTGCCATAGTTGACTGCCAGTTCGTGCTGAAATTCCACCAGTTGGCGCATCTGCTGCTGATCACGTGGGCAGAAGAAGCCACGGAAAAAGACCAGGATGAGCGGATAGCCGTCCTGGAATCCCAGGTAGCGGTCAAAAAGGCCCGATTTTGTGACATGCGAGAGCTGTACCACCCTGTTCTGCTGATCTGGTAAGGAGAAGTCAGGGAACTGGTCATTGACACATAAATTGGTTGCCATGTATGTATTCCTCTTGTTATGTAATTATTCAGGTGCTCTTTCTCTGACTCCTCGCCACCTGCGGCGCTCCGCAAGCCATTTTTGTGTGGGTGGTGATATTTGCGGCCTCGGGCCGCAAATATCACCACCCACACAAAAATGAGCGAGCCACCGCAGGTGGCGAGGAGTCTTGAATGGACGCTCATATATCAGTGCACACCCGGGAAGAAAACGATTGTTTTCTACGCTTACATTGAACTCAGGGAGGTAGATTTTCTTACCCGCGCAATGTTCCGTTCAAGGCACGATCTAGATTGTAACAGGCGCTAATCAGTGAGAGATGGGTAAACGCCTGAGGGAAGTTCCCCAGCGCCTCTCCAGAGGCCCCAATCTCCTCTGCGTACAATCCGACGTGGTTCGCATAGGTAAACATCTTCTCAAGGACTAGACGCGCCTCTTCGAGACGACCTGCACGAGCCAGGGCCTCAACTAACCAGAAACTACAGATGCTAAAGGTCCCTTCCTGTCCTCTAAATCCATCATCTGCCGCCAATTTGGGGTTGTAGCGAAACACATGAGAGTCGCTGGTCAACTCTTTCTGAATGCGGTCAATAGTGCTCACCATACGTGGATCTGTTGAGCCAGTAAACCTGGTGAGCGCCATCAACAGCGCGCTGGCATCGACGGCATCACTTCCATAATACTGAACAAAACTCCCTGCTCGCTTGTTCCAGCCCTGTTGCATGACTTCCTCGTAGATTTGCGCACTGATGCCTTCCCATTCAGCACATGGAGCAGGTAATCCGCGATGCCGTGCAATGCGCAAGGCACGGTCGAAGGCGACCCAACTCATAACACGTGAGTGGACAAAATGCTGCTGTCCTCCACGGACCTCCCAGATGCCCTCATCAGTGTTTTGCCAGTTGGTGCTGAGCCAGTTGAGGAGGCGACGCAAGTTTCGCCAGAGATCATAGGAGATGCTTTTGTGACGATTAAAGATGTAGATCGAGTCCATCAGCTCTCCGTAGACATCAAGCTGCTGCTGTTTGTAGGCGCCATTGCCGATGCGTACCGGACCGCTTTTACGGTAGCCCTCTAGATGGTCGAGGGTGATCTCGGTGAGATCGTGTCCGCCTTCGATGGTAAACATAGGTTGAAGTGATCCGCTTTCCTCTAACTCGTTACAGCGTGCCTCAAGCCAGCCCATGAAAGCCTCGGCAGCCTGCGTGAAACCGAGGATGAGTAAGCTGTAGACGGTGAAGGCCGCGTCACGCAGCCAGGTGTAGCGGTAATCCCAGTTACGAGCCCCTCCGATCGCCTCTGGGAGACTCGTGGTTGGCGCAGCGACGATTGCACCCGTCGGAGCGTAGGTCAGCAGTTTTAAGGCCAGAGCCGAACGCTGCACCATCTCGCGCCAGCGTCCCTGGTATTGGCACTGGGAAAGCCAGCTCTGCCAGTAGCGTTTCGTTTCGAGAAATGCCGCTTCGTAGTAACGGGGAGAGTGATGGTGGGGCCGAAGATCCTGATCTTTCGCACTTTCGAGTTGGAAGTATGCTGATTGCCCCTGGTGCAGGGTGAACGTGGCTCGCACGCCCCTCTGACCATCCTCCTCAAGAGGGACCGAGGAGGTCAACGCCAGGCAGAAGGTTTCGCTGATAAAGACAGCGCCCTCTTGCGAGAGATGCGTCACATGGGTGTCTCGTGCATAGTTAAAGGCGGGACGACAGACCATTTCAAAGGAAAGCGACCCACGCACCACCTGGACAGAACGCACGATATGATGCTGGTGAGTGGTGCTTCCTGCCTGCTTGATGGGCATGAAATCGATGATCTCACCCACGCCGTCAACGGTAAGAAAGCGGGTGATAAGAATATTCGTGTCTGGCAAATACAGTTGCTTGTATTCCAGCCCGTGTGTGTCGGCGGGAACGATGTGGAAGAAGCCACCTTTTTGCGCATCGAGTAACGCTCCGAAGACGCTTGGAGCATCAAAACGTGGGATGCAGCACCAATCGATTGAGCCATTCTTGCCTACTAACGCGACAGTATGCAGATTACCGATGATCGCATAGTCCTCGATGGGCTGATACGTCTTCGAGCGGCGGGAAGAGTCCTTCATTTGTTCTTGCAGCATATGTTTTTCCCTCATGATTGCTCATAGAATCCTACAATGGACAGAGTTCGAACTGGATAAGAAGTATATTCGCCTCTTCTCCACTGTCTCCATTTTCACTGATTCGTTACATCCTGGGGACGAGCATGATGATCGTCATTGCCCCAGGTAAAAATCCCGCGCCAGGGAGACCAGGAGGACCGAGTTGCTCACGAAAGAGTATCCATGCGAGTATGGCAGCATTTCGAGATTTTCACAAGAATCGAGCAAGGGGTGCTGCGAAAATGATATCATTTTTGTGTGGTGGGAATATTTTGTAGAATAGAGGCAATTATACGTTTACACTTGCAGAAAGTCAAAGAATATATAGGAGTGATACAACATGAATAACGTTTTTGGATGGCCTATTGAGGGTGAGACGAAAGCACTCGCAGCCTTAATTGATGAGCGTACAGATCTGTCTACACTTCCCGAGCGCCTTGGATTATGCTCTCCCCGTCCTGTTATTGTCCTTGTGGGTGGTGCTAAGGGGCTCGGCTTTTCTGAACACGAGAGCATCTTACGGCTTCTCACTGATGTACTCATTCCTCTTGCGGAATCTCTGGGAGCGGCTATTATTGATGGTGGTACAAACTCTGGTGTGATGGGGCTTATAGGTCAGATGCGTGGGAGTATGGGTGCAGAGTTCCCTTTAATCGGAGTCCTTCCGGCTGGAAAAGTTGCGCTGCCCGGTCTGCCTCCTCCCGTCAAAGATGCTCAGCTAGAGTCTCACCATACCCACTTTATCTTCGTGCCTGGTGCTCACTGGGGAGACGAGTCGGCGTGGCTGGCTCAATTTGCCAGCGTGCTTGCTCAAGGCGCACCGTCGTTTACCTTAGTGGTGAATGGGGGAGATGTTGCGTGGCGGGATGCCGCAGAGAGTGTTCGCAGCGGTCGACCGGTTGTTGTAGTGGGCGGAAGTGGAAGAGCTGCAGATAGTATGGCAGATGCATTACACGGCAGGTCAACGAATGCGCAAGCACGCGATCTGGCCGCATCAGGACTATTACGGGAAATAAAGCTGACATCCAATGTCAAAGATCTGACCCGAACTCTCAGAGAGATACTGGTTCCTGAAGCTGTGTAGTAACTACCTGTTTCATTTTTGCCATAACCAGCGCGATCGGGCTCGTAGCAGCAACGCCCCCTCGCGTTTGATCTGCTGCAATCTACTAAATTCTTTTCCCTCCGAAGGGAAAGGATCGAACCAGCTCTGTATCTCTAGTCGCTCTCCGAAGCGAGCACTTTCTGCATATTCAATATCGTACTCGAGTGCATTGATCGCCGCTGCATCTGGCAGTATTCCGGCCTCTTTGTATGCTTCCCACACTGCATTGTCTAACGCTTCAACATAGGCGGCGTTATTCATATGCTTCATGATGTCGATGTCGGAGGAACGTACAGGATATTCAACACAATGAGGCGTGCTCTGGGGAAAAGCTGACCAGGGAGCCTCTGGCTGTTGCGGAAGAGGGCCATCAGGCAACCAGATCTGGGCCGTTTGTTCGGGAAGGCGCGTAGGGCGTCCACGGGTATCGAGATAGACCCATAATGTGCGGGCAGAGATTACTGGCGCCTTATGCTCTGCGCCGACAATACGCGCTTCATAGCCGCGCTGAGCGGTGATGCGGGTAAAACCTATGCCGAAGGTCTTAAGTTCAAGCCTGGTGTGCAATGGGACTGGA
>WNGE01005886.1_pt1 | contig 21364 bp, 22 predicted proteins | sample 5400651 | NCBI WGS metagenome assembly WNGE01 (sample SAMN13153370, study PRJNA577476) | soil metagenome | isolation source: 60 cm soil or saprolite under grassland replicate 2 | place: USA:California | collected 2016-06-15 | reverse complement strand
TCGCGCCGGCGCTCTTGCCACGGCCCCGCTGGCGGGCGGTCGCGACTGTCCCGGCAGCGGTCCTGGCGCTGCACTCGGCGCTCGGTGTCTGGATCGTCCACCCGATCAGGCTGCTCGGCCGTTTCGGCGGCGGCTTCCTCGAGTTCTACGACGTCAGGCTGCCCTTCTCCGCGGTCTCCCACCCGCGGATGGAGGGCGTCGTCCTCGTTGCCCTCTACGTCTCCTGCGCCGCAGTGGCGATGGCGATCGCTGCGCGCAAGCCGGTGCTCGCCTCGGCAGCGGTGGTCGTGGCCGTGGGCTGGCCGGCGACCCTGCTGACCGGTCCCGACGACCTTCTGCGCGGCATCGCTCTGCTCGCTGTCGTGCTCTCGCTCGTCGTCGGCCTCGGTGGGCCGCTGCAGCCGCGGCGACTTGCCGTCGGGGTGCTCGTCGGGGGTACGGTCGTCCTGGCGGCGTTCGCGGCGTCCACCTCCTCGGCAGTCGCGAGCGGCCAGGTCCTTCAGTGGCAGGGGTGGGACTTCTATACGAAGCCTCCAAAACCCGTGACCGTGGAGTACGTCTGGAACTCGAACTTCCGCGGCCTCCATTTTCCGAAGAAGGTCACGACAGTCCTGACGATCAAGGCTCCGAGCAAGCCCACGTACTGGCGGGCGACCACGCTGGACGAGTTCGACGGAGGCAACTGGTACGAGAGCTACGGCGCCTCGGTCGCGCCGACACGGATCAACGGCCGCGACGAACTGCGGAGCGACCCCGAGCTGCCGGCGGCCGCCAGCGACTCAAAGCGGTGGGTCCGGCAGGACCTCACCGTCGGAGCGCTAAGCGACAGCCACCTGATCGGAGCCAGCGTGCCGGTCGCGTACGCCCCCGGTTCGCACGCCGTCGATTACAGCGACGGCGGTGTCGCCCACCTGCAAGACCGGCCGCTCGCGCGCGGAGAGCACTACAGCGTCTGGAGCTACGGGGCGCAGCCGACGCCTCGGCAGCTCGCGGCCCTGCCGGCCCGCTACCCGGAGCAGGTCCGGAAGACGGATCTCTATGTCGAGGCGCGCGTGACCGCGCCCCCGTTCGGCGCGCGGGATCGCGAGCGGCGGGTGGCGCAGATCTTCGCGACTTCCTACCGCGCCCGCCCCTACGAGGCCTTCTACAAGACGGCAAGGCGGATCGTGGGGGACCCCTCGAGTCCGTATGCCGCCGCGCTCGAGCTCGAGGCCTGGTTCCGGTCGGGAGCGTTCACCTACGACCCGACGCCGCCGCAAAGCTCGACGCTGCCGCCGCTCGTCGCCTTCGTTACCCAGACGCATCGCGGCTATTGCCAGCACTTCGCCGGAGCGATGGCGCTGATGCTCCGCTATCTCGGGATTCCCGCCCGCGTCGCAGCAGGCTTCACAAGCGGCGTCTACGACAGCGGCAAGCACGAGTGGACGGTGACCGATCACGACGCGCATACCTGGGTCGAGGCCTGGTTCCCGCGCTACGGCTGGCTGCCGTTCGATCCGACGCCGGGCCGCGGCTCCCTGAACGGGACCTACACGTCCTCGTCCCCACGTTTCGACCTGACGGATGGGCTGTTTGCGGTCACCCAGAACCTGAGGAAGGCCGGTGCGTTCAACCTGCGGACGCTGCGGGCCGCTCACGGCAACGCCACGGGCGGCGGGACGGTGCTCAAGACACCGGCGAAGCCGGGCCCGGCCGGATCGAGGATCGGCTCCCTTCTGCGACTGCTCGTACTCGTCGCCGCCGCGCTCGTCGTGTTGCTCGCGGCGGCGAAGCTCGCAATTCGCAAGCGCCGCTACCTGACGCGCGATCCGCGCAAGCTCGCCCGCGCCTGTGTCCGCGAGCTCTCGGACTTCGTCAGCGATCAGGGCGCGAAGGCGCCGCCGAGTGCGACGCTCGGCGAGCTCGCGAAGCTGGTCGAGGCCGAGCTGGGCGTTTCGGCGTCCTCATTCGTCTCAGCTGCGGCCGAGGCACGCTTCGGGCCGGCCGATGCGGCCCGTGAGGCGGCCCACTCCGCACGGCACGAGCTCCGGTCGCTGCGCCGGGAGCTGCGCAAGGCGCTGACGCGCACCGAACGCGCGCTCGGCCTCGTCTCGCTCCGCTCGCTCGGCCTCACGGGGTAATGGAAGCGATCGTGATGGCCGCTGGCGAGGGCCTGCGGCTCCGCCCGGTCACCGAGCGCTGGCCGAAGCCTGTTTTGCCGATCGACGGACGGCCCGTCGTCGCGACCGTCGTGCGCGAGCTGCGCGCTGCCGGCTGCGACCGGGTCACCGTCGTGACGGGATATCTCGCGGAGCAGGTCGAGCGCCTGCTCGGAGACGGCTCCGGCTTCGGCCTGGAGCTTCGCTACGCGCGGCAGCCGCGGCCCGACGGCTCGGCGGACGCGGTCTCCCGCGGCTTGGCTGCAGGGGCGGAGGCGCCGCTGCTCGTCGCGACTGCCGACACGGTCTTCCGTCCCGGCGATCTGGCGCGCTTCGCGGCCGGATTCGCGGAGACCGGAACACCCGGCGCGGTCGCGATCAGACGCGATCCGCCGCCGGGGCCGCAGCGGGCCGGTGTTCAGGTCCACGACGGTGTCGTGACGAAGATCGTCGCCGCCGGCGAGACCCCGTTCGCTCATGCGTCGCTGTGGGGCCTCCGGACGGAGCTGACGCCGTATCTGGCAGACCTCGCAGGCCCGCCCTTCGAGCTTGCCGAGGCCTATCAGCGGGCGATCGAAGAGGGCCTGCGGGTTTCCGCCTTTGAAGTCGGGCCGACGCGAGACTTGACGGACCCGCTTGACTTGGTGAAGGAGAACTTTCTCTATCTCAGCAGGAGCGAATGAGCGACACCTACAACCTCTTCCAGCAAGGGCGCACGCACCTCCGGGAGGGCATGGCCGCGCAGGCCACCGTCCCGCTGGAGAAGGCGAAGCGCCGCGAGCCCGAGAAGGCCTCGATCCGCGAGGCGCTCGGGATCGCCTACTTCCGCATTCACCGCTACGAGGAGGCCGAGAGCGAGTTCCGAAAGCTGCTCGAGCTCGCGCCCGCCGACGACTACGGCCACTACGCGCTCGGCCGCTGCCTGGAGAAGCAGGGGCGCCAGACCGAGGCCCAGGGGCACTACAAGCTGGCGAGCTCGCTCCGTCCAGCCAGCAAGCACTACTCGTCCCGCATCCGCGACGTCGCCTAGCCGGCGGTGCGCGCTGTCGTCCAGCGCGTCCTGCGAGCACGCGTCGTCGTTCGTGGCGAAACCGTCGGCGCCTCCGGCCCCGGCGTGTGCGTGCTCTTGGGAGTCGCGGCCGGTGACGAGGTTTCCGACGCCGAGCGTCTGGCGGCAAAGATCGCCCGGTTGCGGATCTTCGAGAACGATGCGGGCAAGTTCGATCTCAGCCTCCTCGACGTCGGCGGCGAGGCGCTCGTCGTCAGCCAGTTCACGCTCATCGCCGACACGTCGAAGGGCAACCGGCCGAGCTTCAGCGACGCCGCACCGCCGGAGCACGCCGAGCGGCTCTACGACGCCTTCTGCCTCGCGCTGAGCGAGCTCGGACTTCGCGTCGAGACAGGAGTCTTCGGCGCTCGGATGCAGCTCGAGCTCGTCAACGACGGCCCCGTTACGCTCGTCCTGTCTTAGACATATGTGTTTGACCTATACTGGCCGCGATGAGACATCGCCATCGCCACCCGCGCGGCGTTCGCAGCCGGCGCCAGACCAGGCCCGGTCACTGGCACGTGCGGGCGCGCGTCGAGCGCTTCGTCGAGCCCTCGCTCCTGCTGCTCCTGCGTGAGCGGCCGCTCCACGGCTACGAGCTGATCGAGCGGCTGCCCGAGGTGGCGGGGGAGGGGCGTGTCGACGTCGGGAACCTCTACCGGCTCCTGCGAGCGCTCGAGGCGGAGGGTCTCGTCAGCTCGGAATGGAGCGCCGAGCTCCCCGGCCCCGCCAAGCGCACCTACGAGCTGACGGACGAAGGCCGCAGCCTGCTCGACCGCTGGGCCGAGGCGCTGCGCCAAGCGCAGGCCGACGTCCAGGGCTTTCTCGACCGCTACGACCAGGACGAGAGGAGGTGAACAGATGCACGGAAGAAGAAGACATCACCGGCACGGTGGCTGCCACCGCGGCCGCCGCTTCCCCGATGCGGAGACGCTGCTCCGCCGCCTAGAGGAATACCAGCGCGACCTGGAGCAGGAGACGGCCGACGTGGCCGACCTGATCCGCCGCCTCAAGGAAGGCAAGACGGAAACGGAGACTGCGACTGTCTAGAGCGAACGCACACCTTTTTGAGTGCCCGTCGCTCCAAACCGCCTGTCGCGCCAGCAACCGGGTTTAGACGGCCGCGGCGGCAAAGCCGCCACGGCCTCTAGCCGGCAGCGCAAGCGCCGCCACTGGTGGCGGACCGCCAGCACAGGCACCCGCTCTCTACAGCGCGGCCCAGGCGAACGCCTGCGGCACGCGCCTGCCGTGCGCCTGGGGCGCGAGCACGTCGAGCTCGCCCTGCCAGATGCGCACCTCGGCGGAGACGTCCGCGAGGTCGAATCCCCACGGCCGCGTGAACGCGAGGTCGTCGTCCATCCAGCCGGCCGCGCCCTGCCGGGACGCTTCCCGCCAGCTCGTCACCAGCATCTCGCGGACGTCCTGCCTGGCAAGCGTCGCCTGGTCCGGGGGCGGAAGCTCGGCCGCCAGCTCGTCGAGGACGGCTTCAGGCTGCGTCCGAAGGGTCTCGACGTAAGGAGCGAGGTAGGCCGCGATCGCGTCGGGACCCGCCAGCGCGGCGTTGAATTCATTGATGTTGCTCTCCGTCATCCCGGCGAGGAAGTCGAGGCCGTCCTCGTTCGGCGCGGGCGTGACCATCACGACCGCGCGGGTGACGCGGTCGGCCAGGAGGGCGGCGCAGGCAAGCGCGTGGGGGGCGCCGCCCGAGACGCCCATCGCCGCGAACCGTTGGAATCCGAGCTCGTCGGCGAGAGCGGAGATGTCCGCGGCCACGGCGGCGACGTCGCGGCCTTCGAGCCGGTCGGAGAGGCCGTATCCGGCCCGGTCGTAGGTGACCACGCGGACGCCCGCATCGTCGTAAATGCCGGGGTTGGGATGGTGTCCTACCCGGCTCCCGGGCGTGCCGTGATGGAAGATCAGCGGCGCTCCAGTTGCCGGCCCGCGGTCGGCGAAGGCAAGCGTACGCCCGTCGGAAAGCGCGATCGTTCCTTCACGGGTTTTGGCGGGGGTTGCAGTCACGGGCCTTGCTATCCTGCCAGCACCACATTTCACCGGCTTGGCGAAATGGGCGCGCGGCGCCCATTTTTTATGACGGTAGGAGGGAAGATGGAAGGCGTGCACACAAAGGAGCGGCAGCTCGAGCAGGAGCTGGCGGGACGAATCGAGCAGCGGGTTCCGGGCACGGAAGTGCTCGCTGTCGAGCTGCTTGGGCCCGAGCGCTTCTGCGTCTACATCGACCATCCCAAGGGCGTCGACCACGCCCTCTGCGAGCGCGTCACCCGCGAGCTAGACGACTACCGGCGGAACTACACCGTCGACGTCTCCTCGCCCGGCCTCGAGCGCCCGCTGCGCAAGCCGGCGCACTTCGGCCGCTTCGTGGGCCGCACGGTCAAGCTGCGGACGGCCGCTGAAATCGAAGGCCGCAAGAGGTTTCGCGGAGAGGTCATCGCCGCGGACGAGCAGGCAGTGCGCGTGGGCGCCGACGGCGGCGACGCGGTCCTCATCCCGTACGAGCAGATCGTGCGGGGCAACCTGATCGACGAGGGAAGCAAATGAGCAGAGAGATCATCGAGTTCGTCCAGGAGCTCGAACGCGACAAGGGAATTGAGTCCGACACGCTGATCGAGGCGCTGGAGGACGCGCTGCTTGCGGCCTACAAGAAGACGCCGGGCGCGTCGCGCCACGCCGTGGTCGAGCTCGACCGCGACGAGGGCGACTTCCGCGTCTTCTCGATCGAGCTGCCCCCCGACATCGAGGGGCGGCTGCTCGAGGAGGCGCGCGAGCGCGTGCTGACCGAGCTCGAGCAGGCCGAACAGGAGACGGGCGAGCGCTCCCACGTGCTCGTCCAGGACGAGGACCTCGAGATCGACTGGTCCGACGTCCCCGACGAGCAGGTCAAGCGGGAGGACGTGACGCCGGAGAACTTCGGTCGCATCGCCGCGCAGACCGCGAAGCAGGTCATCACCCAACGGATCCGCGAGGCGGAGCGCCAGATGATGTACGAGGAGTACATCGACCGCGTCTCCGAGGTCGTCACCGGGATCGTCCAGCAGGCGGGCGACCGCAACAACGTGCTCGTCGACCTCGGCAAGGTCGAGGCGCTGCTGCCCCGCTCCGAGCAGGTGGACGGCGAGCGCTACGAGCAGGGCTCGCGGATCAAGGCCGTCATCACCGAGGTCCGCTCCGGCACGAAAGGCCCGCAGGTGATCGTCTCACGGCGCGATCCCGAGCTGATCAAGACGCTCTTCGAGCTCGAGGTCCCCGAGATCGCCGACGGTCTCGTCGAGATCCGCGGCGTCGCGCGGGAGCCCGGCTACCGCTCGAAGATCGCCGTCGAGTCGCACGCCCAGGGCGTCGACCCGGTCGGCGCCTGCGTCGGTCCGCGCGGCTCGCGCGTCCGCATGGTCGTCTCGGAGCTCCGCGGCGAGAAGATCGACATCATCCCCTGGAACCCCGAGCCCGCGCGTTTCGTCGCCAAGGCCCTCTCGCCCGCGCGCGTGCGCGAGGTCTACCTCGACGACGACGGCAAGGAGGCGACGGTTGTCACGCCCGACGACCAGCTCGCGCTCGCGATCGGCAAGGAGGGCATGAACGCCCGTCTCGCCGCCCGCCTGACCGGCTGGAAGATCGACATCCAGTCCGACAGCGAGTTCGCGCAGGCCGAGGCCGAGGCCGCCTTCGGCGGCGGCGGCGAGGACGAGGAGTTCACCGGCCGCTGCGCAGCGATTCTCTCGAACGGCAAGCGCTGCCCGAACGCGGCGCTCCCCGGTTCGCGCTACTGCGGCGTCCCGGCGCACCAGGAGCTCGCGGAGCGCGAGACCGAGTCGCCGGACGTCGAGCCCATCGTGACCGAGGCCGAGCCGGAGCTGGAGGCGCTCGCCGACGAGCTGGCGCCGGACGCCGAGGCCGTCGGCCCCGCCGTGCCGGAGCCCGGCGACGAGCCGCTCGAGTCCGAGGCGCCCGCAGATGCTGCGGCCACGCATGGCCCCCCGGCGACTGCGGTCGCCGACGCCGAGGGCGAGGTCGACCTCGACGTCACGGATCCGGAGGTGGCGCCGCCCGAGGAGGTTCCGGCCGGGATTCCGGTCGAGGCCTCGCACGGCGACGACGCAGAGTCGGAGGAGGGTTCGAGCGCTGCGTGAGCACCGCGATTGCGAACCCATGGCGTGACGCGCCCGGTGCCGGTTCTGAGCCCTCGGGATCAGCGGCCGCCCGAGTGAATCGGGCGGCCTCTTCAGCGACTTCGCAAGCGAAGTCGCGAAGAACGTGCGCCGGCTGCGGCCGGAAGGCGCCGCAGGGCGAGCTGATCCGCTTCGTCGCCCACGAGGGCGCGCTGTCACCCGTCCGGAAGCTGCCGGGACGGGGCGTCTACACCTGCCGCCGGCTGGCCTGCTTCGAGCGCGCGACGGCGCGATCCGCCTTCAACCGAGTCCTTCGACAGACCGTGCGCGTCGATCCGGCGCTGGCACGGCTTTACACTGACGCAAATGGCTAACGGCCCGAACAGACCAAACCGCCCGATCCGCCCCCGCCAAGGCGCCGTCACCGGCCGCCGCAAGCGCCGCGTGGTGATCGACAACGCGGCCAACCGGCCGCGCGAGAACGCCCGCCAGGCTCGCGAGCGCCAGGAGGCCCGGCCGCCAAAGCAGCCGGTTGCGCCGCCGACCGGGCCGGTCAGCGTCCCCTCGGGTGTGACGGTCAAGGACCTCTCGGCCGCGATGGGCAAGACCGTCCCCGACATCATCAAGGTGATGATGGGCCTGGGGAAGATGGTCACCATCACCCAGTCGCTCAGCGACGAGGAGGTCGAGCTGATCGCTGCCGAGCTCGTTCCGGACCGTGAACTGCAGATCAAGCACGCCGCGGAGGAGGAGCTCGAGCCAGAGGAGTACGAGGACGCGGCCGAGGATCTCGCGGACCGGCCGCCCGTCGTGACGATCATGGGGCACGTCGACCATGGCAAGACGACCCTGCTCGACGCAATCCGCGAGACAGCGGTCGTCGAGACCGAGGCCGGCGGAATCACGCAGCACATCGGCGCGTACCAGGTCGAGCACAACGGGCGCAAAATCACTTTCCTCGACACGCCCGGCCACGAGGCCTTCACTGCCATGCGCGCCCGCGGCGCGAAGGTGACCGACATCGCCGTGCTGGTCGTCGCCGCTGACGACGGGGTGATGCCGCAGACGCGCGAGTCGATCTCGCACGCGCGCGCGGCCGAGGTGCCGATCGTCGTCGCCGTCAACAAGATCGACCTGCCGGACGCAGACCCGAACCGGGTCCGAGGTGACCTGGCGGGCGAAGGTCTCCAGCCCGAGGACTGGGGCGGAGAAGTCCAGTTCGCGGACGTTTCCGCAAAGGCGAAGCAGAACCTCGACGAGCTGCTCGAGAAGGTGCTGCTCGTGGCGGATGCCGAGCTCGAGCTGAAGGCGAATCCGAAGGCCGAGGCGTCCGGTCCGATCATCGAGTCGCGGCTCGACGTGGGCCGCGGTCCCGTCGCGACCATGCTTGTTCAGCGCGGCACCCTCCGGGTCGGCGACTCGATCGTCGCCGGTGACGCCTGGGGCCGGGTGCGCGCCCTCTACAACTACCGCGGTGAGAAGGTCGAGGATGCAGGGCCGGGCACCCCGGTCGAGATCCTCGGCTTCGATCATCCACCGCCGGCGGGCGAGTACTCGCGAGTGGTTGAGAGCGAGCGCGCGGCGCGGCAGTTCGCGCAGGTTCGGGGCGAGCGCCTCCGGCGCGAGCAGCTGGCGACACTGGCCGGCGGCGCCATCTCGCTCGAGCGGCTGTTCGAGCAGCTGCAGGAAGGTGGCTCTCAGGATCTCAATCTCGTCCTCAAGGGCGATGTCGTCGGCTCGGTCGAGGCGGCGATCAGCGAGCTCCAGAAGATCCAGCACCCCGAGGTGCGCGTGAGCGTCATCCACCAGGGCGTCGGCGGGATCACGGAGAACGACGTCAACCTCGCCGTGGCCTCGAACGCGATGGTGGTCGGCTTCAACGTGCGGCCTTCAGCCGAGGCGCGCCAGCTCGCCGAGCGCGAGGGCGTCGAGATCCGCACCTACCGCGTCATCTACCAGCTGACCGAGGACATCGAGCAGGCGCTCGTCGGCATGCTCCGCCCGGTCACGACGGAGGAGACGATCGGCGAGGTCGAGGTCCGGGCCCTGTTCCGGGTCTCGCGACTCGGGACGATCGCCGGCTCCTACGTGACCGAGGGCAACGTCCGCCGCGGCGCGGCGGTGCGGGTCGTCCGCGACGGCACGGTCATCCAGGAGACCTCGGTCTCGCAGCTGAAGCGCTTCAAGGACGACGTCCGCGAGGTCGCCGAGGGCTTCGAGTGCGGGATCCTGCTCGAGGGCTTCAACGACGTGAAGGAAGGCGACATCCTCGAGGTGTACGAGACGCGGCAGGTCGAGCGGACGGACTTGTCGGAGGCACCGACGGCGCCAGCAGCTACCTAGGCGGCCTGAAGACCCAAAGCCCGCCGACCATGTCGGAGGCGACGACGTAGCGCTGGGTCGGATAGACGCCCCAGCTGAAGGTGCAGCGCGTCTTTCCGAGCGGGCAGAAGCCCTTCTCAGGATCGCGCGACGAGGGAGGCAGGAAGCGCGTCAGGAACTTCGGGTGCCGCGGATCGGAGATGTCGGCCACGATGACGCCGAGCGAGTACCAGGAGAAGTAGGCGCGGCTGCCGATGATCTTGGGATCGTGCACGCCTAGGCCGAATCCGCCTGCCCCGGTCTTTTTCGCTGCTTCGAGCAACTTTCGAGGTGGCTTGAACACACTCAGGAGCTTGGGCCGGGATGGTTTCGAGATGTCCCAGAAGGAGGGGCGCCCGCCGTTCGTCTCATGGGTCTCGATCAGCACCTTGCCGTTCGGCGTGATCGCCGTCGAGTGCGCGGAGCCCTGTGTATCGGTCGTCCGGCCGAGGAAGCGCGGTTGGGCAGGCTTTGAGATATCCAGGATGACCGTGCCGAGGTTCCAGTAGGAGAGGTAGGCGCGTGTTGCGGCGGCGTTTACGCGGACCGAATGGACGAAGACGCCAGGCGTGTCGCCACGCATGGCCGGCGGCGCGATCCATGCGCCGACCTCGACTGGATGTCGCGGATCGGTGGCGTCGAAGATCCGGAAGCCCGGGCTGGGCGGATGGCCCGGGAACTCCGCAAGTGGGATCGCCGTGTAGACATAGGCGCGACGGCCGACCGTTTGCAGCCAGATTTCATGCGAGCCGCCCGGATCTGTACGGACAAGCGAGAGCTCTTTCGGGGCGCGGGGGTTGGTGACGTCGTAGAGCCCGAAGCCGCGATAGGAGTTCGTCGCAGGGCAGTTCTGGAAGCTGACAGCTGCAAGCTCGCCCGTGAAGCTCGATGTCGCCGCGTGCTGCACGATCGTCTTCTCCGTCCAGGTTCCTCGAACGGAGAGATTCGACGCGCCGTCCGCGAACGTGGAGACATGCCGCGGCCGGCTCGGCTTGCTCAGGTCGTAGACCCGGACGCCCTGCGAAGGGCAGTTGCCGCCGTGCCAGCTCGAGAGGTAGGCGAAGCCCTTGTGGACGAAGACGTCGCCCGTGTAGCCCCCGCCCGGGTAGGCGTGGCCGAGTGGGCGAATCTGGTGCGCCCCGGCCGGCGCGAAAGCGAAGACAACCGCGGCGAGCGCGCCGAGCAGAGTCCGCATGCCTGTTTAGACGTCGAAACCCGCGGGTTGGTCGCCACTCGGTTCAATACCCCCATGGGCGCCGGTTATGTGGGGATTCTCTCGGTCGAGCTCCACTTCCCCGAGGCGGGGTCGCTGAAGGGCAAGCGCAAGTACGTCAAGTCGGCGAAGGCGCAGCTGCAGCAACGGTTCGGAGCGTCGGTCGCGGAGGTCGACCATCACGAGCTCTGGCAGCGCTCGCGGCTGACGCTTTCGTGCGTGGCGCGCGACCATCGCGAGCTGCTGCAGCTGCTTGACAGCGCCGAGCGCTACCTCGCCGGCCAGGAGTTCGAGCTCGCCGGCGTCGAGCGGGAGATTGTCTCGCTCGACGACGGTCTCTAACGGCGTCAGCGGCGCTGAAACCGGCGACCGCGCGCCTTGCGCCCGCGCCCGGGACGTGTCCGCTTGAGCGTCTCGAGCTCGTTGAGCGACTCGCCGGCGCCGAGCACGACGCAAGTCAGCGGGGACTCCGCCCGAGCGACCTCGAGGCCCGTTTCGGAGCGGATCCGCGTATCGATCCCGCGGAGCAGCGTTCCGCCGCCGGCGAGGATGATCCCCCGGTCGCTGATGTCGGCGGCAAGCTCGGGCGGGGTGCCTTCGAGCGTGTCCTTGACGGCGGTGACGATCCGGTGGACTGGAGCGCCGAGAGCGTTGCGGAGCTCTTCCGATCCGAGCTCGAGCCGCCGGAGCATCCCGCTCTGCAAATCGCGGCCGCCGACTTGACACTCGAGCTCCTCTGCGAGCTCCCAGGCCGAGCCGGCGTCGAGCTTCGCCTGCTCGGCCGTCTCCTCGCCGATCAGCAGCCCGTAGTGAGCCTGAACGTGCTTGGCAACCGCCTCGTCCATCTCGTAGCCGCCGACCTTGATCGATTGCGAGCTGACGATCCCGCCGAGGGAGATGACGGCGACCTCGGTCGTGCCGCCGCCGATGTCGACGATCATGCTTCCGCGCGGCTCGGCGACCGGCAGGCCCGCGCCGATTGCGGCGGCCATCGGCTCCTCGACGAGGTAGACGGCGCGAGCGCCCGCGGCGAGCGTCGCCTCCTGGACGGCCTCTCGCTCGACCTTTGTGATCCCACTCGGGACGCAGAGGACGACCTGCGCGAGCGGGAGCCGCCCGCCGCCGCCCTTGCGGATGAAGTACCGGAGCATCTGCTCGGTCATCTCGAAGTCCGCGATCACGCCGTGGCGGAGCGGCCGGATCGCGCGGATCGAGGCGGGAGTCCGTCCGATCATGCGGCTCGCGTCGACCCCGACCGCCTGCACCTCGCCGGTCCGGTCGTCGACCGCCACGACCGAGGGCTCGAAGACGACGATCCCCTCGCCACGGACGAAGACGAGTGAGTTCGCGGTGCCGAGATCGACCGCGAGCTCCCGCCCGGCGAATGAACGAAAAAAAGCCACGGAAGACCCCGGAGGACCCTAGCGCTAGACGGCGGCCTGCACGAGCGTGACCGCACCGGCGAACAGCAGCACGATCCCGATCGCCCGCAGCAGCTGACGCTCGTCGAGGCGGCCGGTCAGGCGCGCGCCAAGGAGCGCTCCGGGAACCGACGCAGCTGCTCCGATCACGAACGCGACCCAGTCGATCCCGCCCGGAACGTGCCCGATGACGCCGGCCGCGCCAACGAAGACGCCGACGAGCAGGTTCGTGCCGACCGCTCGCACCGGCTCCTCGCCGACGAAGCGCAGCAGCGCGGGCATTCGCAGCGACCCGAGGATCAGGCCGATGACGCCGCCGAGGAAGCCGATCACCGCGCCGCTAGCCACCGCAGCCGGGATGTTGAGCTGCTCCCGCCGGCGGATCGGGCCACGGGGCCGGAGCAGGTCAACGCCGAACGCGATCAGCAGGATCCCAATCACGATGAGCAGCGCCGTCCCCGGAAGCTCTCCCGAGACGAGCCCGCCGAGGACAGCCCCCACAACCGAGGGCGGCGCCATCCACCAGAACACACGCCAGTGGATCCGGCCGGCGCGCACCTGAGTGACGGCAGCCGTTGCGGCCGCGACGCCCGAGACGCCGATGTTCGCGCCGGCACCGGCGGCGGGGCTCGAGGAGATGAGCAACAGGGCCGGCAGACGGATGTTTCCGAGCACGAGGCCGACGAGCCCACCTGCGAGCGCGGTCACGAAGCACCATGCCGCGACGGCGGCGAGCGCGAGCGCGTGCAGGGCCACGCGGGTTGAATACCAGCGTGACCGATCGAATGCGACGCGTCAATGAAGCTGTTCGCCAGGTTCTCTCCGAGGCGGTCGGGGAGCTCAAAGACCCTCGGATCGGGTTCGTTACCGTCACGGGAGTCGAGACCTCGCCGGATCTCCGGCACGCGCGGGTCTTCGTCAGCGTCCTCGGCTCCGAGAAGAAGCAGCAGCAGAGCCTGGTCGGCCTGGAGGCGGCGCACGGCGTCCTGCAGGGCCGACTGGCCCGCGAGCTGCGGCTGAAGCGGACACCGCAGCTCGCGTTCGAATACGATCCGACCGTCGAGCGCGGGGTCCGCATGACGCAGCTGATTGATGAGCTCGCCCCAAACGACGAGTGAGGTAGCGGCGGTCGCCGACGCGATTCGCTCGCACGACCGCTTTCTACTCGTCACTCACGAGAACCCCGACGGCGACGCGCTTGGCTCGATCCTGGCGCTCAAGCTCGCGCTCGACCAGCTCGGCAAGGACAGCGTCATGTACCTCTACGGCGATGCTCCGCTGCCGGTCGAGTACGCGTTCATGCCACTCGCCGAGCTGCGGCGGCGGCTCCCCGATGACTGGCGCGAGCGTGTCTTGATCGCCGTCGACTGCGCGAACGAGACGCGGATCGGCCCGGAGCCGGAGCCGCTCGACGGCGCGCCGCTCGTGCTCGACATCGACCACCACCACGACAACACGCGTTTCGGCCAGATCAATCTGATCGTTCCGAACGCCTCGTCGACGGGCGAGGTCCTGCGCGACATCTTCGCGGAGCTTGGCGTTGAACTGACACCGGAGATCGCGGAGGCGCTCTACATCGCGCTCGTCACGGACACCGGGCGCTTTCAGTACTCGAACACGACTGCGAAGGCGCTGCGCCTGGCCGCCGAGTTGGTCGAAGCCGGGGCGGACGTCCACGCGATCTTCCGCCGCGTGTACGAGACGGTGCAGTTCGCGAAGCTCAAGCTGCTCGCCCGCGCGCTCGAGCGAGCGCAGATCTATGACGGCGGGAGGTTGGTCGTCTCTTACCTGCTGCGAAGCGACTTCACGGACATCGGCGCGGCCGAGGCGTACTCGGAGGGGATCATCGACTACCTGCGCGCGGTTGAAGGCGCGGACATGGCCGCTCTGATCCGTGAGCCGCGGGACGGGCCGGCGCGCCGCGTCAGCCTGCGCGCGAGCAACGACGAGCTCGACGTCTCTGCGATTGCGCGGAAGTCGAGTGGCGGCGGTCACCGGCAGGCGGCCGGCTTCTCGAGCGACGATTCGATCGAGGAGATCACCGAGTTCATCAAGCGCGAGTTCCTCGCGAGTGCCCCCACGCGGACGTAGTCCCAGCGGCCTGATCCTGGTCGACAAGCCGGCGGGGCCGTCCTCTTTCGCGATCGTCGCAGGCGTCCGGCGTCGGACGGGAGCGCGGACCGGCCATGCCGGCACGCTCGATCCGTTCGCGACCGGCCTCCTGCTTCTGTTGTCCGGAGCGGCAACTAAGCTGGCTTCATGCTTCGTCGGACTGGACAAGCGGTACGTCACGGACGTGGATCTGAGCGCGCGCACATCGACGGGCGATCCCGAGGGCGAGGTGATCGAACGTTTGGAGCCGCCCGACGAGCAGGAGCTCGCGCAGAAGCTCGAGGCCCTCCGTGGTGAGATCGAGCTGCCGATCCCGGCCGCCTCTGCGGTCAAGATCGGCGGTGAGCGCGCCTACCGGTTGCACCGGCGCGGGGTCGAGGTAGAGATGCCTGTTCGCCCGTCGCGCGTGGACGCGCTCGACGTCATTGCGTATAGAGACGGTGTCGCACGCCTCGACCTCCGGGTCAGCTCGGGCACGTACGTGAGGGCGATCGCGGAGGCCCTCGGCGGGCATTGCGCGACCCTGCGCCGCACGGAGGTCGGGCCGTTCACGGTCGAGGAGGCCGACCCGGAGCGGATCGTGCCGGCCGACGAGGCGCTGGCTCGGATCGGGCTCGCCCCCGAGGGTGCCCCGGGAGCTGCGGGATGAAGGTCGTCCACGCTCCGGGCGAGCTGGAGGCTCGGCCGCGCGCGGTCGCGCTGGGCACGTTCGACGGCGTCCACCTCGGCCACCGGCGGGTGCTCGAGACGGCGCTCTCGACTGCGCCGGCGCTCAAGCCGACGGTCGTGACCTTCTGGCCCCATCCGAGGACGGTGCTCGGCAACGAGGTGCGGCTGCTGACGACGCTCGAGCGCCGGCTGGAGCTGGTGGCGGAGGCGGGCGTGGAGGAGACGCTCGTGGTCGGGTTCACCCTGGAGCTGGCGGGGATGGAGCCGGACGCCTTCGTGGACGAGCTGTTGCGGCCGATCGGGACCGAGCTCGTGGTCGCAGGGGCTGACTTCCGTTTCGGGCGGGGGCGGCGCGGCGATCTCGCGACCTTCGAGGAGCTCGCGCTGTCCGTCGAGCGCGTCGAGCTCGTGCCCGGAATCTCGTCGACGGCGATCCGCGAGCTGGTCGGCGCGGGCGACGTTGAGGGCGCGGCCCGGCTGCTCGGCCGGCCGGCGGAGGTCGAGGGAACCGTCGTCTCAGGCGATGCCCGTGGGGGGACGCTCGGCTATCCGACCGCCAACCTGCGCGTCGACCCGGATCTGCTCGTGCCCGCGTATGGGATCTACGCGGGCCGGGCGGCCGGGCACCGCGCCGCGGTCTCGATCGGGACGAACCCGCACTACGGAGGCAGCGAGCGCCGCGTCGAGGCCTTCCTGCTCGACTTCGAGGGTGATCTCTACGGGAAACGTCTGATCGTCGAGCTCTGGCGTCGCCTGCGCGGGGAACAGGCGTTCGGGAGCGAGGACGAGCTCGTGGCTCAGATCACGCGGGACGTCGAGGCGACTCGTGCGGCCGAGCCGCCTGTCTGAGCGAACTTCACAAACGCAAGTTTTCGCAAAGAGCGGAATCTCTACGGGTGCATGGGAGACGGAGAGAGCGCCAAGCGCGCGAAGCTCGAAGTTCTGCACACGGTCCGCTGTCTCGGCTGCGGCGCCGTCTACTCGAAGCCGGCGTGCGGGGGCACAGTGACGGTAAACCCAGGCTGCCCGGACTGCGGCTACCTCGGCTGGCTGACGACCTCGTCGGCTACCGCACTTGCGCTGCGGCACCGCTTCGCCGGGGATCCCCGGCGGCGTCACTCGGCGTAACGAGGCTGACGCCGCCGAAGAAGTGGTGCTGTGCGGGCCAGACGCGCACCTCGAAGCCTTTCCGCTCGAGGGCGCCCACGGTTGCGTTCGAGAAGCCCGGCTCGAGCTGGACGCGCCCGCCGGCAGCGTGGAGGCGCGGCCGCGCCACGGCCTCGCCCGCCGGCAGCCCTTCGTCGAGCACGCCGGCGGCGACCTCGATCAACGCGCTGCGAAGACGCGTCCCACCGGCCGCGCCGATCGCGAGCTCCATGCTCCCATCTCGCAGCACGACGCTCGGGGCCATCATGCTGCCCATCCGCTCACCCGGCTCGAGTGCTCCGCGGACGAGATCGGCCTCGCCGAGCATGCTGTTCAGGTGCAGGTCGAGATCCGGTAGATAGTCGCCCGAGCCGAGGCCGAGGCTAGTGGTGAGAACGCACGCATTTCCCTCCGCGTCGACGACCGTGATGTTTGTCGTGTCGCCGCCCCCGTCCGTTCTCTCGCCGTCCAGAGTCTCCGCGAGGGCGACGGCTCGCTCGGCCTCGGCGAGCCCTCGGAGCCGGGGAACACGCGGCAGCGTCTCGGGCAGGCCCGAAAGATCGCGGCGGCTGTAAAACGTCGCACCCAGATAGCCGACCTCGACCGGCGGGCTCCAGTCGGCGCGGTAGGTCTCGAGGTCTTCATCGGTGACGAGGCCGCCGCGCTCGCGCATCAGCGCCAGCAGCGCATCGGCGATCGACCCAGAGTACGCCGACGCGGCGCCCTCCTCGGCCATCAGCTCGAGCGCCCGCGCGAGGCCGGGCTGCTCGAGCCGGTCGCCGGTCTCGAGCAGGACGCCACCGGGCGCGTAGATCCGCGCGCCCTCGTTCATGGTCATTACCGGCGCGAGCATCGCCAGGCACGAGGCCTGCGCCGGCGACATCTCGACCCCCTCGCGGGCGAGCCGCAGCGCGGGCTCGACGAGGCGCGGCCAGTCGAGCCGGCCGTGGCGGCGCCAGAGCTGATCCAGGCCGGCCGGCACGCCCGGCACTCCGCACGACGCGATTCCGACCGCGTAGTGGACGAGCTCGGCCCCGAACGGCACGTCGAGCTCGAGCAGCTCGGCGTCGCGCCGCTCCGCGCCGAGGCCGGGAACTGCGACGAAGCAGTCGAGGTTCTCGATCTGCCCGCTCGCGGCCTCGTAGTAGATGGCGTGTCCGCCGCCGAGCAAGCCGGTCATCACCGTCTCCGCCACGCAGGAGGCAAGCGAGGCGGCGACCACGGCGTCTGCGGCGCCACCGCCCGCCTGCAAGATCTCGACCCCCGCCCCGACCGTGGCGGGGTGCCCGGCTGCGATCGAGGCCGTCACTCCGTACGCGCGGCGAGCACGCCGATGCAGACGAAGCCGTCCCGCGGGAATGTGAGCCGCTCGCCACGCCAGTCGGCGTCGACGACCTCGAACTCGCGCTCGTCGACCGGTCTGGCGAGAAACGGGGGATAGGCGACGTTCTCGCCAGAGAGCGGGTCGAAGAAGGTCACCGCCACGCTCAGGCGACCGTCCTCGGGCGCGACCTCGACCTCGATGCCATTGCCGGAGTAGGTGCCGCCGAAGGCTGCTAGCTGCGCGGGCTCCATCGTGAAGTCCGGGCCGGTCGATCCCAGTCCGAGCCGCTCGAGCAGATCGCGGATCGCCGCGCTCCCACGGCTCGAATTCGATAGCGCGGCGAAGCCGAAACGCTCGTCCGGCACCAGCAAGAGCAGCGACTGGAAACCGGCCACCGAGCCGGGGTGCTCGACGACTCGCCGGCCCCCTGACTGGCCCAGGAACCAGCCCAGCCCGTAGGAATGGACTCGCGGGAGAGCGGGCCCGGGCCGCCGAGGTGATGGGCCGCGAAGCGCAGGAGATCCTGCACGTTCGACCAGAGACCGCCGGACGGCGTTCGTGTCTGCGGATACGGGTGGTCGACGACGACGTGCTCGTCTGAGCCCGGCTCGGCCTGCTCATGTCCGCGCGCCGCCTGCCGCGGCTCGAATTCGGTTGCTCCCAGATCCAGGGGCTCGAGGAGCCGGGCGCCCATCGCCGCCTGGAATGTGAGCCCGGAAGCGCGAGCGACTGCGGCGCCGATGAGCCAGAAACCGACGTTGCAGTAGGAGAAGAGCTCACCCGGACCGACCGGGAGCCGCGGGGGCTCCTCCTCGCCGATCCGCTGCAACCCGTCGTCACCCTTGCCGAGCTCCTCTAGCGCCGACGGCCACTCGCAGGCGAGCCCGCCCTGATGGGAGAGGAGCTGACGGATCGTCGCCTCGACCCGCGAGCCGGCCGGTGGCTCGTCGAGCGCGAGCAACCCGTCCTGGGCGAGCGTCAGCGCAAGCGTGGCCGTGAACGGCTTCGTGATCGACGCGATCCGAAAGGCGGTCTCGGGCCGGACCCGCTCGTCGCCTCCGAGCTCGCAGACGCCGTCGGCGGCGAACACGGTTTCGCCGTCGCACAAAAGGCCGACCGCGAGCCCGGGCACGCTCCAGCGCTCCCGCGCCTCCGCGGCCCATTCCGCCAGCTCTTGCGCCGAAACCCGCTCCACCAGAGGGCTGCTACCCTACTGCGAGACCGCGGCCTCGGCCGTCAAAACAGGAGATCATCGGCCAGCACGGCCGCAGCGAGGCGGACACCGGCTCGCCCCAGGTGCAGATCGCGCTCTTGACACGGCGTGTCAACGAGCTCACGGAGCACCTGAGAGCGCACCCGAAGGACCACTATTCGCGGCGCGGCCTGCTCAAGCTGGTCGGCCGCCGCCGGCGGCTCCTGCAGTACCTGCAAAAGCGCGACCTCGAAGGGTATCGCGCACTGATCCAGGAGCTCGGCCTCAGGAGATAACCGAGCCGAATCGAGGGTGGAAGTTTGAGCGAACGCGCCGAGGACGCGTTGACTCAAACCTCCACCTTCAAGAAAGAAGTGGAGGAACAATGAGCATTGCAACCCAGGGCCCGACCACCCTTTCGGTGGAGATTGCGGGCCGTGAAATCACATTCGAGACCGGCAAGCTGGCCAAGCAGGCCGACGGCGCCGTCGTCGTCCGCGAGGGCGACACGATGGTGCTGGCGACCGCGCAGGGGAAGACGGAGGCGCGCGAAGGCGCGGACTTCTTCCCGCTGACGGTCGACGTCGAGGAGCGAATGTACGCCGCGGGCAAGATTCCGGGCGGCTTCTTCAAGCGCGAGGGACGCCCGACCGAGAGGGCGATCCTGACCGCGCGGATGATCGACCGCCCGATCCGGCCGCTCTGGCCGAAGGGCTTCAAGAACGAGGTGCACGTCGTCGCGACGACGCTCTCGGCCGACCTCGTCAGCGCCCACGACATCCTCGCGATCAACGGCGCCTCGGCGGCGTTGATGATCTCGCCCCTGCCCTTCCTGGGGCCGGTCGGCGCAGTCCGCATGGGCCTGATCGACGGCGAGCTCGTCGTCAACCCGACGCTCGCCGAGGTGGAGCAAGGCGAGAGCACGCTCGACCTGATCGTGGTCGGCACGAAGGACGCGCTGACCATGGTCGAGGCAGGCGCGGGGGAAATCCCCGAGGAACTCCTGCTCGAGGCCCTCGAGCGCGCCCACGAGGAGATCCGCAAGCTCTGCGAGCTGCAGGAGGACCTGCAGCGCCAGGTCGGCAAGGCGAAGTGGCTCGACAGCGAGCTGACGGAAGAGCTCGAGCGCGAGCACGGCGACAAGATCCGCCAGCGCATTTCCTCGGACGGCCTGCGCGAGGGCGCGACCGCGGTCGAGGAGATCGTCGAGGAGATCAACCCGCCTCTGACGATGGAGTCGACCGAGGACGAGATCATCAAGCGGATGCAGATCCGCGCCAGCCTGGCGCTGATCCTCGAGCGCATCCGTCTCGAGGCCGTTGACAGCCCGGTCCGCGAGCAGTTCGAGGACGACCTGAAGGCGCTGACCGATGCCGAGCAGGATCCGAAGGAGCTGAAGTCCGCGAAGCGGCAGCTCCTCTTCAGCCGGATCGAGGAGCAGGTGCAGCTTCCCTTCCCAATCGCACAGGCGGCCGGCGACGGCGACGAGCCGGCGGCAAAGGACTCGATCACCCGTCAGTACATCAAGAAGGCCGCCGAGGCGATCTACAAGGAGCTCGTCCGCCGCAAGATCGCGGTCGAGAAGCGCCGCCCAGACGGCCGCGGCTCAGAGGACATCCGCGAGATCACGTGCGAGGTCGGCGTCGCGCCGCGCCCGCACGGGTCGGCGCTGTTCACGCGCGGCCAGACGCAGATCATGACGCTGCTGACGCTGGGCACGGCCAAGGAGGGACAGCGGATCGATGACCTGTCGCTCGAGACCGACCGGCGCTACATGCACCACTACAACTTCCCGCCCTACTCGGTCGGCGAGACCGGGTTCATGCGCGGGCCGAAGCGCCGCGACATCGGCCACGGTGCGCTTGCGCAGCGCGCGCTCGAGCCGATGATCCCGTCCGCGGAGGAGTTCCCGTACACGATCCGCCTCGTCTCCGAGACGCTCGAGTCGAACGGCTCCTCCTCGATGGGTTCGGTCTGCGGCTCGACGCTCGCCCTGATGGACGCCGGCGTGCCGATCAAGGCACCGGTCTCCGGCATCGCCATGGGCCTCGTCAAGGAGGGCGACGACTACACGATCCTGACCGACATCCAGGGAGCCGAAGACCACCTCGGCGACATGGACTTCAAGGTCGCGGGCACGCGTGAGGGAATCACGGCGCTGCAGATGGACATCAAGATCACCGGCGTCACGCAGGAGATCCTCCGGAACGCGCTCGAGCAGGCAAAACGGGCGCGGGAGTTCATCCTCGACAAGATGCTGGAGGCGATCCCGGAGCCCCGCAAGGAGCTCGCGGGTCACGCGCCGCGCATCTCTTCGGTCAAGATCGACCCCGAGAAGATCGGGATGGTGATCGGCAAGGGCGGCGAGACGATCCGCTCGCTCGAGGCCGACTACGACGTCCAGATCGACATCGAGGAGGACGGCAACGTCCTCATCTACGCGACCGAGGGCGACAAGGCAGAGGCCGCGATCACCGCGATCACGCAGCTGACCAAGTCACCGGAGGTCGGGGACGAGTACACGGGCAAGGTCGTCAAGACGACCCAGTTCGGCGCTTTCGTCGAGCTGACGAAGGGCACCGACGGCCTGCTCCACGTCTCCAACGTCGGCCCTGGCCG
>WNGE01008319.1_pt1 | contig 21365 bp, 23 predicted proteins | sample 5400651 | NCBI WGS metagenome assembly WNGE01 (sample SAMN13153370, study PRJNA577476) | soil metagenome | isolation source: 60 cm soil or saprolite under grassland replicate 2 | place: USA:California | collected 2016-06-15 | reverse complement strand
CGTCGGGATCGAGCACCACATCTCCGCCCGGCGTTGCGTCTCGAAGGAGACCGGCAGGAGATTCGGGATCGGCGTAACCAACGAAAAAGACCGAGTGCTGCGGATTTTCAATAAGTCGGCGCGCGAAAATATTGGAGAGAGTGTTTGGGATCATCATGCCGCTGGACAGCGCGTAGATTCGTCCCGCGCGCGCTGGCGCGTCTTGAATAGTTTGTCCATTCAAGACAAACGGCGCCGTTTCTTCCATTAGACGCAAACGCGCCAGCTGCCGCCGGGTCATATGAGCGCGGCGGTCGTAGATGTCGGTCATCTTGGAGCTAAGGCCGCCGATGTAAATTGGAAACTTGGGCAGGAGCCGTTCACGGCGGAATTTATAAAACATCGCCAGCGCTTCCTGCGTTTTGCCGAGCGCGAAGACTGGAATGAGCACGCATCCGCCGCGCTTGAACGCGCCATCGATTGCTTCCGCCAACCGGCGCTCTTCACTCGCGCGTGTCCAACCCGCAGGTTTCGCGTGATCGCCTCTCGTGCATTCCATGATCAGGATATCGATCTTCTCCTCCGGAAAAATCGCCGCTTCCATAATTGTTTGATCGTCGAAATTAGCGTCGCCCGTGTAAAAGATCGTACGGCCATCGCCGCGCAGTAGAATTCCGGCGGAACCGAGGACGTGTCCTGCGTCAAAGAACTCGAACGTCAGCCCCGAAAGCGCTCGGGGTTGAGATGCCCGTTCGCCAGCGATCGAGATGGGTTGATGCCCCGGACACCAACGCCAGCGCTCGCAGGTGCGATCGATTTCACGATGCGTGAAGAGTGGATACAATCTTTCGCCGATCTCCTCGCGTTGTCGCGTCATCACATTGGCGGAGTTGTGCAAGAGCGCATTGCCGATCTCGGCTGTGGCTTCCGTCATGAAAACACGTGCGCTTGGAGAGCGTCGCATTAGCACCGGCAATGTGCCGATGTGATCCTGATGCGCGTGCGAGATCACGATCGCGTCGATCTCTTGGTTGGCGATCGCTTTGAAATTCGGCAGCGCTTCCTCGCCGGTATTCTTCGGATGCATCCCGCAATCGAGCACGATGCGCTGGCCGCCAATCTCAAGATAATACGAATTCGCGCCGATCTCGGTCCGCCGCGTGAGGTTAATGAATTTCACGTACCTTTCTCCGCGCTGGACTTTGAACTTTTCTCACGTGCATGCAATCATGTTGAAATCTGAACGGGCAGTCTCGCTTGCGGTCTAAATCCACGTGCCATGAAGGAAGAGCCGCAGCGCGAGGAGAATCAAGACCACCGCCTCGAGCAGGATATTTGTATCCACATTTTTACCGTTTCTTCCGCGATGGTTGGCGTTTGTTTGACTGTGATAGGCCTCATTCGCGTCGTCATCACACTCGGAAGCGCCGACACGATCGCGGACGATTGCCTCGCAATTAACGCCTTATTGTTTCTCATCTCCGGTCTCCTTTCTTACTGGGCGCTTCGCTCGCGTGGATGCAAACGGATGCACCGGCTTGAACGACTCGCCGATGGCATATTTATTTTCGCCATGATCGGGATGGTCGTGGTTTGTACACTGCTGGCTTACACGCTTACTGTTCCCAACCGGTGAGGCCTGGATTACAGGAGCTCTTCAAAAATCCGCATCCAATTGTCGCGCAGAATTTTCTCCAGCTGCTCGTCGCTGAAGCCGCGCTCGATCAATCGGCGCGTTAGATTTCGGGTATGCGAGTGATTGGTGAGGTTAGGAATAAAGTGTGGAGTAGTAAATTTTGCGGCGAGCTCCTTTTTCGCTGACTCCGGCCACTGGCGATAGATGAACTCAAAGAAATCGAAACCGATCCCAACCCCATCGAAACCGATCAGATCAGCGACATGCTCGATGTGATCAATGTAGCGATCGAGGGTACTCTCTTCCCTGTTCGGGCTTACGAGGACGGAATTAATCCCAATGACCCCGTGCCGTTCGCCGATCATTCTGATTTGGTCATCGCTGATATTGCGTTCGATATCGTAATGTTTTCGCGCGTTCGTATGGGAAACGATCGGCGGCTTGGCCGTTATCGCCAATATGTCTTTGAACCCGGCGGGATTAATGTGCGCGAGGTCGACAATTACACCGAGAGCTTCACATTGCTGGACCACATCCCGCCCGAACGCGGTCAAACCGTCACGCGAAGAGCCGCTCGCCGCGAAAATGCCGCCCGCTCCCGCCGCATTGCGCCGAGCATGGGTGAGTCCGATGACGCGCACGCCAAGCTCGTAAAAAACTCGCAACAATTCCAAATCGGTGCCGAGTGGTTCCACGCCTTCCATCGTAATGAGCAGCGCAATTTTATAAGCCTTGCGCGCAGCCAGGATCTCCTGGTAGCTCTTGCAGATCGCGAACCGCTCGCACTCCTTCACTTCCGCGTAAATTCGTGAGATCTGATCCAGAGCGACGCGCAAACTCATTTCCGGCATATAGCGATCCTCAATATAAATTGCCGCGCCGAGCACGCCGATATCGCCCGCTTCTAGTTCCGGCAGAAAATCTGTCGCCAGCACGCCAGAACGGTTCCGTTTTTCGTACAAGTCCATTGGCATGTCAAAATGAAGATCGACAATTCCATCTGCGTCCAGCTCGTCGATTCGCTGTTCCATGAAGTTTTCCGGAGCGCTCATAATTTTTTGGAACCGCGGATTACACGGATGTCACGGATAGAAGCACCTTGGTCGTAATTGTCTATGAGGTGTCGCAGGATAGCGACGGTCAGCCCGCGGAGTGTTTCTGCATGATCTCAATTACCTCTTTTAACGGTTTGAGACTGACGCTGCTTTCCCCTGTAAACGGATGATCAAGAATATAAATCAAGACTAAGATTAATGTTATGGTTACCGTCAGCGCGGCTGTCATGAGGTACTGCGCCCTGATGTTCTTGACACCCAGGAAGTAGGTATATGAGACGGTGATCAGTCCACCGATCAGCAACACCACCCAGATAACTGAGGGAATCGTGTTATTACCGGCAAATATCCGTAGCCTGCGGTACTCTGCCAGTTTATTCATGCCTCTTAATGATTCGCCGTAGAGCTCTCGGTTGGGGACCGATTTCTCGTCCATCTGATAGAACTCTGTTATGAGTGTCGCCATTGCCCGGTTGGAATGGAGACTTATGTCGCCCTGTGACATTCTTTTCAGTTCATCGTTATAAACCGAAGCGACATAATCCATCAATGCTTGCTGTATCATTTTACGTGCCGGATCGGGGTACGCTTCCGTAATGTGAAAAATGTCGTCGGCCTCGTTGGCCTCCATTTGCAGGTTTTTTGTGGCGTCGTCGTATCCGCTCCATGTAACAAATACGACAAAGGCAACAACCACTCCGTAAAGCAGCCCGAACGCATTGAAGATTATAGCGGCTACTTCGTGGTTCTCCTTTAACACTTCTGCCGGATATTTCTTTCGTACATAACGGAGTCCGGCCAATGCGACTGCAGTGGTCACAGCGGAGACGATCAAAAATGAAATAGCTGGCGGCAGATTAAGCAGGAATCGCATAAACCATTAGTTTCTTCAGAGGTCCTTCGACAGTGCACGTCCGAATCGCCTCCCTGCAAACGCCCGAAAGACACGCAGCTGGCCGATCTCGTACTTGCCTTCGACCAACGCGCTCACATCGGTGAGTTTTCCATCACTTACGTGCCGGAATGCAGCCGCGATTTCCTTTTCCTGTGCAGGGGTGAAAAATCGATTCCGCGACTGCGGCCCGATCTTGCCGCGCTCGATCGCAGCTAGCAGATGCCCGTAAATCGTGCTGCGTACAAAGCCGCGCGCACGTGCGATTTCATCCACCGATTCGCCTTTACCAAAACGCCGCAATGTTTCGGCCTGGCTGTCGTTCAAGCTGGGACGGTGACTCGATAACGGAACATCGACATCGCCGGAAAATGTCCGGCGCGAGTTGTTTGCCAGATAATCTTTTATTTCGCTGAGGAACGTCTCGGCAAAATCTTTCAATTTTTGTTCGCCGACCCCCGGAACTTGCCGGAACTCGGTCGATGTGGTCGGGTACGCGCGGGCCATTTCCCGCAGCGAAACATCTGAGAAGATCACGTATGGTGGGACATTGCGATCGTCGGCGAGTTTACGGCGCAGGATTCGCAGGCGTCCGAACAACAGCTCGTCGCATTCAATCGCTCCGGCGTGTGCTTTCCTGGTGTTATCAGCAATGTCGATCTGCTTCGTCAGCGTGATTGGTGTTCGCTGGCGCAAAGCATCCAGTCCCGCTTGGGTAAGCGTCAACGTAGCGAACTTGCCGGGCGCGCATTCAATCAGTCCGAGGCGCAAAAGCTCGCGCCCGATTGCCTGCCAGGCATTGCGTTTCAAGTCCCGGCCAATCCCGTAGGTCGATAATTCGTCGTGATGCCGTTGCCGGATCGCTTGCGTGTCCGCGCCCGTGAGAATCTCAATGATATGATTTAACCCGAATCCGAATCCACTTTTGGTATGGACGCGATGAACACAGGAAAGAAATTTCTGTGCCGGGATGGTTCCATCGAAAGTTTCGCGCGGCTGCAAACAATTATCACAGCCATCGCAGGATTGCGGCGAAAACTGTTCGCCGAAATATCGGAGCAGCGTCGCGCGCCTGCACTCACGTGTCTCGGCGTAGTGCACCATCTGCCGGAGTTGCTCTCGCGCGATCCGCGCTTCGCTCTCACTTTTTTCATCAATGAAATGCAACTGCTTGGCGACATCGCTCGGGCTGAAAAGCAATACGCATTCGCTGGGCAGCCCGTCGCGTCCGGCGCGTCCCGTTTCCTGATAATAGCTCTCCAGATTCTTTGGCAGATCGTAATGCACGACAAAACGGACATTCGGTTTGTTGATGCCCATGCCAAACGCGATCGTCGCAGCAATGACGCGTGCATCATCGCGAAGAAAAAGTTCCTGATTCTGGGTCCGTTCTCTAGTCGTCAGCCCCGCGTGATATGGCTTCGCGCTGATCCCATCTTCGCTCAACCGAACCGCCAGCGAATCTGCGCCTTTTCGGCTTGCGCAATAAACAATGCCGCTCTCGTTTTCCCGGCTGTGAATGAATGCGAGCAGCTGCTCGTAGGATGCCGATTTGGGCACGACGCGATAACTGAGATTGGGCCGGTTAAAACTGGCGACGTAACAGCGCGGTTCCCGCAGCTTCAGTTGCTTGAGGATGTCGGCACGCACACGCTCGGTGGCCGTTGCTGTGAGCGCCATCACTGGCACGTCGGGCAAATGCGTTCGCAGTGTTTTGAGTTCGCGATATTCCGGGCGGAAATCGTGACCCCACTCGCTGATGCAATGCGCCTCGTCAATCGCAATCTGCGCGATGTTCCAGTTCAGCGCGCGCTCCAAAAACGCATCGAGCATCAATCGCTCCGGTGCCACATAAAGCATCCGGTACTCGCCGCGATGAAGTCCGCGCAATCGCGCCACCGCTTCCTGTCGATCCAGCGCCGAATTCAAGAACGTCGCTGCAATTCCGCTGGTTTCCAGCGCGTCGACCTGATCTTTCATGAGCGAAATGAGCGGCGACACCACAATCGTCAGCCCATCGCGCATCAAGGCCGGCAATTGAAAACAGAGCGACTTCCCGCCGCCCGTCGGCATCAGCGCAAACACATCGCGTCCAGCTAGTGAGTCGTTGATTATCTGTTCCTGCAACGGCCGAAACGCCGAATAGCCGAAATGCTTCTTTAGAGCGCCCTGCAAATCCATTCTGCTGTTTTGGCCGTAGAATCCGCGCGCAATCAAGCGCGCCTTCGACATTGTGACAGTTTCGGCTTGATGCGCGCTCATGGGACAAACTTAAATGAGAATGCCTTGAGAACGCACGCGAGAATTTCTCGGTGCGTCAGCTGGTTCAACGCTCTCTGATTAAACCCTATGAATGGAAAAATTGCCACGATTCTTACAGTTTCAGTCCTCGTTCTGCCAACGTTGCACGCACAGGATGCGAAGTTCGTGGCCGATAATTTGAAATACAGCCGCGACTTCTATTCCAAAGTCCATTTCGTGGCGATCGCGAAATTGCCAGTCCCGTTCAAGTACGACCGCTATCCGTCCGGAGGACCGGAACGGATTCAGTGTGATGAGGGCACTTATACACGCCAACACGGAAAGCCTTGGATGCATTCAAATGACAAAATGCGCACAGGTTTGCCCATCGATTACCCCGAGCGCAACCGATACGTAATGACTTTTGCGCTAAGAACAGATTGGGGCAGCACGGGTGAAGCCGTCGACAAGGAAACAAGTCGAAAATTGGATGACTGGATCAAACTGGTCGAGGCGGCACTAAACGTTACGCCGGCGAATGCAAAGCTGCCGAACAAATCTGAAATGCCTGATGGCCGAGCCCAATGGGTCTTTGAAGCACCGTCGGAAGTTCCCAATGGCCCTCCAACGCGTTTAATTTTCAGAAAGCCGACAAACGATAAAAACAAGAACGTGCTTTTGCATGAATTTTCAGGGTCATTCCGATTGGAAGGAGACAAGGTGGTCACAGCCGGCGCGGCCAACCCGGCGACGTTCGGGTTCGGTTACAGGATGAGTGCCCAGCAAGGTTACGAAGTATCAGAATTCGTCTGGGAGGAAATGCAAAAAGCTTGGGAGGAAAAGGGGGCGAGCACGGCGAAGGAATCGCCCTCGCCGCCAGCGGCCTCGACGCAAAGCAGTCCGCATGAACCGGCGGCAGCCGCAACAGTCAGTCTGCTTGACGGCAAGCTCGAGGTCGATATTCCGGCTGATTTTTCGCGCGATCCTGAGGATCCTAAAGATCCAAAAACATTAGCAAAGTTCTCAGGCCCGGATAGCGCGTGGGGCGCAGTCTTACGCGGGACTCACGGACTCACACCGGAACAGCTAAACGGCTATTTGCAAAAGCGCGTGCAGGAATACTCGAAAGGCTTCAACTGGCTTCCGAAGGATTCTCACCTTCAATGGGTGAAGAAAGAGATCGTGACCATCGATGGTCACGAATGGGCCGACTGGCGCTACGTTCCGATGCTAAGAGGGAAGAAGGACTACTCGCATAATCCAGTTTATACGCGATTCCTAACGACTTCTTACAAAGGCCAGCTGTTAGAGATCACGTTTACCTCGAACCTGAACACTGAACCCAAGTTAAAAGAGGAGATCGACCGCATCATGGACTCGATTCACCTCGAAGAGTGAAAGGTTTTTCGCAAATCACCGTCCTAGTCGAACGCTCCGGGTCGCGCACAAGGCTACGACCCGACAGGCCGACCGGCGCCGCGTCTATTCGCGCCAGCCGCGCCGGAGCTTCGCGAAGGCGGGTGATTCGCGCCCGGACTTGGCTAGCCGGAATTTTGATTCTGTTGTTATTTCCGAACGCTTTTGCGCAGACGGACTTTTCGGCGTTCTGGAAGAAATTTCGATCCGCAGTCATCGCTGGCGATAAAGCGACAGTCGCCGAGATGACCAAATTCCCGCTGTCGATGCCCACCTTTCAAAAGGCCATAAGCAATAGAGCGGATTTTTTGCGCCGGTATAATGAAATTTTTAAAGGCGAGGCCAATGCGGCGCAGTGCTTTGCGAAGACTGAACCCCGAAAAGAATCCGTCGGACGGTATGAGATCTACTGCCTTTTCAAGGGAAGTCCAGACGACTGGGAAAACGCACCAATTCGCTTCGTGTTTGAATTGACCAAAAGCGGCTGGAAATTTGCCGGCCTCGACAATGTGAATGAATGACGCCGATTAGTCCGCCTGATGCGGCTTCGGTGGCGACCGAATTCCTCACATCGGTTCTACTCAGCAAAAAGAGGCTTCCATCTGAAGTGGAAACGGAATATTAAACCTGCAAACCGAAGCTCATGAGGTGAAACGACGCTTTGTTATTTGTATACTGCCGCTGCTCATTTGCACGACAGATTTCGGGCAGGAAAAGTATCGCGGCGGAATTGTTTACGGGCCAAAAGCTGCGTTTAACATCAGTGCGCCAGAAGGCTGGGTCCTGGACAACGAATCCGGCGCAGATCAGGGAATGCCGTGTGTTCTTTACCCGAAAGGTTCATCGTGGTCAGACGCGAAGACCGTGATGTACGCGAAAATTGCCAGCACGCAGTACGAAGACGTCGATAAATTCGTCGCTATCGCGATCAAGGACATGGAGAAGACGCACGGAAAACCGAAGGAGAAAGTCGCGTCCGGCAAAACCAAGGACGGCCACGCTTATTTTATTAACGAATACCCTGCGACGAAAACTTACTCGCAGTGGGAACGCGTGGGCTATGTCCAACTTCCACACGCGGTGGCTTATATCGTTCTTTCATCGCGCGATCATGCCAGTTACAAAAAAGATTCCGGCGCGCTGGAAGACGTGCTGAAAAATACTTTTATTTATCTCGAGCCGAAAAAAGACTCCGACAGTCGTTAAGTATCGAGCAAGAACTGGCTGTCACGCGCCGCAATCGGCCGAAAGTGGAGGGCAAGCGGCGTTAAATCGAACGTTTAACTGATTCAGATCGTTGCTGCGGCGCCTCGTTGTTACAGAAGTCGCACTGCGTTCAGAGCACTTGCACTTCTCTGTCATTCTGAGCGAAGCGAAGAATCGCAGATCATCTCTGATTCGGCAGCGAGCAAACAATTGCCCAGAGATGTTTCGCTTCGCTCAACATGACAGGGAGGGTAGCACTCATCCCCGCCGCTCTTTGATCGACAATAAGATCTCGGCGATTGCTTCGCCGCGTTGTTTTGCGCCCAGATTGCCTTTACCGTGGACGCGGACGCTCACGGCATCGGCTTCCATGTTGCGTTTTCCGATCACGAACATGGTGTGGACTTTCATTTGTTCAGCGCGCTGGATTTTGCCGTTGATTTTGTCGGAGCTGTCGTCGATTTCCGCGTATTCGGTACGCCGCGAATTGCCGGCAACGGGCCAAAGAATGATCTGGTCGCCTCTGCTACTCGGAGTCAACCTTCTCGATTAATCCTGCGAGAGGTTGTCCAGAAACGGAAGGCACTTCAGAAAGCCGCGTCAGTTTTAGATTGTATTTTGTCAGAATTTGTAAAACACGTTCTTGCGGAAGGCCAGTCTGGCGAGCGATCGCCGGGATTGTGCGCCAAGTGTACCTCGGACCATCTAAAGCCATAAACACCTTCCGCTCGTCAGGATCGGTAATGACTTCTTCCCAACTCATACAAAATAATGCCTCATGATGGCGGATTTCTCAAGCAATCGGACTTCACATTTGCGACGATGAGGTCTTCGATGGCATCGTTGAGAGCTGAAGGATCGAGCGGTGGATTCGCAAGCTCTTCCTTGCCAAAAAGCAGATTCTGAGGCTTTACCCAGAAGAAAACTACCGCAACGAAGACAATCGCTGCGAAAATTCCGATCATCCACAAGAAGCCCGCCCAAATATGGCCTTCTGACAGTTTCGAATTTGAAAGAACGATCGCTAACGTTGCTTCGATGATTAAAAGAGCAAGGCCGAGAAACGTCAGTGGAGTCGTAAGCGCCTGAAGAGTGCTCGGGCGAATGCCGTCAGTTTTTTCGCTGGGGGCCGTGCCACATAAAAAGACTATCTTTTTCGTTCTGTTATCGCGAGCAGAATCTCCGCAATTTCTTCGGCGCGCGGTTTGGGGCCAAGATTCCCCTTACCGCGGACGCGGATGCTGATCGCGTCGGCTTCCATGTCGCGCTTTCCGATCACGAACATGGTGTGAACTTTCAGTTGCTCGACGCGCTGAGCTTTGGGACCGTACCGCTTGGATAATGGGTCGGCATTCCCGGGAACTCTTTGCGAGCGAATGCGAGCAGCGCCGCTATCGCCTCTTTGTTTCGTTCCTTTGCTGCCTCAAAGGCGTGCGATACCCCTTGGTTCGCCTGCCTCAGTTTAAATTTTAGTCTAAGTGGGCCTGCCGCACGGATCTGCCCCGTGGCGTCGTTAAACTCGAGTACCTCAGTTGCCGGGTGCCTAAAGAATTCTTCGATCGATTCGTTACGGAATTCAGCTAATCTCTTAAACTGTTCGAAGCTTCCGTTTGCTACGTCGAGTTCGATAATGAGCTGCGGCCGACTTGAAGCCCCTAAGAACCCCAGTCCGGCGAAGTCTACGGTTTGCGTCGTGAAACCCAAAACGATCGTTTTCAGATTATCGAAGCGATTATCACCAGGATATTGCGCTTCGAACCAACTTATCGAGTTACCTTGCGCGAGCAGCGCCTACTGAGCACGCAGCAAAGCTTCGTGTCGACGTTCTTTCTTTTCGCGACGCCGACGGTAGCTCTCCAGCACGAAAGCGGCACCAGTACCGCAGAATGCACCAACGAGGGGTGAGATGAATTCAGTGCTACCGATAGATTTACTGACCGCGCGAAGGAGTGAGATAACAATCGATTCCGCGTTAGCCGCCCAATACGAAAAATCGACACCGAATGTTTCCATCGGCATCTACGCGGGGCGTCGCTCTTTGATCGACTGCAAGATTTCGGCGATGGCCTCACCGCGCGGCTTGACGCCGAGATTGCCTTTGCCGTGAACGCGAACGCTGACGGCGTCGGCTTCCATATCGCGCTTCCCGATCACGAACATGGTGTGCACTTTCATTTGCTCGGCCCGCTGGACCTTGCCGTTGATGTTGTCGCTACTCTTGTCGATCTCCGCGCGGACTTGATGAGCGCGCAATTCGTTCAGAATCGATCGCGCGTAGTCGATTAACTTGGGATCATCTCCGATGGTAAGGATGCGCACCTGTTCGGGCGACAACCAGAGCGGGAAATTGCCGGCGTAATGCTCGATCAAAAATCCGATGAAACGTTCGTGCGTGCCCAGCGGCGCGCGATGAATGCAGATCGGAATTTTCTCCGTATTGTCCTTGTCTTTGTAACGAAGATTGAAATTCCGCGGCTGAGCAAAATCGACCTGGTTGGTCGCAATTGAAAACTCGCGTCCGATTGCGCTCCACGCTTGCACGTCGATCTTCGGTCCGTAGAACGCCGCTTCATTTGATGTGATGGATCGTGCGTTGAGAAACGCATCAGATATTTCTCGATCCCGAAGAGCTTGAAATAGTTCAGATACATCTGGTTCACGGCGTTGAACTCCGCTTCGAACTGTTCCGGCGTGCAGTAGATGTGCGCGTCGTTCATTTGCATCGAGCGTACCCGCATGAGCCCGAACAACTCGCCGCTCTGCTCGTAGCGATAACACGTCCCGTACTCGGCTAGCCGCAACGGCAGATCGCGATAACTGCGAGGCAGTGCCGCAAAGAGCTTATGATGATGCGGACAGTTCATCGCCTTGAGGTAGTAATTCTCTTCCGCTCCAACCATTGTGCGTACGACGTCGAGTTTAAGACTCATTCTCGCCAACCGGTCAAAGTCAGCTTGTTGGGCTGGTGTCCAATTCGAGTAACGGGAATCGAACAGCCGCATGACTTCTGTTCCCTTTTCTCCGACGAGCTCGTTGCGGTCAGGAAACACGAGCTTCGTCGCGAGTTCCTCGAGGTTTCGTAATGACTCGGCGCTCTCGACTTGATCTTCGAGACGCTCCGACAGCCTCATGGGTGGAAACATCGACTCCGCGTAGTAAGGGAGGTGACCACTCTTTTTGTAGAGACTCTCGCGTGCGATGTGCGGAGTGCGAACCCGTTGATACCCGGCGGCGAACTCGGTTTCGCGCGCGAGTTTTTCCAATTCGTCAATAATCGCGCCACCGCGCGGCAACCACATGGGTAGACCGGGGCCGACGTCGTCATCGATCACGTAGATCTCTAACTCTTTGCCGAGCTTGCGATGGTCGCGTTTCTTCGCTTCCTCGAGCATCGCGAAATAGTCGTCGAGTTCCTTTTTGGTTTTGAACGCGGTGCCGTAAACGCGCTGGAGCTGCGGATTCTTTTCGTCGCCTTTGTAATAAGCGCTCGCCACGTTCGTGAGCTTGAACGCGCCGATGTTTCCCGTCCGCATCACATGCGGGCCGGCACAAAGATCGATGAAATCGCCGCTGCGATAGAGCGAAATTTTCTCGTCGGCTGGAATGTTTTCGATGATGTCGATCTTAAATTTGCTTGGCTCGGGGCGCTCGCTCAGCGCCGCAAGGCGCCCTTTCTTGCCAAGCTCGAGCGCCTCGTCCCTCGAGACCTCGATCCGCTCGAATGAATGATTCGCCTTGATCTCCTTTTTCATCTCCGCCTCGATCTTCTCGAAGTCATCGGGCGAAATGCGGTGCGGAAGATCGACATCGTAATAGAAACCGTTCTCGACCGGCGGCCCGGCCGCGAATTGCGCCTCCGGCCAGATTTTCAAGATCGCTGTGGCCAGGACGTGCGATGCCGAGTGACGAAGACGTTCCAGGTCGGTCATTTGCGCGCGCTCATCTAGAGTTTTGCGTTCTTCTTTCATCAAGAGCGGTGGAAATTAACCACGAAGCTCACGAAGGACACGAAGAATTTGCTGTGGCCAGGCGGCCAAATCAGCAGGCTTGTTTTGGCGGGATCTTTTTGGTTGGATATCGGCGTGCCTGTAGCTGATAACGGCGCGTCGGGGAGTGCGATTGGTCAAACCATTCAAGCGGGCGGTGCTGCATTTGCCACGACGCATTGGAGCGTGGTGTTGACCGCACAAGGTGAATCGCCTGCGGCACAGGAAGCGCTTGAGAAGCTTTGCCGAACTTATTGGTGGCCGCTGTACGGCTTCGTTAGACGCGAAGGCTACAAGCCAGAGGAAGCGCAGGATCTTACTCAAGCTTTTTTTGCGCGGCTGCTCGAGCGAAAGGACCTCGAAACTGTCAGGCAGGAAAGGGGGCGGTTGCGTTCTTATCTACTCGCGTCGCTCAAGAATTTTCTTTCCAAGGCGCGGCGCCGCGACATGACGATCAAACGAGGCGAGGGCCGGCCGCTGGTTTCGCTGGACGATTTGCTCGCGCGCGAGTGGACTGACCAGCAGTTGGTGAACACGTTGAGCGCCGACCGAATCTACGAGCGGCGCTGGGCATTAACATTACTGGAGCAAGTCCTCGCGCGGCTCGCAGCTGAATATGAGGCTGCTGGCAACGGGCCATTGTTTGGGCACCTGAAGCAACTGCTCTCCGATGAGCCGGACCAGCCATCTCAGGGGGAGATCGCCAGGAACTTAGAAATGAGCGAGAATGCGGTGAATCAGGCGTTTCGCCGCCTCCGCCTACGGTATCGGCAGTTGTTGCACAAAGAAATTGCTGACACTGTCGCGGTACCGGGAGATGTCGAAGATGAGTTGAGGCATTTCATCACTGTATTGCAGACGTAATCCTCTAAAGAATTTTCGCGCTAGTTACAGCTTGAGACAATGGATCAGCCCAGGACCAGGATGACAAATGCGCGCAGAGTTTGCGCAAAATGCGGGGCCACCGTCCTGGCAGACGCGCCGCAGGGATTTTGCAGCGTATGCCTTTTCCGAAAAGGTCTTGGCTCGATTGATAATGAAAACGGCGATGGGCCTGAACCAACAGCTTCGCGGATTCAAATGGAGTTCGGCGATTACGAATTGCTTGAGGAAATCGGCCGTGGTGGTCAGGGCGTGGTTTATCGGGCGCGGCAAAAAAGTCTGAACCGAGTTGTGGCGCTCAAAGTGATTGGTCTCGCTCACTGGGCGACCGAAGCACACGTGAAGCGTTTTCGCATGGAAGCGGAAGCTGCCGCGCATCTGGACGATCCGCGCATCGTTCCGATTTACGAGATCGGTGAGCGCGATGGCGCTTGCTATTTCAGCATGAAATTTATTGAAGGGGGACCGCTCGATAAAATTATCGACAACGAGCTAATGCCAGGCCGCAAGGCGGCGGAACTAATGGCAAAACTGGCGCACACGCTTCATTATGCCCATCAAAACGGTGTCCTGCATCGCGACGTTAAGCCGGGCAATGTTCTGATCGACGCAAAGGGCGAACCGCATCTGACCGACTTTGGTCTGGCGCGGCTGGTGGAAACCGAAAGCACCCTTACACGCACGCTGGAAGTGCTGGGCACACCCAGTTACATGGCGCCCGAACAAGCCGCCGGTAACAACGCGCAGCTCACAGGCGCAACTGATGTTTATGGACTTGGCGCAGTCCTTTATCAATTGCTCACCGGCCATCCGCCTTTTGCCGGAGGAACAACCTACGAAACGATCCGGCTACTCCTGAATACCGAACCGCGGCAACCGCGCTTGTGGAATCGGAGAATAGGTCGCGATCTGTCCACAATCTGCCTGAAGTGTCTCGAGAAAGATCCGCAGCGCCGTTACTCGTCCGCTCTCGCGCTGGCCGGAGACTTGGAACGCTGGCTAAAGCACGAACCAATCCAGGCCAAAAGAAGCGGATTTTTCACACATATCCGGAAATGGGTGCGACGAAATCCAACTATCGCGATAATGGCTGCGCTTGTCCTGATCCTGTCAGGGGCGGTGAGCACGGTCGTTTGGAAAAGCGAGATGGTTCGCCGTCCGATGCCGGCCGGAATCGCCGTGCTTCCATTTGAAAATTTAAGCGACAACAAAGAGAACGCGTTTCTTGCCGATGGCGTTCAGGACGACGTTTTGACTAAGCTGGCGAAGATTGCCAATCTGAAAGTCATTAGTCGCACCAGCGTCATGCCGTATCGGGGCGCGCGGAACACCCGTCAGATTGGTGACGCACTTCGCGTATCTCATGTCCTTGAAGGCAGTGTGCAACGTGCTGGCGGCAAAGTGCGGGTGAACGCCCAGTTGATCGACACCCGCACCGACACTCACATTTGGGCGGAGGAATACGATCGCGATTTGACCGACATTTTCGCGATTCAGAGCGAGATCGCGCAAAGCATCGCAGATCAGCTTCAAGCCAAAATATCACCTGCTGAAAAGGCCGCCATCGAAGAGCGACCGACCAAAGACCTTGGTGCTTACGATCTTTATGTCCGCGCCACGCCTTTGCTTGATTGGGGGGCGCGAGCGCCCGTCGGAAGCGCTGCATATCATCCAGACAATATGGAGAAGGATTTGCTTTTGGCCGTGGAGTTGCTCAACCAGGCAATCGCTCGCGATCCCTCTTTTCTTCTTGCGTATTGTCGGCTGGCTTACGCACACGATTCGCTCTACTGGCTTAAATTTGATCACACGCCCAGCCGCCTGGCCTTGGCGGAGTCCGCAATAGATTCCGCTTTTCATCTGAAAGCGGATTCGGCCGGGGCGCACCTTGCGCTGGCGCAACACCTTTACTGGGGCTACTTCGATTACGATCACGCGCGGGACGAGCTGGCAATGGCGAGCCGCACCTTGCCCAATGACGCGCGAGTTTTTTCATTGAGCGCGATGATTGATCGAAGACAAGGGCGTTGGCCTGATGCACTGCGCAACCTCGAGCGTGCAAGTGAATTGGATCCGAGAAACGTTGGCATGCTCAACGAGATTTCAGTAACCTACAGTTTACTTCGCGCCTATAAACCAGCGCGTGAGGCTGCTAATCGCCTCCTTACGTTCAAACCAGACGACATCAATGCGCAACTGCGTCGTGCCTGGATCGACGCACATGAGCGAGCCGATACTCGACCATTGCACGCTGTAGTGGAGAAAATTCTCACGGATAACCCCGAGGCGGCAGGAACTCTGGGCGGCACACCGTTTACTCTCGCTTTATGGGAGCGTGACTTTGTGGCAGCGGATCATGCCGTGGCAGTGCTTACTCAAAATAACAATACATTCAGGGTAAGGATGGGGGAGTTGGCGTTTACTCGAGCTTGCGCGGCAGGTCTGATCGCTCGCGCGAAAGGAGACGTCGCTAGTACGCACGTCAGCTTTACCGCTGCGCGTACGCAGCAAATGGAGCTCGTCCACGCCGACTCTGCTGATATTGGTGCTCTTTGCGTCCTGGGATTGATCGATGCCGGACTCGGCCGAAAGGAAGAGGGTTTGCGCGAGGGTCGCCAAGCTGTCGAGCTTCTGCCGGTGACGAAAAACGCTGTGGATGGCCCGGACCTTCTTTATTTCTTTGCCATGATCTGTGCGTGGACCGGAGAGCACGACCTCGCGATCGAGCAACTGCAAACGCTCGCCAAAATCCCAAATGGTGCGAATTACGGCGATGTCCGCCTCGATCCTTCATGGGATCCGCTCCGTGGCGATTCCCGTTTCGAAAAGATCATCGCCTCCCTCGCGCCGAAAGAAATAGTAAACAGGTAGTGGCGATTGACCCCAATCGCCTGCGCTGCTGTAGCCGCGTCGCTGTGTCGACGCGTTTTTGGGCTGACGATGGTTGATCCAAATCGCCTGTTTCTGGCACGGCGACACTCTGTCGAGCCGACGAATCATCCCTTGGACGGCTTAGAGTCGGTATTCGGTGTTGGATGTTCGAACTTCTCTCGGTCGAGGAAACAACGACTTATCCGTGAAATCCGCGTGATCCGTGGTTCTCTCCGCAACTTTCCGCGTAAGCTTTCGCAGGAATTGGGGCAGTACATCGGTGAAGGCCAGAAAGGGCTTCCCATGACTGGAAGCCAAAGAAGGCCAAAAACGAGAAAAGGAAAATTAAATCATGAACAAACAAAATATCATACAACAACTGCGCAGAGCTTTTTTTGCGCTCACAATTGTCGGTGCGTTATTGGCCTTGCCGAGGGCTGAAGCCGGCCCGCCGGTACCCGCAAGCGGAAGCTGGACTGACTGTCAAAACATCACTGATTTTCGCTCAGTCGGTCGAAACCTGATTATCACCTGGGACGTTACCTTCAACTTTACCGGTACCTTCACCGGAACGTGGGTCGGCACTGAGCGGGATGTAATCTATCCCGAGGGCCCTTTTGCTGCAACGTTCACTGGCAGCGGCGTATTTACCAGTTCGGACAATACCGGCACGGTCGTAATGAGATACCAAGGCCTGGCCTCTTCGGATACTGAGGCAATAGCCTACTGGGTGGTGGACCAAGGGACTGGCAGCCTCGCCGGTGTACACGGGCACGGAACGTTTCAGCATATTGTCGAAACTGGCCCGACAGATGGGTGCGACGACACGTTTACCGGTGACTATAGCGGACAGATTCAGTTCGCCCCATAAACCGACTGGCTAAACAGCCGCAATTCGCAATCAGCCGTCACGCGCCTCACGCGGCGTGGCGGCTTTTTGTTTAAGAAATCTTATTGTCCATCACTTTTCCGCGTAACCTCAGCCCAAATTTCCGGCTGTACATCTGTGAACGGCCACAAATGATTCTCCGATAACGAGGAATCAACGAAGGCCAAAACAATCAAAAAGAAACTAAATCAAATTACGAAAAATCCATAATTGACAAAACAGCCACCCGCTACGTCGCCACTACCGGTGCGGATACCGGTGATTGCACTGACCCTAACTCCCCTTGTCGCTCGATCACCTACGGGGTGGCGCAGGCCATTGCCGGAGATACAGTGAGAGTCGCCGCCGGGACCTACACGGAAGCAGATGTAACAATCGATAAGCAGCTCTCAGTGATCGGCCATAACGCGACACTCGATGCCCGTAATCACGATGACGGCGATCAGGGTTTCATCATCAGCGGTCCGGAGGCTTCCGGATCAGTCTTGCGGGGCTTCACTGTAGTCAACGCCGGGCTCGAGGGCATATTCGCTTGGAATACGTCGAACCTGACCATCTCCGGGAACACGCTCGTGCACAACGATGCCTACGGGCCGTTCAGCTAGCAGTGCGCCAATTCGCCTGATGATTGTGGCGAAGCATTGCATCTGCAGAGCGTCACCAACTCTGTCGTGAGCGGCAACAATGTGCAAAACAATGTTGGTGGCATCCTACTGACTGACGAAGATGGACCAACCTCCGGAAATGTAATCAGCGAAAACAGGGTGATCCACAACACAAAGGACTGCGGCATCACTCTAGCATCCCATTTTTTCATCTTTCCGTGCAGCTCACCGGTCCCGCCGGAAGAGGGAGGCGTTTACCAGAACCGGGTGCTGCACAATACATCGAACGGCAATGGCGCGGCCGGGATTGGCTTCTTCGCGGGGCCTCCGGGTGCGGCCGCTTGGGGCAATGTGGCCGATGGCAACACTGCCATGCATAACGGCATACCCGGGGTCGCCATCCATAGCCATACGCCCTGCCAGAACGCGAACCACAACGTCGTCATCAACAACACACTTGCCGGCAATGGACCGGACGGTGATGCGCAAACTGAAGAGCCAACCGGCATCTCGGTTTTCAGCGACATATCGGCCGGCGCCGCACCAATCAAGCACACAACGGTCGCGAACAACACCATCAAACACGAGTACTATGGCATTTTCACAGTCAATGCCATGGGGCTGAGAGGGCTTCAGAGCAATACCTTTGTTAACGTGACGGTGCCGATCTCGATTCACTAGAAGCTGGGCTTCGCCGGTTTTGGCGAGGCTAGACCATCCGGTAGAAGCCGTGGCCTAACAAACAGCAATTTTCAACCAGCCGTCGCGCTTCGCCAGCGTGACGGCTATTGCTTGGCAAGCAGACCAGTCCCGTTCGGTAGCTTGAACGCGCCGATATTCCCCGTGCGCATGACGTGGGGTCCCGCGCAGAGATCGGTGAAATCGCCGCTGCGATAGAGCGAAATTTTCTCGTCCGTTGGAATGTTTTCGATGATGTCGATCTTGTATTTGCTTGGCTCGGGACGTTCGCTCAGCACCGCAAGACGCCCTTTCTTGCCAAGCTCGAGCGCCTCGTCCCTCGAGACCTCGATCCGCTCAAATGGATGGTTGGCTTTGATCTCCTGTTTCATCTCGGCCTCGATCTTTTCGAAATCGTCGGGCGAGATTCGGTGCGGGAGATCGACATCGTAATAAAAACTGTTCTCGACCGGCGGCCCGGCGGCAAACTGCGCGTCCGGCCAGAGTTTCAAGATCGCCGTCGCAAGGACATGGGACGCCGAGTGACGCAGACGCTCCAGATCGGTCATCGTCGCGCGCTGTTCTAAAGTTTTCCGGTCGTCAGCCATTGTGTAAAGAGATTCCTCGACTTCGCTCGGAATGACAAGAATGTGTTGGGTGCAACGAGTTTGGCAATGTCTGATCGTTGCGGCTTTCGCCGCGGCGAGTTGCGGTCCACAAGCTGCTGCGCCGGTTAGTGATTTTGCAGGCGAGCGCTACCAGATGATTCAACAGCAGGTGAAGGCGCGTGGAGTCGGTGACCCACGCGTGCTGGCTGCAATGAGCAAGGTGCGACGCGACGAGTTTGTGCCGCCGGATGTAAAGGCATCAAGTTATACCGATCAGCCGCTCCCAATCGGCTACGGTCAAACGATCTCGCAGCCCTATATCGTGGCGTTCATGACAGAGCAATTGCGACTGTCGAATAATGATCGCGTTCTCGAAATTGGCACCGGCTCTGGTTATCAGGCAGCGATCCTGGCCGAACTGGCGGCGGAAGTTTACACGATTGAAATTATTGAGCCTCTGGCGAAGACGGCGGAGGCGACTCTTCAGCGTGTTCACGTAAAAGCCGGCGACGGATATAAAGGCTGGCCGGAGCGTGCGCCCTTCGATGCGGTTATCGTCACATGCGCCCCGGATCACGTCCCGCAACCATTAATCGACCAAATGAAAGAGGGCGGTCGCATGATCATTCCCGTCGGAGGAAGCCTCGGATATCAGCAGCTTTATCTTCTCGAGAAGAAAAACGGCAAGCTACAGCGGCGCGCTGTTTTGCCTGTTCGTTTTGTGCCGATGACAGGGGAGGCGACGAAGCGGAAGTAAAATCGTGATCAGTGATCAGTGATCAGTGAAGGGTGTGCACAGAGCTCGGTAATGGGGGCGGCGAAGTAATGGAGTGTTGGAGCGGTTTGATCACTTGATCGCCGCCAGTTTTTTCAGATCGATGCGCTTGACCCATTCCTGCAATTCCTTCGGATCCTGGTTCTGCAACTCGATCTGGAGAAAATAACGATTGGCGACCATTATCCAAAGCGTGGCGTGTTTACCTTCCTTTTCGAACGTTTCGAAACCGGGATTTCCATCGATGGTGACTGACTTGCCGTAGCCTTCACTGGTTTCGCTGGTGTTATTCCATGCTGCGGTCGTCGTGCTGACGTAATCCGGATTTGCCACCGAATCGAGAATGCTGATCGCCGCGGTCGGAACGTTCTCGCCTTCGCCTTTGCGATAATCACGATGCACGTTGGTAATTCTGAATCCGCCGACATCTTCCGTCGAACCCTCCGCTTTATCAGCGGACCAGCCTTGTGGTGGGTCTGGCAAAATGGGCAGGAGTTTCTGATAGTCGATGGAGTCGGGCACGAGAATCGGCTCGTTTTGGGCATGCAACCAAGGCGCGGTGAGTGCGAACGCCAACGCAAGAATCAGTTTGGGGGATACGCGAAGCCAATGTCGTCGGCATGGGAAAAGTCGGGAGACGGATTTTGGAGTGCGGCGACATGTCGCCGCTTTTTCTTCAGACGCAACATGTCTCCTCGTTTCAAAGCGCGGACATGTCCGCGCACTCCAAAGACCTCCAGTTCGCATTCGGCCCACGTACTCGATTGACTTTATCGGGGCTGTTTGTCAAGACGCGGTTGCATGAGCGCATTGGTAGGGCGCGACCGCCGGGCGCGCGGAACGAGCTCCCGCAGCTCAGAGCAACAGAATGAGTCCCGCGGCAAGTTGAAAATCCATAGCTTTGTCCGCTTCTCTGCTGTCTCATGTCGGGCGACAATCGAGACATCTTTCATCGCTAGAAGATGACAGCGAGAGATTCCTCGACTCCGCTCGGAATGACAACATTGGACGCTTCGAAACCTCGCCGTCAGCTTGGATTGTTCGACGCCATCATGATTGTGATGGGCGGCATCGTGGGCGCGGGAATCTTCGCGAATCCTTCCGAGGTGGCGCATCGTGTTCACACACCGTTTTTGATTCTCGGCGTCTGGGTGTTGGGCGGCTTCATCGCAATGTGTGGCGCGTTTATCTGGGCTGAGCTCGCCACGCGTCTGCCGGGAACAGGCGGCCAGTATCTTTATTTGCGCGAGGCATATCATCCTTCGGTTGCGTTTGTGTATGGATGGGGACTGCTGCTCGTCACGCAGACCGGCGGGATGGCCGCAGTGGCAGTTATTTTCTCATCGTACTTTCGCGCCCTCTCGGGGGTGGCTTGGAGCGACGCCGCGATCGCAGCCTCAGTGCTACTCATATTAACCGGGATTAACTGTCTGGGAGCGCGAGCCGGCAGCAATGTGCAAAGCGCGCTTATGTTGCTAAAGATCGCCGCGATTGCGGCACTCGTGGTGATTGGATTTGCGCTTGGCGGTGGATCTCTCAAATCATGGCCCTTGCTTGCGCAGCCAGTTTCGTTCGGACTCCTGAAAAACATTGGATCCGCCATGGTTCCCATCGCGTTTGCCTATGGCGGATGGCAAACCGCCACT
>WNGE01007595.1_pt1 | contig 21374 bp, 18 predicted proteins | sample 5400651 | NCBI WGS metagenome assembly WNGE01 (sample SAMN13153370, study PRJNA577476) | soil metagenome | isolation source: 60 cm soil or saprolite under grassland replicate 2 | place: USA:California | collected 2016-06-15 | reverse complement strand
CCTCCATCAAGGGGGAACCTGCGGTTCCCCCTTGAGACCCCCTCCCTTGTAACCGGCCTCCCCGGCTACGCCGGGTCAGCCTCTTCCACGGCGGGCCACAGACTCAACAACACTCGAAGGAAGGGGGAGCTCAAGGGGGAAACGGAGTTTCCCCCTTGAATGAAGCGCGGCCCGGCTTTGCCGGGCCGCAGCGTTCTCCGCCGGCTTTGCCGGCCCCTGCGGTTACCCTCCCGATCATGGCGCGCGATGACTGGCGGCTTCGGGTCGAGCTCGAGGAGGAAGGGCATGCGAACGATTTCCTCGCCCGGCTGGGACTAGACCTCGGCTCCGAGGGGAGGGAGCTGGCGAAGGAGCTGAAGGCGCGCAGGCTCGCGGTCTCGAACGAGGGCGACGTCGTCTTCGTCTACACGCCCACCCGCGAGGAGGCGCGGCTGGCGCGCCCGATCGTCGAGGCCGAGCTGAAGGAGCTCGGCCTACGCGCGCATGAGATTCGGATCGAGCACTGGCTTCACGACGAGGACCGGTGGGACGACGAGCCGCCGGGACCCGATGTCGAGGAAGAGTTGCTCGAGCACGGCTACGCGCCCTGGGAGGTGCGCGTCGAATGCGACTCGCTCGAAGCGGCGCACGAGCTCGCCGACCGGCTCGAGCGAGAGGGGTACGGGGTCGTGCGCAACTTCCGCTACGTGATTGCCGGAACGTCGAGCGAAGCAGAAGCCAAGGAGCTTGCCGCGCGGATCCACGGCGAGGTCGAGCCCGGAGGCGAGCTCGTTTACGAGGTCACCCCGCAGAACCCGTTCGCGATCTTCGGCGGCCTCGGGACCTAGAGGTCCTTGAACCAGATCTTGAACTTCGCGGTGTAGTCGGCGCTGAGGTCCCCCAAGCTCCCTGAGTGCAGGATCACCGCCTTCGGGTCGCGCCCGTCGGGGAGCCGCGCGGCACGCAGGAGGAACTCGTGGAACGCGTCTCCTCGCTTGAACGAGACCTGGATCGAGCGGATGTGGGGCCCTTGGCTCGAGCGCAGCAACGCGACGAGAACCTTCGCGGCATATTCGGTCGGCTTGAAACGCTTGTGGTAGCCGGGGAACGTTCCTTCGACGTCGACGCCGTCGCGGTGCGCGGCATGGGGGAAGAAGCGCCCGCCGTTCATGTTGCTCATGTCGTCCCACTTGAACCTGATCGGAGGCGAAGTTCGATTCCCGATCGCGGTGATGGCCTCCAGCCACTTGACGACGTGGGGCTTGAGCCAGCTGTCCCCCCGTAAGACGAATCGCGAACGCCGAACCTGTTGGCGCCTGTGTACCGGACGAACTTCTCGACCTGGACGGTCTTGGCCACCTTGTCGCCCCAGTCCGAAACGATCGTGAACGTGAGCTTCAGCTTCCCGTCGTGCTCCTGATCCATCCTCGCGAACAGGCGTGCGGATATCGGCACGCAAAGGTCAGCGGGGTTCGGAAACCGAGACCGGGCCCTCGGCAAAGCCGCTGCCGAGGATCCCGCCGGTAATCACGATGGGGATTCTCAGATTCCCCTGGACCTCGACGAGCATCGACTCGACGTCGTCCTCAGCGAACCCGTCGAGCTCGAGCGCGGCGCAGACGACGGTTCCCGGATCCCAGGGATGCGGCGAGGCGCTCAGGAACTGCAACGGCGCGAACTCCTTCGGCTTCACTCCGGTTCGCTGCTCCGCCTTCGTACGCACTCCTAGAGCTGATCGCGGTCGTAGAGCCCGAATTTGTTCAGCGTCAGCTTCTTCGTGCGGACGAGAGACCACGTCACGGACCGCTCACCGGAGAACGTGCACGAGTCGTACCCGCCTCCTGTGCAGTCGGACTCGATTGGCTCGGTCTTGGAGCCCGACAGCACGTCCATCCCCGCGGTGCGCTCCCCGGACATCGGTAGCTGCACGCTCACGTTCTCGGTGAACGGCTCGGACTCGTCGATGTTGACGTCGGCGCACGCACGATCGTGACCGTGATTCGTATGCGTGATGGTTCCGGCGACGGTGACGAGGCCCGTGAACACCGTGTAGCGGCCCGGATCACGCTGCACTGCGAAGCTGACCGGCCCTGTGCCCTTGGCGTTCCAGGTGTAGGTGTCGCGTCCCGGCGGCCGGTTGCAGCCCGGCCAGGAATACGTGTCGTCCAGCGACAGCAGGTAGGTGCCGGAGGCCGTCGCGACGCCGTTCTCAACGGTGATCTGGAGGCGGCGATGCCAGGTGATGTCGGCCGTTTCGGCGTCGCGGACCTCGTGGTGTTGGGAGATGTAGTCCCAGACGATCGTGCCCGACCAGCCGCTGCGCGGAGCGGCGGCGGCGCGGGCGGTCACCCTTTCCTTGTCGTCCTCGGCGAAGGCGACGGCCACGGCCGAAGAGAGGAAGGTGACCAGCCCGAGGGCCGGAATCTAACGCCCCTTGTAAACGCTGTCCAGGGGCGGAGGACGCTCCGCGACTTTGTGCCGAAAGAGGCACAGCTGGTGAATGCGGCCTCGCGGATCGGCTATGCTTTCCCAAGCGTCGCCCACCGGGAAGGTGTGGCGACCGAGTCTCCCTCACGATGCGGCGCCGCAAAAGACGCTGCACACATGCAGAGGACCAGCGAGCATCCGACGATTGCGCCGGAGGCCGCGGACGGCCTCGTCGCCGCCGCCCTCCGCGCCGAGGCATGGGCCGACGAGCCCTTCCTGCGCGAGGACGAGGACCCGGCCGTGGCGCTCGCGCCGGAGACGGCCCGGCGCCAGGCGCTCGACGAGGCGCTGGCCGAGATCGAGCAGGGCTTCCGAAAGCCCTCGCCGAGCTGGCGGGTCCGCTTCGGGCTCATGCTCGGGCTCGAGCGCGTGCTCAGCGAGCGCCCGCCGCGACTCGCCTCAGGAACGGAGCTGCGGCGGCACCAGATCGACGCGCTCGCGGGCATGCTGACCGAGTTGATCGCCGCCAACCAGCGCGGCTTCGCCCCGCTGAACGGCAACGGGACAGTTCCGGCTGAAGAGCTGGTCGAGGCGCCGGAAGAGGACGAGAACGGCGAGCCGGTCGCGGACGCCGAAGCCGAGCTGGAGCCGCTCGACAGCGCCGCTCCGGCCGATCCCGGCGCGGTCCGCCGCTTCCGCTTCCGCCATCCGACCGCCTCGGGCAAGACGATCGCGGCGGCCGGATTCGTCGAGGCCGCGCGCACCCTCGGCGTCCTGATCCTCACCCACCGGCGCCTGCTCGTCTCGCAGTTCAACCGCGAGCTCGGCGAGCAGGAGGGGTACGGCGACCGGATCACTCCTGCGATCGAGCGCGGCCGGACGCCGCCGCGCGACAACCCGGTCACGATCCAGACCTACGCCTGGTTCGCCCGCCACGTGGGCGATCTCAGCCGCGACGCGTACCAGCTCGTGATCTGCGACGAGGCCCACACCGCGCTCGGCGAGAAGACGAGCGCCGCGATCCGCAGCTTCCCCGAGCCGATCTACATCGGCATGACCGCAACCGAGCAGCTGATCGCGAAGCAGGTCTCGGACGTCTTTCCCGCCTCGGTCGACGACCTTCCGCTCGCGGACGCGACGCGCCGAGGCCTCGTCGCTCCCCTGCGGAGCCTGCGCGTGCCGCCGGTCGCCGCGATCCACTCCGTCCCGATCGTGGGCGGCGACTTCGAGGAGCGCGCCCTGGCCCAAGCTCTCGACCACCAGGCATTGAACCAGGCGGCGGCAAGCCTCTATCGCGACCGGTTCGACAACACGCCGGGGATCGTCTACGCGGCGGGAGTCGACCACGCCTACAACCTCGCGCAGGAGTTCCGGGCCGCGGGCCTGAAGGCCGAAGCCGTCAGCGGACGGACCCCACCGGTCCAGCTCGCCGAGACGCTGGCCGCCTACGAGCGCGGCGAGATCAACATCCTGATCAACGCGATGCTGCTCGCCGAAGGGTGGAACTCCCCACGCGCGACGGTGGTCATGCACCTCGCCCCGACGGCCTCGCGCCGCGTCTACCAGCAGCGGATCGGCCGGATCATGCGGATCCATCCGCGCAAGGAGGCGGGAGTCGTCGTCGACTTCGTCCCGAAGGCCGCAACCCACAACGAGCGCGTGATCTCGCTCCACAGCCTGCTCGACGCCGACTTCTACCGCGAGGGCGCGCGCGTCCTCCCCTCACCGCGCCGCCGCTACCAGCGCCGCGCCCGGCGCAAGCTGACGCCGGCGCCCTGGCTCGTTCCCGTCACGCCGGACGTCCGCCGCCGGCTCGCCGTCATCACCCGCGAGTGGCAGCGCGTCGATCCCAAGTACCTGGACGAGGACGAGCAGCGCTACTGGGCCTCGATCGCCGGGCGGCAGATCCGCTTCGACGAGCGCATGGAGTTCGCCAAGAAGCTGACGGACGGCCGTGCGAGCAAGGTCTGCCTCGAGCAGTTCCTGTTCACGTGCGCCGCCGAGAACCCGAACCGGCGCCTGCGGATGACAGCACTCTCCGACCGGGTCTCGATGAAGGTCGAGCGCGCGGACTTCGACGACCTCGTCACGCTCGTGACCTCCGCGCCGACCTGGGAGAAGGACCGGCTTCCCGGGATCCGCGTGCTCCTGCGCGCGCTCGGGGACGGCAAGGCCGACGCACCGGAGCAGATTCTCGCCCGCTGGACGTGGAAGCTCGCCCGTGCGACGCGCAAGGTCCAGGACCGGCGCGCGAGCGCGGAGTTCCCCGAGGCGAAGAGGCTGCTCGGCGCGCTCGCGAACTCCCGCGGGCATCGCCACGAGGAAAACGCGGCCAAGCTCGTTGCGGCCGCCCTCGAGCAGCCGCTCAACGTCGGCGTCGCGCTGCTCGCCTCGGCCGAGGGCTACACGCCCCGCGCTACGAACCTGATCGAAGCCGCCCGCGAGCGGATCGGCTCCCTGCCCGACGTTGCGCATGCGCTCGCGGACAACCTGCCGGCGCCGAAGCTGACCTCGGGGCGCTCGCGCCGCAGGCGACGGCGTCGCCGCGCGCGCCAGCGCAAGGACCAGCAGACACAGAAGGGCACGGCCGAGACTCCGCCCGAGCCCGCAGAGGAGCCCGCTTCGGCGTAACGAAACGCCGGCGGCGAGGACTACCCTTGCTGTGGGCCCGTGATCGTCCTGCTTGGCATCGGCTTCGTAGCCGGGATCGTTACTGCGATCTCACCCTGCGTGCTGCCCGTGCTCCCGATCATGTTCGCCGGGTCCGCGAGCGGCGGCAAGCGCCGCCCGTACGCGATCGTCGCCGGGCTGATCGTGAGCTTCACGGTCTTCCTGCTCGTGGGCACGTGGATCCTCGACGAGCTCGGACTGCCGCAGGACTTCCTCCGCAACGTCGCGATCGGGCTCCTGTTTCTGATGGCCGCGCTGCTGGTCGTCCCGCAGCTCGGCGAGCTGGTCGAGCGGCCGCTCGCGCGCCTCAGCCGCAGGCCGAGCAGCGACCTCGGCGGCGGCTTCGTGCTCGGGCTCAGCCTGGGGCTCGTCTTCGTCCCCTGCGCGGGGCCCGTGCTCGGCGCGGTCACGGTCGTCGCGGCCACGCACAAGGTCGGCACCGAGACAGTCTTCCTGACGCTCGCCTACGCGCTCGGGGCCGCGATCCCGATGCTGCTGATCGGGCTCGGCGGTCGTCGGGCGATGGGGCGGTTCGGCGCCTTCCGTGCCCACGCGCGCTCCGTCCGCGCGGCGCTCGGCGTCGTCATCGCGGCGACCGCGCTCGCAATCGTCTTCAACGTCGACCGCCGCTTCCAGACGGCGCTGCCGGGCTACACGAACGCGCTCCAGAGCCACATCGAGGGGACCTCGTACGCGAAGAAGCACCTGGCGAAGCTGACGGGGCACAAGGAGACGCGAGCAGTCGACGCGCCGAACCTTGCCGACTACGGGCCCGCACCGGACTTCCGCGGCATCTCGCAGTGGCTGAACTCCAAGCCGCTGACACTCGCGAAGCTGCGCGGCAAAGTCGTCCTCGTCGACTTCTGGACCTACTCGTGCATCAATTGCCTGCGCACGCTGCCGCATTTGAATGCCTGGTACAAGACCTACGGCCCGAAGGGCTTTGTGATCGTAGGCGTGCATACGCCCGAGTTCGCGTTCGAGCACGTCCCGTCGAACGTGAGTCGCGCCGTCGAGCAGTTGGGCGTGCACTACCCCGTCCCGCTCGACAACGACTACGGCACGTGGACGGCCTACAGCAACCAGTACTGGCCGGCCGAATACCTGATCGACAAGCGCGGCCACATCCGCCACGCCCACTTCGGCGAAGGCGAGTACGGCAAGACCGAGACGCTGATCCGCCGGCTCCTCTCCGAGCCCGATACGAGGCTGCCGGTCGCCTCACGGCTCAGCGATCCGACCCCGCAGACGGTGACGACCGCCGAGTCCTACCTCGGCTTCCAGCGGCTCGACCGCTACGCAGGCTCAAAGATCAAGATGGGCGTGGAAGCCTCGTACACGCTGCCGAAGTCGCTACCGCAGAACGAGCTCGCCTACGGCGGGCGCTGGCGTGTCGAGGCGGAGCGGATCGTCGCCGGCAAGGGCGCGCGGCTGCAGCTGCACTTCCTCGCCCGAAACGTCTACCTCGTCCTAGGCGGGCACGGCAGCGTCCAGGTGCTGGTGAACGGCAAGCAAGTGCGCACGGTACGCGTCTCCGGGATCAGCCGGCTGTACACGCTGTTGCGCTACCCCAAGCTCAAGGACGCGATTCTCGAGCTGCGCTTCACACCCGGGATCTCGGGCTACGCCTTCACCTTCGGCTAGCCGCCGACCGGCCTCCAGCTCTCGCCGCCGTCGGTTGAGCGATAGAGGACGCGGTCGAACCCGACCGCATAGGCGAGCTTTGGATTACTCCTCGACCAGGCAAGGGGCCCGACACCTTCCGGCAGGTCGAGAACGGATTGCCATGACCTCCCACCGTCCTTCGAGAGCGCGATTCCGGCGCCGGCCGCAAGCAGCCGCGTCGGGTCGCTCGGATTGACGGCGAGCCCGATCAGCTGAGCCTGCAGCCTCTGCTTCCAGCTCTCGCCGCCGTCGGAGCTCTCGAGCAATCCCTGCTGCATGTCGCCGGCGAGGATTCGCCCGTCAGGCGTCACGGCAAGCGCCATCACGTTCCCGCCCACCCGCTCAGAAACGAGCGAGAAGCTCCGGGCACCGTCCTGGGAGCGGTACAGGCCGCGGCCGGCGACCGCCGCGAAGAGGGTGCTCGGGCTACGTGGATCGACGGCGAAACCGTGGATGTCGAGACTCGGCAGCCCGGCCGGTTGAACATCGCTCCACGTCGCGCCGCCGTCCGTGCTCTTCTTGAACACTTGATGGCCCGCCAGCCAGACCGTCTGGCCAACCGGGCGGGCGAGGTTCATGGCATCGTCGCCGGAGAGTGCATCGAAGCGCCAGCGGCGGCCTCCATCCAACGAAACGTAGAGGCCCGTGTGCGTCCCGAGCACCAGCTTCCGCGGATCGTTCGGGTTGACGAGCAACGAGTGGTAGTCCGGCGTGTTCGGCAGGCCTGATGCCGCCTTCCCTGCGTTGCTCCCTCCGCCTCTGAACACCGTCAACGCGAGCACGACTGCGAGCGCGACCAGACCAGCCGCCGCAGCGCCGTAGAGCAGCCGTAAGACCCGTACGTCGGCCGAGTGGACGTCGGCATTTCCGGTCTCGACCGCCGGGACGATGTGGAACGCGCGCCAAGCGCGCCGCAACCCGTCGAGCGGGCCGGTAAGAAAGTCGAGCTTCCCCAGGGCTCCTCGCCTCCACAGGAAGCGCCGAACTCGGCTCCGTGTATCAATCTTTGGGTCGACGCTGAGTGCGACCGCCTGCACCCGGGAGCGCTCGTCCGCGGAAAGACGTGGGAACGCCGACCCGATCACGCCCGCGATGATCGGGCAAGACTCGGTGCAGGCCGTGTCGAGGAAGGTGACGACGACGACCTTCCCCCGGAGGTCGCTCGACCGCACGCCTTGACCCCGGTAGCCGGTCAGCCGAAACGCAGGGATCCAGAGGCCGGCGGGCGGCTCGCTGCCGCGATAGACGTCCGCGGTGGATGCATCCTGCGCCACGTCGTGGTCACGCGTGAGCGCGAAGACCGCACCCGCGACTGCGAGGGCGAGCAACGCGGCCGCGACGGCCGCGGCGGCGCGCAGCTCCATCAGCTTTCCCTCGCCTGGGCGATGCCCTCTTCGATCTCCGACCGGGACACCTCACCTGCGTTGTGAACCACGATCCGGCCGCGTGCGTCGAGGAAGTAGGTCTCGGGAAACCCGGTGACGCCGTAGCGCCCAAGGATCGACCCGCCGCCGTCTCGGACAGAGACGTAATTGATTCCGTACTTCTCTGCGAAGCCGCGGGCATCGGAGGTCAGATCCTGCGCATCGACGCCGAGGAACGCGATGCGCCCGCGGTGGGCGCGAGCTGATGCTTCGAACCTGGGTGCCTCGTCTCTGCAGGGCCCGCACCACGAGGCCCAGAAGTTGAGGACGACGGGATAGCCACGAAGCTCGCCCAGAGTGACCTGGCCGTCGCGGAGCGCAGGACGAAGTGAACGGGGCCAGTTTTCCTCGTGATCCCAGATCACGGGCAGGTCGAATGAGGGCGCTGCGGGCTTTTTGCCGGCTTTGACTGCCGCGACGACGCGAGCCCCACCGCGGTCATCGTTGACTACCCGCCAGACGAGCAGCGCAAGCAGCCCGAGCACGAGGGCGAGAGCGGCCCCCTGCAAGGCTCGAGCGAACGGGCGGCGACCTCTCGGGGCGCCCTCGTCCCGGTCTTCGGGAGGCGTTTCAGGCGCCATCGTCACGACCGTCGTGTCCGCCGTCTCCGCGGTGCTTCCGCATCATCAAGAACATCACCGCCATCAAAGCGGGCAGAGCAAAGCGAGACCGAGAGCGACAAGGCCGCTCATCGCCGCCTCTCGCCTGAACGGTCGCATGGAGCGTGTGGAGCCATCGGTACCTCCTCTCGTCGGTGAGTTCCTCGGCGGCCCGAGCAGAGGGCGCACCGAGGCCTACGACGCGTCGATCAGAAGAGGAACCGCTGGAGGGAGGCCAGAGAGCGTGGACGGAGTGCGCCCCGGCCGACAACGAAGCCGGCCAGGATGATCAGTCCGACAGCGGTCACTGACCACAGTTCGACAAGTGGCGGAGCGGCGGCGATGACCGAGGTCGCCCGATCGGCCGCCTGCCCAGGATGATCCGTCGCGCAGGCGCACGCGAACCCGAGGAACATCAATCCCAGCACCAGCAGCAGGACGAACACGACGAACGGAAGCCGCGCCCTCAGCCTCGCGAGGCTCATTGGTAGAGCAGGATACCGGCCCGGGGCGAATGGACAAGTCTCGGTATCGTCAGGTCGATGGAGATCAGCGCTCGAGCATTGACGCCACAGCTCCCGCCGAGTGAGCGTGCAGTTCTCGTTCGTCGGGCCACACTCCTTGCCCGCGGCGGGATCGCCTGGCACTTCGTCGAGTTCGGTATCGCCGTCGGAGCGGGGATAGCCGCGTCCTCGATCGCGCTGGTCGGCTTCGGATTCGACAGCCTGATCGAATCCCTCGCCGGCTTCGCGTTGCTCTGGCGCTTCCGCGCCAGGCGCTCGGATCTCGAAAGCGCGGAGCGACGAGCACAGCAGCTCATCGCCGCCAGCTTCTTCGTCCTTGCTGCCTACGTCGGGATCGAGGCGGCACGAACCCTCGTCGGCGGCCACCACCCGGATGTGAGTTGGATCGGGATCGGGCTCGCGGCGTTCACGGCTCCGACGATGCCGATGCTCGCAATCGCAAAGCGCCGGATTGGCAGCAGGCTCGGATCGAGCGCGACCGTGAGCGAGGGCGTTCAGAACATGGTCTGCGCGTATCTCTCGGTCGCGCTTCTCGTCGGGCTCGGCGCGAATGCGTTGCTCGGCTGGTGGTGGGCCGATCCCGCCGCGGCCCTCGTCATCTCAGCCGTCGCCGTGCGCGAGGGAATCGAGACGTGGCGCGGCGAAGCTTGCTGCGCAGCCTGCTAGGCCGGCTACTCGGGCCGGTCTTCCTCTTCCTCGCGCTTGCGCGCCTCGTGCTCCCGTAGGTAGCGGCTGAGCTCCGCGGCCAGCGCGTCGCCGGAAGGGATGTCGGCCTCCCGCTCGAGCTCGTCCGCACGCTGCTCGAGCTCCTCGACGTACGCCGCGGTGTCCGAGTCGGCGGCGACGGCCTCGCTGACCTGCTCGGCATAGGCCTCGGACGCCTCGTCGAGATCGCTCACGTCGATCTCCGCCTCCAGAAGCTCTCCCAACCGCTCGCACAGTGCTTTCGCCGCCCGCGGGCTCGGCGTCAGCTGGACATAGTGCGGAACGGCGGCCCAGATGCTGACGGAGGAGATCCCTTCCTCCCTGCAGGCGTCGTGGAGAACGCCGACGATTCCCGTCGGCCCCTCGTAGCGCGAGGCCGAGAGCCCGAGCTGCTCGACGAGCGCCGGGTCGGTCGCGCTGCCGGTGACCGGGGAGGGGCGTGTGTGCGGGACGTCTGCCAGCAGCGCTCCGAGCGAAACCATCATCTCGATTCCGAGCTCGCGGCAGAAGTCGACGACGAGCGAAGTGAAGGCGCGCCAGCGCAGGTTCGGCTCGATGCCGAGCAGGAGGACGGCGTCGCGATCCGTGCCGGGAAGTTGAGCGTGGTAGAAGGCGTTCTCGGGCCAGTCGATCCGCCGCGTCAGCCCGTCGACGAGCGAGACGTGCGGGCGTGTCGACTGGAAGTCGAAGAATCCTTCCGGATCGATCTCGGCGAACCGCTCGGCTTCCCACGTCTTGGCCAGATACCCACCCGCGAGCGAGGCGCCCTGACCTCCGTCATTCCAGCCTCTGAAGGCGGCGACGAGCACCGGCCGCCTCAGTGCCGGCCGCTCGAGGACCCGAAGCTCGTCGGCCACCCGCCGGAGTCTATTCACGAGGCACGAGCCAGGCGAGCGGTCGCCGGAAGAGAACAGCGAGCGCGACCACCCACGTCCACACGGCCGCCGCCGTGGCGACGTGGATCAGGACGAGCCACCACGGAAGACGCGTGTGGTACTGCACCGCACCGATCGTGATCTGGACGCCAACGAGGCCAAGGACGCCGACGGTCAGCGCGAGCAGCCGCGGCGAAAGGCTGCGCCGCGAGACCAGGTAGCCGAGCATGAAGACGAAGCAGATCCCGAAGATCGCAGTGCCGACGGAGTGGGCGAAGACCGCGTCCTGGAGCCGCCAGAGCCGGTGGATCTTCGAGGAGTCCCCCGGATGGGGGCCCGAGGCCGTGGCGACCGTCCCGCTCACGAGCAGGACGAGGCACCCGCCCGCCGCGGCGAGCGCGGCGGCGCGCAGCTCCCTGGGGACGAACGGCTCCGCCGTCCCCCGCTCGGCTCCGACCGCGGCGAGCGCGACGACGACCGCGCCGGCTAGCACGAGCGCCGAGAGCAGGAAGTGGGAAATGACGAGGTACGGGTTGAGGTGGAACCTGACCGTCAGGTACCCGAGCGGCGCCTGCGCGAGCGTTCCCGCAAAGACGGCCGTGGCCGTCCAGCGTGCGTAGCGCGGAAGCCGGGGAGCGCGGATCGCAGCGAGCGCGGCGAGGAGCGCCGCGACGATCGCGATCCCGCCGACGAGGCGGTTCCCGAACTCGATGTACGAGTGGTAGCCCTTCTCCGGGAACGGCTGCCCCGCCTGACAGCCAGGCCAGTGGTCGCAGCCGAGCCCCGAGGCGGTCAGGCGGACGGTGGCCCCGGTGACGATGATCGCGTACAGGATCGCCGCGGTCGCGAGCGCGAGCGTGCGGAACAGAGCCGGCGAGACCTCGAAGGCGCGGACGCGTGAGGCGATGCTCGTTTCGACGTGCATCCGTCAGTAGCTTACGAAGCACATGGATCTCGCCGCGAGGCTCGGCGCGCTCCAGGAGCGCCAGTTCCGCCTCTTCTTCATCGGCCAGTCGACGTCGCTGCTCGGCGACGGGATGGTCGCGGTGGCGCTCTCGTTCGCGATCCTCGATCTGACCGGATCCGTCTCGGATCTCGGCTTCGTCTTCGCCGCCAGGTCGATTCCGCTGATCGGCTTCCTCCTCGTCGGCGGGGTCTTCGCGGATCGGCTCTCGCGGCGTGCGGTGATGCTCGGCGCAGACGTCATCCGTCTCGGCGGCCAGGGGCTGACCGCCGCCCTGCTGATCTCCGGCGAAGCGCGCCTATGGCAGCTGATCGTCCTCGCCTCCGTGAACGGGGGCGCAACCGCGTTCTTCAACCCCGCGCTGACCGGACTGACTCCGGCGATCGTCAGCCCCGGGCGACTCCAGCAGGCAAACGTGCTCCGGGGGATCTCGATGGCGGCTGGCGGCATCGCCGGGCCGGCGATCTCGGGGGCGCTCGTCGCAACAATCGGTTCGGGCTACGCGCTTGCCGTCGACGCCGCCACCTTCGGCGTGAGCGCGCTCTTCCTCGCCCGGCTCGAGCTGCCCCCGCACCAGCGCCTGCCCGCACAGTCCTTCATCCGTGACCTGCTCGACGGGTGGCATGAGGTCCGCTCGCGGACGTGGCTCTGGCTGGGAGTGCTGGCGGCGTCGGTAGCGAACATGATGTCCGCCCCGTTTTTCGTCCTCGGCGCCGCGATCTCGAAGACATCGCTCGGCGGCCCCGGCGCGTGGGCGTTGATCCTGTCCGCATTCAGCGCCGGCTCGTTCGTCGGTGGTCTCATCGCCTTACGCATACGCCCGCGGCGGCCGTTCTTCGCCAGCTTCCTCGGCTATCTGCCCTTCGGGCTCCCGAGCGCGCTGCTCGCACTCCACGCGCCGGCGATCGGGGTTGCGGCGGCGGGTTGCGTCGCGGGAGCCGGCCTGATGATCGGCAACGCGATCTGGGAGACGACGCTGCAGCAGCAGATTCCTGCTCAGTCACTCTCCCGAGTAACCGCCTATGACTGGTTCGGCTCGCTCGCCTTCCAGCCGATCGGATATGCGATCGTCGGCCCGATCGCACTCACGATCGGGAGCCGGCCCACGCTGTGGGCGGCCTTCGCGATCATCACCCTCGTCAACGGCGCGGCGCTTTCGACGCGAAGCATTCGCAGCGTGCGCGCGCGGCCGCCCGAGCTCGAAGACGTCCGCGCCCCCTAGGTGAGCGGCTCAAGGATGTCCGGGTAGCCGTCGGCGCCGTCGAAAGGCGTCGGCCGCGAGCCGAGGTAGAGCGGGCGGTCGGCGGCGTTCAGGAGCACCGGCATCATGTCCGGCCCGCGCAGCTGGCCGAGGATGCCGGCCGCGCAATCGAGCTCCCCGAAGCTGCGCACCGAGTCGGCGCGCACGCCCGGGCCCGCCAGCACGAACGGCACGGGATCGCCGGAATGGATCACCTCCGGCGAGGCCGGCGTGCAATGGTCGCCGGTGACGCAGACGACTGCCCGGTCGAGCGGCAGGACGCCGAGCTCGGAGTCGAGCAGCTCGATCGTCCGCTGCTTGGCGCGCGGATCCTTCGTGTGACCCGCCTCGTCCGTCGCCTTCAGGTGGACGAAGACGAACGTGTCGCCCGCGTCCAGGCGCTCGTCGGCGAGCGCAAGCCGGACGCGGAGGTCACCGCGCGGATCCTTCGTCTCCGGAGCCTCGATCGTCTCGAGACCGATCGCCGCTGCCAGCCCGCGCAGGAACGCCGACTCGGCGATGAACGTCCCGCGCAGGCCGTGACGCTCTCGAAACGTTGGAACCTGCTTGGACCGCCCCCACCACTTGAGCGTGATCACGTTGAGCGCCGGTAGCCCGCGCTCGGCACGGCCGGCGTTCACCGGGTGGGCCTCGAGGATCTCCATCGTCCGCCGCGTCCACTGCTCGGCGGCCGCCGCAGTCGGTGCGGCCTCCGGGACGAGGGCCTGCGGGCGCAGCATCGGGTAGCGGTCGCGGAAGAAGGCGTCCGAGTCCGTCACGCGCTCGTCGGCCTCGCCGGAGACGCGCAGGATCGCCTCGCCGCGGCGGAGGTGCTCGAGCGAGAAGCGAAGGCCGTCCACCTCGAGCCCGTCGCAGGCTGCGACGAGCGCAGCGGCGTCCTCCTCGTCCTCACCGTAGCGGGGGCGGCCCGTCAGCCAGAGGCCGTCCTCGCGCCGCTCGGCCGGGCGGAGCGCGGCGAAGGCGAAGACCTCGTCCGGATCGACCTCCCGTCCGTGCCCGAGCGCTTCGAAGACGGCGCGGCCCGGCGACTCCTCCGGCCGGTAGCCGAGCAGCGCCCAGTGGGCGACCTCGCTCGACGGAGCGCGCCCGGGGCCGACGGAGTAGATGACCCCGCACGAGCCCTCGTGCGCGAGCCGGTCGAGGTTCGGCGTGGTCGCGGCCTCGTTCCCGGTGCGTCCACCGAGCACGGCGTGCGCGCGGTCGCCGAGCCCGTCGAGGAGGATCACGAGGATCGGATACATCATCGGCGTCAGTCGCCGTACGACTCGAGGGCGACGAAGGTGAAAGCCGCGCAGCCGGTCAGGTGTGCCTTGAAGCCGGACTTGGTCGTCTCCGCGTTCTCACGGGTGAAGTTGGTGCAGCTGTGCTCCGGAGCGGCAACCACGACTGGATGCGAGCTGAAATGCGTGCCGAAGGTCACCACGAAGTCCACGTGGATACGCCCGTTGATGGTCGTGCGGGTGTGGGTGAACGTGTAGCCCTGGCCCGAATTGTTGAAGACACTGACGTACCCGCGCACGATGCGGGGGGTGCTCCGGGCCGAGCTGGTCCCGGCGCCGGCGACCCCGGTCAGGTTGACGGCAAGGGCGAGGGCGGCGAGGGCGAGGATCGCCGCCGGCCAGAGAAGGCTACTGCGGTCGGACATGGGACGCTCCTTTCCGAGCGTTGGAGGGATGGGCGTATCTAACCGCTCAGGCGACCGGCTGCGGACGCCGGGCTTCGATTCCGCCGACGGCCTCCGCTCGCTCCGACCAGGGTTGTGCTTCGAGCCGATCGAAGGTCTCCCGCGCCTCCGCCAGCAGCGGCTCCGCTTCCGAGACGCGGGCCTGCGCGCTCAGCCACTCTGCGTGCTCGAGCTGCGTCACCGCCCGCCAGAAGATCAGGTGGTGCTCGCGAAAGATCTCAACCGCCTGCTTGAAGCTACGCTCGGCCTCCGGTGCGGGCCCGGCCAGCTTCGCCCGAAAACGAGCGGCTTGGGCGTTCAGCAGCGGCGGCCGCTCGCCCGGCCGGTAGCGCTCGACGATCTCGAGCAGCTCTTCCACCTTCGCCGTATCACCGAGCTCGAACGCGGCCTCGAGCCCCTCGACCGCCAGCAGCTTGGTCGTGAGGAAGGAGATCCCGAGTTCCTCGAGCGCTTTGAGAAGCTCGCGATCCACCATCTCCAGGGCGCTGCGCGGATTTCCCTCCATCCGAGCGATCATCGCCTCGTGGAGGGCGTAGCTCGTCCGAATCTGCGGATCGTCGGATGACACTGCGAGTTGCGGATAGCGCTGCAGCTGCTCCCTCGCTTCCGCGACACGTCCCCGCCGGCACGCGATCTCGAGGACGTAAATGGCGTGCATGACGCCACCGACTTCGGCGAGCTCGGGCCCCTCGAGCTCCGCGAAGACACCGTACGCCTCTTCCCAACGGCCGAGGAGCACGAGCGTGCTGATCGAGCCGGCCCGCAGGCTCTTCTCGAGCACGCGGTCGCCCGTCCGCTTGAGGAATTCGAGCGCCCGCTGCGTCGCAGCGATCGCGTCGGCATAGCGGTCGCGCGACTCGTAGACGACAGCGAGGTTGTTCAAGGCGCGTGCCGCAGGCCCCGGAAGGTCGGCTCCGGCCGCGATCTCGAGCGCGGCCTGGAGGAGGATCTCGGACTCGCGGAAACGACTCACGTGGTTCAGCATGAGGCTCTTGCTGATCAGAGCCTGCGCGAATGTCTCCGTCAAGTCGAAGCCTTCTGCGAGGGCGAGCGCGAGCTCGAGGTGAGGCGCGGCTGCAACGTGCCGGCCCTGGAGCACGAGGTAGCGCCCGAGCTGGGCGGCGACCCGGGCGACCTCCTCGTCGGGATCGTCCGTGGAGAGCGTTTGCAGCGCGCGCTCGACCCGGACGACCGCCTCGCCGACATGGCCTTCGCGAAAGTCGATGTCCGCTATCCGGCCGGAGACGCCTGCCGCCCGGTGCGCGAGGCCCGCCTGCTCGAACGTGGAATGGGCCTGGTCGAGCAGCGCCCGCGCTTCCTCCGCCCGCCCCCGGCGCCAGGCCATCTGCCCGGCGCGATCCTGCAGGCCGGCGCACGTGATCCCGTCGTCGGCGAGCTCCGCCGCCTGCTCGAAGTAGCGCTGCGCCTCTCGAGCAGCCGCGAGCGAGCCTGCGCGATCGCCCGCACGCGCGAGCATCTCGCGCGCCTTCACCTTGATCTCACCTCCGTCCGGCGCGTCCGGAGCGGCCCGGTAGGCGTCGAGGTAGTGCGACGCGACGACCTCGACGATCTCTTCCTCGTCGCCGAAGGCCGACTCGAGATGGGCGGCGGCCGCAAGATGGCGTGAGCGCCGCTCCTGCTTGGACAGCGTCTCGTAGGCCACGTAGCGGAGCAGGTCCTGGACGAAGCTGTACTGCCCGTGCTCCGGCGAGCGCGGGTCGGCCTGCACGGAGAGCACCTCCTTGCGCACGAGCGAGCGCAGGACGGGTTCCAGCTCCTCGTCGCCGAGACCGGAGAGCCTCGAAAGCGCCTGCTTCGAGAAGCTCTTGCCGAGCACGGCCGCGTCCTGGAGGACCCGGCGCTCTTCCGGCGCGAGGCCGTCCAGCCGTGCCGCGATGAGCGCGTGCAGCGTCTCCGGCACCTCGAGCGACGCGATCGGGCCGGCGGGCCGGTAGACGGGCCCGTCCTGCACCAGCGCGCCGCGGTCGAGCATCATCCGCACCGTCTCCACGGCGTAGAGCGGGACGCCCTCGGCCCGCGCGAGGATCTGCCCGCGCAGCTCGTCCGGGAGGCCGGGGACGAGCCCGTCCAGCAGCTGCTCCATCGCGGCCTGCGCGAGCGGCTCGACGTGCAGCGAGGTGAAGCTGCGCTGACCCGCGCCCCACGTCGGACGCCGTTCGTAGATCTCCGGCCGGGCCAGCGTGCAGACGAAGATCGGCTGGGAGCGGGAGCCCTCGAGCAGGTAGTCGATGAAGTCGAGCAGCGAGTCGTCCGCCCACTGCATGTCCTCGAACACCATGGCGAGCGGATTGACCTCGGAGAGCCGCTCGAAGAAGACGCGCCAGGCCGAGAACAGGTCGTCCCGCTCGTAGCTCGTCCGCTCCTCGAGGCCGAGCAGGTGCGCGACGCGCGGCTCGACGAAGCGCCGCTCGTCCTCGTCGAGCACGTGCTCGCTCAGTACGGCTTGGAGCTTCTCGAGCGCGGACGCAGGCTGCTCGTCCTCGGAGATCCGGCAGCGCATGCGGACCATGTCCGCGAGCGCCCAGTAGGTGACGCCCTCGCCGTAGGAGAGGCAGCGTCCGCGGTGCCAGTACGTGATCTGCGGCAGCCCGTCCATGTACTTGAAGAACTCCCAGGCCAGCCGGGACTTGCCGATGCCCGCGATCCCGATGATCGATACGAGATGCGCTGTACCGTCGTCGACGGAGCCGTGGAAGAGCTCCTTGATCAGGCGGAGCTCGCGGTCACGGCCGACGAAGGGGGCTTCGAGACCCTCCGCCTTGAGCGAGCCGCGCGCGCCGGAGACGACCCTGAGCGCGCGGAAGAGCGGGTAGAGCCCGCCTTTGCCCTCGAGCTCGTGCGACCCGGCGTCCTCGTAGGTGATGGTTTGCTCGGTCGCGCGCCGGGTGCCGTCGCCGACGTAGACGGATCCAGCAGGCGCGGTCGACTGGATGCGCGACGCGGTGTTGACGAGGTCGCCGGCGACCATTCCCTCGCCTTCCGCACCGATCGTCACGGCGGCCTCGCCGGTCAGGACGCCTGCCCGCGCGCGTAGCCCTTCTGCCCTGACCTCGTCCCCGAGCGCCGAGACGGCGGCGACGAGGTCGAGCGCGGCGCGGACCGCCCGCTCGGCGTCGTCCTCGGTCGCGACCGGAGTTCCCCAGACGGCCATGACGGCGTCGCCGATGAACTTCTCGACGGTGCCGCCGTAGAGCTCGATGAGGCGCCGGCACGTGTCGAAGTACCGCGAGAGAAGCTCGCGCGTCTCCTCGGCGTCGCGCCTTTCGGAGGCTGAGGTGAAACCGACCAGGTCGGCGAAGAGGACCGAGACGAGCCGGCGCTCCGAGGCAGTCGCCGGCGCCTCCGGTGGACGCTCGGCCGCGACCGCAGCCTGAGCCGTCAGCGCAGCACCACACTCACCGCAGAACTTCTGCCCGGGCGGATTCGCGTAGCCGCACGAGGGGCATCCGGACTGGAGCTGGGCACCGCACTCGCCGCAGAACTTCTGCCCGGGAGCGTTCTCCGCACCGCAGCTAGAGCACACGGTCACGGCGTCAGAGTAACGCGCTCGAACGACTTGATCACCCGCGCCACCCCGGGCGGCACGAACGACTCCCACTCGCCGCCCTCCCGCAGCGCCGCCCGCACGTCGGCGCCCGAGACCTCCTTCTCCGAGCCCTCGTCCAGCACGACTACCTCGAACCCCGCCTCCCGCAGCCGGTCGAGCTTCGTCCCGCCCCAATCCGAGAACAACCGGATGTACTGCGTCACGCCAGCCGGCACATACGCGGCCCAGAGCTCGGGCTCGTTGACGGGGAACGGGATCGGATGGACGCGCGCGAGGTCGAGCCCAAGATCGACGGCAGCCGCCTTCACCATCAGCATCCGCTCCGCGTACGACCACGGATTCGACTCCGGGAGATGCCGCGCCGGGTCGCTCGGCTCGGGTTTGATCCGGGACGGATCCGGGTTCGTGATCCCGACGTACACCTCGTCCGACCGCTCGGCCGCGCCGCGCAGGTACTCGAGGTGACCCAGGTGGAAGGGCTGGAAACGCCCATGGATCATCCCGGGTGAGCTCATGGGCGGCTCAGACGACGGCGACGCCGGAGCCGTCCTCGACGGTCCCGATGCGGCGGATGAACAGCCGACGCGCCTCGAACTCCGCCTCGAGCGCAGGGCCCCGCTCGGCCGGCAGCGAGACCAGCAGCCCGCCCGCCGTCTGCGGGTCGAACCCGAGCGATGTGAGCGAGTCTCGTCTTCACGCCCTTGCGGGCCAAGTCCAGTGCCCCGTCGATCGCGGGGAACCGCTCCGACTCGAGCCGCAGGCAGACGCCGCTCCGCTCGGCCATCTCGTGGGCGTGGCCGAAGAGCCCGAATCCGGTCACGTCGGTGACGGCGTTCGGGTCGAGCGGCCGCAGCACGTCGGCCGCGTCCTTGTTCAGCGTCCGCATCCAGCGGATCGCACGCTGGAGCTGCTGCGTCCCGGCGTGCCCTTGCTTGTAGCCCGTCAAGATCAGCCCGGTTCCGAGCGGCTTGGTGAGGAAGAGCGCATCGCCGGGACGGGCGCCGTTCTTCGGCCACACGCCGTCCGGATGGACGGTGCCGATCACGGCGAGCCCGTACTTCGGCTCGGCGTCGCGGATCGTGTGCCCGCCCGCGAGCAGCCCGCCGGCGGCGCGAACCTGGGCGTCCGCGGCGGCGAAGATCGCCGCCAGCATCTCGATCGGCAACTCCTCGGGGAAGGCGGCGATCGAGAGCGCGAGCAGCGGCGTCCCGCCCATCGCGAAGACGTCGTTCAACGCATTCGTGGCCGCGATCGCACCGTAGTCGCCGGGGTCGTCGACAACCGGCGGGAAGAAGTCCAGCGTGAAGATCAACGCCCGCTCCGAGTCCATGCGGTAGACCGCAGCATCGTCCGCCGGAGAGAGCCCCACGATCAGGTTCTCGGCCTCGACCGGAAGGAACCCGGCCAGCAGCTGCTCCAGGCGCGCGGCCGAGTACTTGGCCGCGCATCCTCCGCAGGAGGCGAGGTCGGTTAGGCGCACTTTGCCGGTCTCGATATCCACGGGTCGCGAAATCTAGCCCAGAACAGCTTTCTCGTCGCAACGTGCAGGCACTTTCCGCTATTCCCGCCCAGAAACGGCGACGGCGGCCGCGGGGGCCGCCGTCACTCTCGGGAGAGAGGAAAGGAATGCGGGCGGATATTCGACCCCGCCGCTACGTTCCCTTCTCGATCGGGACGTCGACGAGATTCCCCCATTCCGTCCACGACCCGTCGTAGTTGCGGACCTTCTCGTAGCCGAGCAGCTCGCTGAGCACGAACCAGGTGTGCGCGCTCCGCTCGCCGATCCGGCAGTAGGCGGTCACCTCCTTGTCGGACGTGATCCCCTTGCCGCCGTAGACCTCGCGGAGCTCGTCGGCCGGCTTGAACGTCCCGTCGTCGCGAACCGCCGTTGCCCACGGGATCGAAGCCGCCGACGGGATGTGGCCACCCCGCTGCGCGCCCTCCTGCTCGTACCCGGGGGGCGAGATCAGGTCGCCGCTGAACTCCTGCGCGTAGGCGGCGAACCAGTTGTTCTTGTCGCCGTAGAGGACGATCGTGGTGTCGTTCGAGATCCCGAGGCCGCCCAGGAGCTGCTCGAACTCCTCCTTGCCGATCAGGTCGCGCTCGACGGGATCCTGGAGGTCCTCCTGCCAGTGCAGCTTGACCGCGCCCGAGATGTGACCCTCCTCGTACAGGTCCGGGTTCTCGTCGACCTCGGCCACGACGGTGCCTTCTTCGTTCAGGTGCTCGGCCAGCCACTCGGTCGTGACGAGCACCGGCTTCGCATATCCGTTCTCCGCCATGTCGCCTCCTTCGCCTCGCCGCTATTAAACGACACGCGCGATCTCGTCGAGCGATTCGGGGTTCTCGACCGAGGAAAGGTCGCCCGGATCCTCGCCGAGCGCCCTCGCGCGGACGGCCCGCCACCTCGCGCTCGAGCTCCTCGCTCGGCTCGATGCCGGGGGCGGGCACGCAGAAGATCCACGCCACCTCCCCCTTGACCTGGTGAGGGATGCCGACCGCCGCCGCCTCCTGCACGGCCGGATGGCCGACCGCCGCCGACTCGAGCTCCGCGGGACCGATCCGCTTCCCGGCAATGTTGAGCGTGTCGTCGGAGCGGCCGTGGAGGAACCAGTAGCCGTCCCCGTCGACCGAGGCCCAGTCGCCGTGCACCCAGATCCCGGGCAGCCTGCGCCAGTAGGCGTCCAGGTAGCGCTCCGGGTCGTTCCAGAACCCGCGCGTCATCCCCGGGAACGGCCTCCGGCAGACGAGCTCGCCCACCTCACCGCGCACCGAGCGGCCCCCCGAGTCGACGACGTCCATCGCCATCCCGAGCGCGGGACCGCCGAGCGAGCACTCCTTGATCGGGATCGCGGGCGTCGGCGAGAGGAAGCACGCGCCCACCTCGGTGCCGCCCGAGCAGTTGATGATCGGGCAGCGGCCGCCGCCGACTTGTTCATGGAGCCACCGGTATGGGCCGGGGTTCCACGGCTCGCCGGTCGTCACGATCACGCGCAGGGAGCTGAGATCCGCATCCGGATCGCCATTCG
>WNGE01002720.1_pt1 | contig 21380 bp, 15 predicted proteins | sample 5400651 | NCBI WGS metagenome assembly WNGE01 (sample SAMN13153370, study PRJNA577476) | soil metagenome | isolation source: 60 cm soil or saprolite under grassland replicate 2 | place: USA:California | collected 2016-06-15 | reverse complement strand
TGATCACCGCGAACCGCGCCGATTTTGAGTTGATCAACGACTACCGGAAACTGCAACTTGAGATATGGTAGTGCGGCACGCGCGCCGACTTATGTCCACCCTCGCCATTTCGCTCCCGCGTCTCGCCCGCAACAACCCGCTAGCGGCGGTCGGAGTCGTGTTGGTGGCGTCCTTTCTGATCGCAGCCCTGTTTGCGCCTTGGATTGCTCCGCAGGATCCGGCCCACATTGATCTCCCCAACCGGCTGGAGTCACCATCGTCGCGGCACTGGTGCGGCACAGACGAACTGGGGCGCGACATTCTTTCGCGGCTGATCTGGGGCGCGCGCATTTCTATGTTCGTGGGCAGCAGTGTAGTCACTGGCTCTTTGCTGCTTGGGCTCATCGTCGGCAGCCTTGCCGGATACTACGGTGGCCGCATCGACCGGTTCGTCAACATCGTGCTGATGAACGCATTTCTATCGTTCCCCGGAATTTTGATTGCGATCGCCTTCGTCGCGTTCCGCGGGCCGGGCATCTTCAATCTGGTGCTTGCGCTCTCGCTCGGCGGATGGGTCGGGTATGCGCGACTGGTTCGCGCCCAAGTGCTTGCCGTGCGCGAAAGGGAATTCGTCGAGGCCGCGCGCGCTCTTGGGGCGAGCGATCTGCGCATTCTGCTGCGGCACATTCTTCCGAACATTATTCAGCCCGTGATTGTACAGGCGGCGATCGGGATGGCGGGCGCGGTTCTGGCCGAGGCGACCATGAGCTTTCTGGGATTAGGTGTGCCTCCGCCGACCGCGAGTTGGGGGTCGATGCTGAACGACGCGCGCTCGCACCTGTTTGACGCGCCGCACCTGGTGTTGTTTCCGGCCGCTACCGTGATGCTGGCGGTGCTCGCCTTCAATTTTATTGGCGATGCGTTGCGCGACGTGCTCGATCCGCGCTCGCGGATTGAGGCGGGACTGTAGCTCGTCGAGGGAGTTCTTGGCATCACGGCCCAGAGTGACCACGCTCACTGCCCCCGATTTACGCACTTGTTAGCTTGGCTGTGAGGAGCCAAGCCATGCCCACCAGTTACTCCTATCGCACTACCGCTCATTGGACCGAACACAAACGCGGGATCGTGGAAGCCGAGGGCATCCCCCGGACGATCAATTTCGCGGCGCCTCCGGAATTTGGCGGGGAGCCAGGGCTGTGGACGCCGGAGCATCTGCTCCTGGCTGCAGTTTCGACCTGTTATGTGGCCACCTTGCGTGCGGTGGCGGAAGCTTCCAGGCTGCAGTTTCATTCACTCGAACTCGCGGTCGAGGGCACTATCGAAAAGCAGGAAGGCGGCTTTCGCTTCACCCGCGTACTTCTGCGGCCCGCCGTGACGATTGCCAAAGAAGAGGACCGCGAGCGCATGGGACGCCTGCTGGAGAAGGCAGAGCGTGCCTGCCTGATCACACGCTCCCTCGCCTGCACGTCGCTACTCGAAGCGAAGATTCTTGTGCAGGAAGTGGTGCCAGTGTAGGGGAGCAGGTCTCAGGTCTCGGGTCTCAGGAAGATCTCTTAACCTCCGCGTCAGGTTCTGCTTGCAAGTTATTGACTGTTCACCCGGTTCGGACTCCAGTGTTTCCTAAAACCTGAGCCCTACTGTGTTGCGGGATAACCTTTCCCTTTCTTCTCCGTCCAATCTTTGAGCAGCGGTTCCGGGAACTTCTCCCCAGGCTGGCTCGTATGAACAGATATATGGAACTCACATATCAAATCGAATGCTTGCAGGATGTAGCCATTGTGGGCTGCTCAGGGCGCCTGGTACGCGGCGCGGCGATTGATGAGTTCCGCCGCCGGCTGGAGCGATTGGAGCACCTTCGGGTGCTGGTGCTCGATCTTTCTAATGTCGAGCAACTGGATGCCGGCGGTCTGGGTGTGTTGCTGCTGTTGAGGGGCTGGGCGTTGCAACAAAAAGTACAGTTGAAGCTGGTGAATCCATCTCCCTTTGTGAGGAGGGTGCTCGATGCCACCCACTTGAACTCGGTATTTGAAATTTCCTCTCTGGAGGAGGCGCTCTGCATCCTGCGGGCGCCCGAAGGCCCTCCGCGCTACGCGGTTGCCTGATCGCATTTCGCGGACAAGAGTGTCCGCGCCACATGCCCGATCCCCTGCTTCGCGGACAGGAGTGTCCGCGCCACACTTGATCCCGGGCGCGATGTTTTATAATTCGCGCCCATGATCCTTTCTCCGCGAGTCACCGTTTCCGCTCGTCTCCGCTCCGTCCGGCCGCGATGACTCAACTCGCGCACCAGCTCCGCGTCCGCGATTACTTCTCCCTCGGTTGGGGAACGATGGTGGGTGTGGGCTGGCTGGTCGTCATGGACGACTGGCTGATGCGCGGCGGCCCGCTGGGCGGCGTGCTGGGCTTCGCGATTGGCGGCATGCTGCTGCTGCCGATTGGCTATGTGTACGGAAAACTTGTGATGGCGATGCCGGATGCATCGAGCGAGATCGCCTACACCGCTCGCGTCTTTCCGCAGCCGGTCAGCTTCTTCGCCGGCTGGATGATGATGCTGGCGTACTTCATCGTTTGTCCGTGGGAGGCGGTGGCGGTCGGGCGGATTGCGGGATACATTTTTCCGGCGCTGGATTCGATCGAACTGTATCGTGTGGCGGGAAAACCGGTGTACTTGCCGCATCTGGTCATCGGCATCGGTCTGACGGCGCTGCTCACGGTGGTGAACTACCGTGGCATCCGGCTGAGTGCTACGTTTCAGAACTGGACGACGTTTGGAACGCTCGCACTGTTTGTGGTGTTTGTGGGGTTTGGCGTGGCGCGAGGATCGGCAGCCAACTTTCCTCCTTTGTTCACGCGCACGCCGTTCGTTTCGATCCTCCTGGTTCTGCAGATCGTTCCTTACTTCATGACGGGATACGAATCGGTGACCAAGGCAGCCGAGGAAGCGAATCCGGAATTCCGCGCGCGTGGATTCACGCGCGCCATTTACGCGGCGATCGTGGTTGGTTTCGTTTTTTACATCGTCGTGATCGCTGCGGTCGGCTTTGTCGCGCCCTGGCGGCAATTGACGGGCGCACCGTTTATGACCGCGGTCGCTTTTGAGCATGCGATTGGCTCGCGCTGGATTGTGAGCGTAATCCTGAGCGCCGCGCTGCTGTCGTTGTTTAAAGTCTTCAACGGAAATTTTGTTGCGGCCACGCGTCTGCTTTTTGGCATGGGCCGGCGCGGGCTAGTGGATGGCAGGCTGGCCAGTGTTCATCCGCAGAATCAGACCCCCTCAACGGCAGTGGTTTGGGTAGGAGTCGCTACGGCTTTGTGCATGTTTCTGGGGAGTGCGATCCTGATTCCAATCACTGAGGTGGGCTCGGTTGCGTCCGCTACCGGATGGCTTGCGACCTGCGCGGCTTATCTGTGGATGCGGCCGGCCATCCTCGACCGGATGATTGCGCTGCTGGGGGCAATCGTGGGGCTTGCGATGGTGCTGATGAAACTGTTTCCGTTTGTTCCAGGCCACTTTTCCGGATTGGAGTGGCTCGCGCTCCTGCTCTGGATTATTCTGGGCATTCTGGTATGGCGTCCCACAAATTTGGGGCATAAGTCCACAGGCTGAAACGGGGAAAAATGACGAGTGCTGGCGTTCGACTGCTGCTTGCGTTCCTGCTGATTGTTTGCTGCTGTGCTCTCGCCGCCGATCCGGGCTTCGATCTTGTCATCACCAACGGGCATATTGTCGATGGCACCGGCTCTCCCTGGTATTCCGGAGACGTGGGAATCCGCGATGGCCGAATCGCGGCCATCGGGAATCTTTCGGGGGCGGTTCGCAAGCAGACGATCGACGCGCGGGGAAAGGTTGTCGCCCCTGGCTTTATCGATATGCTGGGTCAGTCCGAAATGACAATTCTGGTCGATCCGCGGCTGCCGTCGAAGATCTATCAGGGCATCACTACCGAGATCACGGGAGAAGGCGGATCGGCGGCGCCGCTGAACGATGCCATCATCCAGGCCGACCGCCCTGGCTACGAGCATTACAAGATCAATCCGGACTGGCGAACTTTCCGTCAATACTTCGCCCGTCTGGAAAAGCAGGGCATGGGCATCAACCTCGCCAGCTTCGTGGGAGCGACGCAGGTCCGCCGCATGGTTTTGGGTGATGCAGACGTGCAGCCCACACCGGACCAACTCAACCAAATGAAGGCTTTGGTTCGCGAAGCCATGCGCGATGGCGCAGTAGGTATTTCGACCTCGCTTATGTATGCGCCTGCGCCGTATGCGAAAACGGAGGAGTTGATCGCGCTGGCCGGCGAGGCGTCGAAGTTCGGCGGGATCTACGCGACTCACATGCGCAACGAAAGCGACAGCGTTTTGGAATCGATTGATGAAGCCGTGCGGATCGGTCGCGAGGCGCATGTCCCGGTCGAAATCTGGCATTTCAAGGCAGCCGGAAAACAGAACTGGGGCCGCATGCCTGACTTGGTGGCCAGGGTCAACAAAGCTCGCGCTGAAGGCACGGATGTTGAAGCTGACACGTATGCCTATACGGCCTGGTTTAACAGCATGTCGGCGTTCGTCCCGGCCTGGGCGCATGACGGCGGCGACGCCAAGCTGATCGCGCGGCTGAAAGATCCCGCCACCCGCGCGCGGATTCGCAAAGACATGGAGACTCCTTCCAGGGAGTGGGACAACGAATGGCAGGAGATCAGCGGGCCGCAGGACGTGATGGTCAGCGTGGTACAGAATCCCGCGCTCAAGCAGTTTCAGGGCAAACGGCTTTCGGACATTGCCAAGGCTCGGAACCAAGACCCGATGGATACGCTGTTCGACCTCCTGATCGAAGACAAGGCCTTCACGGAGTGCGCAGTGTTCGGCATGTCGGAACCGGATGTGGAGCTGGCTTTGCGGCAGCCCTGGGTTTCGATTGACAACGACTCCTCGGGGACTTCCCCGGAAGGCATCCTGGGCGAGGAACATCCGCATCCGCGAGCTTATGGAACATTTCCGCGAATCCTGAGGAAGTACGTGAGGGAAGACAAGAAGCTGACGCTTGAAGACGCCATCCGCAAGTTTTCATCGCTTCCAGCGCAGCGCATGCGACTTGCGGATCGCGGCGTGTTGAAGCAGAGAATGTGGGCCGATGTGGTTGTGTTCGACCCGGAGTCGATCCGCGACCTTGCCACCTTCGATGATCCGAACCAGTTATCACAAGGCATGGAATATGTGCTGGTCAACGGCGTCCCGGTCATCGAGGGCGGGAAAATGACCGGAGCCTTGCCCGGAAAAGTGCTGCGCGGCGCTGGCCACGTGCCTTAGATCCAGTGCTGTCAGCGCTGTGCGACCACCAGCGTGTGCGTGAAGACCTTAGCCACCGCAATCCGGTCGGGAAGGGCGAAGGTTGAATCCAGCCCTACGCCGGGATAGCGCGGCGTCACATATTTTTCGACGAACATCTCCAGCACAAAGCGCGGGACTTCGACGTCATCGATCGAAACAGAATTAACGTGGACTCGCCCCCGATAGTTCGATCCTGAGGCTTGGGCTTCCACGAATACGTCATGAATGCCGGAGAACAGGCGCAGCAGAGGATTCGAATTGTTGCGGCTTGCGCGAACTGCATCAAAATCTATGTGGCAATGCGCTCGGATCACGCCGGGAGTCCCCACCAGCCGCACCGATTGCACGCCCGCCGGTAAGCGGACCATTCCCGACGCCAGGTAGGCATTGACTTCCCGCTCCGAGAACTGGGTAGGGCGAGGATCAGGATGCTCACGCTGCCCGTTGGCATGGAGGTAGCGGAATTTCTGTTCTGCGTTCTGCGCCAGGGTGCGGGCGGCCTCAGTGCCCGGCGATGGCGAGGCGGTGACGGCCACAAGGACGGAGAGAATGAGAGTGTGAAGCTTGAGGTCCGTAACTGAAGGCATGAGCTATGGCTGAGTGGCGGTTTTCACTTCCGCTTGCGTACGATTCATCCGCTCCAGACGCGGCTTTGCGAGCGTGCCCGTGAGACTCCATGACTGTTCGTCACTACGGGTCAAGAAAAATTTCAGGCCGCCGCCGGTGGAAGTCGTTCCGCTTACCCGATAGATGCCGTCGCGCGACTCCAGTTTGCCAGCGGATAACTCCCAATTACGTTTTTCGAATTGCAAGGCTCCGGTGAAGCGGCGCACGGGAAATGGCCCGGCGGTGCCCGGGAAATCGAGATGTATCAAACTGCCGTTTCTCAGGATGAATTGGAACTCACCACTGGCATCCTCTAAGAGGTCCGCAAGGCTGGCTCCAGATGCAGTCCCCTCGAAGGTCGCATCGGCGGTGCCTGAAACCCAGGTATCGTCCATCAGCGCGCCCAGATGAGTGAGCGAGATGTTCTGCAGCGTGCCGGCCGCTTGATACTTCGGCGGTTGTCTGGACACGTCGATTGTCCAGTTTCCTTGGTGCGTTCCCTGAAGCAGTTGGGCGCGTAGATTGGTCAGCCTGATCTTGCCGCGATCCAATTCCAATCGAGTGGCAATCTGGCTGGCGAGAACTCTGTTCAGTTCCAGGTGTGCAATGTGCAGGACTCCTTTGGCTTGGACTGCCAGCAGCGGAGAAGTCCCCGAGGGATCGGCGGGGGTCAAAATCCGATACCAGGGCCGTTGGGTGGCGCGCGGCGCGAACCATTCGGCCAGGTCGCCGGCAGAAAGCTGGTCAGCGCCAAGATCGAACTGAAAGACGCAGTTCGGCGGCGCGCAGTGGCGTGGAGCCGTGACGCTGCCGTTCCAGTGTGTGTTGCCGGTCTGAGCCGATATCGTTTGTATCGATACCGTGTCGGTCGCCAGCGTCATGGTTGCCGAGGAAATCTCGATGGGCGCATTCAACCCGCGCACCTCGGCCCTTAGGCTGCGCAGTTGAGCGGCGCCAAGAACGGTGGGCGCTGCGAATCCCTGCCAGGGGCCAGAGACGTCGATGTTCACTTTGGCGAACCCCTCGGCGGCCGGACCCGTGCCGGTGAGGCCGAGCGTATTGGCCAGTCGAAACAGGCGCTTCACAGTGGTGTCACCAACCAGCAAAAAGCGATAGCCCGAGGTGGATAACCATCCGCCAGTGGTGGCCGGCGCTGACGCTCCCATAGCGATCGGGACCGTTCCGATTCTCAGTTGCGGCTCGACTGGTTCCCGGACACTGGCTTTGGAGCCAGGTTTGCGGGATTGGTTTCGCGGCGGAGAGGCGCCCACTAGGCTCACGGGAACGTCGCCGAATGCAATCAGGTTCTTCCCGGCGTTGGAGAAGAGGCGCAGGTTGGCGGCGGTGCCTTCACCGTCCACTTCTACCGGCGCCGAACTGTGGCGCACGGCGTGAAACGCGGCATCGAGCAGGCCGGTGGCGGATAGATCCGAGGGGATTTGCTTCTTCGCCTGACGCAGCAAGCGAAGAGCAGACGTCAACGGCAGCTGCTCGACCGCCACGGTGAGATCGTAGTTCGGTTCGCTCGCGGCGGGCCGAAAACTTCCCGCTAGCTTAAGAGTTCCGCCGCCCACGGGCGATTCGCACAACAAATTCCGGAAGACACCGTCGGCGATGCTGAAGCGTCCCGAGCAGGCGGTAGCGAGACGCACATTCTCACTGCCCAGAATGTCGTAACGATGGAAGTTGTCGACGCTGACCGCGCTTTTGATGAGCAGCGCCTCGGGCGTGCCCGACAGATTCGCGGTCAAGTTCACTCCACCGCGCCAGCCGCGATCCTTGCCGGAAAGCAGCTTGGTGATCTGTCCCAGTTGGCCTTTGTCCCATTGCACGGTGACCTGCATGGGAGTCTCGCGCAAGGTCGAGGCGCGCTGCCAAACGGCATTGAGTTCGAAAAGCCCGGTATCGGTGAGGTTGAAATCGGTGCGCACCGGTTGAGCCTTCATGCGCGCTCCCCAGGAGTTCTCCGACTCCTGCCAGAGAGCTACCTCGGCGTCGGTCAATGCATAAGATTTTTTCGCCTGCCCGATTTTGAAATTAATGCGGGCGTGTCTGGCTTCGAGGTAGGGGAAGGCGGGTCGCCGCTCCGATGCCGGTTTTCCGGTGGGAGCAACCGGAATCCGCGCGTTGCGCTCAAGAAGACTTGCCAGGTTCCAGCGGCCTTCCTGGTTCCGGACCAGGTTGATGCTAGGCTCGGTTGCGCTCAGCCTCGCGATCTCCAGCCGCCCGCGCAGCAGGGAGCGGAACCGAATGGCAGCGGAAACGTCTTGCGCGCGCACCATCGGTTCGGCGCTAAAAGCGGGATCGTCGTCGATCACCAGACCTTCTAGATCGAAACCCGGCCGGGGCAGAAGATGCAACCTCACGTTGTCCAGTGTGACTTTGCGGCCCAGGGCCGAGCCGATGGAGTTCGCAATCCGGTTGCGCAGCCGGTGCACGCCCGGGCGGAACAGAAACAAGGCGAGCAGGATCGCCGCGATTGCGATCAGGCCTCGCCTTGAACGCAGGATCTTCACCGGACCACCTTGAGCGTGCGTGACCAGCGCGTTTCATCAAAGAAATGAATGACAATGTGAGCCAGGAAGCTCAACCGGTCGCCGGGGCTGCGCATCTGGTACTGGTCGGGGGGCGTCGTAAATGACCAGTAGATGAACATGGGGCGCCCGATCACATTCCCGCGGGGGATGAAGCCCCAGTAGCGGCTGTCATAACTCACGTCCCGGTTGTCACCCATGGCAAAGTAGCTGTCTGGGGGGACGACGATGTCATCGCCTTCGACGTGCGCACGAAACTCCTGCTGCCACTTCTCGTTTCGAACTCCGTATATTTCGGACGGCGGCAGGGCGGGAAAATTGTCCCGGTAGTCCCGGTTGGGGTTGTTGTCTTGCTGGTTGTGCTGGACATAGGGCTCATCCAGTTTCTGGCCGTTGCGGTACACCACCCCGTCGCGCAGATGAATGCGGTCGCCAGGGATGCCCATAATGCGTTTTACGACGAACAGACCTTGCTCTTCCGGCGACAGGAACACAACGATATCGCCACGGCGGATGTCACGATAGGGCAGCAGCGGCCCCAGCCATTTCGTCGGTGGCGCGAACTGCTCACGGTTCACGAACACGTGGTCGCCGATGAGCAGGGTTTTCTCCATGGAACTGGAGGGAATCTCGAACGCCTGCAGGACAAACGTGATGATGAACAGCCCAGTAACCAGCACACCCGCCAGCGACGCCAGAAATTCCACCGTCGTCTCGTGCGGTTTCTGTTCCGGAGTGTTTTCTATTTCTTTTTCTTTCTTGGGCACGTATCGATCCGTTTCAGGAATTTTGGTCTCAGCCTACCAGCCGGAAGGTGCGACTCCAGCGGGTGATTTGAAAAAAGTGCGTGACCGCGTAGGCAAAGTGATAAAGTCTATCACCCGCGGTGGGCGATCCCGGCAGATCGTTATTCAAGTTCGCCGCCGACCAGTAGATCAGCAGCGGACGTCCAATGATATTCTGTCGCGGCACGAATCCCCAGTAGCGGCTGTCCTGGCTGTCGTCGCGATTGTCGCCCAGCACAAAAAAATGGCCTTCCGGAATAATCAACTGGCGATCCTCCACCAGTTTCCGCATCTGCGACCACCATTTTGCAGTGACTCCAAAGGGCGGGATGTCGGTGCGCGGGAAGTCGTCGCGGTAGGGCTGGCGGTCGGATGCGATGTATTGAACGTAAGGCTCATTGAGAGGCTGGCCGTTGACGTAAACCCGCTTGTTGATGAGGCGCAGGCGATCTCCCGGCAATCCCACCACACGCTTCACGAAGTGCTGCGCCGGGTTCACGGGGTAATGGAACACGATGATGTCGCCGCGCCGAATCTTGCGGTAGGGCAGCACGTGGTTCCACAGCCCGCTGTCACCATAGCGAAATTTGTCGACCAGCAGATAGTCGCCGATCAGCAGCGTGCGCTCCATGGATTCGGAGGGAATGGTAAACGCCTGCACCACGAACGTGACCACGAAGATCGCGATCACGACGGTTCCCGCGACCGACTGAATGGTCGCGGGCCAGTCGCTGGCCGAGATGTGTTCGCTCCATGACATAGTTAAACGGAAGTGGGGAAATGGAATTTCGGACCAGTGCATGTTTCTTGCCCGCGGCACCTGAAGGCCTGCTCCAGCCTGGTCGTGAATAGTGCAAGCTAAGCCTAGTAGTTTCCTAGTATTGTCACGGTTTAACGATGCCGCTAAAGTCTCTTTCAATCGTTTGGTTCTCATCAAACTCCGCTTGAAACTGCTTCAACCGGCACTCGCGTGTTGCCGAAACGAAGTTTAGCCCTGGTGAAAGGTGCCAGGGTCTTTTTTTGTGGTCGAAGATTGACAGCATCAGAGGCTGAGGCATCTTGACTGCCTGGAGCAAACCGGAAAGGGGAACTCACCCTTCCGTACAAACGAACTGCAACCCGCTACAGAACGAACGGGGTGGCGCGATGTGGGCCCAAGCAGACCACTCTATGGCAGGCATTGTGCCTGTCTGCCATGAGCTCGCTGTTGCTACGCCTGGCCGGAAGGTACCGCTTAGGCGGAGTATTCCTGCTGGTGACGCGCGCGGATTTCACGCTCCGCAAGCAGCCAGTCTTGGTATTCGTCGCCCCCGGTGCCCCCGCGCTCGAGGTAAATCTCGAAGGCGCGGCACCGAATCTCTTCATCCAGGTCGATGGTTCTTGCATTCTTGCGATCGTCGGGAACAACCTGTAACGCGTATGGTTGTACAGAAGCTGCCGCATTCTTTCTGCGGTTCGTGGTGCCATTTCCATTGGTTTTGCGAGCCATGCAGTACTCCTTACAGATACCCAATTCCAACAAGGGTTTTACGTGATGGAGGAACGACATATGCGTTGCCGGATAGCCGTTCTCCGACTATCAGTGACGATGTATCTAATATAACGCCTGCCCCTGTGGAATTGGAGTGAAGGCGAAGTTTTTTTTTGGCCCGCATAAAGATGGTCACGAGTTGAACACCAGCAATTTGGTTTTGCTGTCCTCTTTTGAGGGGTGGATGAAAGTAACCTGGCAACGTGTCGCGGAGTTTCCACTCGATCAGGCGTGCAGCGCAAGGAGATCGCATTGCTGTGGCAGAAAAAAGTTGCGATTCGTGTTTCTGTCCCAGCTACTCGAGTCTGAGATTTAGCGGTTGGCGCGCGCGTCCGGGTTCGCAGCCGTGCCCCGGCGCCCATTGTTGGTTGACGGCAATCGTCAAATTGCCAGCCCGGCAGCGGACCCGGAAGCCCACGCCCACTGGAAATTAAATCCACCAAGCTGGCCGGTGACGTCCACCACCTCTCCGATGAAGAATAGGCCGGGTACTTTTTGGCTCTCCATGGTCCTGGCGGAAAGCTCATCGGGATGCACGCCTCCGGCCGTGACCTCGGCCTTCCCGAAGCCTTCGGTGCCCTCGGGCACTACGCTCCAGGCATGGAGCTGATGTTCCGCGTCAGCGAAGGCGCGGTCGGAGTTCCCGGATACCGGATGGACCTCGAGCCACCGATCGGCGAGGCGACGAGGCAGGATTTCTCGCAACCGCGACTTCCAACTCGACGGATCGCGTTGGCCCCGGCTTCGCAAGTCTGCGTTGAGATCGCAGTTCGGCGCGAGATCAACATTGACCGGCGATCGGCCGTTCCAATAGGACGAGATTTGCAGGATGGCGGGGCCGCTGATCCCTCCGTGGGTGAAGAGCATCTTTTCCTGGAAGGACTCCTTACCGCTTTCGGTCGACGCAATGACTTCGCAGGAAACTCCGGCCAGGTCGCACCACCGTTTGCGGTCCAATTCGCCAAAGACGAGAGGGACGAGCGCCGGGCGCGGCGGGTGAACGGTCAGGCCGAATTGCCGGGCCAGGTCATAACCAAAGGAGGTCGCGCCGATTTTCGGAATCGAGAGTCCGCCGGTGGCTACGACCAGGCGCGGCGCCTGGACGGTGGCGGAAGGCGACGACACAGTAAAGGAGTCAGTTTTTCGGACCTCGCTGACTTTTGCGTTGAGCTGGATTTCAACTCCGGCGGTGCGGCATTCCTCCTCCAGCATGTTCGTGATTTCCTGTGCCGAACGATCGCAGAACAACTGGCCCAATTTCTTTTCGTGATAGGCGATGCCATGTTTCTCGACCAACCGCACAAAATCGGCCGGGGTGTAGCGGGCCAGCGCGGACTTTGCAAAGTGGACATTGGAGGAGAAAAAGTTCTCTGGCCCTGCATGCAGGTTGGTGAAATTGCAGCGGCCTCCGCCTGAGATCAGAATTTTCTTGCCAATTCGATCTGCGCGTTCCAGCACCAGCACGCGCCGGTTGCGCTTGCCGGCTTCAATGGCACACATCAGGCCCGCAGCGCCGGCTCCGAGAACGATCGCGTCGTATGGGCGGTCCACGCGGAAATGAGCTTAGCAGCCCGTGGTAAAAGTGAGAACGTGCTCTCCAACTCTCAATTCGCCGGATTTTGTCATCCCGAGCAGAGCGAGGGATCTGCAGTTCGCTGACAAAATGCAGATCCCTCGCTCCGCTCGGGATGACAATTCATGAAAAGGGTCACTCTTGCGTCGATCCACACCTTTCACCACGGACGGTTGGCAGGAGAGGAAAGGACGTTCGTGGCCCAATGCCCGGAAATCCATTATGTTCGAGGATTCGGTAAGCTGACTGGGTACCAGATTTTCGCCGAATGCCAAGCGCCTGTCGAATCAAGGTTCGCGGAGTGGTGCAGGGCGTGGGGTTTCGCCCCTTCGTCTATCGGGTTGCGCGCGAACTCCGTTTGTGCGGATGGGTCCTGAATGGAGAAGAGGGAGTCGAGATCCACCTGGAGGGACGAAAGCCTGCGTTGGATGAATTCCAGCGCTTGCTGAAGACCGGCCCCCCGCCCGCGTCTCGCATCACGGCGATCGATGTTCAGGCAGCGGATGTTCTCGGGCTCCAGGAATTCGTCATCAAGGCAAGCGAGCGCAACGAACGTCCTACCGTGCGTATCTCGCCCGACCTGCCCGTGTGCGACGACTGCCTGCGGGAACTCAGGGATCCTGCGAATCGCCGTTTCGAGTATCCCTACATCAACTGCACCAATTGCGGACCGCGCTACACCGTCATTCTCGCCCTGCCCTACGATCGTCCGAATACGACGATGAAAGCTTGGCCATTCGACGAATACTGCGACCGCGAATATCACGATCCTGCCAACCGCCGGTTTCATGCGCAGCCGGTGGCTTGCCCCCAGTGTGGTCCGCATTACTCCCTACGCCTCGGCGCGGAAACTATTTCTGACGACCAGCAGGCGATCCGCCGCGCGGTCGAACTCCTGAAGTCGGGACAGATCGTTGCCGTGAAAGGGCTCGGCGGATATCACCTGGCCTGTGACGCACGCAACGCGCACGCCGTAAGCGCCATGCGCGAGCGCAAGTTCCGCAAGGAAAAACCATTCGCCGTAATGGTGCAGGATGTTGCTGCCCGCGAGTTGGTGGAGCTTTCGGAAGCGTCTGAGGCGCTGCTGACTTCGGTTGCGCGGCCTATCGTGCTGGCGCCCGCCAAGGTGGAGTTGGCCGGCGTCGCTCCCGACAATCGGGAACTCGGGATCATGCTGCCCTATACGCCGCTGCAGCACATGCTGTTTGACGCGGGCGCGCCCGATGTTCTCGTGATGACGAGCGCAAATCGCTCCAGTGAGCCGATTGCTTATGACGATCAGGATGCGCTTGACCGCCTTTCTGGCATCGCCGATGCATTCTTGATCGGAGAGCGCCCCATCGCTCGCCGCGTCGAGGATTCGGTAACGCGCGCTGGGACGTTTGGCCCTGTCATCCTCCGGCGATCGCGCGGCTATGCGCCCGGCGCTGTGACTACCTTTCCGCCCGAAGGGCCACTGGATCGGCCGATTCTCGCGGTCGGAGCCGATCTGAAGAATACGGTCACGCTCGTGGTTCAGGGGCAGGCGTTTGTAAGTCAATACATCGGGGACCTCGAACATTACGAGGCATTCCGCGCTTTTGAAGAAACCATTCGCGACCTCATGGCGATGTATGAGATTGCCTGGCAGGATGTGCGGGTGGTTCACGATGCCCACCCTGAATACCGCTCGACGGTCCACGCGCTGCAATTGCCGTCTGCGGAGAAACGGGCCGTTCAACACCACCGCGCGCACGTGGCCTCGGTGCTGGCGGAGCGCGGCGAGTGGGAGAAACACGTTTTGGGAGTCAGTTTCGACGGTACCGGCTATGGAGATGATGGCAGCATCTGGGGCGGTGAGTTTTTCACGGGGAGCCTGCGGGCCGGTTTTGAACGCGTGGCGCACTTACGGCCAGCCGCGCTGCCCGGTGGGGATGCGGCGGCGCAATATCCGGTGCAGGCAGCAGCCGGATTTCTCGCGCAGGTAGAGGAACTTGCGGATCTGAGCGGCTCGCCGTTTTCTTTTCCTGCCCGCTACCAGACGGCGCTTCAACTGGTCCACAAACGCGTGCGGACGTTTGTGACGACTTCTGCTGGAAGGCTCTTCGATGCGGCGGCTGCGCTGCTTGGCTTCACACGGGAAATCACCTTCGAAGGCCAGGCTGCGATGTGGCTCGAGCATCTGGCGCGCGGTGGATCGGCGGCCAAGGCGTATCCATTCCCTTATCGCGCTGCAGAGTTGGATTTCCGTCCGCTGCTCCAGGCGGTGGCTGCGGATCGAGCCAGGGGCCGCACCCGCGAGGAAATTGCGCGCGCGTTTCAACTGGGAATCGCGCACGGCGTGGCTGAGGCGGTGAAGACTCTTGCAGCGCCGGCAAAACTGGACACGGTGGTTTTCTCCGGAGGCGTGTTCCAAAACGAAATGCTCCTCGAAGACCTTAAGGCCGAGTTGGAGGATACAGGACTGCATCTTTGGACGAACCAGGCAGTGCCTCCGAACGACGGCGGCATCAGCCTCGGCCAGGCGGCGCTAGCGGCGTTTCAGGGCTCAGACTAGAACTGGTCTTTTGTAGCTTTCCCATCCATCACGGTGGACCACTTGTTTCCGTCCAGCGACATCTCCAACTTGAAGGTGTAGGACGTCGGTGAGAGTGTCTTTATGACGAAGCGGGTTTTCATGGTGCTATCGCCCAGACGCTTTTTGCCGTTCCAGTTCCAGGTGTCACCCTCCACCGTGCCTGTAGAATGCTGGACTTCTCCCATGCTGTTGAACTCATCGTAGGTATAGATCTTCTTGTCGGCGTCGTACCCTATATAGGCCATGCCGGTACCGCTTCCCAAACCTGCGATCTTGAACTCGGATTGCATTGTCAGGAAAAATCCGCCCTCCATCCACTGGTTGCGCTCGGTCATGATCATTTTGCCGCCCGGGCCCATCGGGCCCGGCTTCATATCGCCTTCTGAGGTCCAATTTCCCGCAAAATAGTCCACCTTCTTGAGTTCGGAAGCGGGTTTGGGCATTTGCATTTCTTATGTCTCCGTATTGTCCGAATCGGGAGCAGGCCGGCGCCGTGCGCCCTAACCGTGGAGAGACTAGGCTGGGGTTGGACAGTTGTCAACGAAGATGCAACCCGGCTCGACGTCTGGCTAAGGTCGTCGACAAAATAGACGGGTAGACTGCTGCGCGGTACACTTGTGCGTTTTATCCGAACCTTTGCGAGGGCATACATGAAGCGATCCTCGGCACTGCTCGCGCTCTTTCTTTTTCTGACAACAGCCTTGAGTTTTTCGACAGACGCGACTCAAACCACGGAAAGGCCCGATTCGTACAAGCCTGTTCTTGATCGGCTCGATTCGTTCACGGTTGTGCCTGTGCCGGACTGGCGCTTTCATGCCGACGTGCCACACCCGGAAGATCCATCCCTGGACGATTCCTCGTGGCAGGTCATCAAGCTCGACGAAAAATGGTCCACCGGATCGCGTGTCTTGCGGCGAACGATCGAGATTCCCGAGAAGCTGAACGGCTATTCGTTGCGGGGCGCGAGTGTGGAACTCGACCTGGTCTTCGACAGCGACGGGCCACTCGTGATCAGCGTGTTCTCGAACGGCTCGCTGGTTTATCACGGCAGCGATACGTCGGAGCAGCCGATCCCGCTCACTCACAATGCCCAGCCGGGTCAGAAATTCGTAGTTGCGGCTCGGTTGGACGTGCCGCCCGTTGCAACGAGGATTGTACGCAGCCGATTGTTGATGGAATCGCCGAGCAACCGCCCGAGCCCCGGTTTGCTCCGGGAAGAAATTCTGGTGGCGAGGCGGATGATTGCTGCGTATGCCGAGGGCAAGGCCGAGCGCGAACAGCAACTCGACGCGGCCGTAAAGGCCATTGACTTTTCTGCTCTCGACCACGGCGACCAAGCTGCTTTCGACGAATCGCTGCTCCGGGCGCAACAGGAACTGGAAGCGTTAAACCCGTGGCTGAAGCAATTCACCATTCGTGCCGTGGGCAATTCGCACATTGACATGGCATGGCTGTGGCCCTGGACTGAGACCGTCGAGGTGGTGCGCGACACCTTTCGCAGCGCGCTCGACCTGATGCGCGAGTATCCCGACTTCAAGTTCACCATGTCGTCGGCCCGCGCCTACGAGTGGATGGAAGAAAAGTATCCCGACCTGTTTCACGAAATTGAAGAGCGCGTCAAAGAAGGCCGTTGGGAGATTGTCGGGGGCATGTGGGTGGAACCCGATCTCAACATGCCGGCGGGCGAGTCGCTGACGCGGCAAATACTGATCGGGAAACGGTATTTTCGGAAGAAATTTGGCGTGGATGTGAAGATCGGCTGGAATCCGGATTCCTTCGGATACAACTGGCAGCTTCCTCAGATCTACAAGAAGTCAGGCATGGACTATTTCGTCACCCAGAAGCTGCTCTGGGCCCACGAGTACACGACCTTCCCGTACAAGTTATTTTGGTGGGAAGCGCCGGATGGCAGCCGCCTGCTCACCTATTTTCCGCATGATTACGCCAGCCCGATTGAAGCCGAGGGTATGGCGAAGGATCTGTCCGAGTGGGCTCCGTCGATTTATGGGCCGCAACTGACGGACGCGCCGGAGACGATGCATCTCTATGGCGTGGGCGATCACGGCGGCGGGCCGACCCGCGCCATGCTCGATAATGCCGCGCGTTTGATGGGCCCCAACACGGTGTTCCCAAAGCTTCTGTTCAGCACGGCGACCGCGTTTTTCGACGACATCGGCAAGAAACTACCCACCATGCACGTGCCCACCTGGAAAGATGAGCTTTACTTTCAGTACCACCGCGGCGTGTTCACGACCCAGGCCGACACCAAGCAGCGCATCCGGCGCAGCGAAGAAACACTTCTCAACGCGGAGAAATTCGCGTCGCTGGCGTCGCTCTACGGGCGCCCGTATCCGCAGGAGGAACTGGAACGTGCCTGGAAACGCCTGCTGTTCGATCACTTTCATGACATCATGCCGGGCTCAGGCATCGCGGTGAACTATCTGGACGCGAAGCGCAACTTGGACGATGTGCAGCGGTTTGGCCGCGAAGTCATTGACGGCGCGCTCGGCGAGATTGCCGCCCGCATCGACACGCAGTCCGACAGAACACCCTTGCTGGTTTTCAATTCTCTCTCCTGGCCGCGCACCGAGTTGATCGAGGCCGAGGTACAACTTCGGACTTCCGCCCGGCAGATTCAGGTGGTCGATTCCAAGGGGAAGCCCGTCGAGTCGGAACTCCTTTCGGTGGATGCTGCAACCCATCGCGTGCGCTTCCTGTTGCTGGCCAGGGTGCCGGCGATGGGATACAACACCTATTTTGTCGGTCCTGCCGCGACGGCAACTCCTGCGCACTCCGCTGCTCTGAAAGCCACCGCCGACACTCTGGAAAACGAGTTCGTTCAACTCAAGATCGATCCGCCATCAGGCTGCATCACGAGCCTGTTCGACAAGCGCAGCCGTACCGAAGCGCTGGCTCCCGCTGAAACTGACACCGGTGGCCCGAAGAATATCGTCTGTGGCAATTTGCTCCAGGTTTTCTACGACAAACCCAAGCAATGGGACGCCTGGAACATCGATGTGGATTTCGAAAAACAGCATTGGGATCTGGACCAAGCCGATGAAGTGAAGCTGGTGGAAAATGGCCCGCTGCGGGCCGTGATCCGTGTCAAGAAGCACTTCCAGCACTCCACCTTTATTCAGGACATCACCCTGTATGCCGGAGTGCCACGCGTCGATGTGAAGATGCATGCCGATTGGCATGAAAAACACATACTGCTGAAAGTCGCTTTCCCGCTCAGTGCACACAGTGCGAAAGCGGCTTATGAAATTCCCTACGGCTCCGTGGAGCGGCCAACCGGCCGCAGCACGCCGGCGGAGCAGGCCCAATTTGAGGTGCCGGCCCTGCAATGGGCGGACATCTCGGATACGCAACACGGCTTCAGCCTGCTCAACGACAGCAAGTACGGATATGACGCCAAAGGCAACGTGTTGCGGTTGTCGCTGCTGCGCTCGCCCGAGTGGCCCGATCCGCACGCCGATGAAGGCGAGCATGAGTTCACCTACTCCCTGTATCCGCATGCTGGCACCTGGCGTGAGGCACAGACGGTGCGTCGCGGGTACGAGTTGAATTACCGGCTGTTCGCGACGCAGACGGAACGCCATGAAGGGACGCTGCCACCCAGTTATTCGTTCGTGCAGGTCGAACCGGAAAACGTCGTGCTCACCGCAGTCAAGAAGGCCGAAGATGACAGTGCGCTAGTGCTGCGTTTTTATGAATGGGCGGGCAGGGAAGCCGACATCACCTTGCACATTCCTTCCGGCGCCCGCTCGGCATCTGAGACGGACTTGATGGAGAGATCCGTTGCAGATCTTCCGGTAAAGGGCGGAACGGTCACGATCCACACCAAACCCTATGAGATTAAGACCGTAAAGGTTGATTTCGCTCGCGCGGGACGAGAAGGCGACGAATGTTCAACCATAACGCGTCTGCGTCGAAGAGGCCACGGTCCGCAGCGATCGCAGTAATTCCGGCATTCCCAGATTGCCAATCATGTTGCGCATCCCCTCTCTAGCTGCGTTGGCGTTCCCAACGCGATTCACCGGGTGGCCGATGGCTCGTCCCTTTTCGTGGCGGCATGGTCCATCTTCATCCCTGCGTGATCCATCTTCATTTCTTGTTCTGTGTTTTCGTGGGTCGCGGTTTGCGTCTCCAGGAAGTGGACCAAGGCCTCGACTTCAACCTCTTCCAAACGCAAGTTGGGCATCTGCACCTGTTTATACTTGGTGTATAGGGCCGTGGCGATGGGATCTTTTTCCGACAGCACTTTGTCCGGCACGGCGATAAAGCGGTTGAGCCAAGCGCGGTCCCTGGCTTGGGTAACGCCCAGCAAGTCGGGTCCGATCTTGTCTCCATGCCCGATGCTGTGGCAGGCAGCGCAGCGGGTCGCGAACAAGTACCGCCCTTGGTCGAGCGTGAGCTGAGCGGCCTCCGAGTAGCTCTTTCCTGCAGGCGCGGTTCGGCCCTTCCAACTGTTCAGAAAATCGCCGATCATCAGGGCCAGGAAGCGGGTGTTATCCAGGGCCGAGTTCCGCATCCACTGTCCGGTCGCCTCGTTGCCGATCAGCAGATTGGGCGTGTGCCCATCCCGGTTGGAGGGATCGGGATCGCTAAACAACCCCAGCTTCTTGCTGATCAATTCGACGTCTTCTTGTTTGCCCTGCAAGAACAGCCAACCCGGTCCCGCATGGAATTTCTCCGCATACGCTTTGAGTTCGGCGGGCGTGTCTCGCTTGGGATCAATGCTGATGGAGTAAAAGAAGATATCTTTTCCCACCCTGTCGCCAAGCATGCGCTGCACTTGGGCGAGCCGCGCCGTCTCCAGCGGGCAGGAGTCCTGACAGTGGGTGTAGATCAAGTCGATCGCGACAATCTTGCCCTTCAGCAGATCGTCGTAGAAATGGACGGTCTTGCCGTCTTGTGTGATCAGCGGAACATTGGGAAAGTAGTCCGCTCCCCAGCGCGAACCGGCAGGTGCGGCGGCCGCCGGGCTAACGTAGACCAGGGAAGAAGCCGCCAGCAACAACGCGACAACCGCGGTGATGTTCGATGAGCTCTTCGGTTGCATGATCGGGGCTCCTTTCGAGTCTGAAATCGTGGATGCAGAGCGGCAGGCTGCCCGGTCGGGAAAGCCCGCCGCTCATGGTTCGTCCCGCGCCTTCCTAAAAGGCAGTGGGAAGGATGTCGTCCGGTGACTCGAACGTCACGCCCTGCGGGGTTGGAATCGGGGTTGGGAGGGGCCTCAGGAATGGAGCGCCTCCGTTATCGATTTCCCAGCGCAGCAGCATGGCATTATCCTCGTGCACGGTGTTGTGGCAGTGCTCCATGAACATGCCGCCCCAATCGCGGAATTGCATGGTGAGGGTCACACTGCCGCCGGGTCGGAGGCGATAGACGTCCTTGCGGCCCTTCTCCCATGCCGGCACTTGAGACGCGCTGCCATTACGGGCCAGGATCTGGCCTTCCTCAAAATGGATGTGGATGGGATGGTCCCAACCTCCACCCCCGTTAACCAGGGTCCAGATTTCCCGAGTGCCGAAGCTCGGCGCCGCCGATACCCGGCCGAAGTCCGCAGCGAGCATGTCCCCGCCATCGGTTTTGATACCCCAGGGACCAACGAACGCGGTTACCGGATCCCGGTCAGGCTGAGAAGCGCCTCTGCCGAATTCGAAAGTCCGCCGTCGTGCCACAGGAACGTTCGACAGGTCCGGGTTCGGGATCAAGGTGCTGAGTACCTGGCTCTGATCGGGCTGGGCTGGGGTTCGCACGATCCGAAACTCCAGGAACTTGCCGACACAAGGGTCGGGCGATTTTCCAGAGAGGGCGTCGGCCAGACTAAGGTCATCGGCGGGCTTCTTGCCATCCTGGTGTTCGCATAAGTTCACCATCCACAGCTTCTGGTTGAGGTATTTGGAGAAGTCCACGACGATGTCATAGCGCTCGGCGATGCCCTGTTCGTCCAACGCAGTGAGGGTCACCGGGTTGGGCAGCAGGTTCCCATCGTTCGCGATCTGGATCATCGGCACGGCTTTTCCCGACGCGTCGGCGATGGCCACCTTGAAGAAACGCGACACGCTGGCGTTCAAGATTCTGAAGCGGTACTTGCGTGCCTCGACCTCGAAGTACGGGCTGTAGGTAAGGTTCACGGTCATCCGGTCGCCCAGGAAGCCGTCGAAGTCGAAGATGTCGAAGTAGAGCTGGCCGTTCGCATCCCAAGCTTTGTCGGCCAGCATGAGGTTGACGTCATAGTCGAGATTCCCCCAGTCATTGGCCGTGCCGCTGGGCAGGCGCAGGTTCACGCCGTCGTTGATTCCCTCATTGCCACGATCCAGGGAACTGTAAATGTTGAACATGGCGGCGTTGCCCTTGTACACGTTCTGGGAGGTATAGCTGTACATGTGATCATGGAACCAGTGGGTGCTCATGGTCTCGCGCCAGTCGCCGGGCACGTTGGTGATTCCCCCGTTGCCGTTGGGACTCCCCGCCCGGGGAT
>WNGE01002718.1_pt1 | contig 21389 bp, 19 predicted proteins | sample 5400651 | NCBI WGS metagenome assembly WNGE01 (sample SAMN13153370, study PRJNA577476) | soil metagenome | isolation source: 60 cm soil or saprolite under grassland replicate 2 | place: USA:California | collected 2016-06-15 | reverse complement strand
CCGCCGGCGTCGTGCAGAGCACGCGCGCCTTGTGCTCAACGGCGCCCTTCGGAAGCCCGGCGAACGCGGACTGGAGGACGCCGTGGTAGTAGCCGGAGTTGCAGGTCATCGCGCCGTGCGAGAGAGCCTGGGCGGCGTCGTTGTGGTAGTGCGCGAGGCCTCCGTGTCCGACCCAGTGGGTGATCTGGTGGCAGTCGCTGTGCACCGCCGGCATCGACTGGTCGTCGCCGCTGAGCACCTGCAGCGCCTTCTGCGGGCCCTCCTTGTACGCGAGGTTTGCGAAGGCTTGCCGGTAGCAGAACGGTTTGTTGCTGTGCTGGCAGCTCTCGACCGTCGTGTCGTCGGGATGGAACACGAACGACGCCCTCCCGGAGCTCTTCGCGGCCCCCGAGACGAATGCCGCGACCTGGGCGATCTGCGTCGACGAGAGCCGGCTGCCGAAGGGCGGCATCCCGCTGCCGCCGTTGCGCACCTGGCGCGCGACCGTCGACTCGTCCGGCTTGAGCTCGTCGAGGTTCGGCCCGACCTGGCCTTTCGCGCCCGCGGCGTTCAGCGTGTGGCACCCGGCGCAACCGGCCTTCGCGAAGACCTTCGCCCCCGGCGAGCTGGCGGCAGCCTTCGAGCTCGATCCAGAGCTGCCGCAGCCGGCGGCGAGAACGACCGCCGCGAGAAGGACCCCTCCCTGAAGAACGCGCAACTGCATAGACCCGGTACGCGGATACGATAGCGGCATGGTGGCCACATCGCGACCCGCGCTCGAAGCGAAGAGGCTCAGGGCCGATTTCCCGATCTTCGAGCAGAAGGTCCACGGGAAACCGCTCGCCTATCTCGACTCGGCCGTGACCTCGCAGAAGCCGAGGCAGGTCCTCGACGCGATGCAGGTCTTCTACGAGACCTCGTACGCCAACGTGCATCGGGGCGTGTACACGCTCTCGGAGCGGGCGACCGCCGAGTTCGAGCGCGCCCGAGAGCTCGTCGCGGGTTTTGTCAACGCGCCATCGGCGCGCGAGATCATCTTCACCCGCCAGGCGACCGAGGCGCTGAACCTCGTCGCCTACTCCTGGGGCCTGAACAACCTCGGCCCGGGAGACCTCGTCGTCGTCACCGAGCTCGAGCACCACTCGAACTTCGTCCCCTGGCAGTACATGGCGAAGCGAACCGGGGCCGGCTTCCGGATGATCCACGTAAACGGCGACGGAGAGCTCGACCTCGGCGATCTCGACGCGATCGCGCGCGAGGGCAACGTCAAGGTGGTCGCGAACAACCTCGTGTCGAACGCTCTCGGGACGATCAATCCCGTCGAGAAGCTGGCCGACTGGGCTCACGAGCAGGGCGCGATCATGGTCGTCGACGGCGCCCAGGCCGCTCCGCATCACCCGGTGGACGTCCAGGCTCTCAGGTGTGACTTCCTGGCGCTCTCGGCGCACAAGATGTGCGGCCCGAGCGGCGTCGGCGCCCTGTGGGGGCGGCGCGAGCTGCTCGAGGCGATGGAGCCTTTCAACCTCGGCGGGCACATGATCAGCAAGGTCCGGTTCGAGGAGACGACCTGGGGCGAGCTGCCGCACAAGTTCGAGGCCGGCACCTCGCCGATCGCCGAGGCAGTTGGGCTCGGCGCGGCGATCGAGTACCTGGACGGGATCGGGATCGAGGCGATCGAGCGGCACGAGCAGGAGCTAGCCGCCTACGCGCTCGAGCGGCTCGGAGAGGTCCCGGGGATCAAGCTCTACGGCCCGCCCCCCGAGCGGCGCGCAGGCATCGTCTCCTTCAACGTGGGCGACATCCACCCGCACGACGTCGCCCAGGTGCTCGACTCGGAGGGCGTGGCGATCCGAGCCGGACACCACTGCTGCCAGCCGCTGATGACCCGTTTTGGCGTGGCGGCCACGAACCGGGCGAGCTTCTACCTCTACACGCTCCGGGAGGAGATCGACCGGCTGGTGGACGGCATCCACAAGACCACGAAGATCCTGGGGTAGGTAGGTGCCCGTCCCAGCAATGACCACCCGCCTCTCGCCCGCTATCACGCTGCGCCAGAGCCCACCCTCGCCCTTGCCCAGGCAACCAGCCTGGGCCGCGGACGAGTGCGGCCTCTGGCTTGGTACTAGCGACCGAGAGCCCGGGCATCATCACTGGCAGGGGCACTAGTGGCCGACGACTTCTACCGCGAGGTCATCCTCGACCACTACAAGAACCCTCGGGGGCACGGCGTCCTGGAGGACGCGGACGCGACGGCCGAGGGGGTGAACCCGCTCTGCGGCGACGAGGTCTCGATCTTCGTCCAGTTTGCTGAGGACGGCGAGACGGTCGACGAGGTCAAGTTCTCGGGCCGCGGCTGCGCAATCAGCCAGGCGTCGACCTCGATGCTGATGGAGCTCGTCAGGGGACGGACTGCGCAGGAGATCGCCGAGCTGCCGAAGGAGGAGCTGCTCGAAGAGGTCGGCATCCCGTTGACGCCGATCCGGCTCAAGTGTGCGCTGCTCGGGCTCGGCGTCCTGAAGGTCGCGCTCCACCGGGCCAAGGGAACGCCGCTGCCCGACGAGTGGGCCGGGCTCGACGAGCTCGAGCTCAAGTAGTGGCCTCTCCGGCTGCGGCAGGGCCCCGGCGCGCTCGGCGGCGGGAGGACTGATTGGCGGAGATCGACGTCTGCCCGGTGGACGAGCTCCCTCCCGGAGGCGTGAAGATCGTCCGGGCGGGCCAGATCGCGGTCGGCGTCTACAACCTCGGCGGCGAGTACTACGCGCTCGAGGACAGGTGCTCTCACGACGACGGCCCGCTCTGCGAGGGCGACTTCGACCCCGAGGACGGCTATGCCGTCTGCCCTCGCCACGGCGCGCACATCGACATTCGCAGCGGCCGGCCGCTGACGCTTCCGGCCGTGTTGCCGGTCGAGACGTTTCCCGTGCGGGTGGTCGACGGGATGATCAGGGTCGACGTCTCTTAGGGTCCAGGCGAGCGCGCGAAAGTCACACTTTCGGCACTGTCCCGTGACAGACACGCGCGTCCGCGCGAGGTAGGCTGATCGCCATGGCAGGGGGGCGGGTCGGGACCCGGAGTTAGGCGCGCGCGCGGGAACAAACAGAGGCCCCAGTAGGCTCCCGGGCATGCTCGACGACCGCGTCTGCGCCGTGCTCGCCCGCCTCGAGGAAGAGGACGCCCGCGAGCGCAAAGAGGGCGTCCCGAGAGCGCAGCGAGCCCGCCAGATCGCGCGGACTACCGGCCAATTCCTCTTCGCCCTCGTCGCCCCGCAGACCGACTGTGAGGTGCTCGAGATCGGCGCTTCACGTGGCTACTCGACGATCTGGCTCGCCGCAGGCGTTCGCTATCTCGGCGGCAGCGTCCTTTCGCTAGAGCACGATCCCGCGAAGATCGAAGCCTGGCGCGGCAACGTGGCGGAGGCAGGCCTCGAGGAATGGGCCGAGCTCGTTCCGGGGGACGCTTTCGAGACCCTCCCGGCGCTAAACGATGTTTTCGACGTCGTCTTTCTCGACGCCGAGAAGGACCAGTACGAGCGGCTCTTCGAGCTCGCCCGCCCGAAGCTCGAGCCGGCCGCACTCGTCGTCGCGGACAACGTGCTCTCTCACGCCGATCCCCTCGCCGCGTACTCGCAGGCTCGCCAAGCCGATCCGTCGCTCCAGAGTGTGACCGTGCCCATCGACCGCGGTCTCGAGCTGACGGTGGTCCTCTCCGACCGCTAGAGTTGGAGCTACCGCGGAAAGGAGGTGGTCCGATAGTGATTTCATCAAGTACGGGCAGTGGAGGTACCAGCGGGTAGAGGCGCACGTCCCCGCGACCTACGGGGAATCGCCTAGCCAGCGTAGGGGGCTCGCGACTTCGCGCCGCCGCTCCGAGACCTCTCGGAAACGGCCGGAAGCGCCTCTACTACTTCAACGCTGGTAACCGGAACAGGGGCCGCTTAACGCGGCCCCTGTTCTTTGTTTGCGCGGCATTCTTCAAGCAGCGCGGCGCAGTTGCTCGTCGAGCGACGCCAGTGGGATTCCGAACGTGCGGACCGCCGCGTCGTCGGAGACCACGTTGTCCCCGTGCTCGAGCATCGTCAGGAGGTCGCGCGTGAGCGGGATGTTTCCTGGCAGCCGCTCCGTCACGAGCGCGTTCGCGCGCATCAGCCCGATCGGGACGTGGATGGTCGGGCGCCGGATCCGAAGCGTGCGCTTCAGGCGCACCCAGAACTCGTTCCAGGTGACGGCGTCCGGCCCGCCGAGCTCGAAGATCCTGCCGGCCGCATCTGGCTTGTCGATCGCTGCCGCGAAGTAGGCGGCGAGGTCGTCGATCCAGATCGGCTGCATCCGCCGCTCGCCGGAGCCGATCACCGGGCTGACCGGCGCCACCTTCGCGAGCCGCTTGAAGGTCGGCAGGAGCCCACCGTCCCGGCCGAAGATGAAGCTCGGCCGGAAGATCACGTGCTCGAGGCCCGAGCCGGCAACGGCCTGCTCCCCCTCCCACTTCGCGTGGAAGTAGGGCACCAGGTCCTTCGTCTCCTCGCTCGTGCCGAGCGCGCTCATCAGCACGAAGCGACGCACGGCGGCTTCCTTGGCCGCGGCAACCAGGTCGCGCGTGCCCTGCTCCATCACCCGGCGGAACTGGTCCTGCGATCCCTGCCGGATCGCGACGAGATGGACGACGACCTCGCAGCCGGTGGTCGCACGCCTCAGGCTGGCCGCATCGGTGACGTCGCCCTCGACGAGCTCGCAGCCCCAGGATACGAGCGCCTTTGCTTCGCCCCCCGAAGGATTCCGGACGAGGCAGCGGACCGGGCGGTCCCGCTCTCGCAGCGCGTGCACGACCTTCGGCCCGACGAAGCCCGTCGCTCCCGTGACCAGGATCACGGCTCGATTCTACGGCGGCTCCGGTGTACGGTTGGCTCTGAGGGGAGCTGTATGGGCAGGCTGGTACTTCTGCTGATGAGCGCGGCGTTGGTCGCCGCCCCTTCGGCGACCCCGCAGACAAGCAGGAACGTGCTCGCGCGGAGCGTTATTCGCACGGTCAGCCTGGCCCCGAATGCGATCAGGGCGTTCACGCTCAGCTGCCCATCCGGGTACGCCGCCGCAAGCGGAGGCGTCGAGAGGCCGGCGCCGGGAGCGAGCACGCTCGGGGTCAGGCCGGCCGGCCCGCGTGCCTACGCGTTCCGGTTCGGCAACCCCGCCGGGAACCCGAGGCGGGACGTTCGCGTGGCTGTCGCCTGCCGCAGGATCTCCGGAGCGGCTCCGTACTTCGAGCTGCGGCGGCTGGAGTCGAAGCCCATCGCCGTTGCTGCAGGAGGCCGGAAGCAGGTCGCCCTTTCATGCCCGCGCGGCACGGCCGCGGTCGGCGCAGGATTCGAGCTCGATCCCCGGCGAGCAGGATCGGCGTCCGGGTTCGCGGGCTCGCCTTTGAGCCTCCGGCGTGAGACGAGAACACTGAGCAGGTTCACCCTCGCGGTCGGGAACCGGGGCAGCGCCCGGCACTCGGTCGTCTTCTACGGGGCCTGCCTGACCGTCGTGCGGGGGGTGGGTTCCACAGCCCGCCTGCAGGTCAGGATCACGACCAGCACGACTCCCCTCCAGCCGGGCGGACAGGTCGTCAAGGACACGTGCCCCGCCGGTTGGTTCTCGCTCGCGACCGGCTACTCGCTCCCGAACGAGGTCACACTCGAGGGCTCGTCCACCTCCCCGCGCGGCGGAGGCTGGTCGCTGACGAATGCAGCGTCGAGCCAGGTCCTGACCGACCTCCAACTCGTCTGCGGTCGCCTCGTCTAGCCCTCTTCAAAGTTCTGCCAGTAGCGGCTGGGCGTCGGCCCTTTCTGGCCCTGGTACTTCGAGCCGAGAGTGTCCGCGCCGTACGGGCGCTCGGCCGGCTCGGTCAGCTGGACGAAGGAGAGCTGGCCGATCTTCATCCCGTAGTAGATCGTGATCGGCAGGTTCGCGACGTTCGAGAGCTCGAGCGTCACGTGCCCGTCCCAGCCGGGATCGACGAACCCCGCGGTCGAGTGGATCAGCAGACCCAGCCGGCCCAACGAGCTCTTCCCTTCTAACCTCGCCACGAGGTCGTCGGGGAGCCGGATCCGCTCCAGCGTCGAGCCGAGCACGAACTCCCCGGGATGGAGGATGAACGGCTGGTCGTCGGCGATCTCGACGAGCTCGGTCAGGTCCTCCTGAGCCTGCTTGACGTCGATGAACGGATAGCGGGCGTTGTGGAAGACGCGGAAGAGACGATCGACGCGCACGTCCACGCTCGACGGCTGCAGAAGCGCCTCGTCGTAAGGGTCGATCCGGATCCGGCCCTCCTCGAGGAGACGCCGGATCGTCCGGTCGGACAGGACCACGGGCTGATTCTAAGGCGCTCGCTTGCGACGCCGACCCTGGAGGCCGTGCCGGCTTTGCCGGCGCGGCCGTCCAACCCACGGTCCGGGATGCAGAACGAACCGGCCTTCCTATCGAGAGGGCTACAAGCGCCTATGCTTGCGGAGCTTTTGCCGGCCGAGCCCGATCGGAACGCCCGCCTCCGCGAGCGGCGCCGACGACGGCGCCGCCAGATCAGGATCAGGCGGACCGTCGCGGCGGCCGTTCTGCTCGCCCTCGTCGCCGGAATCACGCTCGGCGCCCGTGAAGTCGGCGGCGGCGCGACCCATCGGGCAGCTCCGCCGGCCGCGCCCGCGCACAGATCAGCCCCGGGCAGCCCGTCGCGCATGAACGTTCCCGCGGAGCTGCGTGGCGTGCACGTCACGATGGGGCTCGCGTCGCTCCCCGGCAAGCTCGACCAGTACATCGTGCTCCCGGGCCTGAACACGATCGAGCTCGACGTCAAGGACGAGAACGGCCGGATCGGCTTCGTGCCCGCGGGGGTCCCGCTCGCCCGCCGGACGGGCGCGGCAGGGCCGTACTACCGCGCCAAGCGCATGGTGAAAGAGGCGCACGCGCACGGCGTCTACCTGGTCGGGCGGGTCGTGACCTTCGAGGATCCCGTGCTCTCGGCCAAGCGGCCCGACCTGGCGGTCCAAAACAGCGATGGCTCGCTCTGGCACAACAACTCCGGCCTCGGCTGGACGAATCCCTACGACCGTCGGGTCTGGCGGTACAACGTCGACGTCGGAGCGGCTGCGGCGCGGGCCGGTTTCGACGAGATCCAGTTCGACTACGTCCGCTTCCCGAGCGACGGCGACCTTTCGCTGATCCGGTATCCCGGAACGCACCCGCGGTCGATGCGTTGGACGATCCCGGCCTTCGTTCAGTACGCGGCGAGACGGCTCCATCCGCTCGGCGTGCGGGTCTCGGTCGACGTCTTCGGCCTCTCGGCGACGCGAGACCTCGGCATCGGCCAGCTGCCCCGGCCTCTCTCCCGCTACGTCGACGCCGTCTACCCGATGGTCTACCCGTCGCACTACAACTCGGGCGAGTACGGCATTTCGGTGCCCAACGATGCGCCCGGCCCGGTCGTCTCACGGTCGCTCGCCGATTTCCGACGGGCTCTCGAGGGACGCAAGACCCGGCTGATCCCGTGGCTGCAGGACTTCTCGCTCGGGCGCGCCTACACGCTCGACGACGTGCGACAGCAGATCGACGCCGCGGAGGCCCATCGAACCCAGGGCTTCCTGCTCTGGAATCCGGAGGGGATCTACACCGCGGGCGCCCTGTCTCCCTAGCCGTTCGGGCGGGCTGCGATCGGCCGGGTGCTTCGATAGGGTCAGCCTGTGGCGGTGACGCGGTCGATCGAGCTCCGGACGGAGATTCCGGGGCCGAAGTCGAGGGAGATCCTTGAGCGCAAGGAGCGGGTCGTCGCCGACCCGCTGTCGGTCTTCCTGCCGGTCGTGGTCGAGGAAGCCCACGGGGCCACGATCACCGATGTCGACGGCAATTCCTTCATCGACTTCACGGGCGGCGTCGGCTGTCTCAACGTCGGACACTCGAACCCGCAGGTGGTCGTGGCGGCCCAGGAGCAGCTCGCCCGGTTCTCCCACACGGACTTCACGATCGTTCCCTACGAGCTCTACGTCACGCTGGCGGAACGGCTCTGCGAGCTGGCGCCGGTGGGCAAGCCGGCGAAGGCCGCGTTCTTCAACGCCGGGGCGGAGGCGGTCGAGAATGCGATCAAGTTCGCGCGCGTCCACAGCAAACGCCCGGGTGTCATCGCCTTCGAGGGAGGCTTCCACGGCCGGACGCTCCTCGCCCTCAGCCTCACGTCCAAGACGCATCCCTACAAGGCCGGCCTGGGGCCGTTCGCGCCGGAGGTGTATCGCGTTCCGTTCCCGAACGAGTACCGCGGGCCGAGCGCGGCGGAGGCCCTGGAGGTCCTGGAGCGGGCGCTCGTCACCCAGGTCGCCGCCGAGACGATCGCGGCGATCGTGATCGAGCCGGTCCAGGGCGAGGGCGGCTTCGTGGTCGCTCCGCCGGAGTTTCTCCAGGGCGTGCGCCGGATCTGCGACGAGCACGGGATCGTGCTCGTGGTCGACGAGGTGCAGACCGGCTTCGGCCGGACCGGGAGGATGTGGGGGATCGAGCATTCCGGGGTCGAGCCCGACCTCGTCACGCTCGCGAAGTCAATCGCCGCGGGGCTGCCGCTCTCGGCGGTGATCGGGAAGGCGGAGATCATGGACGCCCCGGGCGACTCGGCGATCGGCGGCACGTACGTGGGGAACCCGGTCGCGCAGGCGGCGGCGCTCGCCGTCTTGGACGTCTTCGAGGAGGAGGGCCTGGTTGCCCGTGCGGAGACGATCGGCGAGACGATCCGAGCCCGGATGCTCGCCTGGCAGGAGCGCTGGGACGCGATCGGCGACGTCCGCGGGCTCGGCGCGATGCTGGCGATCGAGTTGGTAGTCGACCGGGATTCCCGGGAGCCTGCCTCCGACCTCGCAAGCGCGGTCGTGGAAGCAGCGGCCGCCCGCGGCCTGCTGCTGCTGAAGTCGGGAATCTACTCGAACTGCATCCGCGTTCTCGCCCCGCTCGTCATCTCCGATGCGGAGCTCGACGAGGCCCTCGGCGTCTGGGAACAGGCGCTGGACGCTTCTTTGGCCTAGGCGTCGCTTGCGATGCCGCCCTCAGGACGCCTAGCTTTGCTGGGCGTCCGTCTGCGCCGCTGACCGAGAGCGACGTATTTGCGTAACCGCCGCTTAGTCAGCGCGGAGACGGGGCACAATCTCGCCGTGGGCGGCGAGCTGATCGCGGAACGCTACGAGCTCGAGGAGCTCGTCGGCACTGGCGGCATGTCGAGTGTCTACCGGGCGCACGACAAGCTCCTGGAGCGCGACGTCGCGCTCAAGGTCCTGCACGAGCGGTTCGGGGACGACGGCGACCACGTCGAGCGCTTCCGCCACGAGGCGCGCGTGGTCGCGCAACTCTCGCACCCGAACATCGTGACCGTGATCGATCGCGGCGAGCAGGACGGCCGCCAGTTCATCGTCTTCGAATACGTCAGCGGAGAAAACTTGAAGGCGCTCGTCCAGCGCGAGGCGCCGCTGCCCCAGCGGGAAGCATTGGAGCTCGCGCTGCAGATCGCCCACGCGCTCGCGTTCGCCCACGAGAACGGGCTCGTCCACCGCGACGTGAAGCCGCAAAACGTGCTCTTGGCGGAAGGGGCCGAGGCCAAGGTGACCGACTTCGGGATCGCACGCTCGCTCGACGTCCAGGGCGGCTTGACCCAGACGGGAACAGTGCTGGGAACGAGCGACTACATCGCGCCCGAGCAGGCCCGCGGCTCGAAGGCGAGCGTGCAGACGGACATCTACTCGCTCGGAGTCGTGCTCTACGAGCTCCTCACGGGCGAGGTGCCGTACAGCGGCGACAACTTCGTCGCGGTCGCGATGCGGCACATCAACGAGCCGGTTCCGAGCGTCCGCGAGCGGCGACCAGATGTCTCTCCGCGGCTGGACTCGGCGATCCAGCGCGCGATGGCGAAGGCTCCGCGCGACCGCTACCCCTCGATGGACGCCTTCGCGGCCGAGCTGCAGGCCTGTCTCGCCGAGACCGGCGGGAACGGGGTGGGGCCTACCGACGAGACGCTCGTCGTCTCCCCGCCTGCGAGGCGCGCTCCCCGGCGGGCGGCAAGGGCGCCGGCCGAGCGCCCGTCGGTCTGGCCGCTGATCCTGTTGCTCGCGGGACTCGCTGTGCTCGCGGGCATCTTCGCCGCGGTCTTTGCGTTCACCGGGTCGACTCCCATCTCGGACATCGCCCACAAAGTGGGTGTCGGAACCTCACTGAAGCCGGTGAGCCTGTCGGGACTCACCGCCTACGATCCGCACGGCGACCACGCCGAGCACGATGCCGAGGCGCCGGACGCGACCGACGGCGAGCAGAGCACGTACTGGACGACCGAGCACTACGACAGCGGTCTGCAAAAGGACGGCGTCGGCGTCGTGCTCGACGCCGGCAGAACGCGCAAGGTCTCAAGGATCACCGTCCGGACCGGCACGCCCGGCTTCACGGCCGAGATCGAGTCGGGCCCGACCTCGTCAGGGGGCTTCGAGCCCGTCTCGAACTCGCAGCCCGTCGGGCGCGTGACGAGGTTCTCGGTGCACGGTGACGCGAGCCGGTACTACGTCGTCTGGATCACGGACCTTGGCCCGAATAGCGCCGTGCGCGTAAACGAAGTGACCGCGAAGGGCTAGAAGCGCAGGCTCGAGCGGCGCTCGTGCCGCTCCAGAGCGAGCTCGACGAGGCGGTCGACGAGCTCGGGATAGGGGATCCCGGAAGCCTCGAAGAGCTTCGCGTAGACGCTCGTCGCGGTGAAGCCGGGGATCGTGTTCAGCTCGTTCAGCAGCACCTCGCCGTCCCCGCGGACGAAGAAGTCCACCCGCGCCATCCCCTCGCACTCGCCCGCGACGAACGAGCGCACGGCCAGCTCCTGCACCCGCTCGATCGTCTCCTGAGGCAGGTTCGGCGGGACGACGAGGTCCATCCCGCCCTCCTCGTACTTGGCGGAGTAGTCGTACCAGTCGGCGCCGCTGAATCCGTGCGAGACGATCTCGCCGGGCAACGAGGCCAGCGGCCGGTCGTTGCCGAGCACGCCGCACTCGACCTCCGTCCCGTCCACGAACTCCTCGACGAGCACCTTCTCGTCGTGCGCGAAGGCGAGCTCGACCGCTGCCGGGAGATCGTCTTCGGAGGCCACCTTCGAGATGCCGACCGACGACCCGAGCCGCGCCGGCTTGACGAAGACCGGGTAGCCGAACGGATTGACCGGGGTCTGATCCCGCCTGAGCGTGATGTTGCGAGTGACGGGGATGCCCTGGTCGCGCATCACGGCCTTGAAGACGTCCTTGTCCATCGCGAGTGCCGAGCCGAGCACGCCCGCGCCGACGTACGCGACCCCCGCGAGCTCGAGCAGTCCCTGGACGGTCCCGTCTTCGCCGAACGGGCCGTGCAGGACCGGAAAGACGACGTCGACCTCGCCGAGCGTCGTGGGCACCTTGCTCGTCGGGACCGGCAGCGTCTCCGCGGCGGTAAGTGCCCGATCCCCACCCGTGCCCAGCTCCCAGTGGCCGTCGCGGCCGATCTCGACGGTGACGGTCTCGTAGCGCTCCGGGTCGAGCGCCTCGAGCACCGAGCGGGCCGAGGCAAGCGAGATCTCGTGTTCGGACGACCGCCCGCCGAGGAGCACCGCGACGCGCACGCGGCGCCGGCTCACGGCACCGGCGGGCCGGGAGGCAGGATCTTGCCGACGACGATCGTCACGGTCGATCCCTTCTCCGCCCTTGTGCCGCCGCCTGGATCCTGCGAGAGCACGATCCCGTCGAGGGCCGGATCGGTCACCTCCTGGCGCTGGACGACAACCTTGAACCCCGCTTGCTTGAGCGTGTCGCGCGCCGATTGCTCGTCGAGGTTCGTCACGTCGGGAACGGTCGACTCCTTCGGGCCCTTCGAGACGCTGAGGGTGATCTTCGCCCCCGGAGCGGCCGTGCCCGTCGGGTCCTGCGCGACGACCGTGTCCCTGGGCTGGTCGCTCTCGACGTTCTCGCGCCCGACCCCGAAGCCGGCGTCCAGAAGCTGTGAGCTCGCCTGCTCGAAGGACAGGCCCACGACGTAGGGAACGCTGACCGGCTTCGGGCCGCTCGAGACGTTGATCCGGATCGTCGAGCCCTTGACGACATCGGTTCCGGCGTGCGGGAACTGGCCCGTGACGGAGTCCGGGGGCTTGTTCGAGTGCACCGAGAAGACCTTCGCCTTCAGCCCTGCGCTTGCGAGCGTGCTAACGGCGTCGTCACGGTTCTTGCCGACGACGTCGGGCACGCTGACGGGCGGCAGGCCCTTGGACACTGTGATGTCGACGGTGGCGTCCTTCGGGACGTGGGCACCTGCGCTCGGGTCCTGGGCGGTGACGACGCCCTTGGGGGCCGAGTCGTCGAAATCGCGCTTGACGCGCGGCTCGAGGTGCGCGTTGCGGATCTTCTGGACCGCCAGCGACTCGCGGAGCGGGACCACCTGCGGCACCGTGACCAGCTTGTTGGCGTTGAGCTGGTCCTGGATCTTCGTGTACGCGAACCACGCCGCCCCGCCTGCCGCCGCGAGCAGGAGCACGGCCAGGATCCACGGCCAGATCGGGCGCCGCCGCCGCGGCGGGCCCTCGTAGCCGTAGTAGCCGGCTGGCGGCGTCGCACCCGGCGGCGCCGGCCGGCCCGGGGCAATCTGTGTCGGCCGCGTCATGACGGAGGTCGGCGCCGCCGCGAGCGCGCCGGAGCCTGCGAGAACCGCCGTCGCCGCGGTCGCCGTCTCCTCGCCGACCGGCAGCCCCTGCAAGACGCGCTCGAGGTCGGCATCCATCTCCTCGGCTGTCTGGTAGCGCTCGGACGGGTCCTTGGCGAGCGCCCGCAGCACGACGAGGTCGAGGTCATGCGGAACGTCGGGGCGGAGCTCCGAGGGCGGCCGCGGCACCTCGGAGAGATGCTTCATCGCGATCTCGAGCGGCGTGTCGCCGGTGAACGGAACCCGGCCGGTGAGGATCTCGTAGAGGACGACGCCGACGGAGTAGAGATCCGAGGTCTGGTCGACGCGCGAGCCGCGCGCCTGCTCGGGGGAGAGGTACTGCGCGGTCCCGATGATCGAGCCGACCTCCGTCATCTGGCTCGCCCCGGAGCGGGCGATCCCGAAATCCGTCACCTTCAGGCGGCCCTCCGGCCCGACCATCACGTTGTGGGGCTTGATGTCGCGGTGGACGATCCCGTTCCGGTGCGCGAAGCCGACCGCTGCGAGGACCTGGCGCGTGTACTCGATCGCGAGCTTGACCGGGGCCGACCCGCGGCTCACGATCAGCTCCTTGAGCGACCGCCCGTCGAGGTACTCCATCGCGATGTAGTAGGTGCCCTCGGCCTCGCCGCGGTCGTAGACCGAGACGATGTTCGGGTGCGAGAGCCCAGCGGCGTTCTTGGCCTCGCGTCGGAAGCGCTCGATGAACTGGTCGTCGGCCGCGTGCCGATCGTTCAGGATCTTGATCGCCACGCGCCGGCCGAGCTCCTGGTCCTCGGCGAGGTAGACGTCTGCCATTCCTCCTGCGCCGAGCTTCCGGACGATGCGGTAGCGACCGTCGAAGACGGTGCCGATCAGCGTGTCCGAAATGGCCATCTCTACATAGAGGTTAGGGACTGGACCTGCCTGCGAGCAGGGATTGCATGATCGCCTTCGCGATCGGCGCGGCCGTGCTCCCGCCCGCGCCCGTCTGGTTCTGGAGCACGACGGCCACCGCCACGCGCGGGGCGTCGGCCGGAGCGAAGGCGATGAACCAGGTCGTGTTCAGCGTCCCGGCTCCACCGGTCTCGGCCGTTCCGGTCTTTCCGGCGACCCGGATTCCCGGAATCTGCGCGGCCGTCCCGGTCCCGCCAGTGACGACCGCCTGCATCATCTGGTTCAGGTCGTGGGCGGTGCCGGTGCTCATCGCGCGCCGGTACTTGTGCGGGCGCGTGCGGGCGATCACCGCGCCGCCCGGGGCGGTGACGCGCCCGACGACGTGGGGCCGCATGATCACGCCTTGGTTGCCGACCGCGCCCGCGACCATCGCCATCTGGAGCGGTGTGACGAGCGGATGCGCCGTCGCCGGCCCCTGGCCGAACGCTAACCGGCCGACGTCGACCTTGTTCGGGTCGCTCGGGTCGAACAGCCGGTTCCGCTGGTCGTAGAGGCCACTGGGCGCCCGCTCGCTCGACGGCGTCTCGAGCGGCGGGTCTTTGTAGAAGCCGAAGCGCTTGGTGGCGTTCAGGATCGCGCGCGCTCCGATCGACTGCCCGATCTCGCAGAAGACGGCATTGATCGAGTGCTCGAGCGCCTGCAGGAAGTCGACGGAGCCGAAGACCTCCGGCCCGCCCTGGTCGGCGAAGTTGTGCACCTTCTGCCCGTACTCGATGCAGTAGCCCTTGTCGACGAAGCGCGAGTTGATTGTGTAGCGGCCCGAGTCGAGCGCGGCTGCCGCGGTCACGACCTTGAAGGCCGAGCCAGGGGTCAAGGGGTAGTCCGTCGCGCGGCTCCTCAACGGCGAGGCAGGGGAGCACGGCGCACGCTGCCGCAGGATCGCGCCGAAGTTCTTCTCGACCAGGTTCGGGTTGTACGTCGGTCGCGACGCCATCACGAGTACCGATCCGGTGCGCGGGTCGAGCGCGACCGCCGCGCCGCATTTCCCGGTGAGCTGGTCCATCGCCACCTTCTGCGCCCCCGGACGGAGCGTCAGCCAGAGGTCGTTGCCCTTGATCGTCGCGCCGCGGAGCTGGTTGAGCGTTTTGTCCAGGACCGTCTTCAGGCTCGTGTTCGACCCCGTCAGGTAGTCGTTCTCGGACTCCTCGAGCCCGGTGCGGGCGCGTGAGACGGTCGAGTAGCCGACGACGTGGGCGAACAGGCCGCCGGTCGGGTAGCGCCGGAAGTAGAGGGTCTCCCCGGACTTCGTCCGCTTTCGGCGGTTCGTCGCCAGGATCATCCCGTTCGCGGCGCGGATCTTGCCGCGCTTGATCGAGAACTGCGCGACGCGCTGGATCGCGTTGTCCTGCCGGTCGGCGAGGCCGGCCGCCGCCCAGGTCTGCCAGTAGGTCGTCCCGACGATCAGGGCGGCGAGGAGCGCCAGGCCGACGAGCGCGAGCCGTGCGATCTGCCGGTTCACGCGCGGTCTCCGGCGCCGCGGTTAGAGACGAGCAGGAGACCCCCGAGCAGGACGAAGTTGGCGACCACGCTCGACCCGCCGTAGCTGACGAACGGAAGCGTGATCCCGGTCAGCGGGATCAGCCTCAGGATCCCGCCGACGATGATGAACGTCTGCAGCGCGAAGGCGAACGTGAGCCCGGCGGCGAGCAGCTTCGAGAAGCCGTCGTCGGCGAGTAGCGCGACCTTCATCCCGCGCGTGACGAAGAGCATGTAGACGAGGAGCAGCGCGGCGGCGCCGACGAGGCCGAGCTCCTGGGCCAGGGCGGAGTAGATGAAGTCGGTGTTCAGGTACGGGATCAGCTGGTGGCCGCTGGTCGTCTCGAACGTGCCCTTGCCGAGGCCGGTGCCGACCCAGTTTCCGTGGCCGAGCGAGTAGAGCGACTTCACGAGCTGGTAGCTGGCGCAGTCCTGCCGCAGGGCCAGCTTGCCGTTCAGCGCGCAGTGAACGGGATGGTCGGTCCAGGGGTGGAGCCAGATCGTGATCCGATCGCGGACGTGGGGCACGAGCTTGTAGACCCCCGCCGCCCCGCCGAGGAAGAGCGCAACTCCGATCCCGACGTAGAGGATCCGGCCGGTCGCGACGTAGAGCATCGCCAGGAAGATCCCGAAGTAGAGGAGAGCCGACCCGAGGTCGTTCGTCTCCACGAGCACGAGCATCGCGCCGCCCCAGATCAGGAGCAGCGGCCCGAAGTCCTTCAGCCTCCCCTGCGCCAGCACCTCACGTTTCTCGCGCAGGTAGCCGGCGAGAAAGACGATCAGCAGGATCTTCGCGAGCTCGCCGGGCTGGAACTGGAGCGAGCCGAAATGGATCCAGAGGCGCGCGCCGTTCACCGACTGGCCGATCACCGGCAGCGCTGGCAGCACGAGCAGGCCGATTGCGCCGAGGCCGAAGAGGTACTTGTAGCTCTCGAGCCGCCGGTAGTCGCGTTGGAGCAGCCAAAGCGTCCCCGCGAGGGCGACGAGCGCGACCACGATCCAGAGGCCTTGCCGGAACGCATCGGTCGGGTTCAGCCGGTAGATCTCGGTCACGCCGATCGCGGTCAAAAGGGCCGCCATCGGCAGCAGGTAGGGGTCCGCCGAGGGCACGGTCAGCCGGGCGACGAGGTGCGCGGCGAGGTAGAGCGCGAAGAAGAACCCCGCGTAGGAGAGGGAGGCTGTCGACACGACGGCGGAGCGCGCGATGAAGACGCTCGCGAAGCCGAGGGCGGTCAGCAGCCCGACGACGAACAGGTTGGCAAGCTCGCGGTTCCGGAGGCTCACTCGGTCCTCACCGGCCCGCCTCGCGCTCGTAGCGGTGAACGGCCTCGAGCGCCGAGGAGTTGCTGCGGAGGTCGTGGTCGAAGAGCGTCAGCCGCTCCTGCCGGCTGAGCTGAGCGGACAGGAGTGGGCTCACGTAGACGGTTCGGTAGAGGCGGACGTTGCCGACGAGGTTCCAGGGAACGCCTTGGTAGACGGCGACGTGGCCGTCCGGCTCTGCGCCGACGAAGTGCGAGCGCCAGAGCGCCCAGGCGCCGCCCGCGCAGGCGAGCAGGAAGATCAGGAGAGCGAGCGTCGCGAGCAACAGGCGCCGCCGAACGGGATGGCGCTGCTCTGGCTGCGCCGCTGTCTCGCGCGGCGGGGCTTCGACGCGAACCGGCTCGAGCCCGGCGAGCTCGTCGAGCGTGTCTTCGTCCTCGACCGCACCTTCCTGAGCCGGCGGGAGCGCCACCGTCCGCTCGGTCGCGCGGTCGGCGCTCTCGAGCTCGAAGAAGACGACCGTGATGTTGTCGTCGCCGCCGCCGCGGTTCGCCGCGCGCACGAGCGCCTTTGCCGCCGCCCGCAGGTCATCCCGGTGGCGGTCGATCTCGGCGAGGATGGTCGCGTCGTCGACCATCGTCGTCAGCCCGTCCGAGCAGAGCAGGAAGAGATCGCCGGGCCGGGCCTCGACCGGGAAGGTGTCCACGTCCACGTCCGGGTCGCTTCCGAGCGCGCGCGTGACGATGGAGCGCTGCGGGTGAGATTCCGCCTCTTCCGGGGAGAGCTTCCCGCTCCGGACGAGCTCCGCCACGAGCGAGTGGTCCTCGGTGAGCTGCTCGAGCGCGCCGTCCCGGATCAGGTAGGCGCGGGAGTCGCCGACGTGGCCGATCCAGACGCAGCCGTCCTCGACGAACGCGACCGTCATCGTCGTCCCCATTCCGGAGACGGCGGCATCCTGCGACTGGCGCTCGTAGACGCGGCGATTGGCCTCCTGGATCAGGGCGTCGACCCGCCGCCGGCCGTCGCCGTCGTCGGCGCGGGCGTCGTCCTTGAGCACCGCCGCGGCGAGCCTGGACGCCACCTCGCCCGCCTGCGCGCCCCCGACCCCGTCGGCGACCGCGAACAGCGGCGGCTCGCAGACGTAGGCGTCCTCGTTGTTCCGCCGCCGGCGCCCCGGGTCGGTGGCCGCTGCGCTGCGTCCCAACCTCATCTGCTCATACCTCGTACCTCAGCTCCGTCTCGCCGATGCGGACGACGTCGCCGGAGGAGAGCCGCTTCGGCCGGGTGAGACGGATCCCGTTCAGGTATGTCCCGTTCGTCGAGCCGATGTCCTCGAGCCAGACCCCGTCCCGCCGCGGCTCGATGCGTGCGTGCTTCGAGGAGGCGAACTCGTCCCGCTGCAGCTGGACGTCGTTCTGGGAGCCGCGGCCGAACGTGAGCGCCGAGGAATCGAGCTCCCACTCGTCGCCTTCGCTGAGAGCCGGGCTCTTCACGACCACGAGCTTCCCTGCCTCCACGTGAGGCTCCTCCCCGAGGCCAGGGATCGAGCCCGGCGCGAGCACGAAGCTCTCCTGATGGAGGCCGACGTCACGCGCGGCCGAGCGCACGATCCGCCAGATGAACAGGTAGAGGAGGACGAGGAAGAGGATCTTGAGGACGAGCAGCGCCTCCTCGACTGCGATCGAGCCGAGTATCACTCCATCTCCCGCCGGAAGACGAGCTCGGTCGAGCCGACCATGATGCGATCGCCCTGGCGTAGCTTCGCGCGCTTCTGGCGGCGCCCGTTCACCTCCATCCCGTTCGTCGAGTCGAGGTCGATCGCCCAGTACGCGGCGCCTTCCTGGCGAATCTCCGCGTGGCGACGGGAGACGTTCGGGTCGGCGAGCTGGATGTCGCAGTCCTTCGAGCGGCCGATCACGGTCTGAGTTCCGTCGAGCTCGTGCCTCCTCCCGTCGACCTCCAGGATGATCGTCTCGCGGCCGACGCCGAGCTCCTCGGCCGAGACGGACTCGGTCTCGACGGGCTTGCGATAGACCATCGTCGCCCCCGGCACGGGCTCCGACGGCGGCGCGTCCGGCTTGGGCACGGCGCCTTGCACCATCCGGGTGGCGATCCCGAACTCGCCCATCTCGAGGTCGTCGTCGGTCTCGAACTTCACGATCGGCGGCGAGAGGAGCTCGTAGCGCTCCCGGCGCGCGTTCTCGGCGACGTAGTCCTGAAGCTCGGTCCGGAGCGATTCCTCGTAGCTCTCGAACTGCTCACGGTCCGACGGCCCGAGGTAGACGACGTACTCGTTGGGCGCGTAGACGCGCGAGACCGAGATGACGCGGTGGTCCTCCATCTCCTTGACGAGCTTGCGCGCGAGCTCGACCGGCTGGACGTGCGTACGGAAGGCTCTCCCGAAGACGCCTTCGAAGAGGCCTTCGATTCGGTGCTCGATGTTCCTGAGGACGCTCATGCGGCCGGGTTATGCCCCGGTCTTGAACTCTAACCCCGGGCCTTGAGGGCCAGGACGGTGCAGGTCGCCCACGCGGCGACTACCAGCGGCGCGGCGGCCACGGCGGGGGCCGGCAGCAGTGCGACGGCGATCAGGCCGGCGCCGAGGCCGGCTACTCCCCAGAGGCCGACTCTTTGCACCAGCGGCAGCGCCACCGCGGCCGCGGCCAGCACGATCGCCTCCAGGAGGAGTGCGGGATGGTCGAGGAGAGCGCGCCAGAGCGCCACGCCGACGGCGAGGGGATCCTCGCTGCCCGCGATGCCGAGCCCCTTCGGCGGAGTTGCGCCCGTGAAGGGCAGCGGTCCGTGGCGCAGGCCCGCGACGATCGCGGCGAGCAGGACCGCGACCGCTACCTGAATCCCGCGCCGGGGCGCGCTGCGAATCCCCTGCGCGGCCAGGGGCAAGAGGCCGAGCGCGAGGACTGGCGCGAGCAACGGACCGACCGCCACGAAGAGCCCCTCCCGGGGCGAGCGCCAGGAGAGCAGCAGCCACCCGCAGGCGAGCACTCCGTAGAGAATCGCCAGGCCGGAGGAGATGTTCCCCAGCGGGAAGACGGGCACAGCGAGCGCGAGGGCAAGACCGAGTCGGGGACGAAACAGTGCGAGCGCAAAGGTGAGCAGACCGAGCAGCGGCGCGAACAGCGCCGGGTAGAAGGGCAGAGCCGCAGCCGTCCAGCCGGCGAAGAGCCCCGCAGCCGCGGGCGCTGCGAAGCGGAAGGCCAGGTGCCACGGCACCGACGGCCCTCGCGTGCGGCGCCGGATGCGCGCGGCGAGGGCGTCGCGCAGCTCGTGGGCCAGCAGGTGGGCTGGCGGACGCACGGCGGGGTCGAGCTCCAGCATCCGGGCGACGAGGACGCAAAGCGGTTTCGGGAGGTCCGGGCGCACCTGCTCGAGCGGAGCGGCACCGCTCTCGATCCGGCTCGCCGTCTCCAGCAGCGAGCCGTTCCAGAAGGGGTGGAAGCCCGCGAGCGCCTCCCAGAGCAGCACGCCGACGGCCCAGATGTCGGCTGCTGCCGTGCCCGACTCACCCCGCAGACGCTCTGGCGGGACGTAGGCGAGCGTCCCAGGGACGTCGCCGGTAGCGGTGAGCGGCTCCTCCTCGGCGAGCTGCGCGAGCCCGAAGTCGAGCAGGCGAACCGAAACCGCCTCCCCCTCGGCGACGAGCACGTTCGACGGCTTGACGTCGCGGTGGACGATCCCGCGCCCGTGTGCGTGCGCGAGTGCCTCGAGCACCTGTGCGGCGATCTCGACCGCGGCGGCGTCGTTCAGCTCGCCGGCCCGGAGCGCCTCGCGCATCGTCTGGCCCGGCACGTACTCGTAGGCGATGTAGACGTTGCGCGAGTCCCGCTCGAGCGCGTAGGCGCGCAGGCAGCGCTCGTGCCGCAGGCGCGCCGCCGCGAGCGCCTCCCGCTCGGCCCTGGTCGCCGCCCTGCCCTCGCGCGGGACGATCTTCAGCGCGACGTCGAGGCCCGTGCGCTCGTCGCGCGCGAGCCAGACCGACCCCGATCCGCCGCTGCCGAGTGGGCGCAGAGGCCGGTAGCGCCCGGCAACGAGCTCACTGGGCGCGAGCGCAAGAGCGGCCTCCGACACGGTTTCCCGGATTTCGCGCCCAGGGTCCGAATCCTGCGCCCGCCGGGCAAGTCTGTAGAGTGAGCCGGCTTTTTCCTGCAAAAGCCCCTCATGAGCGAGAACGATCTCGACATCGACTTCGATTTCTTCGACGAGGAGCCGCCGACCGAGGAGGCGTCGCGCACGCAGCGGATCATCCGCCGCCCCGGCCCCCGCGGCCCTGAACGCCCTCCGCGCGCGCCCCAGAACCTGACTCCGCTGCTCCGCCTCGTCGGGCTGATCGCGTTCGCGATCCTGATCATCGTCCTGCTCGTCTTCTGGATCCAGAGCTGCCAGGAGGCAGGCAAGACGAAGACGTACAAGGGCTACATGGCGAAGGTCTCCGACGTCGCCACCGCCTCGCAGCAGATCGGCCGCCAACTCAGCCAGGCGCTGCTCACGCCGTCCAAACGTGCCGAGCTCCAGCAGAAGGTCTCCGGCCTCGCGCGGCAGGAGCAGCAAGACGTGGAGCAGGCGCGCAACATCACGCCGCCGGGGCCGCTGCGCGAGGAGCAGCAGGCGGTCATCCAGGCGCTGCAGTTCCGGGTCAGCGGTCTGACCGGGCTCGCGAATGCGATCGGCGCGGTCGCGAACACCAAGAACTCGACCAGGGCGGCGGGGCTGCTCGCCTCGCAGATGCAGCGCCTGCTGGCGAGCGACGTCATCTGGGAGGACTCGTTCAGGGCCCCGGCGCAGGCGGAGCTCGAGCGCCAAGGGGTGACCGGGACGAACGATGCGGGCGGGGCGCTCGTGCCCTCGTCGTCGTTCCTCCAGAACGCTGAGCTGGCGACGACCACCACGATGACGCCGATCGTCGCGCGGCTGCGCGGCGCTTCGACCGCGGGCCAGGGCTGCCCGTGCGGGACGGGCCTCATCTCGACGAAGGTGCTGCCGTCGGGCAGCGATCTCAGCACGACGACCCAGACCAGCATCGTCGTCACGACC
>WNGE01004941.1_pt1 | contig 21395 bp, 25 predicted proteins | sample 5400651 | NCBI WGS metagenome assembly WNGE01 (sample SAMN13153370, study PRJNA577476) | soil metagenome | isolation source: 60 cm soil or saprolite under grassland replicate 2 | place: USA:California | collected 2016-06-15 | reverse complement strand
CGAATCGTCCCGCGCAGGACCGGATAGGTCGCCTCGAGCGCGTCGAGCACCGTGCGCTGAGTTGGCCGCTCCTGGGCGGCGAGGGGAACCTATCCCTCGACGCCCGCAAGCGTCCGCAGGTGCTGCGGAAGAACGACGCGGATCACGACAGCGTCTGCGCCTCGACCGAAAGCACCGGTGGCAGGTCGCGCACGATCGCCGTCCAGCTGTCACCGGAGTTGGACGACGCGTATACCTGGCCCCCCGTCGTCCCGAAATAGACCCCGCCGGGATCGAGGCCGTCCACGTCCATCGCGTCGCGAAGCACGTTCACGTAGCAGTTTTCTTGGGGCAAGCCGTCGATGAGCGCCTCCCATTCGTTCCCGCCGGTCCGGCTGCGGTAGACCCGGAGCTTCCCGTCGGGCGGAACGTGCTCGGAGTCGCTTTCGATCGGCACGACGTAGACTGTCTCCGGCTCGTGCGGATGGACCGCGATCGGGAAGCCGAAGTCCGAGGGCAGGTTCCCGCTCACCTTCTGCCACGACTCGGCGCCGTCGTCGCTCCGCATCACGTGCCAGTGCTTCTGCATGAAGAGCGTGTCCGGCCGCGACGGGTTCATCGCGATCCGATGGACGCAATGCCCGACCTCGCGCTCCTCGTCCGGTAGCTCGCGCGACCGCAGGCCCTTGTTGGCCGGGAGCCACGTCTCGCCGCCGTCCTCGGTGCGGAACACACCCGCCGCCGAGATCGCGACGACCATCCGCTGAGGGTCGTCGGGGTGGATGAGGATCGTGTGCAGGCACAACCCGCCGGCGCCCGGCTGCCACTGGGCGCCGCTCTCGTGACCTCGGAGCCCCGACAGCTCCTGCCAGGTCTGCCCTGCGTCGGTGGAACGGAAAAGCGCCGCGTCCTCGACGCCGGCGAACACGGTGTCCGCGTCCGTCAGCGACGGCTCGAGGTGCCAGACGCGCGCGAATTCCCAGGGGTGCTGCGTGCCGTCGTACCACAGATGCGTGCCGGGGACGCCGTCGTAGGCGAACTCGTTGCCGACCGGCTCCCAGGTCTTCCCTCCGTCATCCGAGCGTTGGATTACCTGCCCATGCCACCCGGTCCACTGCGCCGCGTACATCCGGTCAGGATCGACCGGCGAGGCCTTGACGTGGAAGATCTCCCAGCCCGTGAACATCGGGCCCTCGACGTTCCAATCATCGCGCGTCCCGTCCGACGTCAGGACGAACGCGCCTTTCCGCGTCCCCACGAAGAGCCGCACTCCGCTCATGGTTTCCTCCTTCTCGATCGCGAACGAGCATTCTCGTCACCAGTTAGACCGAGCGCCAACTGAGAACTAATCGGCGGGATACCCTGCCGTCTTCGGAGAGGTGTCCGAGCGGTCCTGAGGCATCGCTTGCGATGCCGGGTAGAGGACGCACGGGCTTTGCTCGTGCGTCCGTCTCGAATGGCCGCACGACTGAAACTGCGCGATACCCTGGCTGTACCAGGAGAGGTGTCCGAGTGGCCTAAGGAGCGCGACTGGAAATCGCGTACGGGCCGAAAGGTCCGTCGCGGGTTCAAATCCCGCCCTCTCCGCTAGGGGCCCGGGAAACCGGGCCCTTCTCCTAGGAAACCGTGACCTTCTGGTCCATCCCCGATTCCTTGTGGCCCGGGACCGAGCAGTAGAAGTCGTAGCTACCGCTCTTCAGCTCGGCCGTGAGCGTCGCGCTGCTCCCGGGCGCGATGCTCGAGGTTGCCTTCTTGCCGCCCGGGCCGGTGATCGTCAGGTTGTGGGGGATCTTGCCGTCGTTCGAGACGGCGAACGTATATGTGCCGGGCGCGAAGCTCTTCTTCGGCAGCTCGATCTTGAACTCGACCTCGCGGACCGCCACTCGCTGCTTCGTGGCTGCTTCACCCTTGGATTCCTTCCCGAAGAACACGACCGCGGAGAGCATCCCGACGAAAAGTGCGACCGACACCGCGAGGAAGACGGGTAGGCTGCGGCCCGGGAACTGCGGCCAGCGCCGCGGGACGACCATCGAGGCGACCAGCGAGAAACCGGCGAACAGGGCGGCGACGAGGGCGATCCCCAGCTTGTGCCCCGACGAGAGCCCGAGCAGCAGCACCGCGGCAACCTACCACGGCGCAGAACGTTTCTAGGCGGTGGCCGAACGCCCGGCGCCGGGTTCTTAGATCCCGGTCTCGGGCGGGCCAACCGGCTCCGGCTCGAGCGGGCGCAGGTAGAGCCACTCGTAGGCGAGCGCGGCCAGGACGGCGCCGATCACCGGGCCGACGTACCAGACCCAGAAGTCGCTCCAGACACCCTGCACGAGCTGCGGCCCGAGTGCGCGTGCCGGGTTCATGGCCGCGCCGGTGAACGGTCCGCCCATGTAGATGTCGAGCGTGATCGTGAAGCCGATCGCGAGGCCCGCGACCGACCGAAAGGCACCACGCGGGTCGGCCGCCGTCGCGAAGATCACCCAGACCAGGAAGAACGTCAGCACGACCTCGATGCCGAGCCCCTGGCCGGCGCTGATCCCCGCGCCGAGCTGCGGGGTCCCGAGATCGACCGCGTCGACTCCTCGCTCGGGCAAGAGGCCCTGGATCAGCAGCGCGGCGAGGATCGCAGCCGTGATCTGGGCGAACCAGTAGGCGGCTGCGAGCCGGGCCTCGATCCGGCGCGCGGCGAGGAAGCCGAGCGTGACCGCGGGATTGAAGTGCCCGCCGGAGATGTGGCCTACCGCGGAGGCCATCACGCCGATCGCGAGCCCGTGCGCGAGCGCGATCGCGGTCAGGTCATGGCCGCCGGTGGCGACGATCGAGCCGACGCCGACGAAGACGAGCGTAAACGTGCCGACGAACTCCGCAAACGCTCGCTGCAGCGGGTCCCTGGCCACGCCGCAACCCTAGAAGTGGAGCCGGACGATGCTTAGCAGCCGAGCAGGAGCCCGGCGCGCGCCTCGACGTTCTTCACGTAGCGCAAGGTCGACAGCGTCGGGCGCCGCCGGCGCGGTCGACCGCCGTCGGCCCGGCGTTGTAGGCGGCGAGCGCGAGCTCGACATCGCCGTCCCCGTCGAGCAGGTGCCGCAGGTAGCGCGCGCCGGCAAGCATGCCCGGCCGCGTCTCCCACGGTGCGACGGTCTACCCCGGCCGCGGCGACCGGAAACGCCGCTCAGCGTTCGCTCAGCGACCAGCTGAAACGGGTCAGGGTCCGCTCCGGTGCGAGACCGCCCGGCCGCAGGCCGCCGCGTACGAGCAGCAGCGGAACGGTCGTGCGCTCGCCCAGCTCTGCGCGAGTCTCGTCGAGCATTTGCCCTGGCAGCGAGGCGACCACGAGGGAGCCCGTTTCCCCGAGGATCCCGTCCGCGCCCGGCGGCACGAGCACCGGCTCGGCCGCCGTCCCCGCGAACCGCTGGAGGACGAGCGAGGCACTGGCGAGGAGCCGGCTCGCGTCTCGGCGTCCTTCCCGGGCCTCGGTCCCGAGCAGCCTCAGCGGGAGACCGTGCGAGCGGGCGATCCAAGCCCCGAGCTCGAGAGCCGCCCACTCCTCACGGCCGCCCCCGAACGGGACCAGCACAGGTGCGGAGGGCTCGAAGCGAAGGTCCGGCCGAGGCGCAAGGGCAACGTCGCAGGGCGCAGCGGCCAGGAGGAGCTCGCGCTGGGCCGCGGCAAGCGGCCCGCAGAGCACGAGCTCGGCGTCCTGCTCGACCGCTAGGCGCCCGAGATCCGCGCCGGGCGCGTCGGAGACGAAGGACGCGATCCGCCGGTCCGAGCCGGTGCGAAGCCGCTCGAGAGCGGCCGCCCGCTCGCCGAGCTCGGCCGCGTCGGCCACGAGATCGACGAGCACGAACTCCCGTCCCTCGCGGGCGAGCGGCTCGACCAGATCGGCCAGCTCCGGAACGGCGCACACGACCGAGCCCCTCGACCGCGGCTCCCGGTGCGGCTCGGCAAGCGCGGGGTCCTGGCGCAGCATGGCCCGCTCGAGCTCCTGCAGCGCGGGGCCGGGCTCGATCCCGAGCTGCTCGACGAGCAGCGTCCTCCCCGTCCGGTAGCGCTCGAGCGCCTCGGCTTGCCGGCCGCTCCGGTAGAGCGCGAGCATGAGCAGACCGCGTGGCCGCTCGCGCAGCGGCTCCCGCTCGACGAGGGCGTCGAGCTCGGGTACGAGGCGGGCGGGGTCGCCGAGCTCGAGCTCTGCTGCGATCCGTTCTTCGACCGCGTAGAGGCGCAGCTCCTCGAGCCGGCGCGCCGCGGCCTCGGCGAACGGCTCCTCCCGGAACTCGGCGAGCGCCGGCCCCCGCCAGAGCGCAATCGCCTTCCGCAGCAGGTCGGCCTTCCTTGCGGGGTCGGGCGCGGAGCGCGCCTCCTCGGCGAGCCGTTCGAAACGGCCGAGATCCGTGTCCTGCGGCTCCGCTCGGGCGAGGTAGCCGGGTGAGCGCGTCTCGATCGCGTCTGCGCCGAGGACCTTCCGAAGCTGTGAGACGTAGACCTGGACGACCTTGTGCGCGCTCGGCGGAGGCGTGCGCCAGAGCTCGTCGACGAGCGTCGCGACGGGGACGACGCGGCCAGGCTCGAGCAGCAGGCGCGCAAGCAGCGCCCTCGGCTTTCCGCCCGGCAGGTTCGCCGGCCGCCCCTCGGGGAGTGCCTCGACCGGCCCGAGCAGGCGAAAGCGGATCATCGTCGGCCGGGGATAATCGCAAGCATGAGCGAGCTCGCCGCTCCCGGGGAGGTCGTCGGCTCGTACCGCCTGGAGGAGCTGCTCGGAGAGGGCGCGGCCGGGCTCGTCTTCGCCGCTCGGGACGCGGCCGGCACGAGGGTCGCGCTCAAGCTGCTCCGGAGCGAGCTCGCCGAGGACCGGGTCATGGTCGCGCGCTTCGAGCGCGAGGCGCGGCTCGCACGCGATCTCGGCACCCCACACGTCGCCCCGATCTTCGAGCTCGGCCGCTCACACGGGATCGCGTTCCTCGCCATGCCGTACTACCCGGGCGGCTCGCTCGCGCTTCGGCTGCGGATCCTCGGCCCACTCTCGCTGGACGAGACCGTCGACCTCGCCGCCCAGCTCGCGCGGGGCCTCGACGCGCTCCACTCGCGGGGCGTGCTGCACCGGGACGTCAAGCCCTCCAACGTGCTCCTCGACGGCGAGGGAACGGCTGCCCTCGCCGACTTCGGGCTCGCGCGCGGGACCGACTCGACGCGCCTGACCGCCGAGGGCCAGCTCCTCGGCACGCCTCACTACCTCGCGCCCGAGCTGATCGAAGGCCTGGACGCGACCCGGCAGAGCGACGTCTACGCCCTCGGCTGCGTCCTCTACGAGTGTCTCGCCGGGGAGCCGCCCTTCGCGGGTCGCGGCCCCGCCGAGATCGGCTTCGCCCACCTCACCGAAGCTCCGCCCGACCCGCGGGAACGACGCGCCGAGCTCTCCGAGGACGCCGCTCAAGCCCTCGTCGCCGCGCTCGAGAAAGACCCGGCCGGGCGACCGACGACCGCGACCGCTCTCGCGCGGATGCTCAAGATCGGCCACAGCGCTTCTTCGCCGCCTTGATCCGGTTGCGCACGGCCGGTCTCCACACCTTCGGCTCGTTCGGCAGAGCCTTCTGCATGAGCGCGATGCCCTTGTCGCACCCGCCGAGCTTGAAGAGGACGTAGCCGAGATTGAACGTCGCGAAGGCGTGTGTGGGGTTCTTCGTCGTCCGACGATAGGCCTTTTGCGCAAATGGGCGCGCGTCTTTGTAGCGGTGCGCACCGATCAGGATCACGGAGATGTCGTTGAGCGTGCTTCCGTCTTGAAGCTGAAGGAGCTTCTTCAGGTCGAAGGGTGGCTGCTTCGGCACTAGGGAAACCGTCGTCGTGTGCTCGCCGCTGCTGAACGCGAGCTCCCGCACGCCGAGCGTTATCGCCGCGCCGACGAGGCCGGCGAGCAGGAGCAAGCCCGCCGACAGCGCGAGCCGGCGCGGGTCGATTCGGCGCTCGGCGGCCGCTGACCGCGCGGCGGCCATGAGCTCACCAGCGCTCGCGTACCGGTCGAGCGGCGACTTCGAGAGCGCCTTCGAGATCACGTGCTCGAGCCCGGAGGGGAGCCCCGGAGCGGCTTTCGCGAGGCGCGGCGGCTCTGCGTGCAGGTGCGCGTTCAGAACGGCGACCTCGGAGGGCCGGTGGAACGGCGGCGTCCCTGAAGCTGGATCAGCGCATCGGCACCGAGTTCGGCGGCTACCGCATCGTCGAGCAAGTCGGTCGCGGCGGCACGAGCGTCGTCTACCGCGCCGAAGTCGGAGAGAAAGGCGTGATCGTCCGGCCCGACGAGGATGTTCGCGGGCTTCACGTCGCGGTGGACGAGCCCTCGCGCGTGGGCGGCGTCGAGCGCGGCGGCGATCTGCCCGAGGATCCAGAGCGCCCGCCGCAGCGGAAGCGCGCCCTCCTCGGCGACCAAGGTCTTGAGGTCGGTTCCCTCGACGAAGGCCATCGCGATGTAGAGCAGGCCGTCTTCCTCGCCGGCGTCGTAGACGCGGACGATGCTGGGATGGTCGAGCGAGGCGGCCAGGCGGGACTCGCGCAGGAAGCGGTCGCTGAAGTCGGCCTCGCCGAACCCGGGCGAGAGGAGCTTCAGCGCGGCCGTGCGTCCGAGCCGGACGTGCTCGGCGCGATAGACGACGCTCGTGCCGCCGCGACCAACTTGCTCGACGATTCGATAGCCGCCGAGCTCCGTGCCGATGCGCTGATCCAGCTTCACCCGCACCAGTTCTAGCGTGCGGGGAGCTTCCATGCTCGAGGTCATTCGGTAGGAGCTTCCGATCTCATGGCTCCGAGACAGTGTTGAGACGGCCACGCCGGCAAAGCCGGCGCAGCCTCTTTGGTCGGCGCCGCCAAGTCGGCGCCTTATCTGCTAACGGCGAAGGTCGCGGTCACCACCGCGTTGACGTCCTTCTCCCGGCTCGAGGTGTCGTTGATTCCGTAGTCGCTGACCTCCGTCGAGTCGCGCGGAGTGATCTGGTAGACGCCAAGCCCGGTGCGTCGCATCGGCCCGAGCTTCCCGCCGAGACCGTGAACGAGGATCTCGGCGCGCTTCCGTGCGTCCGCCGTAGCCGCCGCCAGCGCGTCGAGCTTCGCCTGCGTGAGCTCGGTCGAGATGTAGGCCGGCGACCCCGCGGAGACGTCGATTCCCTGCGCGATCAGTGCGCCGACGGCCGTGGCGGCCCGTTCCACGACGTCGAGCTTGCGCGTGCTGACGTCGAGGCCCTGCGACACTCGATAGCTGATCCGGCGGCGGTGGTGCCCGAGCGGCACGACTTGCTCCTCGCTGGAGACGACCGCGGGCGAGATCGCCGCCGCCGGGATCCCCTCTCGCTCGAGGAAGGAGCGGACGTTGGCCACCTCTCCTCGCAGGCTCCTCGCCGCCGCGGCCGCCGTCGGCGCCTCGTGACTGACGTTGAGCGACCAGCGGACAAGGTCGGAGCTGATCGGCTTGCGCGCGGAGCCGGTGACGCTGATCGTGTCCTGCGTGTGCCGGGCGTCGTGGATCGTCCCCGCGAAGATCTTCGCGGTCAGGACGACGGCGACGCCGATCGCGAGCAGACCGAGGAAGAGCTCGGGAAGGGCAAGGGAGCGCCCACGGGTCGGCATGGACGGGACGATGTGCCCTTCCGGTAGAGCGGCAGTTCAGTCCCGGTAAAACCTGAACGGTCGTCTATCTGGATCGGGTGTTCAGGCGGGAAGGGTGGACGCCGGCGCCGAGGGACGAGGCACGTCGCGAGCTTGCCAGCGCGATCGCAGGCGAACGGTGGATCATCGACGGGAACTTCCTCGGGCCCGAGGCGAACCCCGATGCTCGCTTTGAGCGGGCAGACACCGTGATCTTCCTGGACCTGCCGCGCAGGCTCTGCTTGTGGCGCGTCCTGAGCCGCCGCGTGCGCGATCACCGCCGCCTGCGCCTGGATTTGCCGGAGGGCTGCCGCGAGGGCGTCGACCTCGCGTTGCTGGCGTGGATGCGGCGGTTCCCCGCAACCGTCCGGCCGCGCGTCCTCGGGCTCCTCGCGCAGCTAGACGATGGCGTTGCGGTGCATCACCTGCGCTCGCGCGCAGACATCCGCCGCTTTCTCGACCTCGTGTCGAGCCAGTCGACCAGCTCGCGGTAGCTGGCGCAGCGCACGTCCGGCAGGCGACAGGTCTCGATCAGGAAGCGGGCGAGCGCCCGGTTGTAGGCCCAGTGGTTCCACGTCTCGAAATGGCTGCCCCAGACGAGCGGCGCACGGTTGCCGCGGTAGCTCGCCCGGAAGGCGCCTCGCAGCGTCAGATAGGTCTCGCGCTCGATCCGCGGCTCCAGCGACGCCGGCCCGCTGGTGGCTCCGGTCTGGTTGGCGAAGAGGTTGTAGTCCATCGAGACGACCCGGTAGGAATGGCCCGGAAACGGGATCTCGAGCAGCGGGATGCTCCAGAGCCCGAGCCGCCGCGACGGTCACGAGCCCAGGGGCGCGAGGTCGCTCGTGTCGTAGCGGAAGCCGCGCCGGGCGAGCTCCCGGTAGAGAACCGGGAGGCGACCCTGCAGGCAGGGCGTCCGCTCGCCGACGACCTCATCCGGCCCGAACGGGAGTGCGCCCGGGTCGTGGAAGAGCAGGTGGTCGAACTGGTCGAGCTCCAGGGCCCAGTCGGACGCGCTCCATTCGTCCACGTTTCCCGGATACGGCTCGCAGAAATGGCCGTTGAAGTGCGTCCCGATCTCGTTGCCCTCGCGGTACGCGGCCGCGATCTGGGCCAGCGTCGCGCGAACGACCTGCGCGGCCGAGAGCCCGCGGTCCGGGCGAGCGAACCAGATGTCGGAGACGCCGGGCCCGTGCCGAGGCGGCCGGTAGCGGCGGCGTTGCCGCTCGGGCAGTAGGTAGACGCCGCTGACGAAGAACGTGAAGTGCGCGTGCGCCCGCCTGGCGACCGCTCGCCAGTACGGCCAGAGGCGGATCCCGCCGGAGCCGTCGAAGGAGACGACGACGAACTGCGGCGGTTTTCGGTGCTTCGGCCTGGGAGGAACGTGTCGAGGCGGCGTCTGGCGCGTTGGCGCCGGATCCGGGGCGGTTCGGCTCGGCTCGACCTTCGCGACGATGACGAACGCCGCTGCGCAGAGAACCGACAGAGCGAGCACGAGACGCACGGTCGCAATCGTGCGCCGAGGCGGTTCACGGCCGGTTCAGCCGGGGTTCGGCAACGACGCCCTAAGCTCCGCGAGATGGACTCGATTCTCGAAGCGATCGGGGACACGCCGCTCGTGCGCCTGCGCTGGTGTGCGCCGCCGAACGGCGCGGAGCTCTGGCTGAAGCTCGAGAACCGAAACCCGACGGGATCGGTGAAGGATCGAATGGCGCTCTCGATGATCGAAGGGGCAGAGCGCGACGGTCTGCTCGCAGCCGGAGAGACTGTCGTCGAGTACACGGGCGGCAGCACGGGCCCGGCGCTTGCGCTCGTGTGCCGGGCGAAGGGCTACCGGACGCTGATCGTGATCGCGGACTGCTTCACCGAGGAGCGCATCCAGCTGATGCGTGCCCTGGGCGCCGAGGTCGAGCTGATCCCGTCCGTCGAAGGCCCGCCGAAGGTGACGCCGCAGGACATCCGCAACATGGTCGAGCGCGCGGCCGAGCTCGCCGCGAAGCCGGGCCACTACGCGACCGACCAGTTCAACAACCCATATGTCATTCCCGGCCACCGGGAACGGCTCGGGCGGGAGATCTGGGAGCAGACGGACGGGCGGGTGACGGCTTTCTGCCACGGCCTGGGAACCGCCGGCACCGTGATGGGCGTCTCGGAGGCGCTCAAGCCGCGCGGCGTCTTCATCCAGGCCCACGAGCCCGCGTCGTGGCGGCGATCAGCGGCGGTCAGCCTGGGCCCTTCTTGATCCAGGGGTGGACCGGCGAGGTGATGCCGCACTGGGACTCGGACAAGGTCGACCACGTTGAGCCGATCGGCGACGAGGAGGCGCTCGAGATGACGCTCCGCCTCGCGCGCGACGAGGGTGTCTTCGCCGGCATCTCGACAGGCGCGAACGTCGTCGGGGCGCACCGCCTCTCGGAGCGTCTCGGCCCGGATGTGGTGATTGTCAGCCTTGCCGCCGATACCGGCTTCAAGTACATGAGCGTCCGCCCGTATGCGGACGGCTGAGCGCCGGCTTTGGGCGACCGCGGTCCTCGAGGAGCTACCGCACGACGGTAAACGGCCGCATCATGTCGTTGTCCTCGTGCTCGAGGATGTGGCAGTGGTGGACGTACTTCTGAGGCGCCCTGACGCCTGTGGGCAGGTCGAACTTCGCCCGGATCGTGGTGAAGAAGCCCGGGTTTGCTTTGACCGTGTCCTTGAAGCCGCGCTCTTCCGGGGCCGGCGGCTGCATCGGGCCGGTGGCGAACGGCGTCGGGTCGATGCCGCCGGGGACGCCGTGGGCGCCTTCGTTGGCCTCTTCGTACGCTGCAGCGTCGAATGGGGTCCGGCCGACCACCTGGAACGTGACGAGGTGCGTGTGCATCGGGTGCGTGTCGCCGGTGAGATTGACGTAGACCCAGTCCTCGACTGTGCCGACTCTGGGAGTCTCCGTCACCGGGCCCTCGTCGAAGTGGACGCCGTTCAGGTTCAGGAACCAGGTGGGCTCGTCGACGTCGAGCTCGTTCAGCGTGATGTACCGGGTCCTGACCGGGTTACTCAGGCTCGCAGCCCGACCGGGCAGGCTGTCGGGGATCGTCGTGGGGCCAGGCTGGGTAACCGTCGTACCCACCCGGATCTGCATGACGGCCGGCAGTGCCGGCGCAGGCGTCGAGACCGGAGCAGCCGGCCTGTTGTTCCGCAGGACTAGCGTCTGCCCCGATAGGCCGCTGAAGTCCATGAGCACGTCGGCGCGCTCTGCCGGTGCCAGCACTAGCTTGTCGACCTGGACGGGCCGGTCCCACATGCCACCCTCGGCGCCGATCTGCCAGAGGCTGAGGCCGCCGAGGTCGAGGCTCAGGATCCGCGCGTTGCACCCGTTCAGGATCCGGAACCGGTACATCCGCGGCTCGACGTCGAGGTACGGCCAGACCTTGCCGTTGACGAGCATCGAGTCGCCGAAGTACTCGCCGATCCAGGTGACGCCGGCGATGTCGCTGGTTGGATACAGGAACGTCCCGTCCCGGTTGAACTGCCGATCTTGTACGACCAAGGGGATCTCGTAGCCATCGCCGGGGATCCCGATCGGGTTCGGCTCCATGCCGGTGTCGTACTGGTCGCGCAGGATGTAGGCGCCGGCGAGCCCGGCGAACACGTTCAAGCGAGTCGCGCCCAGGCCGTGGTCGTGGAACCAGAGCAGCGATGATGGCTGCTGGTTCACGTACGAGACCGTCTGGGTCTGACCCCGGCCGAAGCCAGTGGGCGTCACAGCCGGGCTCCCGTCGCTGTCGGCGGCCACGAAGCCGCCGTGAAGGTGCGTCATCAGCCGCACCTGGTTACCGAGCGGCGTCAGCCTCGTGTCCACCGGGATCCAGTCCGGGTAGGTCGCCGGCAAGTCGTGCGTGAAGCTGACCTGCAGCGGAGTGCCGCTTTGCGCCACGACCGCCATGCCGAACGAGCCGGCCTGGCCGCCCAACCCTGAACCGTCGTCGTACGCCCACAGCGGCGTCGGCGGAAGGTATGGATGGAGTTGTCGCGCGATCTCCCTTTGCCTGAACGCGTATCGGTTCCTACCGTTGGGCGTAGCGACCACGATCCCCGCTCCGGGCAGTGGAACCGGCTCCCTGAACTTCGGCAGCGCCGGGCTGGCGTCGGCGTGCGCAGGAGAGATTCGGGCCTGTGGGAGCAACAACGCCGCCCCTCCCGCAGCCCCGTACTGCAAGAACCGTCTTCGAGAGATTCGGATGGACATGGCGCCTCCCTTGTCTGCAGTCACCACACACGAGCGCCTCGCCAAGAGACGCAAGGAGCATCCCGCTGGATGCGGGCTGTGCCATCCGCGGAAACCGGCGACTTGAGTTCGGATCGTCCACAGCCTCAGTAAGTGTCTTTGCGTACGGCGCCGGACAACTGGCGCGAGCGCCGACGGTCGGCGATACTCGTGCCATGGCCGCAAAGAAACGCACGCAGAAGAGCGAAGAGAAGCCGGCACCGGGATCCTCGGAGGAAACCGGTTCGTACAGGGCGCACGTTCCCACAGAGATCCGCAACGTCTCTTTCCCCGTCGCCGTGCGCGGCTACGACAGGAATGCCGTCGAGGCGTACGTTCGCCGGGTCAACCGTGTGATCGCCGAGCTCGAGGTGACGCGCTCACCGCAGGCCGCTGTGAGGCATGCCGTCGAGCGCGTCGGCGAGCAGACGAAGGCGATCCTCGACGAGGCGCGTGAATCTGCGGAGAAGATCATCGCCAGCGCTCAGTCGGAGGCCGACGAGATCCTCGCGCAGGCGAAGGCGAAAGCCGCTGACCTCACCGTGGCCACGAGTACCGACGCGGATCGCATCAAGGCCGAGTCCGAGGAGCTCGTCGCACGTTCGAAGGCGGAGGCCGAGAAGATCGTGGCGGATGCCGAGGCGGAGGTTGCCGAACGCAAGCGAAAGGCCGAGAGGGAGCTCGCGGAGCTTCAAGCCGCAGCGGAGGCCCGCCTGGGCGAGATCGAGGCGGACACCGCCAAGGTCTGGGAGCGCCGCGGCGAGCTGCTCGGAGACATCGACCGGATGGCCGCGGAGCTCCACGAGGCCGCGAGCGAGGCGGCGGCGCGCTTGTCGCGAGAGCGACCAGTCGAGTCACAGCCAGACGCCGAGACGGTGATCGTCAAGCCGACCGCGCCGAAGACCTAGAGGAGGGGTCGAGCCCAACCGCCGAAGGCTTCCTCAAGGAGGCGCACCGGCGCCGTCAGCCTCCGTTCCTCGCCGGGCCGCCTGGGACTGGAGGGCGCGGTGCCGCCCTCCAGTCCCGTTGGGTCTCAGAACGGGCAGTTGCCCGGATCGGGTGCGTCCTGCCGTCTCACAGCACCGGCCGGAATGAGCTGCACTGCGATCGTCTTCGCCACAGAGCCGCTCTCGTCCCGGATGAGATGGACGGCTCCGCCGCCGATGTCCACGAACGAGTTCGTCCCGTTCGCGGAGTACACGTGCGGTGTGCACGTCGGATCGTCGCCGTCGTACTCGGTCACGGTGCCCTGCGTGACGATGACGAGGCTCGGCCCAGGATGCGTGTGCCAGCCGGTGCTGGGTATGCACCCGCCGCAGGTACTGGGATCCCACGTGTTTTGCTGGACGTAGAGGTCGGACCGCCCCTTAGTCTGGATGTGCTCGTCCCAACCGGCCGGGACCGTGTGGACGTGGGAGAAGATCTCCCCGAAGGTTGCCGTCGCCAGCGTCGAGCCGGAGAATCCCTGCCCCGGCGTGGCCAGAACGTTTCCCACATACACCGCGACCGCGGCGACGACGGCGAGAAGAGCCCAGATCCATTTGCGTCTCATGCCTCCTCCTTTCGGGACGAGACCGCTTCGACGATCCTGATCGCGTCGAGGCCGGCGCGCTGAGCTGCACGCTCTGCGTCGCCGACCGAGGGAGCGTCGAAGACGTAGAAGCAGATCTCGTCCTCGGGAACGTGGATCAACCGCTCGAAGCGGACGCGCGTCGCGCCTTGCGTCAGCTCCTCCGCTGCCGAGCGTGCCCGCCGCTCGCGTGCGGCATGCTCTCCAACTCGGCCGCGGGCGAGGTACGTCTCGACGAGGTAGCTCGGCATGCGCTCTCGACGCTAAGGCGCCGGCGTTGCGACGTAAACGTCAGAACGTCGCAACTTTGGCGCGGCCTATGCCGGTTCGTCGGCGGCGAGACGGCGGGCGAGCTCCGTACGCGAACGGATGCCGAGCTTCCCGTAAATGTGGGTCAAGTGGCTGGCGACCGTCCGCTCGCCGAGGAACAGCGCTGCGCCCACCTCCTTGTTCGTTCTCCCCTCGGCCACGAGGGCGGCGACGCGACTCTCCGCCACCGTCAAACCGTCCGCCCGCCGCCGGCCGCTGATGCGGCCGAGCTCGGCGCGCGCCATCGCTGCCCAGCCTGATGCTCCGATCGTCTCGAAGCCTTCGAGCGCGGCTTCGAGAGCCTCGCGGGAGGGCCGCTTCTGTCGAGCACGACGTCTGACGGTGCCGAGGACGAGCAGTGCTCGCGCCCTTCCGAACGCATCCCCGACCGAATCGTGCTCGGCAACCGCGTCCATGAGCAAGCCCAACGCGGCCTCGACGTCCCCGCGAGCGGCGGCGACGAGACCGCGACACCGGGTTGCGTGCGCGAGCACCCACTTGCGGCCCACCCGTGCTGCGTCCGCCGCCCAGACGTCCAGAAGGCGAACGGCGTCGTCGATCCGGCCAAGCTCGAGGAGAAGCTCGACGTGGTCGGCGGTCCACCAGCGGAGACTCGGCTCGCCCCACCCGAGCTCTGCCGCCCGCCGATCGGCCTTGCCGAAATGCTCCAGGGCCGCGGGCGCATCTCCGCTCCCGAGCGCGACGAGGCCGAGAACGGCAATGTGCTGCGGCGGATGCGATCCGAACTGCCTCTCGGCCAGGTCGAGCGCTCGCTCCGAATGCTCGCGTGCAAGCTCGAGTTGGCCACGATGGACGGCGATCACCGCGATCGGAAGGTGGTCCTGCGGCACCTCGAGCCCGTACTGGCTCGCGATGTCGTGCGCGCGAGCAGCATGCTCGGCCGCGAGCTGCCAGCGTCCGGCCCAGAACTCGACCCAGGCGAGGCCCCAGAGCGCACGGCCGCTCCGCGGCTCGTCCCGCTCGCGCCATTCTCGATGCTCTCGCTCGAGCAAGGCATATGCCTCGTCCCTCTTCGAGGCCGGCGCGTGCGTGTTCACGATCGCCTGCGTCCCCTCCTGTACCAGTCGCTCGCCGCCGAGAGCGGCCGGGAGTTGCTCGGCAAGCGCCGGGAGATCGCCCGGCGCCTCCGCGTCGCCGGCGAACCAGCGGAGGATCGCTTGCACCGCGCGAGCGCGAGCGCGGAGCACGTCGTCGTCGAGTTGCTCGGCGAGCTCGAGCGCAGCTCCGGCGTGGTCGAACTCAGCCCGGAACCGGGTTGCCCAGGCGAGGCGGCATTGAATGATCGACTGAAACGCCGGGCGCGAGGCCGCCTCGTGCAGGGCTTCCTCGAGGAGCTCGGCAGCACGATCGACGCTCTCCAACTCGGCCAGGAGGATGAGCGCCTCCGCGCGCCACGAGCCGGCCTCCGTCTCCGTCAGCAGGTCGGTCGCGATCGTCCGCGCGCGAGGCCACTCGCCGGCAACCTGATGCGCGCGGGCTGCAGCCAGCGCGCGGCGATGCCGCTCGTCGCCCACTTCCGGGGGCGTGAGGCGGACGGCATGCTCGGAGAGCTCGGCCGCGAGGGCCGACGCTCCTCGATCGGCGGCTAATCTGGCGGCGTCGTCGAGCACCGCAGCGGCGTCGGTGTCCGGCATGTCCTTCGAGAGAGCAAGGTGACGCGCGCGGGCGAGCGGGTCCTCGACGAGTCGCGCGATCCGACCGTGAACGCCTCGCCGCTTCTCGCCGAGGTCTTGGTAGAGGACCGACGAGAGCAGCGGGTGAGCGAAGCGGATCGTTCCGCCCTCGCGCTCGATGACGTGCGCCGCGGAGGCCGGTTCGAGCACGTCTAGTGAGACGCCTGCCCGCGCAAGCAGGGACTCCGAGGTCGGGCCGAGCGCCGACGCGAGCGCGAGCGCCTCGCGCGTGGAGGCGGGGAGCCCGGCGATCCTGGTGCGCACGAGCTCTTCGAGGGTCTCAGGGACCCGGAGCGGCTCGAGCGGATGGACGTCGGCGCCGAGAAGGCGGGCCAGCTCGAGCGCGAAGAATGGGTTCCCGCCGGACTGCTCGTGGATACGGAGCAGAGTCTGCCGCGCGAACGCCCTGCCGAGCCTGTCGCGCAGCAGCTGGTGGAGCGCGCCGACGCTGAGCGCTTCGACCTGCAGGCGCCTGACGCGCTCTCGGTCCAGGGCCTGATCGAGACCGGACGGCTGCGCCTCGTCACTAAGCCGCCGGGCGAGCAAAACGAGCACATGGCTCGTCACGAGCCTGCGCAGGGCGAACGCAAGCGCGCTCGAGGACGACGGATCGAGCCACTGGACGTCGTCGACGGCCACCAGAACCGGCTCGTCTTCGCCGAGAAGCTGCAGCACGTCGCGCACCGCAACTGCAAGCGCGCGGTCGTCGACGGGATCGGGGGATAGTTCGTCTCGCAACATTGCGACCTCGAGCGCGCGCTGTCTCGGCGTCGAGAGCACAGGCAGCACCTCGTCGAGGATGTCTTCGAGCAGATCACCGAGCCCGGCGTGGGCGAGGCTGCGCTCGGCCTCGGCCGGGCGCGACGAAAGAACGCGGAGCCCCCGCGTCCGCGCGTGCTCGACGCCGGCAAGCCAGAGCGTCGACTTCCCGATCCCTGCCTCGCCCTCCAGCACGAGCGCGGCGGGCCCGTCCCGCACCTCGTCGACGAACGCAGCGACGGAGGCAAGCTCTTCCTCCCTGCCGACGATCTCAAGCCCCATCTTCGTTACGACGATCGTGACAGAGGCATTGAAAAAGGCAAGCTGCCGCAGCCAAAGCGGGAGCTCGACGAAGTGGGCGTGACTGGGATCGAACCAGTTACCTCCCGCGTGTGAAGCGGGCGCTCTCCCGCTGAGCTACACGCCCTTCGTCGCTCAGAATATCGGCGCCGCGGCGGGCTTGGCCCGGCGCGGCTCACGTTGGCTCGGATGGACGGGGATCAAAATGAAGTCGTCATGGCTCGGCGCAAGCGAGCCGGACTTCATTTTGCGACTCCCGCTGAGCTACACGCCCTGAGGCTCTGAGGATACCGTCGAGCCGGGGCGGTCGAGGAGCTCGCGAGCGCGCTCACGGGCCTCCGCGTCGTGCGTGTGCCAGAGGCGCTCGACCAGGGCGCGGACGACCTCGCGGATGCCGACCATCCCCAGCAGGTTCTCGCCCTCGAGCACGGGCAGGTGACGGATCTTGCGCTCCCCCATCAGGCGGGCGGCGTCGAGGATGTCGTCGCCCGGAGAGAGGGTCACGAGCTGGCGCGTCATCACGTCGCCGACTCGCACCTCTGCGAAGTCGGGCCCCTCCCCGGCGAGGCGGAGCACGTCCCGCTCGGTGAAGATCCCAACCAGGCGCTCGCCCTCGCAGACGGCGACCGAGCCCACGTTCTCCTCGAGCATCCGCGCGATCGCGATCCGAACCGGGTCGTCGGGAGAGACAGTCACCACTCGGAAGGCCATCACGTCTGCGACCGCCATGGTGCGCAGCCTAACGCACTTGAGGCGGTTGCTACGATCCTCCGCCTCGGGCCGGGACCCGTGCGGTGGGAGCTTGCGAACCGCGTCAGATCCGGGAGGAAGCAGCGCTAAGCAATGCCTCTCAGGCGCGCGGTGCGCCCGGCCCGGGATTCAGTAAGCTCGCAGCGTGGCCGCCCTGTACCGGAAATACCGCCCTCAGGACTTCGACGAGGTCGTGGGACAGGCGGGGGTCGTCCGGACGCTCCAGAACGCGATCTCCCACGGGCAGGTCCGGCAGGCCTACCTCTTCGCCGGCCCGCGCGGGACCGGCAAGACCTCGCTCGCGCGCATCCTCGCGAAGGCGCTGAACTGCGAGCAGGGGCCGACTCCGAAGCCGGACAAGACCTGCCACGCGTGCCGCGCGATCGCCGACGGCACCTCGCTCGACGTCGTCGAGATGGACGCCGCCTCGCAACGCGGGATCGACGACATCCGCGAGATCCGCGAACGGGTCGTGCTGCAGCCGGTCGAGGGACGGCACAAGGTCTACATCCTCGACGAGGCGCACCAGCTTACCGACGCCGCCTTCAACGCTCTGCTGAAACTGATCGAGGAGCCGCCTCCCCACCTCGTCTTCGTCTTCTGCACGACGGACCTCTCGAAGATGCTTCCGACGGTGCGGTCGCGCTGCCAGACCTTCGTGTTCTCGCGGCCGCGGCTGCCCGAGCTGGTGCAGGTGCTGCGGTGGGTGGCCGACGGCGAGGGGATCGAGACGCCGGACGCGGCCCTGTCCCTGATCGCGCGCGCCGCGCGCGGTGCGTACCGCGACGCGGTCTCGACGCTCGACCAGCTCGCCGCGGCAACGGAGAAGCAGGTGACGGTCCAGGCCGTCCTGCAGCTGCTCGGCGCGGTCGAGGAGGAGGCGCTCTTCAGGCTGTGCGACCTGATCGTGGACCGGGACACGGCCGGGGCGCTGATGTTCGTCGAGGAGCTCTCCGAGCAGGGTCAGGACCTTGGCCGGCTCGTGACCGACCTGCTCGAGCACCTGCGCCATCTGCTGCTCGTCCAGCAACTGGGCGAGGTCCCCGAGTCGCTGCCGGTGACCGAGGAGACGCGCGACCGGCTCCGCGAGCAGGCGAACCAGCTGCCCGAGGCGACGGTACTCCGGCTCTGCGACCTGCTCGCCGTCGCGGTCGAGGACCTCCGCCAGGGCGGCGACCCACGTCTGCCGCTCGAGCTCGCGCTCGTCAAGGTCACGCGCCCGGCCGCCGACCTCTCGCGCGAGTCGACGGCTCACCGGCTGGAGCTGCTGGAGCGCACCGTCCATTCGGGCCATGTCCCAGGGACAGTCCCTCGGCCACGTCCCGAAGAGACGGGCCCCGCCGAGGAGCCGCCGTCGCTGGAGCTGGAGCAGCTCCAGGAAGCCTGGCAGCGGACGATCCTCCCGGCCGTCGAGGAGCGGTCGATCCCGACCGCGTCGGTGCTCCGCGAGGCCCATCCGAAAGGGCTCGCGGGGGACACGCTCACGGTCGAGTTTCCGCGCACGGCCGAGTTCCACCGCCAGCTCGCCGAGGATCCGAAGAACGCGACGCTCCTCGCCGAGGCGCTCTACGAGGTCACCGGCCGGCATCTCGCCCTTGCCTTCGAGGTCGGCGAGAACGGCGGCGAGACCGAGCCGGCTCCCGACGAGCCCGTCGGCGAGGAGGAGATCATCGAGCTGATGAAGGGCACCTTCGACGCGCGGGAGGTGGGTGACGAATGACTGAGACGACGCTTGCGTCGTCTCCTCAGGCCGTGCGGGCTTTGCTCGCACGGCCGTCTGAAGTGACCGGTCGACACGCTGTCCCGGGGAGGATTTCCGCATGAGCATGGACTTCAACAAGATGCTGCAGCAGGTCCAGGAGATGCAGGCGCAGATGCAGAAGGCGCAGGAGGAGCTGAAGGACGAGACGGTGCAGGCGACCGCGGGTGGCGGAATGGTGACGGTCACGGCGACGGGCGGGGGTGAGATCCGGGAGATCAAGATCGACCCGAAGGCGATCGACCCGAGCGACCCGGAGATCCTCGAGGACATGGTCGTCGCCGCGGTCAACGAGGCACTTCGCTCCTCACAGAGCCTGATCGAAGCGAAGCTCGGCCCGGCGCTCGGCGGCCTGCATGGGCTCGGCCTGCCCGGTCTCTGAGATGACCGACCGGCTCGAGGCACTGCGGTCGGCTCCGGCGTTCGCCGGCCTGCCGGAGGAGACGCTGGAGCGGCTCGCAAGTGTCGCTACAGAGGCCGAGCTCCCTGCGGGCCACGTGCTGATCGAGTACGACACGCCGGCGGCCGGGCTCTTCGTGATTCTCGAGGGCCGCGTCGCCGTGCACGCGCCGGAAGCCGCCCGCGAGCTCGGCACGGGAGAAGTCGTCGGCGAGCTCGCCCTGGCGCGGGGGGCGCCGCGCTCTGCGCGCGTCAGCGCAGTGACACCGGTGCGCTGCCTCTGCCTCTCGAGCGAGCATGTCGACCCGGAGCTCGCCGAGCAGCTCAGCCGGGCCTAGCCGCCACGAGGCGCGCCGTCTCGACGGGTCGACCGGGCACAATGGGCTCGTGTTCAGCCCGTCCGTCGACAACCTCGTAGCGCAGCTCACGCGACTGCCCGGCGTGGGGCAGCGAACCGCGCAGCGGCTCGCGTTCCATCTCCTGCGCGTGACGCAGGACGAGGCCGGCGCACTCGCGGCCGCGATCGCCGAGGTCAAGGAGCGCGTCCACTTCTGCCGCGAGTGCGGCAACCTGACCGAGGAGGAGACCTGCGAGATCTGCCGCGACGTACGTCGCGACCACACGATCGTGTGCGTCGTCGAGCAGCCGGCCGACCTGATCTCGCTCGAGCGCACGCACGAGTTCCGGGGCCTCTACCACGTGCTCGGCGGCTCCCTCTCCCCGCTCGACGGCGTCGAGCCCGAGCACCTGCGCATCGACGAGCTGCTCGGGCGGGTCGAGCGCAACGGCGTCGAAGAGGTCGTCCTCGCGACGAACCCGAACATGACCGGCGAGGCGACCGCGGCCTATCTCGCCGACCGGCTGCGTGGCCGCGTCCGCGTTACCCGTCTTGCGAGCGGCCTGCCCGTCGGCGGCGACCTCGAATACGCCGACGAGGTCACCCTAGGCCGGGCCCTCTCGGGCCGCCGGGAAATGTAGTAGCACGGGGGAACCCCTGGTTCCCCCGTGAGCCCCCTCCTTGCCGGCGGAGGCTCGGCCGAGGCGTTCCAGGAGCCGCCCTCTCCACGCTGAATCCTCTTGTCTTGTCGGAAGTGAGGCTCCGCCGGGCAAAGCCCGGCTTCGCCGTCATATCGTCGCGACCCGACATGCGCTGTCCGCTTTCGAGACTCCGGTCGGGTGCTTTCCTACACTGTTCGTCGTGGCAACCACTGAGTTCGAGGCGCTGCCGGCTCTCGAAGGCGTCGAGCCGCGGCTCGGGACGCTCGTGATGAAGTTCGGCGGCACCTCCGTCGCCGACCCGGGCAAGATCAAGGACGTCGCGCGCAGGATCGTGGCCGCCCGGGCCGCAGGCAACCGCGTCGTCGCCGTGCTCTCGGCCATGGGCGACACGACCGATGAGCTTGTCCGTCTCGCCTACGACGTCTCGCCGCGACCGAAGCCTCGCGAGCTCGACATGCTGATCTCGGTCGGCGAGCGCATCTCCTGCGCCCTCGCGGCAATGGCGATCCACGATCTCGGTGCCGAGGCGATCTCGCTCACCGGCTCGCAGGCCGGGATCGTCACCGACACGGTCCACGGACGCGCGAAGATCGTCGACGTCCGCGCCCGCCGGATCCACGAGGCGCTCGACCAGGACCGGATCGTGCTCGTGGCCGGCTTCCAGGGGGTCTCCACCGACCAGGACATCACGACGCTCGGCCGCGGAGGCTCCGACACCACCGCCGTCGCGCTCGCCGCCGCGCTCGGCGCGGAAGTGTGCGAGATCTACACCGACGTCGAGGGCGTCTTCACCGCCGACCCGCGTCTCGTGCCCGGTGCGCGAAAGCTGCACGCGGTCAGCCACGAAGAGATGCTCGAGCTGGCCGCCTCGGGCGCAAAGGTGCTGCAGGTACGCTCGGTCGAGGTCGCGCGCAACCACTCGGTCAAGCTGCACGTCCGCTCGAGCTTCTCGGCCGCGGACGGCACCTGGATACGCGAGGAGGACGAACGGATGCTCGAGAAGGCGCTGAT
>WNGE01003634.1_pt1 | contig 21399 bp, 20 predicted proteins | sample 5400651 | NCBI WGS metagenome assembly WNGE01 (sample SAMN13153370, study PRJNA577476) | soil metagenome | isolation source: 60 cm soil or saprolite under grassland replicate 2 | place: USA:California | collected 2016-06-15 | reverse complement strand
CGGTTCTGCGCAAGCGACTGCGGCGCGGGCAAGTGTTGGCGTTCTTCAGCCGCATTCCACGCTGTGTGGTCGGGCTGGAAGCGTGTGCGACGGCGCACTACTGGGCGCGCGAGCTGGGCGCGCTTGGCCATGAGGTGCGACTGATGCCGGCGCAATACGTGAAGGCGTACATCAAGCGCAACAAGCACGATGCCGCCGATGCCGAAGCGATTTGCGAGGCTGTTCAGCGCCCGACGATGCGATTTGTGCCGGTCAAGACGACGGAGCAGCAGGCGGCTCAGCTTCTGCACCGTGGCCGCGAGCAGCTGGTGCGTCAGCGCACGATGCTGGTGAACGCGTTGCGGGCACATCTGGCGGAGATACGCGCCTGCCCGATGTGGCGCGGCAGGTGCTGCAGGTGCTGGCAGCTCAGCTCGAGCAGATCGAAGCGGCGATTGCAGCGCTGGAGAAGCAGCTGATGGCTTGGCACAAGACGAACGCGGTCAGTCAGCGGCTGGCGAGCATTCCGGGCATTGGGCCGATCATCGCCACGGCGATTGCCACGACGGTAGCCGACCCCGGTGTGTTCCGCTCGGGCCGAGAGTTCGCGGCTTGGCTGGGCCTGGTGCCGCGGCAGAATTCGACCGGCGGGAAAACCCGACTGGGCGGCATCACCAAACGCGGTAACCGTTATTTGCGCCGGCTGCTCATCAATGGAGCAAGCGCCAATCTGCTGCGCTCGAAGGCGACCAAGGCCGATCCGTGGGTGATCGGCATTCGCAGGCGGCGGCCGCCGCTGGTCGTAGCCGTGGCGCTGGCGAACAAGACGGCGCGCATTGCCTGGGCGGTGATGCTGCGCCAGAAGGAATACCAGCCTCGCGCCTTGGCGGCTTAGCCCGGGCGCCGACGCTGGAGCTTGCGAGAGAGTAATGACGCGTGATGGCACAGTCGGTAGTTCCGACGCAACCGAGAGAAGCCTGCCGGTTCATCGGGACATCGATCCCGCTCGAATGATGAGGCCTCGGTTCGCGGACCCCATCAGGGCCAGCAGTCCATCCGGACTGCGTCAACAGGCCGGACACATGACTGCAAGCGACTTCTGTGCGGCACGCGAAGTTATCTCTTGCCAGGCGGGGGCCATCCACACATGAACCGGTGCGAGTTGACTACGTCGCTCGGCGGGGCGGTGGTAACGCGGCCGCACGCGGCGCCCGTGCAGCGGGCGAGGAAAAATCCCAAAGTCGGTGTGCTCCATCCGGGGAGAGACTAATGGCGGGCTCGTTTCTACTCGGAGTCAATCTCGCCGGGGCCGAATTCGGTACGAATGTGCCGGGAACGTTCGGCACCGACTACACTTATCCCACGCATGCCGAGATCGATTACTACGCATCCAAAGGCATGAGCGTGATCCGGCTTCCTTTCTTGTGGGAGCGCATCCAACACGCCAAGAACGGAGCACTCGACAGCGTGGAGCTCGGCCGGCTCGACGACGTCGTGAGTTATACGACCGGCAAAGGCCTGAAGATCGAGATCGAGCCGCACAACTACGGGTACGGCTTCGGTGCATTGATTGGAAGCGCGCAAACACCCAATTCGGCGTTTGCGGATGTGTGGGGCAAGCTGGCGCTGCACTTCAAGTCCAATCCCGATGTCATCTTTGGACTGATGAACGAGCCGCATGACCAATCGGTGAGCGATTGGCTTGGTTCTGCGAACGCCGCAATTGCGGCGATCCGCAACGCCGGGGCGTCGCAGGAAATCCTGGTGCCGGGCAGCTATTGGGACGGGGCGTGGACGTGGACGAGCACGGACAACGCCGCGGTCATCGGCAGCGGCGTTCAAGACCCCGCGCACAATTTCGCATTCGAGGTCCATCAGTATCTCGACGCTGATGGCAGCGGCACCCATTCGGGCGTCGTCTCTGCAACCATTGGCGTCGAGCGATTGACCGCCATCACGCAATGGGCGGAAGCGAACGGAAAGCGTTTGTTCCTTGGCGAAGTCGGCGTCACCACGGATCAAACGAGTTTGACCGCGCTCGACGGAATGCTGACCTACATGCTGCAGCATACCGGCGCCTGGCAAGGAGCGACTTACTGGGCGGGCGGCCCATGGTGGGGGAACTATATGTTCTCGATCGAGCCGCAAAACGGCATCGATAAGCCGCAAATGGACATCCTCGAGGGGCATTTGGCTTCCCCCAACCATGCGCCGGTAGTGACGGTCGGAAATCACACTCTCGAAATCAATGACTGGTCGTCAGTCGCAGACTGGATTTCCTACACCGATGCCGACAGCGACGCGGCAGCCCAATATCAATTTTGGTACGGCGACACCTCACCCAGCGCCGCCAAGATCTGGACCCCCTCCGGATATCAGCCGGCGCTGAATTACCTCACCGTGTCGGCCGCCGACGTCGCCGGCGGCAACGTATGGATGGGCGGCGCGACGGCGGCTGGCAGCGAGACGATGTGGGTGCGCGCGTCCGACGGGCTCGACTGGAGCAGTTGGACCTCGTTCACGCTCACGACGTGGTCCAATTATGTGCCGGTAGCAAGCGGCGACTACAATGGCGACGGCAACAGCGACGTTCTCTGGCGTCACGACAGCGGACAGGTCTATTTGTGGGAGATGAACGGCCTGCAGATCCAAACGGAAGGGGGCATCGCGCATGCTGCGGTCCCCAACGACTGGCATATCCAAGGCAGCGGCGACTTCGATGCCGACGACAACAGCGACGTTCTCTGGCGCCACGACAGTGGGCAGGTCTATTTCTGGGAGATGGATGGCCTGGGGATCAAAGCCGAAGGCAGCGCCGCGCACGCTGCGGTCCCCTACGACTGGCACGTCCAAGGCGTCGGCGATTTCGATGATGACGGGAAGAGCGACATTTTATGGCGCCACGACAGCGGGCAGGTCTACATCTGGGAGATGGATGGCTTGGGGATCAAAACGGAAGGCGGCGTCGCGCACGCTGCGGTCCCCAACGACTGGCACATCCAAGGCATCGGCGATTTCGACGGTGACGGGAAGAGCGACATTCTCTGGCGCCACGACAGCGGGCAGGTCTACATCTGGGAGATGAATGGCTTGGGGATCAACGCGGAAGGCACGGTCGCGCACGCTGCGGTCCCCAACGACTGGCACATCCAGAGCGTCGGCGACTTCGACCATGATGGGAAGAGCGACATTTTGTGGCGCCACGATAGCGGGCAAGTCTACATCTGGGAGATGAATGGTTTGGGGATCAAAGCGGAGGGCACTGTCGCGCACGCTTCGGTCCCCAATGATTGGCACATTTCAGCTTGATATTCGCTAAGCTATCCCGGCGCCTTCCAGGGATCGTAGCTGCCGACGTTCCAAAGGTGCCCCTCCAGGTCGCGGCACGAGAAGACACGACCGCCGTAGTCTTCGTCCTTGATCTCGATGACGATCTCTGCTCCCGCCGCCTTCGCCTGCCGGTACACTTGGTCGGCGTCCCGCACCACGAGATAAGGGCTCTGCGTCGTTCCGCCGAGCGCAGCCGGCGTCGACTGCAAGCGGCCGAAGGGGTCATCATCGCCCCACGCTGTGCCGAGCATGATCATTCCCGGCCCGAGGGTGAGCTGGGCGTGAGCAATGCCGCCCTTGCCGTCCTAGACGACGAGGTGGCGTTCGAATCCGAACGCTTGGCACAGCCACTCGATCATGCGCGGGGCATCGCGATAGCGCAGACAGGGTATGATCGTGCTGGTCATGATCGGCGCGGAGCTCCTCGGTCAGCGCAAACCTGAACAAAAGCCGTGCTGGGGCCTTGGGTTCACGATCGGCCCCTGACGAGGCGGTTTGCGAAACAGCCAAACACACACGATTGCGTGGTTCAATATTTTATGACTACAAGACGAATTTATCTCTTGACTACTGATTGCGGCTAGGCTACAACGGTTGCAGCCTCGCTCTTTAAGGGGCGTCTCCGGAGACATCCTGAAGGCGGAGCGAGGTGTGGCGTCCTGCGGCGGCGGCTTGTAACCGCTCGCCCGGGAGGCCCCGGACCCCCGCGCCAGGCATCTGGCTGCGGGAGCTCACTGATCCGGCGCAAATGCCGGAAAAGGAAGCGGGACCTGGGCCCAAAATCGCCACGGTGGAGCGCCGAGAGGCGAGCGTCCCGCGTCATGGGACGCAAGGCGCCTCGCAAGCGCCTGGCGTGCCGCGTCATGGCACGCTTCAACGGGTGCCTCGCACGCACCCGAACGTCTCTCGGCGCTCCGCCCACCCCTCAACGGGGGTGAGTGGCCGCCGCCGCCAGGGCTCTGGCGGCCATGTTCACTTGCCCGCCGAAGCTTCAGCGAAGGCGGGCGAAGCCAAAGAGGCAAAGCCCGGACGCAGCAATGCGGGCGCGGGAACGAGATGGGCTGTTTGACATGGTGAAGAATGCCGCAAGCGATGGTCGTCCTCATCCTGCGTCTCGAAGGCCTCATCCTGAGGAGGCGCGCAGCGCCGTCTCGAAGGATGAGGACGGGCCACTGCGCGCGCCCTCATGCTTCGAGACGCATCGCATCGCAGCCAATCTGCGGAGCATGCATGCCCTTTTGCGCTGCGATGCTCCTCAGCATGAGGGCGGAGGGTGGGCTGCGCATTTTGGCCAAACGAACCCAACGATCATTTTGGCCAAACGAAGCCAAGCGGCAGCGTGGGCGCGGCGGACCAACCTGCGGCTGCACGAAATGATCGCCGGCCGAGCGTCCCTGTTTCCGGCCTGTTCTTTACAGGGAGCGCTGCAACCGCACCGTGTCTCGCTTTCAGTCGTGCCATCCGAACAGTCTCGCCAGGCGCAGATTGCTCTGCGCTCCATTCAGGCTGATGGCTCAACTGCACCGGCAGATGGAGGGATCGGCCTGTTGTAGGCGAAGGCCGCGCTGTTGAAGCTCGGCGGTGCGGCTAACTCGCTGGGCCCTTGCTCAGGAACGCCTCGAGCGCTGCAACCTGTTTCTTGTCGCTCTCGAAGTCGCGCGCGATCTGCTCATAGAAATGCGCCGCGCCGAGGTAAAGCTCGTGCGCGGACGGGTCTTCGCCGACGAAATCGGCGATCTCGTGCATTTCCGCGATCCAGCGGTAGGCCTTCGGCGGCATCAGCGCCAGACTGCGCTTGAGCCAAGCCAGCATCTGCGGCTGGCTCCCTTGCAACTCGGCGAAGAGCGCATCGGCCGTTCCGCCGCGCGTCGCCGCCAGCATCATCGCCGCGCCCAGCGCCTGCGTGCCCTTGGTGATCCCGGCATAGGACATCTTCAGCGCCGAGGCCGCGCTCATGGGACCGCCAAGCACGCGGACGTCGAGCCCGTAGTCCTTCAGCGCAGCAAAGCGCGGCGCAGCGGGGCCGGAAGCGTAGAAGCGGGGGCCGGCGTCGTTTGCTTTCGGCGGCGCACCGATAATGCCGGCATCGACAAAGGGCGAGCCGGTCGGCGCGATCACGGCGGCGATGCGCTCGGTGGTGCGTGGGCTCACCGCGTTGCAGTCGACATAAACGGGCTTGCTGTTGCTGGCGGTCAGCGCCGGTTGAAACCGCTGCGCCAGCGCGACGGCGTCGCCCGGCGGCAGGATCGACAAGATGAAATCGGCCGCGACGATCTCCTCGTCGCTCGCGGCGAGCATTCCCGCGGCCTTGGCGCGCGCGCTCGTCTCGAAGCTGCGCCCCTCGAGCGAGGTCAGCACTTTGAGGCCGTGATCGACCAGCCGCTTGCCGACGGCGGCGCCCATCATGCCCGGCGCAATGACGGCGACCAAAGGATGCATGCATCGTTCTCCAATTTCGACCCCGGCGGGACGCGCAAATCTGCTGAGATCAGACCGTCTTGGCAAGGCACTCTTTCCCTCGCACGCCGCGCCGCTTGGCAACGGCGGCCGTTTCCGCTTTGCTCCGGCGGCATCAAGGTTCATTCAGAACGGGAAAGCCGTGTCCGACAATCTCTCCGACGCCTGCTACCAAGTCGCGCTTGCCAATCGCATCTTGGCGAACGAAGGCGTGCTCGATGCGTTCGGCCATGTAAGCCTGCGCCATCCAAACGATCCAGGCCGCTATCTGCTCTCGCGCTCCCGCTCGCCTGGCGTCGTCGAGCCGGCCGATGTCCTGGAATTCACCCTCGATTCCAAGCCGGTCGCGCCGCCCAGGGTCCAGCTCTACGCCGAGCGGGTGATCCACGGCTGCATCTATCAGGCGCGGCCCGACGTGACGGCGGTCTGCCACCATCACGCGCCCGCGGTGATGCCGTTCTGTATCGCCGGCGTTCCCATCGTTCCGGTCTTCCACCTGGGGGCGGCGGCGGGCGAAACGGTGCCGTTCTGGAACCAGCGCGACGAGTTCGGCGATACCAATCTGCTGGTGGTCAAGCCGGAAGAGGGCCGCTCGCTTGCGCGCGCACTCGGGCCGCACGGTGCGGTGCTGATGAACAATCACGGCGCGACCGTGGTCGGCGGCGATGTGCGCGAGCTGGTGTCGCGCGCGATCTTCATGTGCCACAACGCGGAGTATCAGCTGCGCGCGCAGCTCCTCGGCAAGGTCGCGACATTGACCGCGGGCGAAACCCGGCTCGCCGGCTCGCTCAACGCGATGCCCAACGTAACCAACCGGACGTGGGAATATTGGACGTTGCGCCTGGGGCGGTCCGGCGGACTCCCGCCGCGCGCGGTGTTCAAGGCGCGGCCGCAGGCCGCATCGGTGACGCGCTCGAGGTCGCCTAAAACGCGGGCTCGGGGTCAAAGGAAAAGATGAGGAGGACCCGATGAGATTCAATGTTGTGAGGAACGCGCTGAGGGCTTGCCTCGGTTCTAGCCTTGCCGTGCTCGCCGCGACCGGCTTCACCGCGGCACCGGCGCGCGGGGAAGACCAGCTCAAGGTCGCGATCGGCCAGATCAACAATTGGGAAAACCAGGCGCCGACGCTGGGCCAGGACGCCGGCATCTTCAAACGGCTCAACCTCGTGCTCGAGAATGTCGGTACCCAAGGGGCGGGCGAGACCCTGCAGCCCGTTATTGCCGGCAGCGCCGATCTCGGCGCCGGCGTCGGCGTTGCTGGCGTCATGCGCGCGTTCGCCAGGGGCGCGCCGGTGCGCATTCTGCTGCCCGCTTTCACCGGGACCGGAGACCTCTATTGGTACGTGAAAGCGGATTCGCCACTCAAAACCATCAAGGACGTCAACGCCAATAATACGATCGCCTACTCAACCAGCGGCTCGAGTTCGAACAACCTGGTGCTGGCCTTCGCCGACGAACTCGGCGTCAAAGCCAAGCCGACGCCCACCGGCGGCCCGGCCGGCACGCTGACCCAAGTCATGTCCGGCCAGATCGACATCGGATGGGCCGCTCCGCCGTTCGGCATGAAGGAGCTCAAGGAGGGCCGGATCCGCATCCTCATCCGCGGCAGCGACGCGCCTTCGCTGCGCGGGCAGACGGTGCGAACGATCATCGTCAATGCCGACGCCTTGAAGAACAAGAAGGACGCGATCATGCGTTTCGTTCAAGGCTACCGGGAAGCGGTCGACTGGATGTACGCGGATCCGAAGGCGATCGACATGTATGCGGAGAAGATGAAGCTCGACCGGGCTTTGATCGAAGGCTCGATCAAGGAGTTTCACCCGAAGGAGGCGATGCAGACCGACGAGATGAAGGATATCGACGGCATACAGCGGGATGCGGTCAAGCTCAAATTCATCGACGCGCCACTCACCAAGCAGCAACTCGCCGAACTGATCCAGATCCCGCCGCGCAACAAATAATATCGATCGCGGCGCTTTCCCGCGCTGCCATGGCCCATTGCATCCGCGAGGGAACTGTAAGAGAAACCGAGCACGCGACGGCGTATCGTTTGGGAGGAGCACACATGAACCGTACATGGCCACTCAAATCCGCCCGCGTCACCCGCCGCAGCTTTGCCGGCGGCATCGGCGGATTGCTCGCCGCGACCAGCACGGGGCTCAACTTCGCGCGTGCACAGGGCGCCCCGCTCAAGGTCGGCGTTCTGCTGCCGCGCTCGGGCGCCCAGGCGGGGATCGGGCAGGATTGTCAGCGCGGGGTCGAGTTGGCGCCGGCGATCTTCAAGGAGCTCGGCCTTCCCGAACTCGCAATCATGAACGCCGACACCGAGACCAACGTTGAGGTGGCGCGGGCGCGAGCGGAAAAACTGATTAACGACGGCGCGCAGCTCTTGGTCGGGGCCTTCGATTCCGGACAGAGCACCGCGATCGCGCAAGTCGCCGAGCAGAAGGGCATTCCCTTCGTCATCAATATCGCGGCTGCTCCGCAGATCACCGAGCAGGGCTACAAATTCGTATTCCGGAATTTTCCCACTGCCCCGATGATCCTCAGCGACGCCTTCGCCAATCAGAAGGAGCTGTTCGAAGCGACCGGCGCGGCGCCGAAATCGGTCGTGTTCATGCATGTGAACGACACCTTCGGCACCTCGATGCAGCAGGGCATCAATACGGTGCTGCCTCGCTTCAACATGCCCTACAAGATCGTCGAGCAGATGGCTTACGATCCGACCGCGCGCGACCTCTCGGTCGAAGTGGCCAAGGCCAAAGCGACGGGCGCGGAGGCGTTGCTCATGGTCAGCCGTCTCAATGACGCGATCCTGATCACGCGCGAACTGGTCAAGCAGCGCTGGTCGCCAATGGTGGTGCTGAGCATGGGGCCGGGCTGGTACGAGGACCAGTACCTCAAGACGTTGGGCAAGCTGTCCGACGGGCCGATGAGCTTCGTACCCTGGTACGATCCCAACAAGACATTGAGCAAGCAGCTCGAAGCCGCCCTCGCCAAGGCCTATCCCGGCATCAACATGAACACCAATCACGTCTTCACGTTCGAGGCGCTGCTGGTTGCGGCAGATGCCTATAAGCGGGCGCGCTCGACCGATCCGAAGGCGCTCGCCGATGCCATCCGCACCACCAACATTACCGATAACGTCAGCATCGGTCCGGGGATCCAGTTCGACGCCAAGGGCCAGAACGACAAGCTCAAGAACGCCGGAATCCAGAACCGCGGCGGCAAGCTTCTCACGATCGCGCCCAAGGCGGCCTCCAACGCCAAGCCCGAATTGCCGATGAGCCCGTACGAGCGGCGCGGCTGAGAGCGTCTTACGCCGATCACGCTCCGGCCGTGGCACCGGCGGAGCCTCGCTATGGACGGGTCTAGACGCGCTTGGGGCAGGATCGATCGGTGCCCGCAGAGATCTATCTGAACGTCGCGGTCAGTGGTCTTTTGACCGGGCTCGTCTATGGCCTGATGGCGGTCGGCCTCTCGGTCATCTTCGGCGTCGTGCGCGTCGTCAATTTTGCCCATGGCGAGATGATGACCGTGGCGATGTACCTGGCGATCGTGCTGTTCAACGGTTTCGGCCTCGACCCGCTGGCCATGGTGGTGCCGCTCGCCGCCGTCCTGTTCGCGCTGGGCTATGCGCTGCAGGCGGGCATCATCAATCCGTTCATCACCCGGCCCGAGCACAGCCAGTTTATTCTGCTGGTTGCGGTCGCGCTCATCATCGTCAACGTGCTGCTGATCGCGTTCGGGCCGGATGCGCGCAACGTGCAGACGTCGTATTCGTTCGACAGCTTCCTCGTCGGGCCGCTGATCATCGACGCGACCAAGGTCTATGCCGGCGCAGCAACCGTCGTGATCACGGCCGCGCTGTTCGGCTTTTTCCGTTTTGCGCCGCTGGGCAAGGCGATCCGCGCGTGTGCCGACAACTATACCGGCGCGCTGGTCGTGGGACTCAACGTCAAGCACCTCTACGCGCTCACGTTCGGCCTCGGCGCCGCCTGCGTCGGAGCGGCGGGCTCCATGCTCGTGCTGTTGGTCGACGTGACCCCGGCGCTCGGACCCGCCTTGACGCTGCTCGCCTTCATCATCGTCATCACCGGCGGGCTCGGCTCGATGCCGGGCGCGGTGCTCGGCGGCGTGCTGATCGGGCTCACCGAGGCGATGGCCGGCCTGTTCTTCACTCCGTCGGCCAAGAGCATGTTCTCGTTCGGCCTGCTCGTGCTGGTGCTGCTGTTCCGGCCACAAGGCCTTCTGGGCAAGCGACTGTCATGATCGGGCGGCTGTTCGACGGAGTTCCGCGCCGCGGCCTTGTGCTGCTGGCGGGATTACTCGTCGTGCTGCTGGCGGCGCCCTGGATCGCCAATGACTACCTGCTCACTGTCCTCATTATCGTTCTCTATTTCGCCTATACCGGCCAGGCCTGGAACGTGATGATGGGCTTCGCCGGACAGCTCTCGCTTGGCCACGCCATCTACGTCGGGCTCGGCGGTTATGCGGCCGCGGCGCTCTACGTGCATTTCGGCATTGCGCCCTGGCTCGGATTGGCGGCGGCGATTGCGATTGCGATGGCCTGCGGCGCCATCATCGGGTTTCTCGCATTTCGCTTCGGCGTGGGCGGCGTTTACTTCGCGATTCTCACCATCGCCTTTGCCGAGTTCGCGCGCATCGGCTTCGATCATTTCACGTGGGTCGGTGCTTCGAGCGGCTTCTTTCTACCGGTCGCCAATTACACGCGCAACGACCTGTGGAATCTGCGCGGGAATCCAACGATGTTCTATTACGTGATGCTCGCGCTGACGATCGCCGCATTCGCCCTTTGCCACATCCTGCTCAAGAGTCGCGTAGGCTATTACTGGCAGGCAATCCGGGAGGACGAAGTCGCCGCCCGCTCCCTTGGCATCAATACGTTTCGCTACAAGATGTACGCGGTCGTCCTCTCGGCGGGCATGACGGCGGTCGCCGGCGTGTTTTTCGCGTTCTATTACAACAATCTGTTCCCGGAGCAGGTGTTTCACATTTCGCGTTCGATCGAGCTGATCCTGGGGCCGATCATCGGCGGGATCGGCACGCTGTTCGGCCCCCTCATCGGTGCATTTCTCCTGACCGGCCTGTCCGAGGCCATGCAGGAGTTATTGACCGCGCTCGGTTTCGACGCGCCCGGGGCTAAACAGGTGTTTTATGGGCTCTGTTTGCTCGCCGTGGTGATGGCGCTTCCGGGCGGCGTGTGGCCGTGGCTTGCCGCCAAGCTGGGCGTGAACGGGCGGCGATCATGACGGCGCTTCTCACGGTTGATGGAGTTGGCAAGCGCTTTCGTGGGCTGCTCGCGGTCGACAACGTGAGCTTTCGCGTCGCGCAGGGCTCGATCTTTGCCGTGATCGGCCCGAACGGAGCGGGCAAGACCACGCTGTTCAACGTCATTGCCGGGGCCTTCGCGCCCGACCGAGGATCGATTGCCTTCGCCGGCGAACGCATCGACGGCCTTGCGCCCGACGAGATCTGCCGCCGCGGCATCGGCCGCACCTTCCAGCTGGTGCGTCCGTTCCCGGCGCTTTCGGTGGAGGACAATGTCATCATCGGCGCGATGTTGCGTCGGCACGATCCCACCGTGGCGCGCCGCCGCGCGCACGAAGTCCTGGTGCGGCTCGATCTGTTCGGGAAGCGTCATCAACCCGCGTCCGCGCTGACGCTGCCGGACCGCAAGCGTCTCGAAGTCGCGCGCGCGCTCGCCACCGATCCGAAGCTTCTGTTGCTCGACGAGGTGATGGCGGGGTTGCGGCCGGCCGAGACCGACCGCATGGTTTCGGTATTGACCGAACTCAACCGCGAGTCGGGGCTGACCATTCTCCTGATCGAGCACGTCATGCGCGCGGTGATGGCGCTCGCCGCGCGCGTGCTGGTGTTGCACCACGGTGCGGCGATCGCCGAAGGTCCGCCCGAAGCCGTAGTGCGCGAGCCCGCAGTGGTGCAATCTTATCTCGGCGCCGAGGCGGTCGAGTGATGCTGCGCGTCGACCACCTCGATGTCTTTCACGGCGACGCGCAGGCGCTCGATGACGTGTCGCTTGAGATCGACCAAGGGACGATCGTTGCCATCGTGGGGGCGAATGGAGCCGGCAAGACGTCGCTCATTCGCACGATCGCCGGCATGCATCGTCCGACGCGCGGGCGCATCGCCTTCCGCGATACCGACATCGGCGGATGGGACAGCTACCGGGTCTGCAACCTCGGCATCGGCCAAGTGGCGGAGGGCCGGCAGGTGTTTCCGACGCTCTCCGTCTCTGAGAACCTCGACGTGGGCGCGATGCTTCCACGCGCACGCGCTGGCCGCGCGAAAAATCTCGACCGAGTATTGGCGTTGTTTCCGGTGCTCGCCGAGCGCTTAGGGCAGGCTGCGGGCACGCTCTCGGGCGGCGAGCAGCAGATGCTGGCGATCGGCCGCTGCCTCATGGGCGCGCCGGAGTTCGTCATGTTCGACGAACCGTCGCTGGGCTTGGCGCCCGCGGTCGTGCAGCACCTGCTGCGCACGATCCGCGACCTCAACCACGAAGGCCTCACCTGCGTCCTGGTCGAACAGAACGTCGCGGTTTCGCTCAGGCTCGCCGCCCACGCCTACGTGCTCGAGAATGGGAGGATCACGCTCTCCGGCACGGGCGAGGCGCTGTTGGCCGACGACCGCGTACGGCGCGCCTATTTGGGATTATAAGATTAGGTCCGTTGTCGTGCGCATCTACGCCGCCGGCGGACTGATCGTCACCGTCAAGGTGCCGACGCCCTCGATCTCGCATTGGAGCTTGTCGCCGGGCACCGTCGCGGCGACGCCCGACGGCGTTCCAGTCATGATGATGTCACCAGCGCCGAGCTCGACCATTTCCGAGAGCTTGACGATGATCTCGGGCACGTTCCAGATCATCTGCGCCAGATCCCCCTGCTGCCGCACCTTGCCATTGGCCTTGAGCGCGATGCGGCCTTTGCTGGGATGGCCGATCTTGCTGGCTGGCTGCAGCGCTCCGCACGGCGCCGACGCATCGAACGCCTTGCCGATCTCCCACGGCCGCTTCATGTCGCGCGAGGCGATCTGCAGATCGCGACGCGTAAGGTCGATGCCGACACCGTAGCCGTAGATGCAGTCGAGCGCCTTGCTGAGCGGGATGTTCCTTCCGCCCGATTTGAGCGCCACCACGAGCTCAACCTCGTGGTGCATGTCCTTGGTGAGTGGAGGGTAGGGCACGCTTGCCCCATCCGGCACGATCGCGTCGGCCGGCTTGGCGAAGAAGAACGGCGGGTCGCGCACGTCCTGCCCCATCTCGCGGATGTGTTCTTCGTAATTGCGGCCGACACACCAGATCCGGCGCACCGGAAACGTCTTGTCGGTGCCGGCAACCGCGATGGCGGACTGGGGCGGCGGCGGGATAACGTAGCTGTGGGCGCTCATGATCGCTCTTGCAGCCAAGGCAGAATTCAAGCGGAGGATGCGATGGCGACCGGCGGCGGGCTCGGCTCCTGCTCCCGCAGCTGCAAGCGATAAAACGACGTGTAACGCCCGCCCCTGCGCAGCAGATCGTCGTGACGCCCCGATTCGACGACCGCTCCATCCTCGATGACGAAGATGCGATCGGCATCCACCACCGTATGCAAGCGATGCGCGATCACGATGGTCGTCCGCCCCTGGCACAAGTGCTCGATCGCGCCTTGAACCTGCCGCTCGGATTCGGAATCGAGCGATGCGGTGGCCTCGTCGAGCAGAATCAGCCGCGCGTCCTTGAGAAGCCCGCGGGCGATGGCAATGCGCTGGCGCTCGCCGCCGGCAAGCTGCAATCCATGTTCGCCGACCGGCGTGTCATATCCGCGCGGGAAGGCCATGATGAAGTCGTGTGCGTAAGCGGCCTTGGCGGCGGCGACAATCTCGGCCTCGGTCGCGCCCAATCGTCCCAGCGCGATGTTCTCACGCACCGAGCCGCGAAATAGAAAAACATTCTGCCCGACATAGGCGACCTGGCTGCGCAGCGACCGGCGCGACACCGCCGCGATGTTCTGCCCGTCGATAATGACGGCGCCGCCATCGACCTCATAGAAGCGCAGCATCAAATTGAAGATCGTTGACTTGCCGCCGCCGGAGGGTCCCACTAACGCAGTGACCTTTCCGGGCTCGGCGACGAAGGACAGGTTCTTGATCACCTTCTCGCCGGCACGGTACGCGAACTGCACGTTTGCGAATTCCACCCGTGCCCGCGAAAGCTTGAGCGGGGGCTTGCCTTCCTCGGCGGGTTCCGTGGGCGGATGGTCGATGACATCGAACAGGATGCGCACTCCCACCAGTCCGCTATTGAGGTCGAGATTGAGGCGGGCAAGGCGCTTGGCCGGCTCGTAAGCGAGCATGAAGGCCGCGAGAAACGAGAAGAATTGACCCGGGGTTGCTCCGGTCTCGATCACCCGGAAGCCGCCGTAAACCAGCGCTCCGGCGATTGCGAACCCGCCGAGGGCCTCCATCAGTGGACCCGAGCGATAAGCGACCCGCGCCCACTTGTTCGACTCGTGCTCGAGCTCGGCGACACGGGAATTGAAGCGCTCGCGCATGGCATCTTCGAGCGTGAACGCCTTGAGGATACGCATGCCCTGCAGCGTCTCCTGCAGCGTTTCGAGAATGCGCGCGCTGCCGGTGAACTGATGGTGCGCGATCGTCTTGATGCGGCGAATCATCTTGCGCAGGATCAGCATAGCCGGGGGCACCACGATGATGCTGAGCGCAGAGAGCACCGGGTCTTGCACGGCCATGACGGCCAAGAGGGCGATGAGCGAGAGCAGATCGCGACCGAACGCTGTGATCAGCAGGTTTAGCACCTGGCTGGCGGCGGCCGCACCGGTGGTGAGCCGCGCCATGAACTCGGAGCTGTGGCGGTCGGCAAAAAAACCGATGTTGTGCCGCAGCAGCTTGGCGAACATCTCCTGCTGATTGTGGGCGATGATCCTGTTGCCGATGCGGGCGAGCATCACCGCCTGCCCATAGGTGGCCATTCCCTTGACCATGAAGATCACGGCGGTGGCGAGCGCGAGGATGACGATGCCGGTTAGATTCTTGTGGACGTACGCCTGATTGATCACATCACCGACCAAATAGGCGCCGAGCGCGGTGCTGGCCGCGGCTATTCCCATCAGGCCGAATGCGAGTGCATAGCGTCGCCATTGACCTGCGGCCTGCTCCGCGAGCAATCGGCGGACCAACACGGCCGTGCCGTTGGGGTCGGCAAACCATCGTTGAAAATACGACTTGAGCATGCCCCATCCATTACGCGGCGCGACCGGCGCGCTGCAGCGAGCCGTTCTTGCCCAGGCCAGCGGCCTTTTCAAGCTGAAATCGGCAATTTTGCAGAGGTCAGCCGGCGCGCATCAGAAGCTTGCGTTCCCATGCCAACGCGTGGCACACGATGGTTTCCAAATCGTCAAAATGCGGCTGCCATTTGAGCACAGCGCGGGCGAGCTCGGAAGCCGCCACGAGCCATGCGGGATCTCCCAACCGCCGGGGAGCGGTTTCGATTTTGAAGTCGACGCCGGAAGCGCGCTTGACCGTGTCGATCACTTCGAGCACCGAGAAACCCCGGCCGTAACCACAGTTGAGCGTGATGGAGGCGCCGCCCGTGCGCAGATACGCCAGCGCGTCGGAATGCGCGCGCGCGAGATCGGACACGTGGATATAATCACGGATGCAGGTGCCGTCCGGCGTCGGATAGTCGGTGCCGAAGACCTCGACTTTCGGCCGCAGGCCGAGCGCCGCTTCCACCGCGACCTTGATAAGGTGGGTCGCCCCCTTCGTCGATTGGCCGGTGCGGCCGAGGGGGTCGGCGCCAGCGACGTTGAAGTAGCGCAAGATGACGTGGCGCAGCCCATGGGCGCTCGCGGTATCCCGCAGCATGATCTCGGTCATCAGCTTGGAGGACCCATACGGCGAGGTTGGGACCGTGACATCCTCTTCGCGTGCGGGTATCCGCTCGGGATTGCCGTAGACCGCGGCGGTCGAGGAAAAGATGAAATGGCGCACGCCTCCTTTGACGGCGGCCTCGATCAAGGCGCGCGAATTCACCGTGTTGTTACGGTAGTAGGCGAGCGGATCGCGAACCGAGTCAGGCACGACCACCGAGGCGGCGAAATGGATAATAGAATCGATTCGATGCTTGGCGATCAATTCGGTCACGATCGGTTGATCGCCGGCGTCGCCGATGGTGAGCAAGGCGCCCTGCGCTACCGCCCAATCGAAGCCGGTTGCAAGGTTATCGAGCACCACCACCAGTTCTCCGGCTTCGAGGAGGGCGTGAACCATGTGGCTTCCGATATAGCCGGCGCCGCCGGTGACCAGGACCGTCATGCTGGAGGCCCACTCATGTGCCTTGGCGTCGCTGCTTGCGCTCTCGTGAGCATTCGCTCGGTGGCGTGAATGCACGCGTTCGCGCCCGCTGACAAGCCGCCATGGCCCGCACAGGGCTTTTGCAAATGTCCGATATCCTGTTCATCAAGACTTCATCGCTCGGCGACGTGATCCACCACATGCCGGCGCTGACGGAGGCGCGGCGGCAACGGCCACGGGCACGGTTCTGCTGGGTCGTGGAGGAGGCATTCGCTCCCCTTGTTCGGATTCATCCAGCCGTCTCCGACGTCATCCCGATTGCGTCGCGCCGCTGGCGGGGGGCACTGCTTGCACCATCGACATGGCGCGAGATCGCTGGCTTCGCTCGCGTCCTGCGGGCGCGCGCCTACGATGATGTCATCGACACCCAGGGCCTGGTGCGCTCCGCGCTCGTTGCGCGGCTCGCGCGCGGCCGGCGGCACGGCTATGAAGCGGACAGCATCCGCGAGCCGGCCGCGTCCCGGTTTTACGACGTGAAGCATCGCGTCGCGCGCGATCTCCACGCCATCGCACGCAATCGCATCCTGACCGGGCTCGCGCTCGGCTACACGCCCGATGGCGGCATCGACTTCGGGCTGTCGCGCAAGGAGATTGGAGGAACGACCGGAGCGCCATACGGGATCCTGCTTCATGCTACAGCGCGCGTGGAAAAGCAGTGGCCCGAGGCCTCGTGGGTCGCACTCGGTCGCGCGCTCTCCGCGTGCGGCAGTTCGCTCTTGTTGCCATGGGGGACCGAGGCGGAGCACGCGCGCAGCAGGCGCATCGCTGCGGCGCTCGCGAATGCCCACGTGGCAGAGCGGCAACCGCTCGACCGAATGGCGGCGCTCATTGCGGAGGCATCCTTCGTCATCGGCGTGGATACCGGCCTCATCCATCTCGCGGCGGCACTCGGCGTGCCGCTCGTCGCAATCTTTGTGGCGAGCGAGCCTGGCCTCACCGGACCGATGGGGGCTGGACCGATCGTAGTGGTTGGGGGCAAGCACAAGCAGCCGTCCGTCTCGGATGTCCTCGGAGCGTTCGAACAGCTGGCCTAAGCGTTCGGCGCGTGGCACGTTCCGGCCAAATGGGCAATGCGAGGCTCAGATCGACGCGCGTGCCGGTGCACCGGCAATGATTTGCCGGACCGACATGGCGACCCGATCAACGGAAATGTCGCGCATGCAGCGGTGATGGCCGAGGCGGCAGACCGGCTTATGGCAAGGCCGGCACGGCAGGTCGTGCGTGGTTTCGATCGTTGCGGCGATCGGGTTGAGCGGAGCCCAGTGCCATGCGCTGGTCGGGCCGAAGATTCCGATAGCCGGTGTGCCGAGGGCGGCTGCGACGTGCAGCAGACCGGAATCGTTCGACACCGCGAGGTCTGCCGCCGCGAGCGCGAGAATGGCGTTGCGCAGGTCAGGCCCGGTGAGGTCGCGAATGTCGTCGCGGTTGGCGATCTCTGCGGCAAGCTCCTTTTCGTTCGGTCCGCCGATCATCCAGATCCAATGGCCCTCGGCGGCAAGCCGGCGCGCGAGCTCGGCGTAGGATGCGGCAGGCCAGCGCTTGGACGGACCGACCGCGCCCGGTGCGAGCACAACGACGGTGCGACCGTCGGCCACGATGCCCAACCGCCGGCGCCAGTTGGCGCACTCGGGCGCCGACACCTTGAGTTCGGGCAATGGCCATGCGGCCAGGGCGGCCTCGCCTTTGGGCAAGGCCAACATGGCGCAGCGGTCGGCCATGCGCGGGAGCCGGCGCTCGCCGAAGCGTAAATCATTGATCAGCCCAAAACGGGCTTCGCCGACGAAGCCGGTGCGGCGCGGAATTCCGGCCAGCGAGGGTGCCAATGCGGCTTTCCAAGTCCGCGGCATGACGAGCGCCTGAGCATAGTTTTCTGCCCGTAACCTCTGGGCGAGCGCGCGATGCTCCTTCCAGGCGAGCCGTCGGCGCGGCAAGTCGGCGACGATGCCCTTGCGCACGCCCGGCATGTAGTCGAGGAGCGGGGCGACCATCGGTGTGGTCAACACGTCGATTGCCGCGGTCGGCGACCGTTGTTTCAGCAGTTTTACGACCGTGTGACAGCGAACGAAATCGCCAATCCACATGTAAGGAATGATCAGGATTGGCGAATTCGACATGTGTCCCTGGCACCGCGAGCAGAGGTTCAATTGAAGCGAAGAACTGAATATATTGTCAGTTCTATCCCGGCGGCCACGCTGTCCGGCTCGAGAAGTTGCACGGTTGGACGCCCTGGGGCAAAGGGAAGCCAAGGAGCCGCGGCGGTTAGGGATGCTATTGGTCACCGGCGGAGCCGGCTTCATCGGGTCCAATCTGATCGCCGGCCTCAACGAGGCCGGGCGAACCGACATCGTGGTTAATGACGCGCTCGGCGACGCCGGAAAATGGCGCAATCTCGGCAAGCGCCAGCTCGCCGATGTGGTGCCGCCGGGCGAGCTGATCGGCTGGCTGGAGCGCCGCAAGCTTGACGCCGTCATCCATCTCGGCGCCATCTCGGACACCACCGCCACCGACGCAGATGTCGTCCTTGCCACCAATTTTCGTCTTTCCCTCAAACTTCTGGATTGGTGCACGGCAACGCGCACGCCCTTCATCTATGCCTCTTCGGCCGCAACCTATGGCGAGGGTGCTGCGGGCTTCGATGACGATTGGTCGGTTGCTGCGCTGCAGCGGCTCAAGCCCATGAATCTCTACGGCTTCAGCAAGCATCTGTTCGATCTCGCCTTAGCTGATCGCGTCGCAAACCGGGCGAAGCTTCCGCCGCAATGGGTAGGGCTCAAATTCTTCAACGTGTTCGGCCCGAACGAATATCACAAGGGCGAAATGATGAGCTTGATCGCCAAGCGCTTCGATGAGGCGAAAGGCGGCAAGCCGGTGCGTTTGTTCAAATCCCACCGCGAGGGTGTCGGCGATGGCGAGCAGAAACGCGACTTCGTCTATGTCGATGATGCGGTGGCGGTGATGCGCTGGCTCGTCGACACGCCGTCGGTTTCGGGCATCTTCAATGTCGGTACGGGCAAAGCGCGCAGCTTTCGCGATCTGATCGCTGCCATGTTCCGCGCGCTCGGGCGAGAGCCGCAGATCGAATACGTCGATATGCCTTCGGCGATCCGCGAGCAGTATCAATATTTCACCGAAGCCAAAGTCGAAAATCTGCGTCGGGCAGGCTACAACGGCGGCTTCACCCCGCTCGAGGAGGGGGTGTATCGCTATGTTACCTTGTTCCTGAATCAGCCTGACCGGTACCGATGAAGGTTGCCGCCCCAGTGAGTACCCAGCGATAGCGCCATGTTTAATTTCGAAGACGCGCTCAAGCTCATTCCCGAGCAGACCATCGTCTGCGTTGGAGATTTGATGCTCGACGACTTCGTCTACGGCGAAGTATCCCGCATCTCGCCCGAGGCGCCCGCTCCGATTCTCGCAGTGAAACGCAACGAGCTCACGGTCGGCGGGGCCGGCAACGTTGCGCGCAATATTGCGGCGCTTGGTGCGCGCTGCATTTTTCTCGGGGTCGTGGGAGAGGATGAAGCCAGCCGCACGCTGATGCGGGCGCTGGCCGCCGAACCCTTGATCGAGCCCCATCTTGTCGTCGATGCAGGGCGTCCGACTACACGAAAAGTTCGTTTCGTCTCCGAGCATCATTCCACCCATCTGTTGCGGGCGGACTGGGAGTTGGCGGAAGCGCTCAACGCCAAGACCGAGAAAGCTCTTATCGATCGCACACTGGCGGCTTTACCGCGCGCGGCGAGCCTCGTCTTGTCCGACTATGCCAAGGGCACGCTGACGCCGCGCGTCATTCGGGAGGTCATCGACGCAGCGAGAAAGGCGGGAATACCAATAATCGTCGACCCCAAAGCAGTCGACTATTCCGTTTATCGGGGCGCGACGGTGATCAAGCCAAACCGCAAGGAACTCTCGGAAGCCACGCGCCAGCGGGCCGATTCCGACGCAGACGTGATTGCGGCGGCAGCGCAATTGAATCGCCTATTGGGGACCGACGCTGTCGTCGTTTCGCTGAGCGACGCTGGCTTGATCCTGGTGCCGGCGGAGGGGGCCGCGGTTCACGTGCCCGCCTATCCTGTCAAGCTGAGGGACACGTCTGGCGCAGGCGATACCGTGGTTGCGGCGCTCGCGGTGCTGCTGGCGACCAAGGCAGGCTACGAGCCCGCGGTGCGTGCGGCCAATGCGGCTGCCGCAGTAGTAGTCGGCAAGCGCGGCACCGCGACGGTCTCGGCTGTGGAGCTGCGCTCGCGCATTCTTCCCGCCGCTTCGCTCGCACCGGAGGAGAAGGTCATTTTCGACTGGTCGGTGCTCGACGAGCGGCTCGCCGAATGGCGCGACCTGCGCATCGGCTTCACCAACGGCTGCTTCGATCTGCTGCACCCTGGGCACGTTAAGCTCTTATCCGAGGCCCGCGCCGCGTGCGACCGACTCGTTGTCGGTCTCAATGGCGACGCCTCGGTGAGACGTTTGAAAGGCGAGGGCAGGCCACTTCAGGAGGTGCACGCGCGGGCCGAAGTGCTGGCGGCGCTCGAGGCGGTCGATCTCATCGTCGTTTTCGATCAGGATACGCCTCTCGAGCTGATCCGGCGCGTACGTCCTAAGGTCTTGGCCAAAGGTGGCGACTACCGCCGCGAGGAGGTGGTGGGACACGAGCTCGTCGAGAGCGACGGCGGCGAAGTGATCCTTATCGATCTCATGCCCGGTTTCAGCACGTCCAAGATCGTCCGCCGATCGCGGGTGCCTGCCGGCTAGGGGCGGTTGAGACCGCACGGAGCTGCGCGCATGACGTTGCCCGAGCGGCGCGAGCAGAAGCTTGTGCGGGAGTTTTTCGGCGGCGCGCAGTCGGGCTTCTTTGTCGAGGTCGGCGCCAATCGGCCGCAGCAGGAATCGCAGACCTGGCATCTGGAGCAGCTCGGTTGGACCGGCGTCCTCATCGAGCCGCAGCCCGACCTTGCCGGCGATCTCTGCCGTGCGCGCTCGGCCAAGGTGTTTGCCGTGGCTTGCTCGTCGCCGGAGAATGCAGGTCGGCGCATGCAGCTGCATGTTGCCGGTGCATTGTCAGCGCTCGATCGCGACCGAATGGCACCGGGTTCGCAGCCGGAGCGAATCATCGAAGTACCGGTGAGGACGCTCGACGACATTCTGGCTGAGGCCCGCGCGCCGGCCGGGTTCGATCTCCTATCGGTCGATGTCGCGAGTCACGAGCTCGAGGTGCTGAGCGGATTTGACTTCGCGCGTTGG
>WNGE01002716.1_pt1 | contig 21403 bp, 17 predicted proteins | sample 5400651 | NCBI WGS metagenome assembly WNGE01 (sample SAMN13153370, study PRJNA577476) | soil metagenome | isolation source: 60 cm soil or saprolite under grassland replicate 2 | place: USA:California | collected 2016-06-15 | reverse complement strand
GCGCTTATTTCGTGGGATTCCTTCAGGCTCATTTGTCTACTTCACGCACTCGTACCGGGCGCCTGTGGTGAGCGCAACGGTGGCGCGATGTGAGTACGGCGGGGAGTTTTCTGCGGCGGTCGAGCAAGATCAGTTGTTTGGTGTGCAGTTCCACCCGGAAAAATCGGGAGCGGTGGGCATGAAAATCCTGAAAAGCTTTTGCGGCCTCTGATGCTGACCAAACGGATCATCGCTTGCCTGGACGTCGACGGTGGCCGCGTCGTCAAAGGGGTGCAGTTCCAGCAACTGCGCGACGCCGGCGACCCCGCGGAACTGGCTGCGGCGCACAGCGCGGCAGGGGCGGACGAAGTGGTGCTGCTCGATATTTCCGCTTCGCATGAGAAGCGCGCGACGCTGGTCGACACCGTTCGCAGAACGGCGAAGCAGTTGTTCATTCCCTTTACCGTTGGAGGTGGGATTCGCTCGCTCGATGAGGCCATGGCCGTTTTTGATGCGGGCGCCGATAAGGTCAGCATCAATTCTGCTGCGCTCGCCGATCCATCTCTGATCACCCGCATTGGCGATCATTACGGGTCCCAGGCGGTGATCGTCGCCATTGACGCCAAGCGTATTCGCGGAGACGCAAAGTTCGAGGCTTATTCCAGCGGCGGAAGAAAACCTACCGGGCGCGATGTCGTCGAGTGGGCGCTCGAAGCGGAAGAACGGGGAGCGGGCGAAATTCTACTTACGTCCATGGATCGCGATGGCACGGGCTCAGGATTCGATTGTGAGCTGACTTGCGTGGTCTCCGAGGCCGTCCGCATTCCCGTCATTGCTTCGGGCGGCGGCGGTGACCCGCAGAGTTTCATCGACGTTTTTCAGCGTGGCCGGGCCGACGCAGCGCTGGCCGCCTCTATCTTTCACTTCGGACTGCGACATCTTGCCGACCTTAAAGAGGAATTACAAAAAGTGGGGATCCCGATGAGGTGGCCATGCTGATTCCTTCGATCGATCTGATGGGCGGCAAGATCGTGCAACTGGTACAAGGGGAACGCAAGGCGCTGGAGTTTGAGGATTTCGACGAGTGGATCGCGCGCTTCTCTTCTTATCCACTGATTCAGCTGATTGATCTGGATGCGGCCATGGGAAACGGGAACAATCGGGCGCTGGTGAGGGAGTTCGCAGGCCGCCTTCCTTGCCAGGTGGGCGGAGGAATTCGCTCTATTCAAGCGGCTGAGGAGATGCTGGCGACGGGCGCGCAACGCGTGATCCTTGGTTCGTGCCTCATCCGCGACGGCCGCCCGGACGCCGCCTTCGCCGAGCAAGTGGCGCGAGCAACCGGCCTCGGCAAACTCGTCTTGGCGATCGATTCGAAAGGCGGAAGGATCGCCATCCGGGGATGGCGCGACCTCACGCCTACCACGCCTCTTGAGATGATCACCGCCCTCGAGCCCTGGTGCGCCGCATTCCTGTACACGCACATCGACACGGAAGGACTGATGAAGGGCATCCCAATGAACGTGGTCCGCCAGTTGCGTCATGCCACCAGCAAGCAGTTGATCGCGGCTGGAGGCATCGCAAGCAACGAGCAGATCGATGAACTCGATGCGCTCCAGATCGATGCGGTGGTCGGAATGGCAATCTACACCGGCAAGATCAAACTACTCAGCCCAGCAAGTCGGCCGCGCCTCGCCGCTGGCAAAGAGTGATGGCGCATCCCGCAATCCGTGAAAAACTTGACAGCACCTCGGCTAAGATGGCAGCGCTCGGTTCAATTTCCTAAATTTTGTCATCCCGAACGAAGTGAGGGATCTGCAGTTCTCCTGCAAAATGCAGATCCCTCACTTCGTTCGGGATGACAATTCAAATAAAGCGACAATTCATATGAGGACAGTTCACATGAAGATGTTGTCGTACGTCGCTCTGAACCTCGCTTCAGGGATGAAGGAGGTAGTTCGAAGCAACGTCGCGAAACGCAGCCAACTGTCTCGTCCGAGTGACCTCGTCCCAACCCAACTCTGAAGTCATCAGGTCCGCGACGGCGGGCGCCATTTCGAGGGCTGCGCGCGCGTTCAAGAACAGCGCTCGTGTGCGCCTTGCGAGCACGTCTTCCACGGTGCGGGCCATTTCGTGCCGCGCCGCCCAGATCACCTCCGCCTTTACATACGGCAGCGCTGCATGCAGGGGGTCGCTGAGCTCAGGGTCAGTCTCGATCAGCTGGCGAATCCTGTACGCGTCCGAACCATAGACCGCCAGCGAGTCGAACCGTTTCGCTGCATCGTGGAAGCCGTGGATGTGCAGGTGGTGCGTCACGCATGGCTGTTCCGGCAACTGCGCCAGCGTGGCTGCCTGATCGACGCAATCCTCGGCCATGTGGCGGTACGTCGTCCACTTTCCACCACAGATGGTGACCAGGCCGGAGCGATCGATGTGGATGACGTGATCGCGCGACAGTGCCGCCGTCCTGACCACGCCGCTGGCCACGCCAGTATCGCGCACCAGAGGCCGGATCCCGGCGAAAACGCTCAGCACATCGTCGCGCGCGGGCGCTTTCGTCAGGTATTGCCCGGCGGTCGCGAGGATGAATTCGATTTCCTCGTCCAGTGCGACCGGCTCGAGCGTTGCGGCTGGGATTGGCGTGTCGGTGGTTCCCACCAGCGTGTGGCTGTGCCACGGAATCGCGAATAACACGCGGCCATCGCTGGTGTGCGGTACCATGATCGCGCTTTCACCCTGCAGGAAGCTCCCATCGAAGACCAGGTGAATGCCCTGGCTGGGAGCGATCATCGGCGCAGCGGCAGGGTCTGCCTTGAGCCGAAGGAGGTCGCTGAAAGCGCCAGTGGCGTTGATCACAACTTTCGCGGCGGCGCGAAATTCGTTGCCGGTTTCGGCATCGCGCGCGCTGACCCCTTCCACGAATCCTTGACCGTCTCTCGTCAGTCCCGTGACTTCGACATAGTTCAGCAACGTGGCGCCCTGCTCGAAAGCCGTAATCACCATGTGGATGAGCAGCCGGGCATCGTCGAATTGTCCGTCGTAGTAAACCGCGCCGCCGCGCAGGCCTTCGGTCTTCAGTGTTGGCAGGTGTTCGAGGGTCTCTTCTCTGGTGAGGATGCGCGAGGCGCCAAACCCGTATTTACCGGCCAGCAACTGATAGAGCTTCAAGCCGAGACCGTAGAAGGGAGCCTCCCACCAGTCGTAATTCGGGACGACGAAGGCAAGATCCCGCACCAGGTGGGGCGCGTTTTGCAGAAGCAGTCCGCGCTCCTTGAGCGCTTCCATGACCAGCCCAATATTGCCCCGCTCCAGGTAGCGCACGCCGCCGTGAGCCAGCTTGGTGCTGCGACTGGAGGTGCCCTTGCCGAAATCGCTCTGCTCCAGCAGCAACACATCGTAGCCGCGCGCAGCCGCATCGATCGCGACGCCTACTCCGGTAGCGCCGCCGCCCACGACAATCATGTCCCAGGCGTTGGGATGCGCCTCGCGGCGGCGCCACATGTCGGCTCGATTCATAGCGGCATCTTTCGCAGTGCCTCTGGAAGCACGGCCTTGCTCCGAGAGCTGAAGCCCACCACGATCGGGGGAGAAGCGGCAACCCAGCAACCAGCAACCAGCAACTGGTTTTCAGCTCCTCCACTTCAGCGTCACCGGCCCCGCCATCGGGTGCCGGAATTCGCCGCCGGTTTTTTTCATTTCCAGCATGGCGCTTTTCAAGCTGAAGTACCATTTCGCGGGTCGGTCGGCGTCGTCGATCAGCATCAGATGCGGGTTGTGCTTCAGGCCTGCGGACTGAAGTTCCATGGTGTAGCGGTCCTGCTCGACAAATTTTGCGAATACGAACTTCAGCAGCTCGGGACCGAACGGCACCCAGCGGAAGATGTTCCAGGCAGCGACCACGTCGATGCGGCACTGGTTCCGGGTGATGGGCGTCACCGTCGTAAGGCTTGAGAACCAGTACTTGCCGGCGCGAATGATCTCCGAACGCAGGTTGGGCAGCACGAAATCAATGGTCGTGGTGATCGAATCGGCCTCGGCGTAGAAGCGCAGAATTTTGTAGGGCGCGCTGTTGGAGCTGGGCGTGTGCGCGCTCATGCGGAAGCCGTAGGGGATGGGCTCGAAATTCTTCCGCTTCTCATGGATCGAATGCCGGGTGCGCCACCACCACGCCTGGTGCACGAACGGTCCGTGCGCGGGATCCATCAGGCCGATGATGCCGTGATCGACCGAGCAGGGCAGGTCGGCGGTGAGATAGGCGAGCTTGTAGTGCTCGCTGAATTTTGGAATCTCCGGGGCGGGCGTGGGCGCGGGCGCGGCCTTGGTGAAGCCGGCGCCGGATGGGCCGGGGTCGGGAATGAAGACCCAGACAAAATCATCGCGCTCCTCGCACGGGTAGCTGCCGGCGTAGATGCGATCGACTCTCACGTTCTGATCCGGGACGAGCGACGGTATCAGCGTGCATTGTCCGGTGTGGGCGTCGAAGGTCCAGCCGTGGTAGCAACACTCGACCTGTTCGCCGTCAAACTGGCCGCAGGAGAGCGGCATGCCGCGATGCGGACAGGAATCGCGCAAGGCAAACGCTCGGCCCTGGCGGTCGCGGCCGATGACAAGCGGCTGTTCGAGCAGCATCGCCTTGACCAGCTTGCCGCGGCTCAGCTGGTTGGACGGCATCGAGCGGTACCAGAACCCGAACAGCATGAGCGAATCGGGCGTCTTCCACCCCAGCGGGCCAAAATCGGGCCCGCCGGGGACCCCGGTCTGAGGCTGGAGTGGGGAATCTTCGGGCATCGGAGAGGTGAGGATACCGCACGCACGTCCAAATCAAAAACCTGGAACCGCAGAGATCGCGGAGCACGCAGAGAAAAATCGGGTAAAAGCTTGTCTCTGCGCACTCTGCGACCTCTGCGGTTAGCTTTTGTTCCACCGCAGGCGGCTGATCAGATGGAAGTAGACTTCCCGGGCGACGCCGGGTTCTCCAATGTGCGTAAGAAACAGCTTGCGCAGGGCCGCAGGTGTCAGGCGGCCTTCGAGGTAGGCGTCGTAGAGATCGTTGCCCGCCAGGTATCCGAGTTGCTCGGTGACGTATTCGTACCGGCGGCCCGTGAAGGCAAAGGCCCCCGTCAACCATTCGGGAGCGAGCCGCGACTTCTGCCTAGTGCGTTCTAATTCACGGTGCGCGGCGAGGAAATCGAGGGCCTCGGCCGCGTCGGGGAAGGCAAGAGAAGTCTGCTGTTCCAGGTCTTCGAGGGTCAAGTCCGACAGTTCCGCGAGATCGGCGTCGCGAAATGCGGGCCGCGCCGGGTAAAGAATGCGCGAACCGAAAAACGCCAGTGCGTGTTCGAACACGGTTGCGTAGAAGGCATCTTCGGGAGCGAGCGGCGCAGGCGCCTTGCCGTTGACTCGATTGGGTAATCCGCGGCAGGCGTGATGCAGGAAACGGGTGGCATCCTCCGCGGAAAACATCATGCGGAACTGGCGGACATAAACGGCATTCAGCGGCGCCAGGTACGCGCTGCCGCGTTCCTTCACCTGGCGCAGCATCGCCCGGCGCTGGCCGGCGGTAAATCCTTTCCGTGACAATAGGCGGCGCAGAAGCGCGTCGGAACTGCGCGAATAGACTTCGGGCATCGCGTCCACCAGCAGGCGCGGCTGGGTGGTGTTGTGCGGCGAGTAGCGGTTGATGCCGAGAAAGCTCACCAGGCCATCAATCAGGTTGTACACGGTGGGGCCCAGATCGGGCGCGCTGTGGTCATTATCGCTGCGTCCCCAGCGGTCGAGGCAGAGCCGGTAGTTCTCGTATTTTTCCAGCGGGGTTGCGTTGAAGACGCAGAGCACATCTTCGCTGACTTGGACGGCTTCGACGCGGTCGGTGGTTTCTCCAGCAGCGCGCCAGTACAGCGTGTCGACATTCTGCAAGACGGTCAATATGCGCGCTCCCGGCAGACGCTCACCGAGCAACGCGGGCATGTGTTTCGGCGCCAAGTGCGACTCGCCAAACAGCACGAGCACAAGGGCGCCGGGATGTCGGCTGTGGATCTCGGCAATCTTGTCGGCGGCGTGGCGGTCGCGGGCGCCGATCTTCCGCAGATCCTCGCGGGGCATGCAATCGAGCCCGTAGATGCCGGCAGCGCGGTTGCGGGCAGCGGACAGCAACTCGTAGAACGGAGTCCAATCGTATCCCCAGTCGAGTTCAAAGCGGATACGCTGGCGAAGTTCAGCCTCGTCGATCTCGCCGCGGAACCACTCATCGACGATGTGCTGGTCGCGCGAAAAGATTGTCTCCACTCCCAGCACAACCGGGCGTCGGCGAATGGCCGGGTTCTGAATCAACGATGCCAGATAGCGCTGCGAGTTGGGCAGCGCATGATAATCGCCAACCAGCGCAATATCGGCATCGGCGATATGTTCGGAAACTTCGGTACCGGCGAGCACGCGTTCGTAAGAGCGGTAGGCTTCTCGAAAGTCGCGAAGGTACTTGCGTCCAGCGACGGGATCGTTGGCGCGGATCTCGCGCTCCACGCTGGCCAGAGCATGGAGTTGGGCGGCGCTGCGCCGCGAACGTAAGATGCCAGTCGTTGCCATATCTTCACAGCCGATGCTCAGTCTTCACGCGTGGGACTCGGTGCCCACCTTTTAGATGCCCTGCTTGACTTAGCCGCCACCCGTCCCTATCCTCAATGTTTCGAGGCAATTAGCTGCTTTTGCCGAAGGAGCCCCGCCCCTGATCTTCCCGCCTGAAAACTTGACGATCGCCACCACCGGGGCCAGCGGATCGCTGTTTCTTAAACACTTCCTGCTTACCGTCGAACGCGAAAGCCGGGTCAAGACGGTGAACTTCATAGCGTCCGACAGCGGCCTGCGCGTCATGGCCGAAGAACTCGGAATCGAAGGCCGTTCCGACCTCCTACGTCAAATCATCGGCGCGCCTTCCACAAAGATTCAGCAGCAGGCCAACGCCGATATCGGAGCCAACGTGGCCAGCGGGTCATATCCTTCGGACGCGATGGTCGTCATTCCCTGCAGCGTCGGAACGCTCGGGCGCATTGCCAACGGCATTGCATCGCACCTGATCGAACGCGCCGCCGACGTGACCCTCAAGGAGCGCCGCCCGCTGGTGCTCTGCGTGCGCGAGACTCCGCTGAACAAGGTCCACATCCGCAACATGGCGCTGGCGGCCGACGCTGGAGCGACCGTCTTTCCGCTGATCCCGGCGTTCTATAACCATCCGTCCAGCCAGGAGGCAATGGCGCAGGAATTTGCGAACCGCGTCCTCGCCCACATAGGCCTGCCCCAACCGAACGCATTTCGATGGAAAGGGTGAAGCGGTTCTCGGTTCCCAGTTCTCAGTTTTCAGTGCGGGACTGAACCGCGCGACCACAAGGTTTCACTGAGAACTGGGAACTGCTTGAAAGATCTGTGACTTAGGGGAAGCCGCCCTGCTCTTGCAGGGGCTCTTTCAGTCTAGGTGCGGCGGAGTAACGAAGGTAGATGTCTGCCGGGCATGTACTGCAAGTAACCTGCGGAGTCCGTGTTGTAGCGGTCGGGACGCGAGTGCCTTTAAGGCACTGGATTTGGGCGTTCGAGTTTCACCATGGTGCTGCCACTCCAGCCGGGTTGACTGAGCCGATTCCCGCCTTGATCCGATTTGACTGCCAACCTTATTTCGTACTACTCTGCGATTACACCGGAAAGGAGGTGGTCGGATGACAAGTTCAGAAAGTCACAGTAGTACCAGACCAGGTGAGGTGGCTGAGACTTAGAGCAGTCGCTCTAAGGGGAGTTCCTGAGGACCCTTTGGTCGGGGAAATCGGGGACATTCTCTCGCAACAATCCGTGAGTATGGGCTGATCCGCCGGGCACATGCTGTGCCAGGCACCGGAGTGAGCGAGGGGCCACGAGAGTGACCGCCTCAGTCAATCCCAACCAGTCCACCGGACAGCCCGCAGGCCGAAAGGCTTGCGGGCTGTCCTTTTTCAGGTGCCAGGTCTCAGGTCTTAGGTCTCAGGAAAACCAGTTCCCAGCAGGAACCTGTGGGACTAACCAAGATCGTATTTTCCGAGACCTGAGAACTGAGACGTGAGAACTTCTCCATCGAATCATTTTCTCGATTCATCCAATCTAAAAATTGAGTTGGCCGCCAGCAGGGCTTGTCTGGTGGAGTGTGATGCCGGACTTGCACGCGAAATGGCTTGGTTAGGTCCGGTGACAAATTCCTTGACGCCACCGTGGCCGGAGTAGAGGGGGGCCTTGAGCGGCTTGGCAGCAAGGCGCAGCCTTCGCCCTTTTCGATTCAAGGGGATACTGATGTCACTCGACGACAGGCATTACCGGGCCCGCATCACTAAGCGGGTGGATTTCGCGCCCGATCTCTGGATGATTCGGGTCGATCCCAGCGCAGACTTCACCTTCGTGCCGGGCCAGTACGCTACCCTGGGCGTAGAAAGAGACACACGGCATCTGGAGCGGCCCTACTCCATCGTCTCCTCGCCCTACGAGCGGGAGATTGAATTCTTCCTCGAACTCGTGCCCCACGGGCAGACGACTCCGCCGCTCTACGATCTTCAGCTTGGCGACCAGGTTCTAATGCGAATGGCGCCCAAGGGGCGCTTCACGCTCGACACCTCGCAACCGGCACGCAAGAACCACCTGATGCTTTCGACCGTGACCGGTGTGGCGCCATTCGTCAGCTACGTCCGGACGTTGTTCACCGACTGGATGAAAGGCAATTTCGCCGGCGATCACAACCTGTTTCTGCTGAACGGGGCGAGCCGCCCCTGGGAATTCGGTTACCGCGAGGAACTGCAGCGATTTTCGGAGCAGGCGCCGTGGTTCACCTATGTGCCGACCGTCAGCCGCCCTTGGGAGGACAGGAGTTGGAAGGGCGAAATCGGTCGCGTCGACGACCTGATCCGCAAGTACGCGGACCACTGGGGATGTACGGCGGCCAACAGCATTGCATATCTGTGTGGACATCCGGAGATGATCGAGCACGGAAAGGGCATTCTGAAGCGGATGGGCTTTGAGAAGCAGAACTTCAAAGAAGAAGTGTACTGGGTGCCGGCGAAAGCGGCGTAAGGCGTAGAAGCACTTCTCAGTTCCCGGTTCTCAGTTCCCGGTTCTCAGTTCTCAGAGAGTCGTTCCTCAGCAGCGATGGAGCGCCGGGCGCCCCCGCCCGGCGGCACTTTCCCAGGAAGTGAAGCAAGGACGGGCGAGACGCCCGTCCCTCCACCCGGCGTCATTCCTGCTCTGCCGGCGCGAAGAACACGAGCACTTGCAGTTCTTCCTTGATGTCGTAAAATCGATGCTCTGCCTCGGCTTCCACGAAGATTAGAGAGCCCGCGCGCACTTCGGCATTCTCAGACCCGATCTGCATGAAGGCGCGCCCGCGGACGACGTAGTACATCTCATCTTCGCGATGCGGTTTCTGCGGATCGGCCCCGCCCGCCGGCAGCACATAAACACCCGCGCTCATGGCCGCAACCCGCAGGAATTCGAAGTAGCGTTTGCCCTGTCCCGCTCGCTGGCGAGTTAGATCGTCGATGTGGAAGAAGTGAGTCATGAAAAACCGCTGTCAGCTCCTGGCTTCCAGCTCGTCGCAACCACAAAGCCCACAGCCCAGCCCCTCCTTCACGGTGCGCAACTGGGAACTGGGAACCGAGAACTGGAGCCTGCGAACTACCCTACCGCTCCACGAAAGAACATGTCCGTGTACTGCCGCACCAGCGCGTCTCCAGTCAGCGATCCGTCGTGTTTGTACCACTGATAGATCCAGTTGATCATGCCCACCAGCGCGAAAGCGGCGGCGCGCGGCGTAACCTGCGAAGTTGAATTGCGTTGGCGCTGGACGTCCGCGACCAGATTCTCCACAAAGTGCACGTAGTCTTTCTTGCGGCCATTGATCTTGCGGCGCAGCGTCGATGGCAGCGGATGGTTCTCGTGCAGCATGACGGTAATCTCGCGGTCCTCCTCGCTGAGCACCACCTCGATATGCAGCCGGATCAGCGTCCGCAGGCGCTCTTCGACGCCGTTAATGCGTCGCACGGCGTTGATCACCCGCTCTTCGGTAATGTCCATCGCATGCGACATGATGTGGTAGAGGATTTCGTCCTTCGACTGGAAGTGATGGTACAGTCCGCCCTTGGAGAGCTTGAGCGCGGCGGCCACATCGTTCATCGAGGTCGCGTCGTATCCCTGTTGCTGAAACAAGCGGGCGGCAGCGCGCAGAATTTCCTGGCGGGGTTCGATGCTGGCTTCGCGGTGCATCACCCACGATGGTATCGCGGAATAGGCTGCGGGCTCTACTGGCGCATCGCCTGGAACCGCGCGCACTCCTCGGCGTTGGGCGGCGTCGTGTGCCCCTCGGTGTTCTCGTCCCGCCGGATCACACCCTTTTCAGTCAAGCAGAACCTCCGGACGCCGGTACGATTGCAGGCCGCGGGCGCCGCCCCCGCGACATAAGTTGTGTTCGCCCCTCGGCTCGCACGTCTCGCGATTTTCACAGCCCAGGCGCCTGAGCGCGCCCGAACAGTGTTTCTTTTTGTGCTCCTCGGAATCAAACAGCACAAATGGGCCATAGTGACGAGGAACTGGGGGTTGCCATCGTTCCCGAATTGAGGCCCACAACCAGCCGGAGAGTTATGGAGCGAGGCATTCTTCAAACCGCCATCACGAGTACGCACCTACGGTTGGAACTCAATTACCGGCTCCCCGTGTGCGGCGAGAATGCCGGTCAGCCCGTGGGCCTCGAAGAGACCGCGCTGGCTGACTCAGCGAATGATCTTTCGCACGATGAATTCGCCATTTGCCTGGGTTTGATCTAGACAGGGAGAGTCTCGATGACACAAGAAGAGCTTCGATTGGCAGAGTCTGGAGCGCGCAAGAAGCACTGGAAGCGCTGGGGGCCTTATCTCAGTGAGCGGGCGTGGGGCACGGTGCGCGAGGACTACAGCGAATACGGCAATGCCTGGGAGCACTTGCCGCACGAGCACGCTCGTTCGCGTGCGTATCGCTGGAATGAGGACGGCCTGGCTGGAATCTGTGATCGCCGCCAGATGCTCTGCTTCGCGATGTCGCTCTGGAATGAGCGCGACCCGATCCTGAAAGAGCGGATTTTTGGACTCACGGGCAACGAAGGCAATCACGGCGAGGACGTGAAGGAGTACTACTTTTACCTCGACAACACTCCCACCCATTCTTACATGAAGTTTCTCTACAAATATCCGCAGCGGGAATTTCCGTATGGGGCACTGGTTGAGGAGAACCGCCGCCGCGACAAACGACAGCCCGAGTATGAACTTCTGGACACGGGCGCGTTCAACGAAAATCGCTACTTCGACGTTTTCGTGGAGTACGCCAAGGCCGGGGTTGACGACCTTCTCATCAAGTTCACAGTCGCAAATCGCGGGCCCGAAGCCGCCAATCTGCGTCTTCTGCCCACGGTGTGGTTCCGTAACACGTGGTCTTGGGGTGACGAGAAGTCCCGCCCGGAACTTCATCGGGTCCCGAGCGCCTCGAATCCAGCGATTGAACTGAATCACCCACAACTGGGAAAGCGCTGGCTCCATTGTGACGGCTCGCCCGAACTTCTCTTTACCGAGAATGAAACCAATGCCCGCAAGCTCTGGGGAGTTGAGAACCGGAGCGCCTATGTAAAAGACGGGATCAACGACTACATCGTTCACGGTGCTTCCGAGGCAGTGAATCCCGAACACCGCGGCACGAAGGCAGCCGCACACGACAAGCTGACTCTCGCCGCCGGCGAAACGGCAACCGTCCGGCTTCGACTGACCGACACGGACCTCAAGACAAAAGGCGCGTTTCAGGGATTCGACAATACCTTCACTCTGCGCCAGCGCGAAGCCGACGATTTCTACGCAACCATCATCCCGCAGGACCTTTCCGCCGATGCGCAAAATGTCATGCGCCAGGGGTTCGCCGGCATGTTGTGGTCGAAGCAGTTCTATCACTACGTGGTGAAGCAGTGGATCGAAGGCGATCCCGGCAACCCGCCTCCTCCCGCTCAGCGGCGCAACGGCCGCAATCGCGAGTGGCCACATCTCTATAACGCTGACGTGATTTCCATGCCCGATAAGTGGGAATACCCGTGGTATGCGGCATGGGATCTTGCGTTTCATTGCATCCCGTTGGCGCTGGTCGATCCGGACTTCGCGAAAGAACAGCTCATCCTGCTTCTGCGCGAGTGGTATATGCACCCGAACGGGCAGCTGCCCGCGTACGAATGGGCCTTCGGTGACGTGAATCCGCCTGTTCACGCCTGGGCCGCGTGGCGCGTCTACAAGATCGACAAGAAGCGCAAAGGGAAGGGAGACCGTGAATTCCTCAAGCGCATCCTTCACAAGCTGATGCTGAATTTCACCTGGTGGGTCAACCGCAAAGACGCGGAAGGCATGAACATCTTCCAGGGCGGTTTCCTCGGCCTCGACAATATCGGAGTCTTCGACCGCAGCGCTCCGCTGCCCACCGGCGGGTACATCGAGCAATCCGACGGCACCAGTTGGATGGCCATGTATACGCTCAACCTGCTGGCGATTGCGCTCGAGCTCGCAAAAGAAGAATCGTGCTACGAAGACATAGCCAGCAAGTTCTGGGAGCACTTCATTTACATCGCTCACGCCATGAGCCATCGCGGGCACGATGGCATGGGTTTGTGGAACGAGGAAGACGGGTTCTTCTACGACGTATTGAAGCTGCCCGACGGCGGGCACTTCCCGATGAAGATCCGCTCCATGGTCGGACTGATTCCGCTGTTTGCCGTCGAGACCCTCGAGCCCGAACTGCTGGCCCGCTTGCCCGACTTCAAACGGCGGCTGGAGTGGTTCGTAGACAACCGCCCCGACCTGACCGAGAACCTTGCCTGCATGCGCACGCACGGCGCAGGAGAACGACGGCTGCTTTCCATCGTCAATCAGGATCAGCTCCGGCGCGTGCTTCAGTACATGCTCGACGAGCGGGAATTCTTCTCGCCCCATGGCGTTCGCGCGGTGTCGCGCTTCCATCGCGAACACCCGTACACGCTCAACGTCAACGGCATGGAACACCGCGTCGATTACGAACCGGGCGAATCCTCCACCGGGCTCTTCGGCGGGAACTCCAACTGGCGGGGCCCGATCTGGTTCCCCATGAACTTCCTGCTCATTGAATCTTTGCAGAAGTTCCATCATTACCTGGGGGGCGACTTCAAAGTTGAATGCCCCACGGGCTCCGGGAAAATGCTGACCCTGTGGGAAGCGGCCGAAGAACTTTCGCGGCGCTTGAAGAGCATCTTTCTGCGCGATGAGCGCGGCCGCCGCCCAGTGTTCGGCGGCCTGGAAAAGTTTCAGGCCGATCCTCACTGGCGCGATCTCGTGCTGTTCCACGAATACTTCCATGGCGACTCAGGGGCCGGTGTAGGAGCGAGCCATCAGACCGGATGGACCGGCCTGGTAACCAAACTCATGCAGCAGAGCGGGGAGACTCGCCGGCAGGAAAAGCCGCAGGATGCGATTTCCCAGCTCACCGCAGCGGATTGAATTGAAAAAGGAGAATTGACCGTGAAAGCGATCGGTGTTTTTCCAGGAAAATCCAACAGCGTGCACTTGGCAGATCTGCCCAAGCCCTCGCTCGACCAGGTTCCCGACGGGCGCGGCGTGCTCGTCAAAGTTTTGCGGGTCGGTGTCGACGGGACCGACAAGGAAATTAATGCCGCCGAATACGGCGCGGCGCCTCCGGGATACGATTTTCTCGTCATCGGCCATGAGGGATTTGGCCGGGTCGAAGCGGTCGGGCCGAATGTTCCGAACCTCAAGCCGGGCGACTATGTCGTCGCCACCGTGCGCCGTCCCGGTCAAAGTCTCTACGACTTGATCGGCACGAACGACATGACGACCGACAATACTTACTATGAGCGCGGCATCAATCTCCGCCATGGTTTCCTGACCGAGTACTACGTCGATGACGCCGAGTTCATCGTGAAGGTGCCGCAGGGGCTGAAGCATGTGGGCGTGCTGCTGGAGCCGATGACGGTCGTCGAAAAAGGCATTTACCAGGCCTATGAAATTCAACGCCGCCTGAAGGTCTGGCGTCCGCGCAAGGCCGCCGTCATGGGCGCGGGTACGATCGGCTTACTGGCGACGCTGGTGCTGCGTTTGCGCGGGTTGGAAGTTACGACCTATGCGCGCACTACCCGGCCTTACCTGAACGCGGACCTGATCGAGAAACTTGGGGCACGCTACATCGCAACGCCGGAAACCTCGATTCTCGATGGCGCGAAACAGCACGGGCCTTTCGACTTGATCTTCGAAGCCACCGGAAATTCGACCGTCGTATTCGACAGCATGCAGGCGCTCGGCAAGAACGGAGTGCTCGTGCTCTCCAGCGTCACCGGGGGCGACAAGATGATTCAGGTACCCGCCGACCGCATCAACCTGGAATTCGTTCTGGGCAACAAGGTCATGGTCGGGACCGTCAACGCCAACCGCGAATACTTCGAACCCGGAGTGCGCGACATGGCTCAGGCAGAAGCGGAGTATTCCGGATGGCTCAGCAATCTTCTCACCGACCCCGTCAAGGGTCTGGAGAATTACGCCGAGCTTTTCAAGAAACTGACGTCCCCCAACGGTGCGATCAAGGTGTTCTGCCAGGTGGAAGAGTTCTAGAAACTTCATAAATCGTCTTGGGAAAGCGCAATCGTGCTGGGAAGGGCACGGCTTTACAGGCTGCGGGAAAAGTCGATCTCGCGCTTGATTTTGGGTGGCGCAGCGCTTCAGCGCTGCGGTAAATGCATTGTTTTGAATGCGGCTTTAGCCGCTGAGGGCGCACCTTCTGCGCGCCAATTAGTTTTTCCGCAGCCTGTTCAGCTGTGCCGCCCCGAGCCTCTCTCGGAAGCGGGCCTCGGACACATCTCCGAAATCTTCGAAGGCGACCCGCCCCATCGCCCCGTTGGCTGCATCGCGCAAGCCTGGAGCGTTGCCGAAGTGTTGCGGGCCTATGTGGAAGATGTCAGGGGAATCAGGCCACTGGCGCAACCGGCCAATCAGCCCTCCCACGCCAGCGAGCGGGCCCTGTTGCCGGCCGTCGCCGGAACCCGTGCGTAGCAAGGCTTCGCGCCAGTCACGCTGGAGCACAACCCCACTCTCGTGCCATTTTGTACCACGTTCTCCACAGCTTTCCACCGAGTTGCCACTTGCGTTTGCGGCAAGGAGTTACGGATAATAGGCGCGAACGTTGTCAACGGCCGTGCATTGCTATAGCCGAGCAGATCTACTGCGTATTTTCCGGCTCACTCCGCGCCAACTCCAGGCTTGGGAGAAGGCTGGTCTTTTTCCCGCGGCCGAAAGTTATTCGTTCTTCGAACTGCTCCAGATCAAGAAAGTCCGCGACCTGTGCGCCAAGCGCGTGCGTCCTGCCGTCATCCGCCAGTCCCTGGAGGCCATGCAGAAGCGGGTCGCCGGCATGGAAAATCCGCTGCTCGAAGCCGGCGCCTACCAGAGCGGACACCGCGTCGCCTTCCGCCACAACGGCCACCTGCTCGAGCCCATCGCCGGCCAGTTCATGTTCGATTTCGCCGCCGAAGAAAAAATCGTGGCCAGCCCGCCCCGGACGGGGCCGGAACTGGTCATCACCGACGTCGCCGATCTGTTTGCGCGCGGCATCGTGCTGGAAGAAAACCCCTCGACCCAGGGCGAAGCTATCGCCGTTTACACGAAGGTTCTGGAAATGGATCCCAATCACGCCGCCGCGCACATCAACCTGGGCACGCTCTACTACAACCGGCAGGAATACGTGCTCGCCGAGAAGCACTACCGCTCCGCTATTGAGATCGATCCCCGCTATGCCCTCGCCTACTTCGACCTGGGCAACGTGCTCGACGAAACCGGACGCGTGCAGGAAGCCATCGCCACCTACAAAGCCGCCATCCAACTCGCGCCCACCTATGCCGATGCGCACTACAACATCGCCCTCGCGTACGAAAAAGTTCACGAGCCGCGTAAAGCCCTCCTGCACTGGCGCACCTACGTCAAGCTCGACACCGCCGGACCCTGGGCCGTCCACGCCAAGCACCAGATCCAGCGCATCCTGCAAGCCGATAGCCTGAAGCTCGTGCACTCGCGCAACGCGAACTGAAGTGACGCCGGTATCCCGCCGCGCGACCGTAGCGCCGGCCCTTCGCCGGCTGTCCCGAGAGCCTTGCCCTGAGCCTGCCGAAGGGGCGTCCCGCCCTCGGATCAGTTCCAGCCTGCTCTACACCAATCGCGAACTGCTCTAGCAACGAACGGCCAACAAAAAAGGCGCGGCTCGCGCCGCGCCATAGGGAGAGAGTAACAACTGCTTAATTCACCACCAGCTTGTTCTCCATGCTGAACGCGCCCGCCACCGAACCCGCCCGGATTCCGGCAATCGTCTTGTCCATCGCGCTCTGCACCGTTCCATACAGCGTCACGTGTCCGTTATCGACCACGATGCGGATCGGATCGACCGGGTCGATCGCATAACGGCCGAGCACCGAGTCGCGGTAGATCGTGCGGGCCGTTCGAATCCGCAGCGCGTCGTCAAACGTCGAGACCGGCAGCACCTTCACCTGGTTCACCACATCCTTGACCCCGGGGGTGCGGGCCACAATCGCCAGCGCCGAGTCTTTTGCGACGTCGTTCATGGTGTCGCCACTCAGGGTGACCACGCCGTCCTTCACATCGACCGCGACATAATTGAACGCGTTGTCGTAGTACCCGACGCGGTCATACGCCAGCTTCTTTGCCAGTTTTTGCCGAAGCTGGCCATCGGGCACGGTTTCGCCCGCGACCACGATCTCGTTGCGCACGCCATTGACGTTCGCCAGTTTCTTAACTTTCTTTGCGGCGTCGAGTTTGTCCCGATAAAGGTCGACCGTGCCCGTTAGGGTCACAATCCCGTCCTCGACACCCGAATTCACATTCTGCAGTTGTTTCGCTTCGTGAATCTTCTGGCTGACCGCCTGCTGAATCTGCTGATCGTAGCGGCCTGTCGCGGCCATCGCGCTCATGCTCAGCAGGACGAGCAACGCCAGCGTTGTCACCGCAATCATTCTTTTCATCGTTGCCATCCTTCCAAGATTTCCGGTTTCCCACATCTCATTAACCGGTTAGTTAAATAGATGCGGCCGATGTCAGGATGGATGTAGTCTTAATACGGATGGACGAAGCCACGTACAATCAATAGGTTACGTCGTAGTTTGACGTTGGTCGTGATGACGATTAATCTCAAACCATGAGAACGAAGGACGAGGCGAGAACGCCCGGCTCCCGGAAGGGACGGCCCTCGAACCCGGCCCACGGCCTCCGGGCCGAACTCCAGCAGAAGCTCCCTTTTGCCAGCCGCGAGCAGGAAGCCTACCTCGCCCTGCTGCGTACCGCTGACGTGCTCCAATCAAGCATGGAATCCAAACTGAAGGAATTTGGCCTGACCGGCACCCAATACAACGCCCTGCGGATCCTGCGCGGCGCTGGACCTAAAGGCTTACCTTGCAGCGAAATCGGTGAGCGCATGATCACCCGCGATCCAGACATCACCCGCCTGCTCAATCGCCTCGAACAGCGCGGCCTGGTCGAACGCACCCGCGACCAGCACGATCGTCGCGTCATCTACGGCAAAATCACCGCCGCCGGTCAACGGCTCCTGCGTGAAATGGATGGGCCAGTGGAGCAGCATGGCCGCGAAATGCTCCGCCACGTGAGCCACGCCGACCTGCGAAGGCTGATTGACCTGTTGGGACAAGTCCGTGGCAGATGACGGCCCTTTCGCCGTACCTATTCATGCACTGTCATCCTGAGCGAAGCGAAGGACCTATGGACTCTTCGGCAGTATGTACGACGCTGGCAAAATACACGGGTCCTTCGCTTCGCTCACGATGACAGAGGAAATTCTGGTCACAAGCTCTGAGCGGAGTCGAAGGAGTCGGCGAATCGTCGTTGGCAATGGAAAGTGCGCGAGTCACATCGCAGGGTGACAGCGGAGAAATCCGATTCTTGCCGGCACTCCCGAAACGCTAAGCCCGCTTCTTGACACCTCGCTTGACGCCGGCCCGTTTTCCGGCAGCCCTCTTGCCAACTTTCTCGGGAAACACCCGCGCGAAAATCTTGTCGATATTCCGCAGTTGCCGCTTCAGGTCAAACGCATGCTCGATCTTCGCCCGCGGCACCCGCCCGACAATCGCGGGATCTTCCAGCACCAATTCGTGAAAGTCGAGCCCTTCTCTCCAGGCATGCATGGCGTGTCCCTGCACCAACCGGTAAGCATCCTCGCGGGAAATGCCGCTTTCCACCAGATCGAGCAGCAACTGCCCACTGAACACCAGCCCGCGCGTGCTGTCAAGATTCGCCAGCATGCGCTCCGGATACACGAACATCGTCTCCACCAGGTTGGCCGTCTGGCTCAGCAGATAATCCGCCAGCGTCGTCGAATCCGGAATGATGATGCGCTCCACCGACGAATGCGAAATGTCGCGCTCCTGCCACAGGGGAACATTCTCAAATCCCGCCTGCGCATTCGCCCGCACCACGCGCGCCAGTCCACTGATCTGCTCGCACGTCACCGGATTCCGCTTGTGCGGCATCGCCGACGAGCCCTTCTGTTTCTCGCTGAAAAACTCCTCAGCCTCGCGCACCTCGGTCCTCTGCAGGTGCCGGATCTCGGTCGCAATTTTATCCAGCGTCGAAGCGATCACCGCCAGCGTCGCCAAATAATGCGCGTGCCGGTCGCGCTGGATCACCTGCGACGAGACCGCAGCCGCCTTCAATCCCAGCCGCGCGCACATCTTCTCTTCCAGTTCCGGCGTCAGGTGCGCAAACGTCCCCACCGCCCCGGAAAACTTGCCCACCCGCAAATCCTCGGTAGCGGCCTCAAAACGCGCGATATTACGCTCAGTCTCCGCATACCAGTTGGCAATCTTGAACCCGAACGTGATCGGCTCGGCATGCACGCCATGCGTTCGCCCGACCATGGGCGTGTCTTTGAACTCCCACGCGCGCCGTTCCAGGACGTCGGCCAGCCGCTCCAGGTCACCCGCGATCAGCGACGAAGCCTGCTGAATCAGCAGCGCCTGTGCGGTATCGACCACATCGCTCGAAGTCAGCCCATAGTGGAACCAGCGCGCATGCGGCCCGACGATCTCGGCCACGGCGGTCGTGAAGGCGATAACGTCGTGCTTCACCTCGGCTTCGATCTGGAAGATCCGGTCCACGTTGAAGTCCGCGCGCTCGCGAATCGCCTGGGCCGCGTCTTTCGGCACAATCCCGGCCGCCGCCAGCGTTTCGGTCGCCGCGACTTCCACCTCCAGCCAGGTGCGGAAGCGGTTTTCGTCGCTCCAGATGCGGCCCATCTCCAGCCGCGTGTAACGAGGAATCACAAGGCTCTCCTAAAAGTGTGGCCCAGCAAAAGTGTGGCGCGGACACTCCTGTCCGCGTTCCGCGCGCGGACGAAAATAGTGTGCCACGGATACTTCTGTACACGCACATCCATCCCGCAAGAACCGAAAAATGCAGCGCGGGCCGTCTTGCCCGCGCAAGGTGAAGGGGTAAGGTTAGATTCTAACGAGCCTCTGAACAAGTGTTTCAGCGAAGCGCGTTGACAAGCCTAGCCCTTTCGCGGCCAAGAGTGTCCGCGCCACACTCTACTCAACCTGGTGCTTCGCCGTGTACCCCTCCCGCGCATAGACCACGTACTTCACGTCCTTGCCCTTTTGGTCGCGGAGCTTGAGCTGGCCACCATCGGGCGCCCGTAACTCGATCTTCAGCTTGCGGTACGTCCCGTCGAGCTGCGTATTGGAGGGGTGATAGGTTATCGAGTATTGGTTGCGGATATCGGAGGCGATGTCGCGAAAAATCTCCGGCATCTCTCCATTGAACCGCGGGAAGTAGGCGCGGCCTCCGGTCAGGCGCGCAAACGTCTTCATCTCGTTATCCCCTTGCAGGTAGTCCATCTGGCCGACCGGTATGCCCATGCCATGGGTGTAGCCACACTGGTGCACCTCACAATAGTTCCGGACCGCAAACCCTACGCTGATGGGATAGATCGTGATGTCCTTCGTAGATTTGACCTTCTTGAGGATTTGGTCGAGGTTCAGCTTGCTGAAAGTGTCCACTCCAGTGGTGACGAGAATGACGTACTTCTTGCCTTCGATACGGTCAATTCGATCCATCGTATCGAACAGCGCGTCAAACAGGTTGGTTTCGGAGAAACCTGGTATGCGTAATTGGTTTAGCGCCTCATACACTCCGTGCTTATCCTGGGTGAAGTCGGCCAGGATATGGGGCTTCATGTCATAAGAAATCACCGCCACCCAGTCGTCTTTCTTCAAGGTGTTGGCGAAGGCGTACGACGCATTCAAGGCATCGACCATGAAGTAGTAGTTGGTCGATGCAAACTCCACCAGCAGTACCGCCGTGACCGGAGCCTCGCTTTGGTTGAAAGTCGAGATCTTTTGCTCCACCCCATCCTCCAGGATCTTAAAATTCTCCTTCTTCAGTCCCGGAATGGTTTGCCCGTCCTTGGTCGTCACCAGTATATCCAGGTTGACCAGCGGCACGTCCACTTTGATCGAATAATCGGGCATGCCTTCGATCTTCTTCGGCCTCTCGGGGGCAGGAGGCGCCGGCTCTTCCTTTTTCTTGGGGACAACGTAGGGACCAACATCGTTTTGTGGCCCTCCCGCCTCGGGGGGAGTCTCCTGTTTGTTGGGGTTGGGGGGTGGCTGCTGCGAGGTGTCCTGCGCCCCCGCGCCGGGTGTCAGCCAACACCCCAGGAGCAGGACCACCGTTGACAAGCTGAACCTCCGGGACAAGCCCTTTGGCTGTGGAAATGCGTTAAAAAACATGGGGTCCCTCGAAAGGATCTTGTGTTAGTATAGATGCAGGAACTCCGCGGTTGGGATATTTTGCGAGCCTTGGTACTGCCTCCTCTCCTGGCCAAAAATTAACAAAACGCGGGGCAGAAATCATTAAGGTCAGCAAGTATGGCCTCCGGGGATGTTCATGGGGAAAGCTGTTGTCTCATTCATCGTCGCTCTAGTTCTCACCTCTTCCGTCTGGGTCGCAGCCGCAGACAACCAGCCACCGCAGATCATGCCGCTCGCTCAGATCCATGAGGGCATGAAAGGCATTGCCCTCACCGTCTTTCAAGGCGTCAAGCCCGAGCCCATGGATGTTGAAGTCCTGGGTGTGCTGCGCAACGTGAACGGCCCCAAGGGTGACATCATTCTGGTCCGCCTGCACGGCACTAAACCCGAATACACCGGCGTTGTCGCTGGCATGAGCGGTAGCCCAGTCTACATTGATGGCAAACTTGCAGGCGCGCTCGCCTTCCGCATCGGAGAATTCTCCAAGGAACCGATCGCCGGCGTGACTCCGATCGAAGAGATGCTCGAAATCGACGCGCTCGACCGGCGGCCCGCTCCCGA
>WNGE01002715.1_pt1 | contig 21405 bp, 12 predicted proteins | sample 5400651 | NCBI WGS metagenome assembly WNGE01 (sample SAMN13153370, study PRJNA577476) | soil metagenome | isolation source: 60 cm soil or saprolite under grassland replicate 2 | place: USA:California | collected 2016-06-15 | reverse complement strand
ACAGTCTCATGTCAAAGAGCGAACAAAGAACACTAAAGCAACCAGGCGCTGCGGCGTCGCGCTCGAAGTCTACTCAAAAAGTTCTTGACATCGAACGACGCTTCATAGATGACCTCATGCCACTAAGGCTATAGTGAAAGCGACATTCATAGGCAAAAAATCCAAACTGCATCAGTACCAAATTGTAGCCAAACTTCACCGCTGGTTGTGTATTCAGATAGTTGGCTCGATTCTATCGTCTTTTCGCGAAGAGAATCCGGACGTATCATTTTAACGTCCGAAAACGCACGGTGTGACGACTGATCGGTAAAAATGGGGTTAGTTTCTAAAGATCCAAACCGAAAAGAGTAATCACGACTGCGACGCCTTTCGCAAAAGCGAAATCTGTCCGGCGTGATAGACGTGATGACGAACAATTCCGTGCAAGAGAAAGCGCATGGAGTAATCACGTTGAGGTACGTTCGTTTCAAGTTTTTCATCCGACAGATAAGAAATCACTTTCAATAGCTTTTGGTGTTCGCTTTCCAAATGATCCAAAGTCTGAATCCACGCTTCCTCACTTAAGTCTTTCACTGGCGGGAAATCTCCGGCCTCGGGCTCCGATGCTCCTTCGTCACCTTCGAGCCTCCAGCGAAAGATGTTTTCCCAGCCAGCAACGTGCGATACGATTTCCCAAATGCTGTGTGCGTTCGCAATTGGCTTCGCAGCGGCTTGTTCGGCCGTCAATCCCGCCAGCGATTCTCGCAACGATGGGCCATGCCAGGCATTTCCCTGGTGTATGTCTTTCAGTTCATCAAGAACGAATGTTAGTTCTGACATCTGATTTTGCTCTTTCATATGATTTTCATAAGCCGCGGCGAAGCAGACAAGACTTATTTGAGGAGCAAAGGCGGCCAGTTGCAGCACAACCGCACAAACGGCCCGTTCCACAAAATCGCGTGATTCTCATTAAGAAAATTGTAGAGATCCACCGGGCAAGAGTCGAGCGCTGGAATAGGACAAGGCAGTGAGTTCACAGTTCGCTTGCCGGTCCTGATCTCCAAAACTGCCTCACTCTGCGCGGATGCTTCTTTATTACGACCTCCTTCGACTCTTACTGAAAGTGCTTTCGCCCGAGCGGCGTGATGGGTGTCTCAGGACGTTGTAAATAACGTCTACCATCCGGCATTTTGAGGTGGTGGTGCAGTTTGCCGTTTCCTATCATTAGCACCGGCGCTTTAGCGCGGTGATGGACGGATCGGCTGACCTGGAAACCGTTTGAACGGTTTCAGTTCACAACCTGGATCCCTGGTCACCGGGCTGAAGCCGCGGTGCTAATAAGAAAGGATGATTATTAAAACTGCACCATCCAGTATTTTGACACTGCAAGATCTTCCCTCTCAGTTATACTTCTTTGACTTCCAGCTTTATCGCCAGGTACTAAACTTCGCAAAGGGCAGACTGCATGAAACTAAGTACTCTGGAAATAGTTGTACTTGTCGCTTACTTCATCGCAATGATCCGGGTCGGGTTCTACGTCACGCGCCGGGTGCCAAGCTACGGATCGTCAGATACTCGAATGCACGTTGCGACCAGCAGTCGAAAAACTGCTTGATTGTGAGATGAGCCGCTACAGCCGTGACTACAGTGGTTCTATTTTTACGGTAAGCTCATGAGAAAAATTTGTTCGTCAGTTTTGTCTCTATCTCTTCTCATCTCGGCCGGGATTCCTAACATGGCGCAGTCACCCGCAACTTCATCTCCGGACTCTTCATCCGACATCGCACGGCGCGTCGAGTCCATTCTCAGCCGGATGACACTGGAGGAGAAAATTGATCTGCTCGGTGGAGTGAACGACTTCTTCATCCGCGAACTCCCGCGGCTCGGCCTGTCTCGCCTGAAGATGGCCGACGGGCCCATTGGCGTGCGCAATTTCGGGCCGGCAACTGTCATGGCGGGCGGCATCGCGCTGGCGGCTACTTGGGATCCCACGCTCGCCGAGCGGGTGGGCACGGAGATTGGGCGAGACGCGCGCGCCAAGGGTGTCCACTTCTTGCTGGGGCCCGGAGTGAACATCTATCGGGCACCAATGAACGGGCGCAATTTCGAGTATTTGGGTGAAGACCCCTTTCTAGCCTCGCGCTTAGCAGTTGGTTATATCCGCGGTGTGCAGAGTCAGGGCGTTGCGGCTACGATTAAGCACTACATGGGTAACAACTCGGAGTTCGACCGGCATAACACCGACTCCGTGATCGACGAGCGCACAATGCGTGAAATCTATTTACCGACGTTTGAAGCTGCCGTCAAAGAAGCGCACGTGGGAGCCATCATGGACTCGTACAACCTGACGAACGGCGAGCACATGACGCAGAACGGGTATCTCAATACTGACGTGGCGAAGAAGGAGTGGGGTTTTGACGGCATAATGATGTCAGATTGGGTTGCAACCTACGATGCCGTCGCGGCGGCCAACGGCGGCCTGGACCTGGAGATGCCTTCCGGCCAGTTCCTGAATCGAAAGAACCTGTTGCCGGCGATTGAGCAGGGTAAAGTTTCCGTCCCGACGATCGATGACAAGGTGCGTCGCATCCTGCGCACGGCCATCAGGTTCGGCTGGCTCGACCGCGACCAGACAGACGCGTCTATCCCGCGCTACAACCTTCAAGGCCGGCGCGTGGCGCTCGAAGCTGCACGCTCGGGTATGGTGCTCTTGAAGAACGATGGGGGACTGCTGCCGATTGATAAGAGTAAGATCAAGTCTATCGCCATCGTCGGCGCTGACGCGTATCCGGCGGTTCCTGTTGGCGGCGGCAGCGCCAGGGTAGAGCCATTCACCGCTGTAAGCTTTCTGGAAGGTTTGAGCAACGCGCCGGGCCTGGCGGCGAATGTGTACTACCATCGCGGACTACCTTCACTCGGCGAAATGGCACAGAGCACCAATTTTTCGACCGCTGTTGCGAATGGGCAGCCAGGGCTTATTGCCGAGTACTTTAAAACAGCCGACCTAAAGGGAACGCCCGCGATGACGCGCACCGAGCAACACATCAACTATGGGCCGGGTTCGCCCGCGACTTTTCCCGAGCAGACTCTTTCTGTGCGTTGGACCGGCTACTACAAGCCGGACGCTGCGGGCGTATATGACGCGTTCGTCCTAACGACGAGGGATGAGGTGGGTGGGTATCGGCTCTTCGTGGATGACAAACTCGTCCTCGATAGCTGGTCGAGCGCGAAAGCGGTTGGCGGTCAGGCCACGCTATCGCTCGACACGAAGCCTCATAGAGTGGTGCTGGAACAGCACGGACGCTCCGCTCGATTCGGGCCGTGGCTGAGAATGGGAATTCTGCATCGCGGCAGCACCGTCGAAGCAGAGGCGAAGAAGCTTGCGGCGAAGGCCGACATTGTCGTGGTCGCGGCTGGCTTCAATCCTGATACGGAGAGCGAAGGCGCGGACAGAACTTTCCGTTTACCGCCCGGACAGGACGAGCTGATTCAGGAAATGGTCGCCGCGAATAAGAATACGGTTGTGGTGATCACGTCCGGCGGCAGCGTGGATATGAACGCGTGGCTCGACCGCGTGCCCGCTCTCGTCGAGGCTTGGTATCCGGGACAGGAGGGCGGAACCGCCCTGGCCGAAGTTCTCTTCGGTGATGTAAACCCCTCGGGCCGTTTGCCGGTTACCCTCGAACGCCGCTGGGAGGATAATCCAACGCACGATAGTTACTACCCCGAACCGGGCACGCGTCGGATCGTGTACAAGGAAGGCGTATTCGTCGGTTACCGCGGCTATGAGCATGCACGTACAAGGCCGCTTTTTCCGTTCGGGTACGGACTATCCTATACCACATTCAAGTACAGCAATTTGTCCATCAAGCCCATCGTAGGCGGAATGTCGAACACCATATCTTCTGAGCCTCGCTACGAGGTTTCGTTTGAGGTACAGAACACCGGGAGGCGCGAAGGCGCTGAAGTGGCTCAGGTCTACGTTGGCGACACGCACGCGAAGGTACCGCGCCCGCCTAAGGAGCTAAAGGGTTTTGTGAAAGTGAATCTTCGTCCCGGAGAGAAGAAGAGACTAACCATAACCCTTGATGGCCGTGCGCTCTCCTATTATGACACGGCCACCAGGCGGTGGAGGGCAGAGCCGGGTGCGTTCGATGTGCTCGTCGGTCGGTCGTCCGAACAGATCGAGTTGCGAGGCAAGCTCACGCTGGCAGCGCGTTTCTAACTGCAACGTCCAGGTAATTTGGTGCGGCATGTTTGAGCGGCTCTATTTAATGTGCAACATTGATCTGCTGCCCTCGACCGCGGTTCTTAGATAGGAGACCGACACGACACTGGAATCATGAATATCAAATCCTTCGCGCCTCAATTCATGAAAATCGGAGTCTTAACTGCAGCGTTGCAGGAATTGACGCCGAGAGAAATACGCGACCTCGATCCGGATCAGGCAATAGAAGACTGGGTGGCTTACGCACGAGCGCTGGGCGCGGACAACATACAACTTTCCGCCGCGCTCCATCCGAGCGAGGCCGACATCCCCGCCGAAGCGTTGCTTGACCCGGTAGCAAATACACTCGACCTGCGCGAGCCTTTTAACAAGAATCGGGCGCAACGAGTCCAGGCGGCTTTGAATGAGCACAAAGTCGGCCTGTCCGACATCAGTTATTTCGATAACATGCTTCACGAGGATCCGGCAGTCAGAAAAAAGAAGCACGAGTTTATGCTCACGACCTTCGACGCCGCGGTGCTCCTGGGTGTAGATGCCGTATGCGGGTTCGTCGGGAAGAATCAATCGCTCAGCATGGACCAGAACCTCCTGGACTTTGAAAAGAGTTTTGTTCCTCTGCTCAAAGAGGCAAAAGTGCGAGGCCTGACTTATCGTGTCGAACAGTGTCCGATGCCTGGATGGACCGTCAAGGATAGCTTTCATAACAATATTGCCTATACTCCGGGTACCTGGATTGCGCTCCACCGCATCTGCGAAAAGGCGGGAGTCGGCGATCAGTTTCGTATCCACTACGATCCTTCGCATGCGATTCTGATGGGTCAGGACACGCGCGCGATCTTCCAGTATCTGAAGGAAACCGGATACGATTTCCTCATCGGTGGGTTTCACGTCAAAGGGCAGGTCATTAACGCGCGTGGCGTCGCGGAGTGGGGTTACGGCGGACAGACCGTTGAGCGCGGTGATTGGATAGACGGCGAGGCGTCAGGCCGTCCAGCGGATCAGGCGAAGGCATGGTTGAAACAAACCGTGCTCTGCGAACATGAACTGCCCGGAACGGCAAGGCACGATCCTCTGGCCTACCTTCAGAACAAGACCGTGGATTGGTTGGACCATCAACTCGCCGCGCGCGAGCTTCTCAGTTTGGACGTGGCGAACACACACCTGATTGTGGAGCACGAATACCCGAAGGCCAGGATTCAGGACAGAGACCGCCTCAAGCCGATCCTACAAGGTTCTATAGCCTTCATACGGAAAATAGACGAGGCCGCCGCCTGTATGTACGCCTTACAACATGAAGTGTTGGCCGCACAGGAAATTCCCGTACAAGGCGTCGGCAGAGAGCCATATCGTTCGTGAAGGAACTGAGGACATATCCACCGATTACGCAGATTACACAGATAATCCGACAGGGCGGACAAAAGACTACTTCGCGAGGCTTGGGAAACTCGCCTACTCTATTCGTTCTGCGTAATCTGCGTAATCTGCGTAATCTGTGGATGTTTCATATCCTCTCCCACCGTTGCGAGCCAGAGGCCCTCTCGATGGCGTCCAGCACCCGCTGATTGCGCACGCCGTCCTCAAAATTGGGTGATGGAAACTGCTGCTCGCCAATGGCCTTTAGCAGATCAAGCACGGTGTGCGTGAAGGTGTGTTCATAGCCGATGATGTGTCCGCGAGGCCACCAGCCTGAGACATAGGGGTGCGCAGGGTCTGTGACCAGAATCTTTCGAAACCCGCTGTTGGGTCCTTCCTCAATATACAGCTCCAGTTCGTTCATGCGTTCAAGGTCGAAGACGAGGCTGCCCTTACTGCCATTGATCTCGAACCGATTATGATTCTTGCGGCCGGTGGCGAAGCGCGTCCCTTCTATTGTTCCGGCAGCCCCATTCTCAAACCTGACGAGTGAGAGCGCAGCATCGTCTACGTCTACCGGAGCCATAGTCCTGCTTCCTTTCTCTACGGGTCGCTCGCTGATGAAAGTTTTCAGTAGCCCGGAGACTTCCGTAATCTCGCCGACCAGATAGCGAGCAAGGTCTACGGAGTGAGAGACCAGGTCGCCCAGAACCCCCGACCCGGCCTTCGCTTTCTCTAGTCGCCAGACTCGAGGAAAGTCCGGCGACACGAGCCAGTCCTGCAGATAGGTCCCCCGGTAATGGTAGATTTGGCCGATCTGCCCCTCCTCGATGATCTGCTTAGCAAGCGCCACTGCCGGAGCGCGGCGGTAGTTATGGCAGAGCATGTGTATGACACCGTTAGTTTGCACCGCAGCGAGCATGCGTTCTGCCTCGGCCAGAGTCTTAGCCAGCGGCTTCTCGCAAAAGACCACCTTCTTCGCTTCCGCTGCGGCGACCGCAATGGGCATGTGTGAATCTCCCGGAGTGCAGATGTCAATCACATCTATATCTTTCCTCCGGACGACCTCTTCCCAGGAGGTGGAGTATTGCTCCCAACCATAATCATGCGCAGCTTTTTTGACCGCTTGCTGGTTGCGGCCACAGATAACTTTCATGACCGGCGCAAACGGGGTATCGAAGAAGCGGCTCACCTGGCGCCAGGCGTTGCTGTGAGCCTTCCCCATGAAACGGTAACCGATTAGGCCGATGTTCAGTTTCTTCATATCGTGTTGGGCCCGCTGTTTCAAAGTTGATTACGGAATCTGCTTTTAGGGCGTTAGGGTCATTTTAATCGTCGCCGTGTGTCAGGTCCGAAGGACCGGCGGTCAATAGCCCCGTCCGTAAGGGCGGGGATTTTCATCCCGTGATAGTGCAGAGGCCCGAAGGGCCGCCACAAGTCGTGTCGCACCTTCGGCGCTCAGGTAGCTGACCGCCGCATCCATCCCGCCCTTACGGACGGGGCTATTGACTGACGGTCCTTCGGACCTGAGGCACGCCGGCCATTGAAACTGAATCACCACGGCTTTTAGCATACCGGGTCGCGCCAGTAAAGATTCGTGGTAATATCTGCCCCCGCAAGTGACTTGTGAAAACTCGATTTATTACGCCGAAGGCGTTCGATATTTCAGCCCAGGGTAACACCCTGGGTAAACGACGCAATCTGACTCAGCACCCTGAAGGGGTTAAATAATCGAAACTATCGACGAAATCATATTCAACCTTTCAGGGTAGGAACGGTTGGTTCGCTTTTTCCCCAGGGTGTTACCCTGGGCTGAAATATCGAACGCCTTCGGCGTAGAGGCGAGTTTTTATATAGCTAGGCAAGCCGACAAATCAATCAGCGCCGATGCATACTTCCCGCTCTATTCAACTTAAAGACGACGGAGGGTAGGACTTGGTCACACATCACAAAAAGGCATTTGCCGCACGTGAATTGGGACTCATGCTCATCGCTTTTCTCGGCATCTTCGTTTACGGGTTACTTTCAGCGTTACCGGGCGCCGTGCTTCCCACGCTCGAACGCAATCGCTACCTGCCAAACGACAGCAGGGTTGCCACGTTCCTTTTAATCAATGCTGCCGGAGCCGTTCTGGCCTACATCGTGAGCGGGCCGATTATTGATCGCATCGGTAAGAAGTTCGCGCTCGGGTGTGGCGCGACACTGGTCCTTACCTCAATGATCGGCCTCGCGCTGACAGTCACGAAGGTGAGCCCAGGCTCTGCATTGTTTCTAATCTTCGGTTGCTCACTCGTTCTCGGCCTCGGCGCTAACGCCATCGTCGCCGCCGGTCACGCCCTGGTTGTAGACGTGGCCGCCCACTGGCGCAACGCTGCGCTCAACCTGCTGGACATCTGCTTCGGGTTGGGCCTGGCGGCGCTGCCACTCGTCGTGCAGCAGGTTCAACAATACGGCGGACTGGCCTCAATCTTTTGGTCGCTGGGCGGCATCACAGTCGTGCTGTTGGCGCTGATGCTGGTCCCTCGCTTTCCCCGTCCTTCACAACCCGAGTCATCCTCGTTAAGCGGAGCCAGGGAACTCTTCCGCAATCCTTCGTTCTGGCTCTTAGCTATTGCGCTCTTCATGTATGTTGGAACGGAAGTCTCGGTGGGTAAGTGGCTAGTCACCTATTTGGAACGTGACGCGCAGATGCTGTCGAGCCAGGGAATCGACGCGAAACAGTTGCAGACGCTGGCGCGGACTTCAACTGGTGCGCTGAGCCACTTCTTTGAGCAGGACCCGGCCGGGATCGGCATATCCAGTTATGCCTTGCGCACGCTTTCGCTTTTCGCTTTCGCATTGCTGGGTGGGAGGCTGGTATCGAGTCTACTGCTCGGTGTGTTTCGCCTAAACAGCTTTGTGCTGTTGACAGCCGGCTCGGTGTTAACGACCGTGGCCTTGATCGTCTCATTTACGACGAACAGCCCAACGGTGGTACGGATGGGGTTGATTGCGGCGGGTTTCGGTATGGGCCCAATTTTTCCCACCTCCGTAGGCCTCGCTTCGGTAATGATGCCGCGCATGGCCGGCACCGCGATGAGCCTGGTGATGGGCGTGGGGTTTGCAGGACTTCTCTTAATCCCGCCTGCCGTCGGTTACATCTCGACCGCCGCCGGAGGAGAAGTAGGGGACGTACGAACGGGACTACTGGCTGTCATGGCCGCATCAGTGGTTATGCTGTTGCTACATGCGCTCCTTGCCTGGCGCGAGCGGCGGCTCACCTATCTCCGTGAGGACGAACTTGAGTTAGAGGCAGGCTAAGACAATTCGGTCTTCGCTCTTTGATCTTAGGTGATAAGTGTCAACACATGGCACTTGAGATTTAGGTCTTGGGTCTTCGGTCCAGAGGGACCAATGTTTATAGAACCAATTGAAATTCTCTGTGCTTCCTTTGTGTTCTCCGTGTCTTTGTGGTGAGTATTTGCTCAAGGCTTATTCACCACTGAGGCACAGAACACACGGAGGTTTCACAGAGAAACTGAAATTAGACACCACCCAACATGAGCTATAGACATTTGACCGCTCTGCGGCCTGGCACAACTTATCGTTAGAAAATCAGACACACGACACTAGATCGCGAAATCTTCGCCGGAGTATTACAGCGGAAGGACTCTTCTTATGAATCGCCGATTATTTCTGCATCGAGGAGTGGGCGGAGCAGTCGCTAGTCTATGCTGCCCGAGTTTCGGTCTTGGAGGCTCGGCATCTACGATGAGAAGGCTCTCCAAAATCGGGTTGCAACTCTACACTGTTAGAAGAGAGTTGGAGAAGGATTTCGCAGGCACACTTGAGAAGGTTGCGGATATAGGCTTCCTCGAAGTTGAGTTTTCAGGTTACTTCAAACATACTCCTCAAGAGATTAAGAGGATTCTTGCTCAATATAAAATTTCCGCCCCTTCCGCTCATATCACAACTGCAGAGTTGCGCGGCAACTTGCAAGAGACAATCGAAGCCGCCCAGATAATCGGGCACCGTTATCTTGTCTGCGGTTATCTTCCGGCCGAAGAACGCAGGTCTCTTGATGATTACAAGAAACTTGTGGACCTCTTCAACGCAGCTGGTGAGCGACTGAAGAAAGCCGGGATTCAATTCGGGTACCACAATCATGATTTCGAGTTTCTGCTTATGGAGGGCAAAGTTCCCTATGACATGATGTTGGCTGGGACAGATCCGCAAACGGTTAAGATGGAGATGGACGTGTACTGGATCACTAAGGCCGGACAAGATCCCTTGAAGTATTTTTCAGCATACCCGGGGCGCTTTCCTCTCATTCACGTCAAAGACATGGATCGCACGCCCAGACATTTCTTCACGGAAGTTGGACAGGGCATGATTGAATTCAAGAAGATTTTTGCAGCCGCTCAGAGGGCAGGTGTCAAGCACTACTTCGTCGAGCAAGACGAAACTCCAGCCTCACCCTTCGCGAGCATCAAGCTCAGCATGGATTATTTGAAACAGCTTGAATTTTGATCTTTACGAAAAGACGACGGGGTTATGGGCTCTCAAACTGCGGCGGCTCCCGCAAACGATCTACACGACCCGGGCTGATATCGTTGCAACTGACCAGGCAAGGGTCATCGCGAACTTTTCTCCAACGCCTGCTCAATGTCTTCAATAATATCTGCTATATCTTCGATGCCGACGGAGATTCGCACCAATCCTTCGGTAATCCCCAATTGAAGTCGCCGTTTCGGAGCAACATCTCGATGCGATGCTGTCGCCGGGTGTAACACACCAGTGAACACATCGCCCAAACTCGTTGAGCGTACGCATAGAGTGAGCGCGTCCATGAAGCGGAAGGCTGCCTCACGGGTATTCTGGCGGAGTTCGATCGAGACGAGGCCGCCAAAATGAGTTGGCCGTAGCGTGCGCTTCATCGTCACCTGGTCTTGCGATGGTGCCAGAGCCGGATAATAAACGCGGGAGACGTCTTCGTGTTTTTCAAGGTGGTTTGCTAAACGGAGGGCATTATCACATTGGCGATCCATTCGCACCGACAGCGTCTTTAGTCCGCGATGAATTTGATGTGCTTCCCAAACGCCGAGGATCCCGCCAACAAGCTTCATCACGCCAATCAGTGTTGGAAGGTCCAACTCATCGCGCGCGACGACCACTCCGCCCATCACATCCGCGTGTCCGCTGAGGTACTTGGTGGCGCTATGTACCGAGAAGTCTGCTCCATGCTTTAGAGGTTTGCAAAGATAAGGTGAAGTGAACGTATTATCCACGATGAACCGGGCACCCACCTCGCGCGCGATTTCAGCGCAGGCGGCAACGTCACATACCTTCAGTAGCGGGTTCGAAATCGTCTCAGCAATCAACACCTGTGGTCTAATCTCAAGCGCCTTCGCTCTCAAAGCTTCTGTCGCCGAGAAATCCATCGTTGCGATCTTAATTCCATACGAGCCGAAGATCTTGTAGAGCAGATCAATCGTGGCGCCATAGAGATCCTGCGACGTCAGGATCGCTGCGCCTGGGGTAAGTTCGCACGCGAAGATCGCCGCATGCAGGGCGGCCATACCGGAGGAATAGGCGCAAGCGGCAGCGCCTTCTTCAAGCACGCGGACAGCTTCTTCGAGAGCGGCAACAGTAGGATTGCCATAGCGCGTATAGATGTAACCCTGCTGCTCCCCTGCGAAAACCTGATCCACTTCGGCCATCGAATCATAGGTAAAAGTGGCGCTCGCATAGACGGGAGTGGAGACAGGCTTGCCGTTAGGCGGCGCACCTCTTTCACCCGCGTGGACCAGTTGGGTGTTAATGCCGAGCCCCTTTTTGCGTGCGGTCATCTGCAACTCCTATCTGCAAGTCGAAGATTTTCCATACAGTAGTCCCAAGTTTGCAATCTCCAGCTTCATAGATGCGTAATCTTTGGTAGTTAGTTCAAACTATACGCTGCCCAACTCAGCTGGCGAAATGGCAATTTTATTTATTAGTCGATAAAAACAATTGAGTTGACGGCTCTGTGACCAATGTTTAGAGACTGTTTTTGAAAATCGATCCAGGAAAAGGTAAGAAGTGTGGCCGCTTGGTATAGTAGGGTTGCATACCATCATTGGCGGTCCAGCGGCGGGATGCAGGTACTAACCCGGGCGGTGAATTTTCCAGAACGAGTTGATCGCTGTAATGACGCGAGAGCGTCGCCGCTTGCCGCGATGGGCGGCCCAGAAAGCAAGCGGGAATGACGCGGGGACTTAAGGCTGGGTTATCATCTGAAAGGTATTGGGATGTGAAACAGGAAGTGAAGCATGGCTAAGGATGTTGGTGAAAAAACTGCCCTGCCTTCGTTGCTGCTGCGTGGCCGGGTAGCGATTGTGACCGGCGGTGCGCGCGGCATCGGACGCGCAACCGTGCTGCGGCTGGCGGAGGCGGGAGCGGATGTGGTCATTAATTACGCGCGAAACGAAGCGGCGGCCGAAGAAGTCGCTCGTCTGGCCCGGGAGTTTGGCGTGCGAGCGCTGCCGTCGCGCGCTGATGTTTCTGACATGCCCCAAACTGCTGCTCTCGTGGATGCAACTGTCAAACATTTTGGTCGCGTCGATCTGCTCGTAGCGAACGCGGGTATCTGGGAAGGAGCGCCCGTCGAAGCCATGTCAGAGGCGCTCTGGGACCGCGTCATCGATGCCAACTTAAAGGGAACCTGGACTGCATGTCGCGCGGTCGTGCCTTTTATGAAAGAGCAGGGAAGCGGCTCGATTGTCATCGTCAGCTCAACTGCCGGTCAACGTGGTGAAGCCGGCTACTCGAATTACGCTGCTTCCAAGGGAGGGCAGATCAGTTTCACCAAGTCTCTGGCGGCGGAGCTCGCGCCCCGAATCAGAGTCAACAGCGTCGCTCCGGGTTGGGTAGATACCGAGTTGAATGAGGTGGTGTTTGGTGACGCGCCGTTCAAACAGAAGATCGTTGATACGATTCCGCTCGGGCGAGTGGCGACGGCCGATGACATCGCTCTCGCTATTGCCTTCCTCGCCTCGGACTGGGCTGCCAGCATTACCGGGGAAATTCTTAACGTCAACGGCGGCTCGGTTCTTTGCGGATAGCGCCAGCGAACTCTTTCGGCTTCCATACAGCGGAGAGCTGTATGGTTAGTGAGTCCGCATTGCTGCCGAGACTCTCGCGCTTGCCCCGTTTCCGCCGCGACCCGTCGAGTAACGCAAACTGTTAGTTTTCGCGAGGTGGCCAACGCTCAACTGAGTGGCAACGAACCGTTCGCAAACTAACAGTTTGCATTACATCTGATACTTTTCGATGGCTAGCTAAGACCAAACAGAACACTGCCTTAGAGCTAAGCGGGGGCCAGTCCGCTTTCCCAACCTGAGAGACTTCTGACTGGAGTGTTTACCTGAAGAATTAATGCTTAACAAATGAGAATTCCAAGGCCGCAGTCAAGAGAGACTTACTGCCCTCTTCGCACGAACCCGCGTCCGGCGCCGAAGCCGTAATTGATCGGCGCGACTCGCGGCACACCGAGTACATTTCGCACCATGGCCAATTGCGAAAACAGGCGCGGCTCAGGTAGCTGAAACTTATTTGCCGAGCTTTCGGCGCGTGCAAAGTCTATCTTTGCCAGCTTCGCCAGTTCCTGTCCGTAACGCGCCACCATGTCGCCGAGCCCACTACCGCCTTCAAGTGGCAACTCGCCATCCTTGAAGATGTTTACTTCGAATCCGCTGAGTAGCGCGGCAGCCGACAGCAGTTCATTGAGTTGAGCAATGCCCGGGTCGAGCACCTCAAAACTTCGCGCTGGCTCCAGCGCCGCGAGGGCGTCAGCGACCCTCAACTGCTGGTCAAATTGCTTGTAGTTGGTTGCGCGACGATTAGTTAAGCGCTGGGCTTCGCCGAGAAACTTGAGGGCAAGTTTCGAGTCATCTTGCGGTGATACCGCGGGCTTTTGTTGTCCAAGAGCTTTTTGTGCTTGAGCGGCTAACTGCAGTAAGAGATCAATTCGTTCGTCGTCAGAATGCAAATTTGCAAGCGTCTGCCGCACCTGATCAATATTCACTGCTTCGACTTTTTTCGCAATCAACTGAAAGTCTACCTTCTGCAATACACTGTCGCGGGTCGTTGCCTCGAGATGATCGTTGGCAATCTGGCGAGCGCGGTCCGCATTTCCTTCGTCGAGCGCCTTTTGTGCAGCCTGCTGATAAAGCCTATTTTGCAGAGCGGGCGGCGCAGTCGGAGCAAAGGCCAGGAGACTGTCCGCGGTGCCTTGTCGCATCAGGGTATTAATCTGGCTCATTACATTTCGCTGATTATTTCCCGTGCCGATCTCGGTCATCTTGTTGCGCACAGCGGTTGCCCGAGAGGGAAAATATTGATCAATCTGCGGTAATAGCACTTGCAGCCCGGCCAGCAATCGCCGCCCGTTTTGCTGCTCGACCTGCCCGTCAGTGGGTGGGCTTTGATCAGCATTTTGCGCCCCGCCAAAGTTACCTCTCCCGGGAGGATTATTTTGCCCGCGCTGATTATTTTGTCTGCGCTGATTGTTAGTTGTCTGTGGTGTGGCCCTCAGCGCTGCATCGATGACCGCATTCAGTAAGTCCTGAAAGGATGATTCGCCGAGCACGGGCGCACCAGTATTGTTAGTCCTCACTTGATTCGACCCCGCTTGATTGGAAACCGTCTGGTTCGTAACGGCCGGCGGGCCGTTCGTAGTAGTCTGCATGGGCAGCGGGCCGGCCCGCAAAAGATTCAACGCCAGTGTCTGCGCCTGAACATTCGCAAGCATATTCTCCGACTGCAACTTGCTTACCACTTTCGCAGTTAACTTTGTGGCCGCTTCTTTGTCCTGGAGCTGTAACGCAGAGAGCACCTGTGACAGTGTGTTGGGATACTGGCCATTCGTGAGCGCTTCTTCGACCTTCTGAGCTGCCAGCTTCGGATCGATCGCAGCCACTCGCGCAAGCAGATTCTCCTCGAAATTGGAATCAGGGCTTGGCCGGGGGAACCGCATGTTCCAGTCTCGAGCGCCAGGTGTATCACCCGCGTCGGGAGCGGGCGTTAAGGATCGAGTTGTCGCTAATAGTTGATAGGCAAGCGTCGCATCATGCTGAGCGGCAGTCAACACCACCTCCTGCCGCAACTGGACCGCCCAGCGCTGCATTTTGCCGTCCGTGCTTCGCATCATCTCAGCAATGCCGTCGGCGGCGAGTGAAAACATGGAGAGAGAGCGCGCTTTATTCTGCTTCCATAACAGGTCCCCGGCGGCAATTTCAACGCGGATGCGGTTCTCAGGAAGTCTCAACAGTTGCGCTTCTCCCAAAATTTGCTCGAGCAAATCCGTGGCTTTCCTTTCCAAAGCTTCCTTTTCTTGCTGTTTTTGTTCGTCGGTTTGCACGACGTTTGGCATCAATTGAGACGCCGGCTCCTGCGCATTGGTAATGGTCGCAGCGCTGAGAATCAATAGGCCGGCAATGAAAGCTGTGATGCGTACTTTTGTCATTAGTGGTACCTCATAAAGCAGTAAAAAAAGGGGAGCACTTCTGATTTCGTCAATTATAGCTTAGTTGATTTGGCAGAGAGAACGACGATTACAACCTTGGCGTCCATATCTCTCTTTCCGAGCCGATTCTCGAGCGCCGAAGTGTTTAGACGCATGTCGGGAGCTGATTGGCGAGGGAAAATGCTGCAACTGTTAGAAAATTCATCGCGATGGGCCAACCCCCTTTGATTAAGCGGAAACCATATCACCCGGTATTTCTTAGACCCGCGGCAATGCCGTTAATTGTGGCAGCGAGCGCGTAGTTCAAATCGTCGCTTTTCTCGCCGGCTTGCTTGCGACGCAACAAAGCAAACTGAATGAAGCTCAACGGATCAACGTAAGGATTTCGCAGTCGAATCGAACGCGCCAGCACCGGGTTCCCACTCAGCAGCTCTTTCTGTCCGGTCAATCGCAGGATCATTCGACGTGTACGTTCAAACTCTTCCACAATCATGCCGAACACACGCTCACGTACGCCTTCATCGTTCACCAGAGCCGCGTAGCGATGTGCGATTGTAAGATCGGCTTTCGCCATTCCGATTTCGACGTTTCCGATCAAATCGGAAAAGAAAGCGAACTTCTTCATCATCATTTGCAGGAGCCGCTCTCTTTCAGCATCCGTGCCGATGAACCGTTCCAGCGCACAGCCCACCCCAAACCATCCTGGCAGTACATGGCGGCTTTGCATCCAGCCAAAGACCCAGGGGATGGCGCGCAAATCCGCCAAGCTTCGCGTCTCGTTTCGCCGCGCGGGGCGAGAACCAATGCGCGCATGTTCCAGTTCCTGCACTGGTGTTGCTTCCTCGAAATAGGTCATAACTTCCGGGTTTTCGACGATATGCTCGCGATAGAAAGCAAAAGCGTTGTCGGACATTTCTTCCATCGCGGCTTCCCACTTTTCTTCTACACCTTCGCGTTCATTATCCGCTTCCCCAATGCCGGGTCGTGCGAGCGCCTCGAGAGAGGCTGCAACCATTAGTTCCAGGTTGCGTTCGGCCAATGCGGCGTCTGAGTATTTCCAATAAAGAACTTCCCCCTGCTCCGTAATCTTCAGCGAGCCGCTAAACGCGTTTCTCGGCTGGGCCATAATCGCACGGTGCGTTGGGCCACCACCGCGTCCCACCGTTCCGCCCCGCCCGTGAAAGAGTCTGAGCTTGACTCCGCATGCTTGCGCGACGGCGTGCAAGGCGCGGTGCGCCTTATAAATCTCCCAGGCGCTGGTAAGCATTCCGCCGTCTTTGTTGGAGTCGGAATAGCCGAGCATTACTTCCTGTTGTCGGTCCCATGAATTAAGTAGTGAGGCATAGTCAGCCGAAGTCCAAAGGTGGCGGCAGATGTCGGGACAATTGCGCAAATCCTCGATTGACTCGAACAGCGGTACTGGCATCAGTCCCGGATCCCGGCCGTCTTTCCTATACGAGGCTTCCACGCGCACATCGCAAAGTTGGGCCAGCCAAATCATTCCCAGAACATCTTCCACTTTCCTTACGCCGCTGATCACGTAGCTGCGAATCGCTTGCGGCGGAAACTCGCGTTTTAGATCTGCGATGGTCCGCAGGCTTTCCAGGAGTTTACGCGTTTCTTCCGAAGGCGAAACAGGCAACGTTATCCGCTCGGTTCCATGTGCTCTTTCGCCGCCCGACAACTCGCAAATAGCACTGGCATGCACCCGCGCATGCTGCCTGATGTCGAGTGAGTGCAAGTGAAATCCGAAAGTGCCGACTTGTCTCAGGAGCGGGTCAAGCAGCAATTCTGCAAGACGCTCGCCGCCGTTCGCGGCCAGACTCTTCCGCAGCAATTTCAAGTCATTAGCGAAATCCTGCGCTTCCGGATATGCATTGGCATGCCCCGGCTCGTCACGCGTAAACCGGAGACGCTCGAGGAGGTAATCCAGGAAGCGCCGATAGATCTCCTCCGCGGCTCGGGTCTGATTTGCAGTTGCGACCCACGGCATGCGTTCAGCATATTCCTTCATCGCATCTCTCAAGGCGGCGATAACCGGTGTCTGACGTTCCGAAGGACTCAGTCGGTCCATCAGCTCGGCGGCCACGGCAAGGTAATGATCGAGTATCACTCGTCGCGCCATCTGCAGCGCATCGCGTGTGCTGTCTGCGGTGACGAAAGGATTACCGTCGCGGTCGCCGCCAATCCATGAACCGAATTGCAGAAAACCGGGTAGCTCATTGGCGGTTAGGTCGCATTCGTATACCTCTCGCAGGGCGCCCGCGAATTCCTCATAGAGACTCGGCAGCATAGCGATCAAACAACCGGAGTAGTAATCCAGCCCCATTTTGATCTCATCCCGCACGGTCGGCGGTCGCCGACGCACTTCGTCCGTCTGCCAGAGCGCCGTAATTTCGGCGACGATTGCGGTTTCGCGCTTCATCGCTTCCGCATCCGTCAGCGGCAGACGATCAAGCAATTCCAAATTGGCGGAGATCCGCTGTCGCTTGAATAATACCGTGCGGCGAGCGACCTCGGTCGGATGAGCCGTGAAGACTGGAATAACCTCGATTTGCCGCAGCCACTCGAGTGCGGTCTCCAGCTTGATTCCCGACTCGCGCATGCGGTGCAAGGTGCCGCGGATGGAACCCGGCTGCGGTGGGCGTTTGGGCGGGAGTTGGGCCGTCCGGCGACGGCGCTTGCGATGATTAGTTTCTGCAAGATTTGTCAGTTCAAAGTAAATGGCAAAGGCCTTGGTCACGCGATAGGCCTCGACCAGATTCATGTCTTTGACAATCAGCGCGACACGTTCTGTTAATTCATCCTGGCGCGCCCCTCTTCCATCCTGGGGTGCGTCATGCTCCAACTCACGGTATTCGATGGCGAGTTGTCGGATTTCTTCGACCGCATTGAATAGGTTCTCCCCAGCTTGCTCCTTCAATACTTCACCCAGCAAACGACCCAGAGAGCGCACGTCGCGACGCAGCGGTGCTTCCTTCACATGAGGCTCGTCGCTTGTCAGTTCGAAGAGCCGCGTAGCCTGATCCTGAGCGGTCCACAAAGGCTTCGTCTCGGACCTGCGCTCGCTGTCGTTCATTCGTAGATCACCAAAGAATGAGGGTTTTCGCTGCAGATAACCCGGAGGGTTAAGACGAAAGTAGCCGGTGGTCGTAGCGTAGCGTAGACCACCGGAAGCCAGTTGATAGTTCGACGGCACCCCGCAGGGGTGCCACGGCTCTTCCGGCACCCCTTCAGGGTGCGAATTTTCATTTGTCTACCGGTGGTCTGCGCTACGCTGCGACCACCGGCTACTATCTGGCAGCCCTTCAGGCTGATTTATGTGGTTCAGCGACCCACTGGCGAAGCCGCATACGCTGCGCCCCTAAGTATTGAAGCGGTTGCAATCAATCCCATACTTCTTGACCTTGTAGCCGATGACGCGCTCAGTGGTATCGAGCAACTTCGCTGCTCGCTTACGGCTGCCGCGCGTGGTTTTCAGTGCATCCATAATGATGTCACGTTCAAAAGCCTCAACCGTCGCTTCGAGCGAGAGACGCGTCACGGTACCCGATCCTTCGGCGGTCTGCAGCGTGGGCGGCAGGTGATGTCCGTGAATAACGTTGGTCTCACAAACCAGCACCGCGCGCTCGATGATGTTTTCCAGTTCACGAACATTTCCGGGCCAATGATAACTGGCAAGCATGTCTATCGCCGGAGTTGAGATGCGTTTGATGCTCTTGTGATGTTCGCGTGCGAACTTTTCGAGAAAATGATCGGCCAGCAGCAACACGTCTGATTTACGATCGCGCAAGGGTGGCATGAAGATGGCAAACACGTTGAGGCGATAGTACAAATCTTCGCGAAAGGAGCCTTCAGCAATAGCTCGCTCCATATCCTTGTTGGTTGCGGCGACCAGACGCACATTGGCCTTTATCGTCTCTGTGCCGCCCAGCCGTTCAAATTCTCTCTCCTGCAGGACGCGCAATAGTTTGACCTGCGTCGACACATTCAGATCGCCAACTTCATCGAGGAAGAGCGTGCCGCCTTCGGCCAGTTCGAAGCGGCCCTTCTTGCGTATCTGAGCGCCGGTGAAGGCGCCCTTTTCATAACCAAACAGTTCCGATTCGATCAAAGTCTCGGGCAGCGCCGCGCAACTAACTCTGACGAAGGGCTTGGCCGAGCGTAAAGAGTTGTAGTGAATCGCATGGGCGATCAACTCTTTCCCTGTACCCGATTCGCCGCGCAGGAGCACCGTCGTGTTTGTGCGTGCAACCTGCGTCACTTGCTCATAGACCTGACGCAGAGGACCTGAGTTGCCGATGATGTGACTAAAGTCGTAGCGTTCTCGCAGTTCCTGCTTAAGATGGATGTTCTCATCGACCAGACGTTGTTTGTCCGCTTCGAGCAGATGCCCGACCTTAATCGCCTGGGCAAACATCGTCGCAATGATCGCGAGGAACTTGGTGGCGCGCTCGTAGTCGCGGTCCGCCTTGTACTTTAGATCGACGCTGAGCACGCCGACAGCTTTTCGGTTTATGAGGACGGGGACACAGATAAAACTAAGTTCCTGAGTTTTCAGGACCTTCTTCCGCGCCCCCAGACGATCGAGAAACAAAGGCTCTTGACTAATTCGGGGAACGACCACCGGTTTGCCGGTTTGGGCGACGCGTCCGGTAATCCCTTCACCAATTTGATACTTGACGCGGCGAGCTCCGTCTTCATCCAAACCATGAGACGCGACAATGCGCAATTCATTCGTGTCTTCAGCAAGCAACATTACTGCGCCACGAATCATGCCGTGATGGCGGTCAAGCGTTGCCAGGACGTGAGATAGTGCTTCCTTGAGCTCGAAAGTGCCGGCCAGCATTTGACCCGTTTCGAGAAAGGTCGCCAGTTTTCTCGCTTCGGCTTGTTCAGGTGTCATGTTCTTGGCAGCAGAAAGGGGCGACAGACCCGCCATCGCACCTGCTTCGTACATTGTGTGATCCGATTGAGAAATTGTTGTAATACCGTCCTTCCGAATACACAAGCGTGGGTGATATCAGGACCACCGGCGTCAGCGGTCAGCATCGTGCATATCCGCAGCCCACCAACCAAGCCGCCTGCTGGCGCAGTTGGTTCTGACAGAGCAGCTTTTTAGAACGCCGCCATTCTCCGCCAGCGCTCGCTCGCGCGCGCACCAGACAACGAAACCTTTTTCAATGTGATTCTCGCCACGCGGCGCGCCGCGCTTCATACGCTGCAATTTGCGGCTCGTATTGCTGCGTCAGAGCAATGTCATCGAGTCCCTCCATCAGGCAGTGGCGGTGAAAATCATCGATGACAAAAGAAGCGCAGAAGCCCCGATCATCCTCCACCACCCGTCGCTCGAGATCGACGGTAAGCTTATAACCCTCCCCTTTACTCGTTCGCCGGAATAGTTCCTCGACCTCTGCTTCCGAAAGCACGACTGGAACGATCCCATTTTTCATACAGTTGTTCGCGAAGATATCGGCGAAAGATGGGGCGATGATGGTACGAAAGCCATAATCGAGAAGCGCCCAGGGTGCGTGCTCGCGTGACGAGCCGCAGCCGAAGTTTTTTCCAGCCAGGAGAATCGTGGCGCCTTGATACTTCGCTTCATTGAGCACAAAGGATGGATCAGGTCCGCCATTTTCCGTGTAGCGCCAGTCGTAAAAAAGGAATTCACCAAAGCCGGTGCGCTCAATCCGTTTGAGAAACTGCTTCGGAATGATTTGGTCCGTGTCGATATTGGGTCGGTCGAGCGGCGCCACTATTCCAGTGTGAATGCGAAAGGGAAGCATGATTAATCAGTTACTCGTGATCAATTTGTCAGTAGGTCTTTGGTCTTTGGCCTTTGGTCTTTGAGGTTTGTTTTACGAAGTTTCGAGCTCCAAGAGCAAAACTTCCGAGTGCAAAGACCAAAGACCAAAGACCTACTGACACCCAACTAAGATCTAAATTCCCAATTGCGTACATCCGTGAAGTGTCCGGCTATTGCAGCTGCTGCCGCCATAATTGGACTCACCAGATGCGTGCGCCCGCCACGACCTTGACGGCCCTCAAAATTGCGGTTGCTGGTTGAAGCACAACGTTCTCCCGGTTGCAGTATGTCCGGATTCATTCCCAGGCACATCGAGCAGCCTGCCTCGCGCCAATCAAATCCCGCCTCTATGAATGTGCGGTCCAGGCCCTCCGCCTCAGCGGCGCGCTTGACGGTCTGCGATCCGGGAACGACCATCGCGTGAACTGATGGGTTAATCCTGTAGCCGCGAACCACGTTTGCCGCCGCGCGCAAGTCTTCAATACGCGCGTTGGTGCACGAACCGATGAAGACTCGGGTCACCGGAATGTCCACAATAGGTGTCCCCGGTACGAGTCC
>WNGE01002918.1_pt1 | contig 21409 bp, 16 predicted proteins | sample 5400651 | NCBI WGS metagenome assembly WNGE01 (sample SAMN13153370, study PRJNA577476) | soil metagenome | isolation source: 60 cm soil or saprolite under grassland replicate 2 | place: USA:California | collected 2016-06-15 | reverse complement strand
GTCATGGCCGGAGCCTTTCAGGGCGTTCCACCCGCTGAGGTCCCCGACGCCAGCACCACCACCAGGATTGTGCAGCAGGTGGGCGGGTCATTCGGAGCCACCGTGCTGGCCGTGATCCTCGCCCACGAACTCCTCGATCATGCCGCAGTGACCGCCGCCGCACGCGGCCAAGCCTTCGACACCGCATTCTGGTGGGCGATCGGTTTCGGCCTCTTGGCCCTCATCCCAGCGCTCCTGCTTCCCCCCAGGGGTCAGAGGGGGATGCGCACGCTGACGGTGGTGCCCTCCGCCAGGCTGCTGCGTATCTGCAGGTCCCCACCCAGGCTGGCCGCACGCGCCGCGAGGTTGCCGAGGCCCTGGCCCTGCTCGACCAGCTCGGGGTCGAAGCCACGCCCGTCGTCGTCGATCTCGAGCACCGCGCGGTCGTCCTCGCGACGCAGCGAGACCCGACAGGTGACCGCCTGCGCGTGCCGGCTGACGTTGGACAGCGCCTCGCGGGCGAACTGCACGATGTCGGTCGCTCTGGGCGCGAGCTCGCTGACGACCTGCGCGTCGACGTCGACGACCGTGGTCACGCCGGAGCGCCGCTCCAGCTCGCCGGCGAACTCACGCAGCGCGTTGCCGAGCTGCCGGTCGGCAAGCACGCCGGGCCGCAGCCCGAAGATGTAGTTGCGCAGGTCCCTGATGACGCGGTCCAGCTCACCCACGACGTCCTGGATGCGCCGGTCGATCTCGGCGTCACGGGCGAGCATGGCGGTCCCCTGCAGGCTCATGCCGGCCGCGAACAGCGCCTGGATCGCCCCGTCGTGCAGGTCGCGCGCGATCCGCTCGCGATCCTCCAGGACCGCGAGCCGCTGGATCTGCCGCTGCGCGCTGGCGTACCGGAAGGCGACCGCGGCCTGATCGGCAAAGGTCTCCATCAGCTCGATGCCGACGTCTGAGACCACCATCAGCGTTCCGAACGTCTGTCCTTCCGAGCGCAGCGGGACGAACATCGCCGGGCCGGACTCGCCGAACTCCACGATCGGCTGGAAGACGCGCTCATCCGCCGCGGCATCCGTGACGACCACGGTCTTGCCGCCACGGATCACCTCACCCGAGATGGTCCCCTCGATGGGCATCTCCAGCCCGCGCAGCCGTTCGGCCCCATGGCCCTCGGCGACCTCCAGCACCAGCGCACCAGGCCTCCCACCCGGCAGGGCGATGGTGGTCAGGTCAGCTTCCACCAGCTCGCGCGCCCGGCGGGCCGCCAGCCCGAGGGCGACGTTCAGCTCCGAGCCGCCAAGGATCGCGCCGGCCAGCTCGCGCAACGCCTCCAGCCGCCGGCTGCGCTGCTGCGCCTCCTCGTACAGGCGGGCATTGTCGATCGCGACTCCCGCCTGGGCCGCCAGCACGCTCAGCGCACGCTCATCCTCCGCTGAGAACTCGTCCGCACCCTGCTTCTCGGTCAGATAGAGGTTGCCGTAGACCAGGCCGCGAGCGACCACCGGAGCGCCCAGGAACGAGCGCATCGGCGGGTGGTTGGGCGGGAAGCCGACCGAGCGCGGGTCCTGGGTGAGGTCGACGAGCCGCAGCGGTCGGACGTCGCGGATCAGCACCCCGAGGATGCCACGGCCCACCGGCAGGTGCCCGATGGCGCGGCGCTGGTCCTCGGTCATTCCGGTGGTGATGAAGTCGACCAGCATGCCGTCGCGACCCAGCACCCCAAGTGCTCCGTAGCGGGCCTCGGTGAGCTCGACGGCCAGGTCGGCCAGCCGCTGCAGGATGGCGGGCAGCGACAGCTGCGAGGCGAGCGTCATTCCCGCTTCCAGGAGCATGCTGTTGCGGTCGCGGCGTGACGGCGAGACGCGGCTCATCACCCGCTACGTTAGCACCCCCCTACTACTCGGGTATCCTGCGATCTCTGTAGGCTGATCCGCCGAGCCCCCCGCGGGTGGTATTCCAGATGGAGCACGGCAGGCAGAGGACGTGGGTGCCGTGATCACGACGTCCCAGCTCCCCCCATGCCCGCCCCCGGACCACGCCAGGAGATCCGCCTGGCCGAGCTGATGGCCGCGATGTCGCTTGCCACCGACATCAGCATGGACCAGCCGATGGAGGAGGGCGTGACCATCTGCCTCCTCGCCACACGGCTGGCGGGGGTGCTCGGGCTGTCGGAGCTCGAGCGGGTCCACGTGTACTACGGTGCCCTGCTGCGCCACATCGGCTGCACCGCCGACATGCACGTGCTGGCCGCCGTCGCCGGGGACGACATCTCGATGCGCAGCGCGTTCGTCGGGGTGGACCTCGGCCGGCCCGTGGAGATGTTCGCCGCGATGATGCGGCACATCGGGCGGACCTACGCTCCGCTGGAGCGGCCCATGGCCATCGTGCGCGTCATGGCCGCGACCGGGAAGTTCCGCTACTCGGGCGAGGTCCAGTGCGAGGTCGCCGAGATGCTCGCCAGTCGCCTCGGCTTCGACGAGAGCTTCCAGCGTGGCATCAGCGGCGTCCTGGAGCGCTGGGACGGCAGGGGGTTCGACCCCGCCGTCGTCGCGGGCTTCCTGTCGAAGGGGACCGAGCTGCTCTCGGTGCTCGAGGTCGACTCCCCATGGGACCGTGCCCTCGAGGCCGAGCCCGGCGAGCGCCCGGTGCTCTCCGGCAGGAGGCTGGACGAGGCTCTGCGGGCCATGGGCGACTTCGCCGACCTGAAGTCCCCGTACACCGTCGGGCACTCCGGTGGCGTCGCCGACCTCGCCGCTCGAGCGGCCGAGCGGTGCGGCCTGCCCTCCGACGACGTCACCGCCACGCGGAGAGCGGGATGGGTGCACGACATCGGCCGGGTCGCGGTGTCCTCGGCGATCTGGGACAAGCCCGGCCCGCTCACCCGGAGCGAGTGGGAAAAGGTCCGCCTGCACGCCTACCATGCCGACCGGGTCCTGGCGCGCGAGGGGTTGCTCGAGTCGATCGGGCGGATCGCCTCGATGCATCACGAGCGTCTGGACGGCTCCGGTTACTTCCGGCAGGCGCTGGCGCGGCAGCAACCGCCGACGGCCAGGGTCCTCGCCGTCGCCGACGCCTACCACGCCATGACCGAGCCGCGGCCGCACCGGCCCGCCATCCCGCCGACGGGCCGGACGATGAGCGCCCGGTTCTGCATGATCTGCCGCGTGCGCGATGGCCAGGCCGTGTCGATCCACGGGTACTGGGACCAGCTCGAGATGCTGGAGCAGCTTGGTCTCGTTCCCGAGCCCGCGGCGGTCTGAGGCCACTGGGAAGGCGGGTCCGGGGGGGCGGGACGGTGGGGCCGGTCCGAGAGGACCGGCCCCACCTCGCGGTCCGCCGCTCGGAGGTCCCCGGCTCAGAGGTTCCCGCGGCGCGCCTGCTCGCGCTCGATCGCCTCGAACAGCGCCTTGAAATTGCCCTTGCCGAACCCGAGCGACCCGTGCCGCTCGATGAGCTCGAAGAAGACCGTCGGCCGGTCCTGCACCGGCTTGGTGAAGATCTGCAACAGGTAGCCGTCCTCGTCACGGTCGGCGAGGATGCGCAGCTCCCGCAGGGTCTCCACCGGAACGCGGGTGTCTCCGACCCACTCGCCGAGCGTGTCGTAGTAGGAGTCCGGCGTCTCCAGGAACTCCACGCCCATCTCCCGCATCGCCCGCGTGGCGGCTACGATGTCGCCGGTGGCGAGCGCGATGTGCTGCACACCCGGGCCGCCGTAGAACTCCAGGTACTCGTCGATCTGCGACCTGCGAGTGCTGGCGGCCGGCTCGTTGAGCGGGAACTTCACCCGGTGGTTGCCGTTCGTCACCACCTTTGACATCAGCGCGGAGTACTCGGTGGCGATGTCGTCGCCGATGAACTCCTTCATGTTCGTGAAGCCCATCACCCGGTTGTAGAAGCTCACCCACTCGTCCATGCGGCCGAGCTCGACGTTGCCGACGCAATGATCGACAGCCTGGAAGTAGCGCTTGGGGTGGTGGGCCGGCCGCGCCTTGAAGATCGGCTCGGCCGCGACGAAGCCCGGCAGGAAGACCCCGGAATATCCCTTCCGGTCGACCAGCGTGTGGCGGGTCTCGCCGTAGGTGGCGATCGTCGCCACGCGCACGGCCCCGTTCTCGTCCTGCAGATCGTGGACCGGCTCCAGCACGGTCGCCCCGTGCTCGCGGGCGTAGGCGACGGCGGCGTCCACGTCCGGTACCTCGAGGGCCAGGTCCACCACGCCATCGCCGTGGGCCGCCACGTGCTCGGCGAGGGCGGTCCCGGCGTGGACGGGGCCCGACAGCACGAAGCGGGCCTTGCCCGAGACGAGCACGTGCTCGGCGAGGTCGCGCTGGCCGGTCTCCGGTCCTCGATAGGCCACGCAGGTCATCCCGAACGCCGTGGAGTAATAGTGCGCCGCCTGCCTGGCATTGCCCACCGCGAAGCGGACGTGGTCCATGCCGATCACGGGGAAGGGGTCGGTGGAGGGATCGTGCTCGACGGCACCGACGAGCGCGTCGACCTCGGTCTGCTGCTCGATCATGCGGCACCTCCTGCAGCCGGCTCGGATGCTCCAGGCATGACAGCAACGCCGCGGAATTCATGCAACTGTACCACCAGCGCCATCGCGCTCCAGGCACAGCTCCGGTACCGCGTGGAGATCGCCATCGTTCGGGTTTGCGCCAGTTGTAGCGAAGCGTGAGAATCTCCCGTCTGAATGACATTTCTCCGGGGAGACGCCCATGAGCCTGTTCGAGCCACAGATCGACCCAGAGCCTGACGACCTCAGCCAGCTCCCGGTCCTCGACGTCCCGCTGCGGGGTCGCAAGGGCCAGCAGGTGACCGCGTACATCGAGGAGCTGGCCACGCGCCTCGACCACCAGCGCGTCCGCGCCGAGCAGGCCGAGCAGGCCACGGCGCACCTGCGGCACCAGCTGGAGGTGCTGCGCAACCAGCCACCGCCGTCGTTCGAGCACCTGGGATCCGAGGCCGCAAAAGTGCTCGAGGAGGCCGGCCGCTCGGCCAAGGTCCTGGTCGAGGAGGCCACCGACCGCGGCAGGGGCATCGTCGCAAAGGCCGAGGAGGACGCCGACCAGATCCGGGCCCGCGCCGAGGGCGACGCGCAGACCCATCTCGACTCGGCTCGCAAGGCGGCCGAGCAGATGCTCGCCAAGGCCAACGCCCAGCGGTCCTCCATCGAGGCCGAGGTCAAGCGCCTGCGCGAGTACCGTGACGGCCTGCTCGGCCACCTCGGCCGGGTGCAGGTCGACCTCGCCGGCTTCCTCTCCGAGGTCAGCGACCCCCCTCCCGCTCCACACGCCCAGCCCGTCCCGTCCGCCCCCTCCGGTCAGTCGGGCGCCGCCGAGGTCACCGCCGTGCTCGAGGCCACCGACGTGACCGAGGACGAGACCGCGCGGGAGGCGGCCACCCAGGAGGCACCCGCCGCCGCGCCGGGGCATCCGGCCGAGTCCGCCATCGCCGCCGCCCGCGCCCCGAAGTAGCCGCTGGGGCCTGAGTCAGTGGCAATGGACGGAGCCCGGGTGCCGGAGATCAGGTTGGCGGGACGGATGGCACGGCTGGGGACCGAGTCCGCGTTCGAGGTGCTCGCACGGGCGCGCGGGCTGGAGGCCGAGGGCCGCACGATCATCCATCTGGAGATCGGCGAGCCGGACTTCGACACCCCGGAGCACATCCGCGACGCGGCCAAGGCCGCCCTGGACGCCGGGCACACCCACTACGTGCCGGCACCGGGGATCATGCCGCTGCGCGAGGCGGTCGCCGACTTCCTGGAGCGGACCGGACGGCTGCGCACCGACCCTGGGCGGGTGATCGTCACCCCAGGCGCCAAGCCGATCATGTTCTTCACCATCCTCGCGCTGTGCGAGGAAGGGGACGAGGTCGTCCTGCCCGATCCGGGCTTTCCGATGTACCAGTCGATCACCGCCTTCTCCGGGGCACGGCCGGTGCCGGTCCCGCTGCGGGAGCGCAACGGCTTCCGGCTCGACCCGCAGGAGCTGGCCGGGCTGGTCACCGAGCGGACCAGGCTGCTCATCCTGTCATCGCCGCACAACCCCTGCGGCAGCGCCCTTACCCGCGGTGACCTGGAGGCGATCGCCAGCCTGGCCATCGAGCGCGACCTGATCGTGCTGGCCGACGAGATCTACTGGGCCATCCGCTACGACCGGCCGCACGCGAGCATCCTCGACTTCGACGGGATGCCCGAGCGGACCGTCCTGCTCGACGGCTGGTCGAAGACGTTCGCGATGACCGGCTGGCGGCTGGGGTTCGGGGTGCTCCCGCCGGCGCTGGTGGAGCCGGTCACGCGGCTGGTGGTCAACTCGGTGTCGTGCACATCGGCCCACAGCCAGTACGCCGCCATCGCCGCGCTGACCGGCCCGTGGGAGCCGGTCGAGCGGATGGTTGCCGAGCTCCGCGGACGCCGCGAGGTGATCGTGGACGGCCTGAACCGGATCCCGGGCCTGCACTGCCTGCGGCCTGAGGGCGCCTTCTACGTGTTCCCGAGCATCGCTGACCTGGGGCAGCCCGCGGACGAGGTGGAGCGGCTGCTGCTGCGGCGCGCGGGCGTGGCATGCCTGGCCGGCACCGCCTTCGGCGCCGGCGGCGAGGGCTTCCTGCGCCTGTCCTATGCCAACTCGGTGGAGAACATCGAGGCCGCGCTCGACGCCATCCAGGCAACGCTCGCCGGCCCGTAGCCGAGGGTCTCCGGCCGGCGCCGATCAGGGCTGTTGAGCCGTGCCGTCGAAGTAGGTCTGGGCCTTGGCCAGCGCGTTCTGGCCGACCGAGGCGCCGAGCGCGCGGCCGTTGTGGTCGGCGTCGGGGAAGTGGATGCCACCCTGCCGGCGGGACTCGCCCGCCTCGTCGCGAGCGGCGCTGAAGGTCGCCCACAGCAGCACGACAGGCAGCAGCGGCGTGGCGCCCGGCTCGACACGTGACGTGCCCGGCGGGAGCGTCACCCGCGCTCCGAACAGGTCGCCGCCGGTGAACTGCTGGAGGACCTTCGCGCCGGCGCCGCTGAACGTGCTGTGTCCGGAGACGTACTCGGGGAACGGCGGGGTCGGGAAGGTCGCCGGTTGGTAGGGCTGCCAGTCCTGACCCCAGATGAGCCTCGTGCCCTTGTAGGGACCAGCCCAGGCCAGCACGAGCTGGTTCTTCCTGCGGACGTGGACGGCGGTGATCGGCCGGACGTAGTCCCACTCCCGCTTGGCGCTCCATGCCGCGATGCTGGAGTCCAGCTCGGCGTTTGCGAGCGCGAAGAACATCTTGACGTCGTTGTCCAGGCTGTAGCCGCGCGCCCGGGAGATCGCCTGGGCGAACAGGCACCAGTGGCCGGGCGGCGTCTCGCTGTTCGGGCCGTCCGCCCAGTACTCGGCCCGCATCTTCGACAGGTCGGTGAGCGTGGCGCTCTGCAGCAGGGTGTCGGTGACCTCCTGATCGAGCAGCAGGAGAGTCGTGGGGGTCGGCCCTGGCAGCTGGAACTGGTCGGGCGCGGTCAAGGCGAACGGGGTGACGCTGCGCCAGTGCGGGGTCAGGAACTTCTGCACGATGAAGCCGCCGTTGCCGTCGGGGACGCGCAAGGGCTGCCAGTGGAAGGGGTCGTTGATGGTGTCAGGCGTGTTGACCGGGGTGTAGCCGCTGGTGTCGGCGTAGCCTCCTGCCTGGTTCGATCCGTCATCGGCGCGGAACGCGAGCACCGCGGCGGCGGCACTGTTCCCGATCCCGGCCGGTGTGGCGGGGTCGGTCGAGGTGTCGTCGGGGTTGTAGCCGAGCGCGGTCATGAACGCGGTGAAGTCGGCGGCCTTGGCGGGGAAGACGTTGACCAGCGCCCGATAGGCCGCGTAGCTGATCGCCATGCTCTTGTAGGCGACGGTACGCTCGGCGGCCGGGCGCCGGAGCGACCCGCCGAGGCGTGTGCCGACCGCCGTCGCGTCGTATGCCGCCCAGGCGTCGTACATGCTGGTGTGGACGATGGCCAAGGCCCGGGCGTTGATCGTCGGCCCGGTCCTGAGCGCCCGGATGGCGGCCAAGGTCTGCTCGTCCCACCGGAGGGCGACGTTGTCGTCGGGCCTGGGCCCGTAGTTGTCGATCGGGTACAGCGGTCCCGGGCCGATCGGCAGGGCTGGCAGCGGCAGCCTGATCTCCAGGTTGACGCCCACGTCCGCGATCGCGGTCGTGATGACGGTGCCGAACAGCGCCACAACGAGCGTCACGATGAGGACGAGCCTGCGGGTCATGGCACGACTCCGGTTTGCGGGTCCGCCTCAGCGGGTGAGGCGGCGGCGGGTGCCCAGGCGGGTGCCCAGGAGGAGTCCGGCTCCGAGCACGAGCAGGGTGGCGCCGAGCGTGAGCAGCTGCGCGGCGTGGGAGCCGGTGAAGGCGAGCGTCTCATGGCCCATCTCACCCATCTCCCCACCCATCTCCCCCATGTGCCCGGCCTTGCACGGCGCGGTGAAGCGGTTGTGGGCGGCGACGACCATGACCTGGCCATCCGACTTCCACACCGTCGATTCGACCGATGGGTGGGCAGAGAGGTCCACCGGGATCTTCTCGACGAAGAGGCCCTGGCTGTCGATGACGATGGAGTGCGCGCCGCCCACCTGCTGGCCGGTCTTCACGTCGGTTATGGTCAGGCGCACCGTCTGATTGGCGGGCAGTCCCGAGCCGGTGGCGATGAGCTGGTCGCAGCGGGTGCACGACAGCAGGAGCGTCTCGGCCGCCCGGGCGGCGGGCACCAGCACGAGCAGCGACAGACCGAGGAGAACGGGCAGGACACGAAGCGCGGAACGGATGCGCATCAGGGCGATGCCTCCTTGCGGCAAGTCTGGCTGGCCGTGGTGTAGCTCTTGAGGGCCAGGCTCAGGCGTCGGTCACGGATGTTTCTCACCAGCAGGTCGATGGTCTCGTCGCCACGCTGCGCGGCCTGCAGGCAGGCGGGCGGGGCGACCGGTCTGGTTTGGACCACCACGCTGGTGATCGCCGTCGGGATTGGCTCGGGCGCGGCCGCCGCGGCGGGGCGGTGCAGCAGGTAGCCGAGTCCGCCGCCGGCCAGCAGGCAGACGAGCGCGATCACGGCCGCAACCGTCCAGCTCGGGGTCCGCCGGCCGGCCGGGGCTGGCACGACCGCCGGCTCCTGGGCCTCCTGGGCCTCGGCCGCCCCGTCCCTGTCCTGCTGGGCAGGCTCGAACAGGGAGCCCATCCGGACGCCGATCTCGGTGAACGACCTCCGGATCTCCTCCAGCTCTCGCCGGCGTTGTTCCTCGCGGTTGCCGGGATCGGCGCCCATGATGTGTTGCCCCCCTCGGCATCAGGCGGGCCCGGCCCACTCGCATGAGGTTGGGAGCCAGGCCGCCGAGGCGTAAGTCATACATAATCGCGCGGAGAACGCAAATCCTCCTGTTGGAGCAAGAGTCCGGCGAAGGCCGTGACCAACCGGCCAATACCCGGATCCGCGGGCGGCGACCGGCCCGTCAGCGGAACACGCCGGTGTGGCCGAGCGAGTAACGGCCCGGCTGCGGGTAGACGCACAGCCCGTGTGGGCCGGGCCCGACGTGGATGCGGGCCAGCAGCCGGCCGCTGCGGGTGTCGACGGCATACACCTCGTCCGAGTAGCGGCCGGACAGCCACAGGACGCTGCCGTCGGCGGAGACGCCGCCCATGTCGGGGCTGCTTCCGGCCGGCAGGCGCCACTTGGCGACCACCCTGCGGCTGGCGAACTCGAGCAGCGAGATCGAGCCCTCGTCGCGGTTGGAGACGTACAGGACCCGCGAGTCCCGGCTGGTGTACAGACCGTGCGCGCCACGGCCGGTGGCGAGGAAGGTGACCTTCAGTGTGCCCGCGTCGACCAGCCAGACGCCGCCGGAGGCCATGTCGGCAACGTAGAACACCCGGCCATCGGGTGAAAGCTTCACGTCCTGCGGTTTGGCGCCGGGCGGCAGCCGCACCACCTGGAGCACCCGCTGGGCGGCGACGTCCAGCTTCAGCAGCTCCGCGCTGAACTCGCAGCTCACGATCGCATAGCGCCCGTCGGCGCTGAAGTCCATGTGGTCGACACCCAGGCACGGCACCCGCAGCGAGTGCCACAGCCGCATGCTGTGGGCGTCGCGGAAGTCGAGCCGTCGCAGCTCCTCGGCGACCACGATCGCATAGCGCCCGTCGGGGGTGAAGTAGAGGTTGTAGGGGTCGGCGACGGTCACGGGCCTGCCCGGCCTGCCCGTGCGCGGGTCGATCGGGGTGAGGCTGTTGCCCTTGGTGTTGTTGACCCACAGGGTGCGCAGGTCCCAGGAGGGGGTCACGTGGTGCGGCTGCCTGCCGCTGGCGAAGTGCGCCACGACCTTGAACCGCTTGGGGTCGATCACGTCGACCGTGCCGCTGCCCGAGCTGGGCACGTAGACCAGCGGGCGGAAGCCGCGCGTGACCGGGCTGAGCATGCCCGCCCGGTCCGCCGCGTAGACGTCGCGGGCATCCAGCGGCGGCGGCATCCCTGGCAGGGGGGTGCGCTGGGCCGCCGGCCCGTTGCTGGCGGCCGCGGGCTGCGCCCGGTCCTGCGGGTCCCGCGGGGCCTCCCCCGTCCCGCAGCCCGCGGCCAGGACGAGCAGGGCGAGCGTGAGGACGAGGGCGAGCGTGAGGGTGGGCATCGGGGTGGGCTTCAGGGCGGGCGCTGTCCCGGCCGGCCGGCGGCGCGTCATGGCTCTCGCAGCACGGACGCCACGGGCACGCGGGTGACGGCGACCAGCGCGATGCCGAGCGCCACGGCCGACGCGGCGATCATGAGCACGGCGAGCCCGGCGAGCGCGCTCACCGGGACGCTGAGCAGCGGCGGCGGCAGCGTGAAGAACAGCCCGAGGACCCGGACGGCGAGCATGGCGAGGCCGAGCCCGACGGGCACGCCGACGAGCAGGCTCCCGAGCACCGCGATGCCGCCCTCGAGCGCGGGGCCGGTCAGGACCTGTGAGGTCGAGGCGCCGGCGGCGCGCAGGACGGCGAGCTCGCGGCGGCGCTCGAGGACCATGAAGGCGCCGAGCACGGCGACGCCGACCGCCGCGACCAGCGCCGCCCCGAGCGACTCGAGGCGGCTGAGCCCGTCGAGGCTGAGGGCGGTGAGGCTGCGCCGCTCCTTGTCCGGCCCGGCCGTGGTCGTGACCGTGAACGCCCGCGCCGACCCGCCCGCGCCGCCCAGGTCGGCCGCCACCTGGGCGGGGACGCGTCCGGAGGCGGCGCGGGCGAGGTAGAAGTCGGGCGCCGGGACCGGCGGCGGCAGGCCGGCGGTGCTCATGACCAGCTCGGCGATGGGGCTGGTCGGCGGGAACGAGCGGAACACCCCGACCACGTGGAGGCTGAGGTTCCGCGACCGTTCCCGGTCGTCGGGGAAGACCGTCGCCGGGAGGGCGTCGCCCGGGCTGAGCGAGAGTCCCTGCTCGATCTCCCTGGCGACGAGCACCCCCGAGGGGTCCCGCGCCAGCGCCTCCGCGCCGCGGCCCGCCAGCATGCTGGGCCGGGCGGTGCTCGCCTGCCGGTAGGAGGCGGGGTCGATGGCCATGATGGTCTTGCGGTCACTGGCGATGCGCGCCGGAACCAGCCGGATGGGACTGGTGGCGGCGACCCCAGGGCCGAGCGGGGGCGGGGCGTGCCGGCGCTCGGCGGTCGGGGTCAGGCGGAGGTCGGCGCCGAGCGCGGCTCGGGCATCGGCGCGCTCGGTGGCCCGGTAGGTTGCCACGAAGGTGACCACGCTGGTACCGAAGGCGATGGCCAGGGCACCCAGCGCCAGCGCGACCGCGATCCGGGCGGGGCGGCGGCCGAGCCAGCGCATGGCCGCGCCGGGCCAGGAGGACAGCGGGCGGGCGCGCTCGGGACGCGCCCAGCGGAGGAGCAGGGTGACCAGCGCCCGGACGGCCAGCAGGGTGACCCCGGCCCAGAGGGCGACCGGCGCCAGCAGGACGTAGAACGCCAGGGCCAGGGTCTCTCCCTCGATCGGGGTCTGCCTGAGCCCGCCGCTGAGGACGTTGACGGCGAGGATGGCGCCTCCCACCGCCACGGCGACCAGGTCGAGGCGGCCGCGCCACCAGGCGGGCCGCCAGCCCCGCTCGAGCAGGCGGCGGGCGGCGACGGGCTCGGAGCGCCGGCTGGCGCGCGCCAGGGGGACCAGCCGCACCGACACCGCCAGCGCGCCGGCGAGCACCGCCAGCAGCGTTGACAGCGCGAGGCGGCCGGTGGGCACGGTGCGCCACACCGACCGGCCCGTCACCGCGCTGACCGCCGCGGCGGCCACCAGCACGCCCACAGCCGATCCGATCGCCCCCGCGACCGCGCCATGGGCGATCGCCAGCCTCGCGAGCTGGCCGCCGGTGGCGCCGCGCAGCTGCAGCAGCGCGTCCTCGCGGCGGTACGCCTCGGCCAGCGCCGACGCCGTCGCAAGCCCCAGGCTGGCGGCCACGAGCACGCCGGGAAGGCCGAGAAGCAGGAACAGGATCTTGGCGTTGGTGGCGTCCGCGCCGGCCAGGGAGAGCGCCTCGGCAGCGTCGTCGGTCACCACGACCGACCCCGGCGCCTGGCGCTCCAGGACGCGCTGGAGCTCGGCTGACCAGCTCGCGGCGCGCGCCGGGTCGGAGGGGTAGCTGGCGTGGTCGATGGTCACGTGGCCCTCGAGGCTCACCGGTGGGAGGTCGGTGAGCCCGGGGTTGAGCAGCGCGGCGCCGCCGGCGCCGGTCCCAGCTCGCAGGACCGGCAGCAGCGAGCGCTCAAAGGTTGCGTAATCGACGACCAGGGCCAGCGGCACGGCGGCGACGTCGCCCTGCACCTCGCCCGAGGGGATCGAGAACCAGGTGGTCGCCTGGCGGAGGTCGACGGTTCCGGCGACGGGGAGCGACAGCGACCGTCGCGCGGCGTCGCCGGGCAGGGCGATGGACAGGCTGGTCGCCGAGGCGAGCTGGGGCGAGGCCCGCAGCGGCTGGCCGAGCAGCGTCCCGTTGCCGAGCGCGCCCTGCGTCACCCGCACCCAGGGGTGGTTGGCGAGGTAGGTGGGATCGACGGCGAAGAGCCGTGCCTTCACCCGCCCGGAGGCACCGGCGGCGACCGGCGCGGCCGGGGTGCCCGAGGGGCCGACCACGACGTCGGCCGCCGCGAACCGCTCCACCCGCCGTACGCCGGGTACAGCGGCCAGGCGGCGGCGCGCCGTGGTCATGTCGACGTCGAGGGAGGTCGCCAGCGCCCGCATCTCGACCTGGACGGGGTCGAGCGCCACACGCGTCATTGAGTGCACGGCGTCATCCACGAAGAACAGCGTAGCGGCAAGCATTGCGACCGGGAAGGCGACCCCGACGGCGGCCAGCGCAAGGCGGCGCGGGGCGCGCAGCACGCCGCGGGCGACCAGCCAGAGCGTCACCGGGCACCCCCGGTGGCCCCGGGCCGGTCCTCCCCGGGCATGGGGGCGCCGAGGCGGCCGGAGTGGAGCCCGACGACGCGGTCGGCATACTGGGCGACCACGGGGTCGTGGGTCACCAGGACGACCGCCGCCCGCTGCTCGGCGGCGGCGGCGACCAGCAGGCGGGCGATGACCTCGGCGGTGCCCGAGTCGAGGCTGCCGGTGGGCTCGTCGGCCAGGACCACGGCGGGCTGCGCGCACAGCACCCGCGCGATGGCGACCCGCTGCTGCTGGCCGCCGGAGAGCTGGTCGGGCAGCTTGGCCGCGGCATCGGCCAGTCCCACCCGCTCCAGGGCGCCGGCCACCCGGCGGCGGCGCGTGCCCGCCTCGGCGCCGTCGAGCAGCAGCGGGACCTCCACGTTCTCGGCCACCGTGGCCTGCGGCAGGAGGGCAAGGCTCTGGGCGACGAAGCCGCAGCTCCGCCGCCGGAAGCGCGCCCGGGCGCGGCCGTGCAGGCTCTCCCAGTCCACGCCGGCGATGAGCGCCCGGCCATCGGAGGGACGGTCGAGCCCGGCGAGAAGGTGCAGCAGCGTGCTCTTGCCCGAGCCGCTGGGGCCCGTGACGGCGACGACCTCGCCGCTGGCGACCGTGAGCGACACCGTGTCGAGGCCCCGTATCCGGCGCCGGCCTGCCGGATACGTCCGCGTCAGCCCGATCGCCTGCACGGCAGCCTCAGACGGCATCGATCACCAGCCCGTCGCGCATGGTCAGGTGGCGGTCGGCGCGCGCGGCCACCTGCGGGTTGTGGGTCACCGTGAGGAGCGCCGCGCCCTCCTGGGCGCGCAGCGCCTCCAGCAGGTCGAGGATCTGCGCGGCGGTCGCCTCGTCGAGCTCCCCGGTCGGCTCGTCGGCGAGCAGCACCCGGGGCCGCGGCGCGAGGGCGACGGCGACGGCCACCCGCTGGGCCTCGCCACCGGAGAGCTGGCTGGAGCGGTGCCGGCGACGCTCCAGCAGGCCGACCTCCCCCAGCAGGTGCCGCACGCGCTCGCGCACCTGGCGGCGGGGACGGCCGTCCAGGCGCAGCGGGAGGGCGACGTTGCCGGCGACGTCCAGCAGGGGATGGAGGTTGTCGCGCTGCAGCACGACCCCGATGTGGCGCCGGCGGCGGCGGGCCCGCTCGGTGGGCGGCAGGCGGGTGAGGTCCTCGCCGCCGATGACCACCGAGCCGCCGCTGGGCTCGAGCAGGCCGGCCACGACGTGCAGCAGGGTGCTCTTGCCGCTGCCGGAAGGGCCCATGAGGCTGGTCCACGAGGCCTGCTCGAGGATCAGCTCCGCCCCCCTGAGCGCCACCGTCTCCACCTCGCGTTCGCGGTAGATGTGGTACAGGCCCTTGGCCCGGACCGCCGGGGTCACCCCCTCGCCCATCCCGCCCCCCTCGCTCAAGGCTCACCCCAGGATGCGAGTTGCTTGATAAGAGGCGGCGAAGAAGCGAACCTTGCACCGACCGCTGACTTAGGGAGCGTTGGCAGGGTGCGCATGGAGGCTGACAGTCCCCCACGGGTCCTGGTGGTCGAGGACGACGAGCCATTCGCCGTTGCGGTCTCCGAGGGCCTCACCGCCGTGGGCTTCAACGTCCAGGTGGCGCTCGATGGCGCCGACGGCCTGGCGCTGGTGCAGCAGCGCCGCTTCGACCTGATCGTGCTCGACCTGATGCTCCCCCAGATCAACGGGTTCCGGTTCTGCGACCTGCTGCGCCGCGGAGGCGACTGGACGCCGGTGCTGGTGCTGACCGCCAAGCAGGGCGAGCTGGACGAGACCGAGGCGCTGGAGACCGGCGCCGACGACTTCCTGAGCAAGCCGTTCTCGTTCCCGGTGCTGGTGGCCAGGCTCCGGTCCCTGCTGCGCCGGCGGCGGCGGGAGCGGCCCGCCACGCTGGTCGCGGGAGACCTCGTCCTCGACACCGCCAAGCACCGCTGCTGGCGTGGCGAGACCGAGATCGAGCTGACGCCCCGCGAGTTCGCGCTGCTGGAGTACCTGCTCCGCCGCCCCGGCGAGGCGGTGCGCAAGCGCGACATCCTGGACGACGTGTGGGACTGGGCGTTCGACGACGACTCGAATATCGTCGAGGTGTACGTGGGGTACCTGCGCCGGAAGGTCGACGGGCCGTTCGGTCGCGAGATGATCCGCACCGTGCGGGGCGTCGGGTACCGCCTGGATCCGGCTGGGGGGTGAAGGTGACACGCCGCACGGTCCGGATGCGGGCGACGGCGCTGGCGCTGGGAGCGGTCGGCGCCGCCCTGATCGTCGCCGCCGTGGCGCTGCTGGTGGGCCTGCACAACTCGCTGGTCAGTGACGTCGACGCCCAGGCCCGGCTGCGGCTGGAGGCGGTCGCCACGCTGGTGCGGCACGCCCAGGTGCCAGCGACCCTCGCCGGTGGCGATGACGACGGCACCGTCGCGCAGGTGGTGGCACGCGGCAAGGTGGTCACGCAGAGCCCGTTCATCCAGGGTGCGGCGCCGCTGGCGCCGTTCGTGCCGCCGGGCGACCAGGTCGTGGTCCGGACCGTGCGGCATCCCCCGGTCAGCGGCGGCGGCGCCTACCGGGTCGCGGCGCGGCGGCTCGACGTGGCGACCGGCCCCGCGGTGGTCTACGCGGCCGCGTCGCTGGAGCCGGTGACCGAGAGCACCGGCGCGCTGCGCGTGCTGCTCGCCATCGCCGTGCCGCTGCTGCTGGTGTTGGTCGGAGTCACCACCTGGAGCCTGGTGGGACGGGCGCTGGAGCCGGTGGAGGCGATCCGCCGGCAGGTCGCCGAGATCTCCGTCACCGCCCTGGACCGCCGGGTGCCGGAGCCGGCCACGGGCGACGAGATCGAGCGGCTGGCCCGGACCATGAACGAGATGCTGGCCCGGCTGGACGCCGCCGCGCGCCGGCAGCGGGCGTTCGTCGCCGACGCCTCCCACGAGCTGCACAGCCCGCTGGCGACGATCAGGGCCAAGCTCGAGGTCGGCCTCGGCCATCCCGGCGCGGTCGACTGGCCTGCCGTGGTGGGCGGCTGGCTCGACGAGCAGGCACGGCTGGAGCGGCTCGTCGAGAACCTGCTGGTGCTCGCGCTGGCCGACGACGGCGCCGCGATCCGCTCGCCGCGGGTGGTCGACCTCGACGAGCTGGTGCTGCGCGAGCTGCGGGACCTGCGCGCCCGCGGCAGGGTGCGCCTCGACGTGAGCGGCGTCGCCGGTGGCCGGGTGGTGGGCGACGCCGACCAGCTTCGCCGGGTGGTGCGCAACCTGCTCGACAACGCCGAGCTGCACGCGGCCTCCGCCGTTCGCGTCGAGCTGGCGCGGACCGGCCCGGGCTCCGTCGTGCTGGCGGTCAGCGACGACGGTCCCGGGATCGCGGCCAGCCAGCGGGAGCGGGTCTTCGAGCGCTTCGTGCGCCTCGACGAGGCCCGCAGCCGGCGCGGCGGCGCCGGGCTGGGACTGGCGATCGTGCGCGAGATCGTCACCGCCCACGGCGGGACCGCCTGCGCCGAGGAGACCGAGGTCGGCGCCCGGCTGGTGGTCCGGCTGCCCGCCGCCGAGCAGAACGGAGCCGGGCCGAGCTGAGCGGCGATCAGGCCGGCTGCGCGGGCTGCGTCTGACCGTACAGGTCCTTTCTGGAGGTGTAGCCGCGCCTGTCCAGTTTGAGTGCCTGCTGGCGGATCTTGGCCAGGGCGCCCGGGTCCAGGTGCACGACCTTGACGAGCAGCAGGGTCTCCTTCTCCGTCTCCTCGGTCCCGGCGAAGTCGGCGCGGATGTTGCCGACGTCGGGCGCGTAGAACTTCCGCTGGTGGGCATTCGGCTCTGACGGGTTCCACTCGTCGGTCACCAGCACGTTGCTGTAGCAGTCGACGGGGACGCAGGTCCGCTGGCCCGTGCGGTACACCCGCGCGGTGTCCGAGAAGTCGATCGCGGGCGCCCATCCCTGCAGGTAGTTGGGGGCCCCCACGCGCGGGTCCGCGCGCATGATGACCCCGGCTCTGGCGCCTGCCAGGCCGGTGATCCAGGTGTCCGGGGCACCGGTGAACTTCCCCGCCTCGTACTCCTCTGGGTACTCGCCCATGTTCCAGACGTTCCCGTAGTCGTCCTGGGCGTGGAAGGCGAGCTCCGCCTCGGCGAGCTCGCCCGCGTTGTAGTCGAGGTCGTAGAGGACCACGTTGCGCACGCCGTCGATCGCCTTGGTCAGGTCGGTGACGGTGAACACCACGCGGTGCTCGACGCGCTCGCCGTCCTGGTTGATCTTGCCCACGTAGACGAACTGCGTGCCCGGCGCCAGCGGGAACCATTTGTTGCTGATGTCGGTCGAGTGGCCGAACCTGGTGCGGTCGTAGCTCTTCTCGGTCGCGTCTTTCAGGACGGGTAGCGGGGCGGCGGACGTCGAAGGCGGAGCCTGCGCCGCGCTGCTGGTCCTGGCCGAGCGGCACGCGCCCAGCACGAGCGGCAACGCCAGCGCCGCGGCCACCAGGAGGCGTACAGGTCGTTTGCTCATGAGGCCCTCCCTACGGGCGACCTCCCACGCCTGCCGAAACGCAGGTACAGGGACGGCACGACAAACAGGTTGAGCAGGGTCGAGGTGAACAGGCCACCGAGAATCACGATGGCCAGCGGGTGCTCGATCTCGTGACCGGGAATGGCGCCGGTGATCACCAGCGGCACCACCGCCAGCCCCGTCGCCAGCGCGGTCATCAGGATCGGCGAGAGCCGCTCGCGCGCCCCGCGCAGGACCAGGTCGGGACCGAAGGTCTCGCCCTCGTACCGCTCCAGGTGCTGGAAGTGGTTGATCATCAGGATGCCGTTGCGCGCGGCGATCCCCATCACCGTGAAGAACCCCACCAGCGAGCCGAGCGAGATGACGCCGCCGCCGATGTAGGCCGCGAGCACGCCGCCGACCAGCGCCATCGGCAGGGTCAGCAGGCTCAGCGCCGCCAGGCGGAAGCTCCCGAAGGACGCCTGCAGCAGCAGCAGGATCCCGATCGCGGCGCCGACCGCGAAGATCATCAGGCGCTTCTGGGCGGCCTGCCGCTCCTGGTACTCGCCGAGCACCTCGGCGTCGTAGCCGCGCGGGAACCGGACCGCCTTGACGCGGCGGTCGATCTCGCGCGCCACCGAGCCGAGATCGCGCCCGCGCACGTTGGCGCCGACGTCGATGCGGCGCGAGTTGTCGTCACGCTCGACCAGGTTCGGCGTGGGCTTGACGGCGACCGAGGCAATGTCGCCCAGACGCACGTGACCACCAGCGGGCGTGTCGATCAGGAGGTTCTGGACGTTGGTCACGCTCGCGCGCGCCTGCGGGATGCTCCAGACCTGGACGTCGTAGGCCTTCCCGGCCCGGAAGACGTCGGCGACCTCCTCGCCCGCCACCAGCGTGGAGGCCGCCCGGCGGACGTCGCCGGGCTTGATCCCGTAGTGCCGCGCCTTGGCGAGGTCCACCTGAACGTCCAGCTGCGGCACGTCGACCACGAAGTCGGCATGCGCCTCGACCACCCCCTCGATCCCGTGCAGGACCTCCTCCACCTCCGCGGCCCTGCTGCGGAGCACCGCCAGGTCCGGCCCGTAGATGCGCACGACGATGGCCTCGCTCGTCCCGGTCAGCACCTCCTTGATGCGCTCGTTCAGGTAGGTCTGCACGTCGGTGTAGACGCCGGGGTAGCCGGCGACGGCGTCCTGAAGCTCGCCGACCGTCTTGTCGTAGTCGGCTTTGGGGTCGACGCTGATCCAGTTCTCGCCGAAGTTGACCCCGGCGATCTCCTCCCCCAGCATCGCCTGCCCGATGTGGGAGCCGAAGTTGCGGATCCCGGGGATGGAGCGCAGCTCGCGACTGCCCTGCGCGACGATGCGGTGCTCCTCGGGCTGGGAGGTGCCGGGGTAGGTGATCCAGTGCATCAGGAAGTCGCGCTCCTTGAACTGCGGGAACAGCGACTCCCCGAGGAACGGCACCACCGCGACGCCGGCGATGATGAACACGGCGACGGTCGCGTACGCCCAGCGCGGCCGCCGGATGACCCGCGTCAGCCCTCCGGAGTAGACCCGTTTCAGCCAGACGACCAGCGGGGACTCGCGGCGCTGCAGCGATGCCCCGCGCAGCAGCAGCAGCGCCAGCGCCGGCGTGACGGTCAGCGCGACCACCAGTGAGGTCAGCACGGCCAGGCCGTAGGAGAGGGCCAGCGGCCGGAAGAACGAGCCGGTCAGGCCCTCCAGGAAGTAGACCGGGATCGCGGCCACCACGATGATCAGGGTCGCGTAGATGATCGGGCCCCGCACCTCGAGCGATGCCTCGAGGACGATCTTCGCCGTCGACTTGTCGGTCCCCTCCCCGCGGTACTGGCGCAGGCGCCGCAGGATGTTCTCGATGTCGATGATGGCGTCGTCGACCACCACGCCGACGGCGATCACCAGCCCCGCCAGGATCATCGTGTTGATGGTGGTGCCGCGCAGGTAGAGCACGAACCCGGCGCCCACCAGCGACAGCGGGATGGCGACGAGGCTGATCAGGGCGCTGCGCCACTCGAACAGGAACAGGCCGAGCACCAGGATCACGAACAGGCAGCCGAGCAGCAGCGCGTTGGTGAGGTTGTGGAGCGCCGACTCGATGAAGCTCGCGGGCCGGAATATGGTGGGGTCGACGTCGATGCCCGAGAGGCCGGGCTGCAGCTCCCTGAGCGCCTGCTCGACCCCACGGGTGACGTCGAGGGTGTTGGCCCAGGGGAGCTTCTCGACGATGAGCATGAGGCCCGGGCCGTCGTTGATGACCGCGTCCCCCGCGAGCGCCTGGTGGTCCTCCACCACGCGGGCCACGTCACCCAGCCGCAGCGGCTTGCCGTTCTGCTTCTCGATGACCACCTGGGCCAGGTCCTTCGGCGTCGCGACGGGCATGATGTGGCGGACCTGGAGCCGCTGGTTGGGGGTGTCGACGAAGCCACCCTTGCCGATCACCGCTCCGGTGGAGAACTTCAGCAGGCCCACGTCGACGGCGTCCGCGGTGGTCTCCATGACCTGTTCCAGCGAGACGTTGTGCGCTCGCATCTTGTCCGGCTCCGCCTGCACCTGCAGCATCTGCAGCCGCTCGCCCCAGATCGGCACGTTCGCCACCCCGGGGACCCGCAGCAGCCGGGCCCTGATCGTCCAGTAGGAGATCATCGACATCTCGATCAGGGAGCGGTTCTTCGACGAGAGCCCGATCTTCATCACCCGGCTCGTCGCCGACAGCGGTTGCAGCATGACCGGCGGGGCCGCCCAGGTGGGCAGCGTTGGCAAGACCGTCGCCATGCGTTCCTGCACCAGTTGCCGTGCCTGCAGCAGGTCGGTCCCCAGCTTGAAGATCAGCTCGATCGAGGAGAGCTGCGGGACCGACTGGGAGCGCATCACGTCCAGCCCCGGTATCCCGTTGAACGCCTGCTCCAGCGGCACGGTGACGAGCTGCTCCACGTCGGCCGCGGAGAGCCCGAGGCAGGCGGTCTGGATCTGCACCCGCGGCGGCGCGAACTCGGGGAACACGTCCACCGGGACGTGGCGGAGCTGGGTTGCGCCGAAGACCATCATCCCCACCGCGAGCGCGACGACGATGTAGCGGAACCTCAAGCTCGATCCAACGATCCAACGCATCATGGCCGGATGTCTCCTTGCGCGCCGGTCACTCCTGGCCGACGCCGAGCTCAGTGCCGAGCAGCTCGGCCGCGCCGACGGTTACGACCCTGGTGCCAACAGCTGGGCCCTTCAGAAGGATCGCCTCGTCCTTTTCGATCAGGTCGACCTCGATGTGCTGCCGCAGGTAGGTCAGGGGCGCGGTGCTCGTGAACGTCCAGGTGTCGCCGGTCTCGTCGTAGAGCACCGCCGCGTAGGGAATGATCTTCCGGGCGGCTGTGCCGGCGCGCACCTGGGCGGTCTGGATGCCGAGCCGCTCGGCCGCCTGCTGGGACAGGGTCACGCGGCTGAGGTCGGTGCCCTCGACCGGCTCGACCTTGGCGCCGCGGTCGCCGCCCTCCTCCTCCGCCGCCTGCCCGCGCGAGCACGCCGAGACGCTCAGGCCCAGCGCGACGAC
>WNGE01006230.1_pt1 | contig 21410 bp, 13 predicted proteins | sample 5400651 | NCBI WGS metagenome assembly WNGE01 (sample SAMN13153370, study PRJNA577476) | soil metagenome | isolation source: 60 cm soil or saprolite under grassland replicate 2 | place: USA:California | collected 2016-06-15 | reverse complement strand
CACCCTCTTCTGTGCAAGCAGCACTCCGCTGAGGCCAGTACCCCATGGTATGGAACACCCTGGAACCACTCGCTCCCCTGACCAGGGTGTTCGTACTTGGAACTGTCGGGCAACATTGCTTGCATCTTCTCTCGCATGCCCCGTACGTTCCACGAACGCAACCTTCCAGATCAGAAAGGAAATCACTTGTGATGACTGCCGAAAACACTTCTCAACCAGTGAAGCTGAACGAGGCCACTCTCGCTGAAAAAAACCCAAACTGAAGCAGAAAAAGAAGGAGATCGTTTGCCAGATGAAACTGCTTTAGCAAGCACTATACCATATCGTTGAATATTATATATATTTACGACCTTAGCGGTTCATGTGGCTGTCCCAGGAAGGAATCCTTGCCATACGCCTATTGTTCCAGGTCAGAGCTACCGCCCCGGCCAGATTGGCCATCAATTTCCGCGGTGTCGATAAGGAGGAAGAGGTAATATACAGGTCGACGACAGTACTGCCATCTACATAATATCCTTCTGTCATGACGAGATAAGCAACTTTTGTCCCATCGTGGGACCATGCCACATCTTGAATACTATTACTACCATCTCGGTCATAAGCAGAATAGTCAAGTGACCTAGTATTCAAAAAGTTTTGCCCTGGTCTGCTGCCATATAATAGCCCTTTTGTACCAAAAGCAAGTTTGCCGCCATCAAGGAAAAAGGGAATACCTGCTGCATCACCACCAAAGTAATCGTTGTTTGTGGGCAAAGCATTACTATGGATGCGAGGATCGGTGCCGGGAGGATATTGACAAACATCGCCGCCAGCATCAACAGAAAAAGTCGCATCAGAACCTGTGATAGAAGGGGCAATGCCTATTTCGCCGCTCAAGGTTAGCGAGTTGCTATCGGATATGGCGGATAACATCCATTTCTCTCTCAGGTGTCTCAATAATGGTGAAGTGGCCTGCTCCTAAACCTGTGTCGACCAGATTCCCGACTTGGAAACCCTCAGTGGGTAAGGGTGGCAGATGATAGAGCTTGCTAAAGACGGAAAATGCTGTCGTTAAAACCTGCGTATAGCAAGCATACTGGAAGCCGCCGCCAGCCTGCACACTACCCCCACAGAAAAGAGAATCCTGGTCATTGCCGAGAGTAATCACACCCACCTTCGCATGGACGAGGGCCTGAGCTTTACAACGCGATAGGTTCATCTGCTCTGGTGTGGCGCATATCTGGTTGCGAGGGACGACTTTTGTTGAAGCCGTGCCCAGCGGTACAAGATCTGAAGGCACCACTGATCCACTTGCTATACAATGTTCAGCCTCTTCACTCGCGATCCACTTTCCCGCCTGCCCATTGGTCAAAACGCCTTCCAGTGGTGAGTCAATGGTGATGACCTTATCGATATCAGCATTTTTCCTGTTTATAACATAGTCGTAGGCGCCTTGTAAGCCGACCAGGCCGCCCAGGCTATGTCCGACTATCGTAAAGTGTGCGTTAGGGAAGACATTGTGATAAGCATCTAGCATAGCATCAAACGTTTGAACATCGTGAGCAATACGATCATTATTTACAGAAGTACACGGCTGATAGCTAAAAGGATACCAATAACCATGCGGATCCATCACGCCACCATTGTAGCTGAAACGTATCATCGAGGTGGGCGAGGAGAGATAGCTTTGATTTGGGTCAAGCCCATTGCAGCCTTTTACATAGGGATTGGCAAAACCCGTACTACGGGAGAGTAAAGATGCAATGATTTGACTGTGAGAATCGTCGGCAAATGTATCTTCCTGGCAACTCGTCATACTGGTGTTCAGGCCACCAATAAAGACAACCACGCGTTGGTTGACATCACTATGTGGACTCGTATTCAAGTGAGTGTAGGTGTAGGTGCCAAGGGCACCAGCAGTAACAACGGTCACTGCTAATGCAACCTGCTATACTTTGATCGCGGCTAATCCGCCTTTGGCGATGGGTGATCCTAAAAAAGCTTTCACTACTTGCCACATTGTAATTGCCCTTACTCGCTAAAAATATCAAAAATAATCGTATAGTTATTGTACATCGCAAGTCAAGTGGTACAACGTACATTATTGATCTATGCATAAGTAGCTAAATGAAGCATCCGCTAAATTGTGACTGAGAACTACGGTAGTGGTTTGCCTCAGTACTTATAAGACTCAATGCTTCTTGCACAGGATTTGATTCAGTGGTAAGGTGTTGTAGTCTTGTGGGAAGACTATGAACGAGCCTGTGTCGGTATGTATAGATTAGAGCGAGAAAAGGTGCTATTGCGTGGAAGATAACCCAGGTCATCAAGATGAGCAGCTACCGTATGTAGATGGCGATACTCCCTATTATGAATATTCGTCGTTACAACGTTCATCGCAGCCATTGATTCCCCCGCAGTTGCCATTGTTGTCGCCATCATTGCCACAAACGCCTGCGCCTCCGAAACGGTCACGCACCAGGGTTCTGCTGCTCGTTCTGGCAGTTGTGAGTGTGATACTGGTAGTTGGGGTGATCTTCCAGTCAAATCTCTCGTATATTTTCTTCCGTCAACCTGTGCCGGCGAAGACGCCTATCAGGACATCGCCTACACAGCCACCGACGATTCAGGTGACGCCGAACGCTAAATTTCGCTTGGCCCCATGTCCATTTCAGCCTGGTGACGGCGTGATGGATGGACAGATGGTCAAATGTGGGTATGTCACGGTCGCCGAGAACCGTAGTAACCCCAATGGGCCTACAGTGCAGCTGGCTGTGGCTATCTTCAAGTCAACAAACGTCCAGAATGATCCTTACCCTGTCGTTCGCCTTGAAGGTGGGCCTGGCGGTTCGTCGCTGGATAATTGGGCGCGCTATATCACAAGCGCGAATTACTCAAGCTTTGTGTTCAATCATGACTTGATTATGTTTGACCAGCGCGGAACGGGCTACTCCACCCCTTCGCTCAAGTGCCCGGAGACGTTGCAAAACCAATTTGAGACCCTGGGTAAGCACTTGAGTGCGACCGATTTCGAGCGATTGCAATTGCAAGCACTGCGTGCCTGCCATGATCGCCTGATGCGGTCGGGCATTGACCTGAATGCGTTTAATGCGCTGGAGAACGCGGCGGATGTACACGATCTGATTCTGGCTCTGGGGTACAAGCAGGCGAATCTGTATGGGGTCTCGTATGGCACACGGCTGGCCCTCACCACCTTGCGCCTGTTTCCATCGGTAATCCGCAGCGTGGTATTGGATTCAGTATATCCACCGCAGAAGAACCGTACCGATTTACCGGGAGCAGCGCAGCGTGTCTTCAATGTGTTGTTTCAGGGCTGTGCCGCTGAAGCACACTGCGATCATCTCTATCAGCATCTGGATAGTGTTTTCTACCAGCTTATTACGGACCTCAATGCTGGCCCCGCTCACTTTCAAGCAACCGATGCCACAACAGGCAAGAGCTATAATGTGGTGATGGTGGGTGATGATTTTGTGTTTGTGCTGTTTAGTGCGCTCTATGTGACACAAATCATCCCCGTGTTGCCGAAGATGATCTTTCAGATGCGTGACCACAACTATGCCCTGCTCTCGGCAATTTATGGAGCTGTTGAGTTCGATGATACTTTCAGCGATGGCATGTTCTATTCGGATGAATGTAGCGAAGACTGGAATTTTCTGACGCAGAATGACATCCCGGCTGCCATGCAAGGAATCACGTCACAAATTCGACCCGCACTCCAGAACGATCTGCAACTGGAGTATGAGGACTGCCGACTCTGGCATGTACAACAGTCGCCCGTTGCCCAGAAGCAGCCAGTAGTGAGCGGTATTCCCACGCTAGTGCTCTCCGATGAGTATGACCCTATTACGCCGCCAGCAAATGGCAAGCTCGCTGCACAAACGCTCAAGAACAGCTACTACTTTCTCTTCCCAGGCCTGGGTCACGGCGCAGAGTACAATTCGCCATGCGTGAACAGCATCATTTCTGCTTTTGACGATACTCCAACGCAGAAACCGTCAGATACCTGTGTGGCGAGTATGGGGGAGCCGAATTTCGTGTAGGTTAGGATTTCATTTGATGGTGAAGAAAGGAAAAGGCAACATGCCTATATATGGCCGCATTGTCTTGCTTATCCTCTTTCTGCTCGCAGTGATCCTACTCGCTGTACGTTTCTGGCCTAGCAGCAATGCGAGTGAGATCATGAATACATGTGTTGCCGCAGGGGGGTCGCATGGTACAGGAGCAGCCACAACCACTGCGCAGACATCTCCGCCGCTCTATCTCGGCCTTGACGCCTATCGCCACCTGGATAAGCTTTCGTACCTGGAACTGGGAGACCGGGTTGAGGGCGCATCTACGGCTGATCCTGGTGGCAGCAACGCCGATAATACGCACGTGGTGCGTGTATTACCAGATGGTGAGCATGTTCTCTTTGATCAGCTGGGACCAGGTATGATGACGTTTATGCGCATGCAGGAGAACTATGGTGGCCCCTGGAATCTCTCGTTGGATGGACATTTCACCACTACCGTGAACACGAGTGATCTTGGACAAACAAATCCGGTCAGTGCTCCTGCCAGCAACTTTCCCTACCCGCTTTCCTTGAATCAGCAGCAGGACCAGGGCAGCAGTATCGTGGCCACATCCATTCCCTTTCAACAGAGCATGCAGTGGGCAGCGCAGCATGCCAACGGCAACTTCTATGCCCTCTACCGGAAACTGCCCTATGGTAGCACGCTTCCCACGTGGAACGGCTATGAGCCGGTGAATGATGTTGTGAGCCTTTTGCGCTGCGCCGGAAGTGATATTGCACCACCATCGATCTCTCAACAGCGGGGCAATCTTACTCTTGCAGCAAATAGGGAAACACCTGTGGTGACGCTCAACGGTCCCGCTCAGATTCGTGCGTTGGAGTTTCAGGTGTCTCCCCAGGAAATGGTAGGTTTTAGCAACGCGCGCTTGCTGATCTATTGGAATAGTGAAACGCAGCCAAGCGTCAATGCACCCATCAAATTCCTGGCGGGGGATGGCGCGGGTGTCTATTTTCCCCGCAATCGCCAGCTGGTGCAGGGTTGGATGGCTGGAATGAGTCAGGATCAAACAGGTGCAATGAACGTTCATCTCTACTGGCCGATGCCTTTTTCCTCACACGCGCGAATTGCTATTTTGGCCGCTTCTCCTCTCAATGGTATTAGTTGGAGTGTCCGCTACGAGCCGTTTCCTGATCCGCCGCAGTGGTGGGGAACGTTTCATGCCACCTATGCCAGCGTGCCCCAACCGCAACCCGGACAGGATATGACCTTTCTGGATGTAAAGGGCAGTGGCAAACTGGTTGGCACCGTGATCAACTTTTCCGCGCCGGATAGCACTCTGGAAGGTGATCCGCATATCTACCTGGATGATAGCAAGACGCCTCAGGTCGCGGTCACAGGTACTGAAGAGTGGGGCATGGGTGGGAACTACTGGAATGGGGGACGGCAGGTTACACTTCCCCTGGGCGGCTTGCCGAGCAGTATCAACAATCCACCCGGCACGAATATCGACGGAGCTGCGCTCTACCGCTTCCTGATCGCAGACAATATACCGTTTAATCGGCATCTTGTGGTGCGCTGGGAGCATGGCGGTGCAGATAAAAGCGTGCATGCCTATCGCGCAACCATGTTATGGTATGGTACGTCGGCGCAAACGGCCTTGCTCAGTGATGATATGTTGCCAGCAGCGCCTGCTAGTCGCAATGCACATCACTACGCCGCAACGGGCGAGCATACCTACCAACTAACCGCAGCCTATGAATACCTTGTGCATAATCCCCTGGTTACCGCGTCAGGGACCACACTGACAGGGGCAGCTAGCTTTACGATGCAGCTTGACCCGCGTAATGCCGGCGCGTTCTTTCGTCGCACCTTCGACGATTGTGTTGCCAACCAGCGTGCGAATATCTATCTTGATGGCAGCTTCGCGGGTACGTGGTACGATGCTGGCGCATCAAAGGGGGCAGGCGTTGATGGGCACCAGCGCTGCTGGCGCGACGAAGATTTTCCTCTACCTGCCTCCCTGACCGCTGGAAAAGCGTCGGTACATGTGCGTGTCGTGTTCTTGCCCACAACCGATCCGCTGAATAGCGATTGGACGGCTTTTCACTACTCGATGTACAGTTTTGTTCTACCTTCGTTTTCTGCTTCTTGATCCCTCCTTGCCTGGGCGAGTCGCCTGCAGCGGGAAAGTTCTGAATAGTTACGGCTTATTATTAATGATTAGACACTCTACGTGTCCTTTGTGCAATATTCTTATATACTTTATGAGTATATTAATTTCAAAAATAATCTTGTAACAATTGTAATCACTGCTCAGCTGCTTGTATCCATCGTCAGATCCGCGAAGTCGCTCTGATTATTAGACGCTAGAAAGGAGAATATTTCAAATGATTGGCTTTTAGGCTAAATGAGACAGAAGGGCAAGCCTTCCTGCAAAGGACGCCCAAGCGAGAACTGTGCCGGGAAATCCAAAAAACGAGCATTACTCGGATGCACTTTAACATATGGCACACCTTCGTCCGCAGCTGTATGGTTGCTTTGAGCGCAGTGGGGGTGTCCTATTCAATTTGAGCTATGCGAGGCTATACGAGTGGCAGGCCTGCAGTTTGCACGAATTGTCGCTGTCAGTCTTCTTCTCAGCAAAACACACATCAGCAAAACGTTTGGGTTCTGTAAAATCAATCGTTCTGAAGAAAAGGCATACATTGTCGATCCTGGACCCTTTTTATAAGACATCGGTATAAGATGTATAAGACTTCTTCGCTCATGTCTCAGGCTGATGCGTTTGTTGAAGATGCACAGTTGAAAAGATTAAGAAGCGGTGAGGGATCAAGGGTGTTTCCAGGGAAAAACCCTGGTCTTCTGCTACGAGATAGGATATTTATCCTGTTATTCTATTCCTCTCACTTACAAATCCCCTGTCAAAATGCCTGCTTGCTGGTTTGATATGCTCGCACGCCAGTCCCTGTCTTCAGAAGCAGCAGAGGAGATAGCTACAAAGCGTTTCAGATATACTTGCGAACGTAGAGTACTTTTATGACCATTGCCTCGCTCAGCGAGAAAACGGTGAAACAGCGAAAAGGGAAACAGCATGCTGAAGGAGTACAAGAATATCTATGATATCCATCGCTGGTTGAGATGCATCACCTGGATAGGACTCCTGTGCGTTGCTTTGTTCCTCCTCTGGTCTCTGCTGTGGGCTGTACATCATCCTGATGCCCTACAACCTCTGACACTGGTGGCGACTTTGTCTACTGCCTGGTTCATGACCTGCGGCTTTTTGCTGTGGATCAGCCTGTTTCTGCTACGGCACCATCTGAAACAATGGAAGGTGCTGGACCCTAAGTTGTTGAAGCAGCAGGGCGACCAAGACTGGGTATCTTCTCGCCACTCCTCTGGAAACCATCAATATGGCGCTTCACCTAAATCCTTGCAGGCAATAACCACGTCGGAAGAATATACTACGACAGGGTACATACCTGCCGACCCTCTCTTGGGATTGCGGCTGCCTCAATGGTCACAATCGCCACAATGGCCGCAGCAAGCGCGGGCAGCGGTAGGGGGGCACCGAGGGCAGGGGGGGCAGCCATCACAGGTGTTTCATAATCCAATAGAGGAGGTGCTAACAAGGCCTGCTGCGCATACTCGTGCAGCCTCCTGTTCTCCTGCTCCGGTCGCTACTACGTTGAAACTTCGCTTTGCGCAGTCTACCAGGGTCGGTATGGGGTGGGACGCCGGCATTAAGCGAAAACGCGATCCAAATGAGGATAGTATTGCAGCCATTCAGGGTACCTGTACGTACAAAGAGCAACTTATTCCTTTCGATCTGTTTATCGTAGCGGATGGAATGGGAGGGCATGCGAATGGGCAGGAGGCTAGCCGAATAGCGATTCAGACGATGACGCAATCGGTGTTGCAAAACATGGTAACGAGTACTGAGCTCACCGATACGTTGTTTAGCAAAATCCTTGTACACGGTGTCCAGCAGGCAAATATGACTATCTGGCAGTGCAATCAAGAGAAGGGCGCTAATATGGGGACCACCCTGACAGCAGCACTGGTTATTGGGTCTAAGGCTTACATCGGCGGGGAAAGGGACTCTCGCAGATTACTCTCGATCATTCCTTGGTGGCTCGCCTGGTTGCCAGTGGCCTGATCGCCTCCGATGATATCTATACACATCCAGACCGTAACCTGGTGGAGCGTGGCCTTGGCGATAGGCGTATTGTAGAGGTGGACTGCTTCACCGTGGACTTGCTCGCACGCGATTGGTTATTGCTTTGCTCGGATGGTTTGTGGGAGATGGTGCGCGACCCAGAGATTGAGCGGATTATGAAGAAGGAAGGCGACCCGTCACAAATGAGTGATCTGTTGGTACAGGCTGCGCTAAAAGGCGGTGGTATGGACAATGTGAGCGTAATTGTGGCGCGAGTAATGTGATACAATTCAGTTGAGTGTGCATACAGTTTTTCCAGGTCTTTACACTCGGCCTTCTCTGTCCTACGTCGACGATCAAGGTGCAGGCTGTGGCGCTGTATGCAGGATCTCTCATAGGGACGTGTTCTTTCCAGGATGAGCATCGAGCGGCGATATACTCACGATGCACAGACAGGGGAGCCTTGTGGTGCAATCATCGCCAGCACAACAGATTCCACTGCACTACCAGCGGGTGGCGTTTGTGCATCGTCTTGGAAAAGCGCAGGTAATGTATGCCTCCCGGAATAACCTCTCGCTTTCTCGCCTGTTCGGCTTTGCGGCTTTGCTCATTGGATGCCTCATCATCGTTCTATACTTGTTCACCTATACACTTTTTCTTAGCTGGTGGCCACTCTGGCAAGCTTCCCTCATACCTCTCATCGGCACGGCCTGGCTCGGTGTAGGAGCCTGGATTACCCTCACTTCTGCACGTTCGCGCAAGCTATGTGTGGTGGCGTGTTCTGAGGGGCTGATATGTATCAGAGGGAAGATGCACATTATGCGCTGGGATCAGATTATGGCGCTGTGGAAGGATATTACGACCGATAGCAAGGGGAGAGTCTCACACTCATATACGCTGCATTTGACGGATGGCGTAACCTGGACCTTCACCGGCGACCTGGTGAACGTTGAGGAACTTGGGGCTATATTAGAGGATGAGGTGACAAATCACTTGCTTCCCCACGTCCTCGCTGCCTACCACACTGGCATTCCCATCCATTTTGCCGCTATTACGCTGAGCGTACATGGGATCAGTGTGCAGGGAGAAGGGCAGCGATTTCTACCCTGGAGCCATGTTCAGCATTTGCATCTCGATGAGGCATCACTGAGCATTTACAAGATAGGAGGGTTTTGGGATTGGGCCACGATACCTATCTCGGAGATTCCGAACGTGGGGGTTCTTAAGCGCCTGGCAGATGAGGTGGTAAAGGATTCCTAAACATGGGGTGAAACGGAGTGGCGTTCACGAAGAAATCTGGCGAGCAGTGGATGGCAAAAATGATACATAATATGTACCGGGTGGGCAGCTGTACCTTCCTCTCTGAGGAGCTTTGTGTGGAGCGCCTCTTCCAGCAGGTCGAAGATGTCTTCCTCTGCGCGCGTGTGCATCAATGAGAGCAACTGGTCTAAGTCAAACGTTGCTCCGAGAAGTGCGGCTTTTTCCAGGCATACCTGACAGCCCTGGCTGAGCTTACGTAAGCGACGCTCAAACAATGCTGTGATGGTTTCTGGAAGCGGGTGGACCACCTGAGATTGGTCTTGCTCTGCCAGTCTTGCCAGTTCTTGAGCGAAGAATGGATTTCCTGCTGCCTGTGCTTGTGTACTCTGGGCAATCTGCGAGGGAAGCTGAGTTAGCAATGTCCCTATTTCCATCGAAGTAAGTGGCTGCAGTGGAAGGTTGACAAGTTCTTGTTTGCGCTGCATGTCCGTGATGAGCATATGTAGTTTTTGTGCCTGAGCGAGTTCTTCATCCCGGCAGGTAGCGATCAGTAATATTCGTTGCTCTTGAAGATGATGGATAAGATAGCCCAGGAGATCGATGCTTTCCTCGTCTACCCATTGGAGGTCATCCAGTATGAAAAGCAATGGATATATTTGACTGACTGTGTTCAAAAGCTTTAGTACCTCATCCCATAGTTGCACTCGCTCCTGTTGATGTACAGGTGTTTGGGCCGGCCTGGCAGGAGAAGGGAGAGTGTGCAACAATGTTGCCCAAGGACGATAGGGAAGATGGCGCTCTTGCTCGGTTGCCTGGTTCCACGCAACAACCCAGCCTTGTGTGTATGCCTCGATGCTCAACTCCTCGACGAGCCGTGTTTTGCCGATGCCTGCTTCACCTGTGAGCAGCAAGAAGTGCGGCTGTTTTGCTTCGGACGGAGAGGAAACAGCTTGCAGGATATGGCGCATGTCCTCAAGTTCTTGCTGTCGCCCAATCAGGGGATGCTGGTGGTGACGATCTAGTTGCAATGCCGGGCGAACAAACAAGGCTTCCTGCCTGGCCTGGCCGCCGAGTGGGGCTGGTAAACCCTGTCTGAGGGACAGGTGACCTGCTATACGTGTTTTGCCAGTTCGTACCAGGTATTCAGGAGGGATACGGCCCTGGCGTAATTCATTGTAGAGGGTGCGTGTTTCAGGCAATGGCTCGCATTCGTACTCTCGTTTGAGCGTGCCGGCATGCTGGCGGTAGATACGCAGCGCTTCACCCCGCCGGTGCTGCTGTGTGAGCAGGACCATCAATCGTTGCAGTGCCGTCTCATTGACTGGATCGCTGAAGCGCAGGCGGTCGAGTGTTGCGATCGCTTCGACGAGCGCTTCTCGTTCAACACGAAGATTTGCCAGAGCAAGGAGCATCTCGGCCCACTTCTGTTGCAGAACATCACGGCGTTGTGAGGCCCATTCAGAGTAGAGTTCTTCCAGCAGGTAGCTGCTCTTATAGAGCGCGTCCGCCTCTTCCAGGAGCCGCTCTGCCTGTCCGGCGTCGGTCGTGGCGTTTGCCTCGTGAAGCAATTGCTCAAACGCTTCGGCATCGACCCAAATCTGAGAGCTATCTGCAAGCTCAAGCGTATCGCCTTCGAGCCGAAGCAAGCGAGATGAGCCAGGTCGCGTAATACCTGGCTCAAGGATGTGGCGCAGTTCGTGAACGGCACCATTCAGGCGATTAGCAGCGATGTCTCTATCGAGATCGGGCCAAAGCAGTTTCATGGCCTGCTCTTTGCTCAATCTGCGGTTCGCGCTGCTGAGCAGGCAGCCAAGGAGTGAGCGGGCGCGGCGATGTTGCCAAAGCTGTGGGTCGACACGGCACCACTCGTTTCCACTTTTGTACTCAACATAAAATTGACCAAGGAGATAGACGCGCAAGACGGGAGTGGGTGTGGCGCGGGCAAGCAGGTAATGGGCCGCGTTTTCCTCTTCTCCCGTCAAATCCTGTTGCGCTGGCTCAAGGTCTGGGGGAAGGTGCACTCCGATATATCTGGTCTTCGTGCTACCGTTTTCATTCCAGTAGGCATACCAGTACGGTCCATGTCCTTCTCCCTCTTTGCACTTGCGGCAGCGCTGTTTGCCACAGCGTGTAAATTGTTGTCGATAAGCGATTCGCACCGTTACTCTAACTCATCATCATCATAGTGACTCACTGTAACTACCTCAAAAAATCCTGGAGCATCCTGTCGCGGCTCAGGTGGTCCAACTTCTGTAGCGCCCGGATTTCTATTTGCCGCGCCGTTTCGTGGCTCATCCCTAGTTTTCGACTGATTTCTTGCAGGCTGTGTTCGCGAGTATTCAGCCCGTAGCGTAATTCCAGTACCCTCTTCTCCCGTTGGGTCAAGTGATTCAGTAAATCTTGCACCTGCGCCTGTAAAGTCTGTGTAATGACGACTCGTTCCGGTGAGTCGCCAGGATCGTCTTCTAATATCTCGCTGAGTGGGACCTCATCATCGCCCCATATACGGGGCAAATCGAGGCTCACGGTTTCTGGCTTCGTTGATAAAAGCTCGATGATCCGCTCCACGTCAACGTCCATCTGCTCGGCCAGCTCATCTAGCGTTGGCTCATTCTTCAGGCTTTGCGCCAGTCGCCGCCGGATTCGTCGCAGGCGGTTGATCTCTTCGATTTTGTATAGCGGCAGCCGGATAGCTGTCGCCTGGTTCGCTATTGCCCGTGAGATATATTGCCTGATCCACCAGATGGCATAGGTACTAAACATATAGCCCTTGGTATGATCAAACTTCTCGACGGCATGCATCAATCCGAGGTTGCCCTCCTGCACGAGGTCCATGATATCTACGCCGAGACCACGGTATTTCCTCGCAACATAGAGCACCAGGCGCAGATTGGCCTCGATCAGCTGATGCTTTGCCTCCTGTGCCTCCTCTATCTCTTTGCTCTGCCCTCCTCCATGCTTTTGAGCGCGTTGGATGAGTTGTGCCAAATTCCTCACCTGATCAGCTGAGAGCAGATTAACCTGCCCGATAGCTTTACGATAGTCGCTCACGCCATCATTGAGGCTTTGCTCTTTCTGATTGGTTTCGGCAGATGGTCTCCCTCTGGCTTTGTTCCTTACTGTTGTCTGGGGCCTTCCCATATAAAGTCCCTCCCATAATGTTGGTGTTTTCTCTCTCCCTATGGAATGGAGTATACGCGGGGAGGCTTTGCCTTATCTCCCAGGCTTCTTCCGTCCGGGAAAGGAGCTGCGGCAGGGTTAGTATGCTATTCCTGGTCCACCGCCTTCTCCGTCTATCCATGAGGAAAGGCATTGTAAATGACATGCACCTTCCTGCTCTTCTTATACCGGTCTTGTTATTGTTTATTATCTGTCCTCCTGGTTGGGACAAGCTCCGCCATATCCCCGAATATGCTCCGGTTCCACGTTTTATTTATATTGACATCTGTTGGTATAATGGACGAGGTGTTGTTTAACCATAGCGCTGGTGGACAAATTATCTTTTATTGCTGTAGATTACACTCCTGATTCTCCATCTATCTAATGAACGGCGTTATCTGAGGAGGGTGTGAATGGATGGCAAGGTCACCTACCATCAGCAGGTGAGCTACTGTGGCAAGCCGCGATGCCGCAGGTGTCGCGAAGGCATAGGACATGGCCCATATTGGTATGCTTATAAGGTGGTCAATGGAAGAACCATTCGTACCTACATAGGCAAAGTGCTTCCTCCAGATATACAGGCTTCTCTAGATGGCGTTCACGAGTCCCCTATTCCTCCCACAACTACGAGTGATCTCAAAATCGCTACCATACGCATCTACACACTGGGGCAGTTTCGCCTGGAAAGGCGCGATGGCCCGGACTGGCAGACCGTGACCGATGCGGCATGGCAACACCAACGAGTGCGATCTTTGCTTGGCTGCCTCCTCAGTAGTCCAAGACGCAAACTTGGCCGCGAACAGCTGATGGATGCCATATGGCCTGAACTGGATGTAGAGACCGCGGCGGGTCGCCTGGACCGGGCTGTGTACAGTCTCAGGCAGCTATTCGAGCCAGAGCGCAGTCGCCTTGCCACGTCGCCACTGCTCCTGACCGAGCGAGAGGTCCTCGTTCTTGCCGACCAATCACAGGTCTGGATCGACGCTGATGCCTTCGAACGCCTTCTGAACCAGGCGCGTAATACTGATGACCCTGGCGAAAAGAAACGCCTGCTTGAGGAGGCGTCAACCCTTTATGGCGGCGATTTCCTGCCGGAAGAACGAAAAATCGAATTCACCATTGTCCGGCGCGAGTTTTTGCAGCGTAACTGGATTGGGCTGCTGCTTGAACTGGCAGATTTGCGGGCGGGGCATAATCTGAACACTGCGATTGATCCTTTAGATCGTATCTTAGCTATTGATCCCACTAATGAGGCGGCGGTGCAGCGTCTCATTAAGCTCCTGGCCCAATTGGATCGGCGAGGGGAAGCGCTACGCGTCTACAAGCGCCTGGCCGCTATTTTGCAACAAGAATATCATATCGCGCCCCTACCGGATACTCGCGCCTTGTATGATGCTGTGCGGCTGGGTGTGCAAGAACGGAAGCGCGATACGGCTGTGCCTGCCAACAGGGATGCCGCGGCGGGCCAGGATGATTATAAAGATGCTGCTCCTGCTTTGCTGATTGGGCGTACTCACCAATCGCCGCTGGTGGGCCGCGACCAGGAACTTTCCCTGTTGCAAGGACTCCTGCAGGCAACAGAGCATACCACGAAGTTCAAGTTGCCGAGCCAGAAAAAAGTCCCTGCGCTTCCTCTCGATACGCGGCGCAGTCCACAATCTGTCTTGCTGATGGGCGAGGTCGGCATCGGCAAAACGCGCCTGGCCGAGGAGATGGCTCGCGAGGCCAGGAGACGCGGCTGGGCGGTTGCATGGAGCCGCGTTTACCCACAAGAGGTTAGCATTCCCTATCGACTATGGGCCGAGGTCTTGCGCAAAGCGATGAACCAGGTCACATGGCAGCGACAGGAGGTCAGCAAACGTCCCCTGATTTACCAGCCGCTGACGGCACTGCTGCCCGAACTGGATAGCCTGCTGACGCAGGTTGCGCTGCCATCGTCACAATCTCCTGAGCAGGAGCAACTGCGCTTATGGGAGGCGACATGCGAACTGCTCATAGTGATCAGCGAAGGCTCTCCCTTGTTGATCGTGCTGGACGACGTACAATGGGCCGATAGCAGCAGTTGCGAGTTGTTCGCCTACCTCGCCCGTCGCCTGTATAGCCTTCCCATGGTCATCATTGGCACGTGTCGCGAGAACGAACTGGGGAGCAGCCACCCCTTACGGCTCCTCCTGACCGACCTGCAACGTGAACATGCCGTCGAAACAGTCCAGCTCCAGCCGCTCACCGACGAGCAGATTGGCGCAATTGTCTCGCAGGTTCCGTATTTGACGGAGCCTGCCGTGCAGTATATCCAGACCCGCGCCGCTGGCAACCCCTTCTTCGCGGAGGAATTGGCACGGACGGTGGGGACGTCCTCCACAGGAGGACCATCCATCGCACCCAATCACCTGGGCGATATCATCCCTGCCCTGCCTGATACCATCGCCGCTGCCCTCAACCTGCGTCTGAGCAGGCTCAGCAGCGCCTGCCAGCGCCTCTTGAGCAAGGCAGCAGCCCTGGGGAGCTCCTTTGAATTCCACCTCATCAGTGCGATGGAGGCGAACACTCCCGGCTCGAATGAAGACACGGTACTCGATCTGCTGGAGGAGGCGATGCAATCAGGTATGCTCACAGAAGAAGGCGCGGGCACGCGCATCACCTACCAGTTCTGGCACCCACTCCTGGTCACCCACCTCTACGAGAACATTTCCGCGGCCAGGCGTGCCAGTTTCCACCGCCGGGCAGCCGAGATCCTACGGCAGGAATACCAGGGTCGCGAGGAAGAAGGAGCAGCTACCATCACCCACCACCTTGTCACAGGCGGCGCCCCCTCCCAACAGATCGCCCACTACGCTGAACTGGCAGGCAACCGTGCCTACAGCCTCTCCGCCTATCCCGACGCCGAGCGCTACTACCGCCTCGCCGTGGAACACCTCGAACCAAACGCCCGGTCATCAACCGGTGCAAACACGGACGAGCAGGCACATGTAGCCTCTCTGTTAGAGTTTCTGGGTGAGTGTACCCGACTCCAGGGGAAATACGAAGAAGCGCGCCATATTTATGAGCAAGCCCTGGAGATGTGTGAGCAGCAGCCTCTTCTGCCTTCGTCTGCTGTCACTCAAACAGAGATGAAAGGAAGCCAGGAAGCTCAAATCCAGGCCATGCTCTGGTGTGAAGTAGGCCGTACCTGGTACGACGTGGGTAATAATATGCAGGCGTTGCAGTGTTACCAGCATGGTGAGCGAGTCTTACAAGATGCCCACATCATTGAAGGACCTGCTTGGGCTACGATACGTTTCCAGCAAAGTTATGTAAGCTGGCGTGAGGGTAGCTATGAAAAAGCCCACCAACATGCGCAGGAGGCGTTGCAGCTCTTTGAGCGAGTACTTGCGCAACAGGGGCAAGGCTTGGAACGTCTCCCTCATTCGACCCGCATCAGGCGTATTCTTGCCGGAAGCCCGGTCGAGCTTGGACGCACTCATGCCTTGCTAGGGCTGATTGCCACCAGTGCTGGTCAGTCTACCGAGGCAACTAATCGCTGGAAGAGTGCGCTGGCTACCTTTGAACAGTACGACTGCCAGCGTGAGATCGCTGTGGTCTGCTGTAACCTGGGCGATGTGCATTTGCGACGAGCAGAGTATAACCAGGCCCAGGCTTTTTTACGCCGCTCCCTTGGCATCGCCGAGCGCATCGGTGAACTTCCGCTGGTCTGTATAGTCTTTGGGAATATGGGCGTTCAGGCAATGCGTACAGGGGACCTGGCCGAAGCTGAAAACCGCTTCAAGCAAGGACTTTCGCTGGCGGAGCAGATTAATGAACCTGTCCATATCAGCCTGTTGTATACGTACTTATCGCTTGTCTTACAAGATCAGGGGAAACTTGAAGAGACAGGCAAGTGCCTGCTAAAAGCCTTATCAATCAGTCGGTCAATGGCTATTGCTCCTTGTATCGGGTTTGCTCTGATTGTTCTGGGCAGCATGCGCCTTGCTCAAGCAATGATGATCGACGTTGAGATGGAAAGTAGGGTAGGGGCGCGTGAAGAGATGACGGGCATGCTGAAGCGAGCTAAAAGGACGTTGCGGCGGGCGCTTCTCCTTGAAGGGATGGAGGCGGAGACGCGGGCCGAAGGTCAACTGGCATTGGCACAGGCAGACTTGCTGCTCGGTGAAGTGGAGACTGCACAACAGCAGGCGCTCCAAACGCTGGAGGAAGCTCATCGGTACGAATTGACGTGGCTGATCGCCCGCGCACAGCGCCTTCTGGGCAGTATCTTTGCGGCGCAGGGCCAGCGGGAACAGGCAGCGCAACACTTCGAGCAAGCGCTGCACACATTGCGCAAAAGCGGTATGCACCTGGAATATGCGCGTACCCTGCGCTATTACGGCTTGATGTTGCTACAACAGGATGGGGTGGATGAGGAGGCGTGCCATGAGCGAGAAAGAGGATTGAACTTCCTGCGCGAGGCACACCAGGTATTTACGGATTGCAAGGTGGCGCTGGACGTGCAGGTGGTGGAGGGCATCCTGGCAAGGTGCGAGCAGGCTGCCGAGAAATAATCTTATGAATTGATAATCATAGGCCAGAATGGACTTGCCTCGATCGTTGACGAACGATCGAGGCAAGTCCATTCTGGCCTATGTGCAGTGTCAGTTATTACATCCACGATTCCTGCGATGTTTACCCTATCCTACTATGTTTTCCGCAATACATGATGCTTGTCTGGTGTGGCCGTGTTTGTTCACACGAACATGGCAGGTTAGCTCGCAGGCCAGGGATTGTCCATAGCGGAAAGATAGTGTAGAAAATGCCCGCTCTACCACTATTGTTATGTATATTTTACTCAAGTACATGGATACCTTGATTGAAGTTTCAGCCAGCTCTCAGGCCACTACTTCACGATATTTGAAATCTGGTGTCGCTAGTGACAGGAGGGACTTGAAATCCACTACGGGACGTACGTGCTGGATAAATCCGCACTCTACATTATGCGTCGTTTGTCGCTGGTGAAAGGAGTAGAAAGAAGAAATGTCGAAAGCTCTTTCCAATGCCCTGCTGGGGCTGATCTGTATCGAGTCGACCAATTTGCGCTCGCCTGGCACACTGACGAGATACTATCTTGGCAGGCACAGGCGTACAGAGCCCCCCTAGCGCTCTCTAAGAAATACCAGTCATACTGTCATACTGTCAAAATAAGGTATTTGCATATCTTCCAATGTTTCAGAGGATATACCATATTGTGGAGGCTTGCAGTAGCGTGGTTCGTCGTCCCATGTACTGCTCCCGCGAGGCCTCCGTACTTTGAGGAAGGAACCAAATGAGTAGCGTCATGCACAAGCAATCCACCAGTGCCATCCTACGCAAGCAGCAGTTGCTGGTTCTGGTGATTCTGGCCCTTCTGACCCTGTTCGTTGTCACCTATGTCATGCTCTACGCTATCGCACACGTCGACCTCTGGCAAGTGCTTCAATCAGTGGCAATTCTGTATGGGCATAGCTCAGTGGCAATTCTGTATGGGCATTAAAGCCGTACGGTTATCTAGAGCCACCAGAGTTGGAACATAACACACAGGTGTGCTCGATCAACCCTACACAAAAAGAATGGAATCGTTGATCGTTTGCCGGTTTGCATAGACCAGATGTTCGAGGAAGGAAGAAACAATGTCTCATTACGATGATTAGCTTGTTCGATCTCTTACGCCACGTTGCAGACGCTCATCCAAAGGGTGGGCGTCTTGAGTTTATTTGGGATGTTTGAGGAAGGAAAGGGGCTTTGCCAGGTGTCTTAAGAACGCCTATTTTTTATATTTGTTGATGTGGTACGTCTTATACTTGGGGAGGCTGAAAACACTACGTTTGTGCCCCTACATTTTTTCGTGAAACAGCCTTGTTGTTGGTGATTCTCATTACGGTTGACTTATGCGCTATAATGATTGTGCCTGCTATTGCTGTTAGTCTGGATCAGGCTTATTTATTGCAGTTGTGAGCGGTGTTCCTTGCCTGGTATCAAAGGAGATATGCCGAAGGAGAGTGGAATTAATGATGAGCGGCAAGGTCACCTATCGCCAGCAGTTTGCTCACTGTGGGAAGCCGCGCTGTCGCAAATGCCGCGAGGGAATGGGACACGGTCCCTACTGGTATGCGTACCAGACAGAGAATGGCATTACCACGCGCACCTATGTCGGCAAACACCTTCCCCCAGAAGCGCAGGCCATGATCGAGGCGCTGCATGAGCAGACACGAGACACCGGAACCTCAGCCTTCACCGTCACTCTGACCGGCCTTACCCATGCTACCGTTCGCCTCTTCGTGCTGGGGCAGTTTCGCCTGGAACGCCGTAGGGGGCAACAATGGCAGCCTGTCATCGATCCCGCGTGGCAACAACAGCACGTCCGCTCCCTGCTTGGCTATCTTGTGAGCAGTCCGACTCGTACCGTTCGTCGCAAAAACGCGATGGCGGCGCTGTGGCCTGAGCAGGAAGCAGAAACAGCGAGTGACAACCTGGATAAGTGTGTGGAGACGCTGAGACAGCTCCTCGAACCGGTGAGGTCGGCTCGTGGTCAAAGCACTCGCCACGGCTTGCCACTGTTGCGCAATGAGGGTGAGTCGTTGATCCTGGCAGAACAGACGCGGGTGTGGGTCGATGCTGATGCATTTGAATACTTGCTCTCCCAGGCGCACGCTGTCAACGTAGAGTCGAGCGCTACTGCTGCCCAGGAGAAACAGCGCCTGCTAGAGGAGGCTGCGGCTCTCTATACCGGTGAGTACTTGCCGGAAGAACGGCACGCCAGGGGAATCATTACGCGCCGTCGAGGGTTGCAGAGCAGCTGGATTGCGCTCTTGCTGGAGTTGGCGGAACTGCACATCGCTCACGGAGCTATTCCTGGCGCGATTGACATGCTCAATCATTTGCTTGCCAATGATCCTCTGAACGAAGCGGCTGTGCAATTGCTCATCACCGCACTTGCTCAATCTCAGCGCCGTGGCGAGGCGCTGCGCGCCTACCAGCGGCTGGCAGATCTCTTGCAACGCGAGTACGATAGCGTTCCTTCTGAAAAAACGCGAATACTGTATGAAGCCGTGCTGCGAGGAGATGACCAGGCTGTTTTGCCTGGGAGCAGTGCATCAAGTGGAACGAGCACAGTATCGTGGGAAATTGAAAGCATCTCTGCAACCCCACTGCCTTTACCTCCTACACAGGTGAGCAACGATTACCTGCCCACCAGAGAGGGTTCTGCGCGTCTACCTTCTGTCAGCTCGACTGAAAGGAGTCGGCTAGACACCGTCTCAGCAGAGATGAAAGGAAGACTGGAAGATACTGAGGAAATATTTTCGGGAGAGGGAGGCACGCAGGCTGTAGCGCCAGGAGGGGAAGCCTCTACGCTGCAGATCGGGCGAACTCACCAGAGTCCGTTAATCGGGCGCGACCGTGAACTGGGTATTTTGCGTACCTTGCTGTTCAACGCAGAACAATACGCGCATATGCAAGCAGCAGATCGAAAAAAGGTCACCGGTATCCCCCTCGATACGCAGCACAGTGCGCAGTGTATGCTATTGATGGGCGAGGTTGGCATTGGTAAGACACGCCTGGCCGAGGAGGCGAGTCGCGAGGCGCAACGACGCGGCTGGAATGTGTTGTGGAGCCGCGTATATTCACAGGAGAGTGGCGTTCCCTATCGATTGTGGACGGAGCTGTTGCGCAAGGCCATCGACCTGGGGATATGGGAGGAAGAAGAGGTGAGCAGCCATCCGGCAATCTACCAGCCGCTCACGGCCCTGCTGCCCGAACTGGAATCCGTGCTACCGTCAAAGAACCTGCCCGGGTCTGCATTGGAGCAAGAACAATCGCGCCTATGGGATGCAGTGTATCACCTGCTCTGCACGGCCAGCGAAGACATCCCACTGGTCATTGTTTTAGACGACTTGCAATGGGCCGATGGTGGTAGTTGCCAGTTGCTTGCTCACCTCGCTCGCCGCGTACATAACTACCCTATTGTATTCGTTGGAACCTGTCGCGAAAAAGAAATATCTTCTCAAGCTCCTAATCCACTCCGCCGCCTGATTGAAGAAATGCTGCGGGAACACTCGGTGATGACGATTGATATCGAGCCGCTTACCAGCGAGCAGATCAGCGCCCTCGTCTCGCATATACCTAACCTGCCGGAGTGGGTAGTACAACACATTCAGGTCCAGGCTGCTGGCAACCCCTTCTTCGCCGAAGAGCTGGCCCGCACAACCCCGCCGACACTCCCAAAAACCATTGCTGCAGCCCTCGATCACCGTATCAGCAGGCTTAGCGACCCCTGCCGGTTGCTGCTGGGGAATGCGGCTATCCTTGGCGGTTCCTTCGAGTATCCGATCATTTGTGCGATGGAGCTTGAGAAGCCTGGGGGAATTGCTACCGATGAGGATAGCATACTCGATGTATTGGATGAGGCATTACAAGCAGGTGTGTTGACAGAAGAGGGAACCGGCGCACACATTTTGTATCACTTCTGGCATCCCCTGCTGGGCAGCCACTTCTATGAGAACCTCTCACTGACCAGACGCACACGGCTACACCGGCGAGCAGCGGAGGTCTTGCAGGAAATGTATCAAGGGCGGCAAGAGGAGATAGCAGCCACAATTACCGACCATCTTATCAAGGGTGGTGCGGAACCAGTACGGATTATGCGCTACGCGGAACTGGCGGGTGACAGGGCCTATCTGCTGTCGGTCTACACCGAGGCAGAGAGGTATTACAGAGTGGCCGTCGAATATGCGGAACGTGTGACCAGGGCATCGCCCGGGGTAGGGACAAATTCGACGGAGCAAGCGAACCTTCCTATAGCCATAGAGCCATTC
>WNGE01002836.1_pt1 | contig 21410 bp, 14 predicted proteins | sample 5400651 | NCBI WGS metagenome assembly WNGE01 (sample SAMN13153370, study PRJNA577476) | soil metagenome | isolation source: 60 cm soil or saprolite under grassland replicate 2 | place: USA:California | collected 2016-06-15 | reverse complement strand
GTAATAGCGATTCAAATAATACATGAATAGTGAGGGCGTCGACCAAATAAGGACGGTGGCAAAGACAGCAGCGTAGCCTTCAGACAGGCTGGTGCGACGGTGTCGATCGGCGAATCGTGCAATCGAATTTGTTTGGTCCATTTAGGCGTTCCGCACGTTAATTTGCTCGCCTACAAGCGTAAATCGCTCAACAGTTAGGCTGAAAGGAGAATGAATATCTTGAACAAGCGAACGATTATCATCGCAACCGCGTCACTTCTCTGTTTTGCAGGCAGTCACGTCTGCCTGGGGAAACCGCCAGCGGGTGGGGCAAGCCACATGCAGCGCGGGATTGAGCTCGCTGAGCAGAAAAATTACGACGGCGCCGTTGCAGAATTTGCAAAGGCGATTCAAGCAAATCCGAAAGATCCGCGTGGTTATACTAATCGGGGCACAGCCTATCGCCAAGCGGCACAGGCAGCTCAGGCAGCTGGAGATTCGGGTGGGGCGGCCACAAGATATTCGGCTGCTTTGGCGGATTTCTCAAAAGCGATCGAAGTCGCTCCAAAGGATGTGCAAAATCAGTTCGATGCAGCGCTGCCAGATTTTGATAAGGCGATCGAACTCAAGCCCGATGACGCGTACGCCTACAAGTTTCGGGGCTTTGCTGAGATCGGCCTCAATCAATGGGACAAGGCGGTCGCAGACTTCACCACCGTGATTCAGAAACAACCAGATGACCCACAAAATTATGACCGGCGCGCCTGGGCAAATCGAAACCTGAAAAATTACGACGCAGCCGTGGCCGACTACACAGTATTGATTGAAAAGAACCCGAACGATGCCGAGCACTTGGTGAAGCGAGGCGCGACCTACACTTCCTTGCAGCAGTATGAAAAGGCTGTCGCTGATTACCAGGCGGCGCTAAAACTAAAACCAGACGACTATGACACCGTGCAGCGTTTACAATACGTGCAGGGAATGCTGCAGGCGAAAAACGCACCGCCTCCTCCTTCGCCTACTCCCACTCCGACACCCGGCCCGGGTTTGATCACGCCGCTCAATGTGGGCATCGCCATCGTGGTGCTCATTATCATTGCAGTAGTCCTGCGATTCGTCACGCGAGGAAAGGCCGAAGAGAGAAGCAGCAGAATCCGCTGAGGGTAAGGACATCGCACTGCGATCTCAGGGCGGCGCCGACGCACTTTTCCTTCCGAGAAATTTCTTTGACACGACAATTAGCGCGGTTAGCTTGCGGACGCTTTTTGCTGGAACGAAGCAGTCCCATGGTCGTTCAAATTGCAAATTTGACGCGGCTTTGGGACTTTTGAATCTCTGGCGGGAAGCGAAACCGGTTTGCCGCTCGGGTTGCCGCGGAGGCGCTGGGTTGGCGAAGAACAGCCCATGTAGCTCAGTTGGTAGAGCACGTCCTTGGTAAGGACGAGGTCACCGGTTCAATCCCGGTCATGGGCTCCAGAGCAGCCTCAGGACCGGCAGACAATTACAGGAAATAAGACAGTTTAGTTAACCAGGAGAATTGAAATGGCTAAGGAAGCATTTAAACGCGACAAGCCGCACGTGAACGTCGGCACGATCGGTCACGTAGACCACGGCAAAACAACCCTGACGGCAGCGATTACGATGGTGCTGTCGAAGAAGGGCATGGCCGAAGTACGCGCATACGAGTCAATCGACAACGCTCCGGAAGAAAAAGAGCGTGGCATTACAATTAACACGGCACACGTGGAGTACTCGAGCGACAAACGTCATTATGCTCACGTAGATTGCCCCGGCCACGCCGACTACGTCAAAAACATGATCACAGGCGCGGCGCAAATGGATGGCGCCATCCTGGTCGTCTCGGCCGCGGACGGCCCCATGCCGCAAACGCGCGAACACATCCTGCTGGCGCGTCAAGTTGGCGTACCCTCGATTGTCGTGTTCCTGAACAAAGTCGATATGGTCGATGATCCGGAGCTTCTCGATCTCGTGGAGATGGAAGTGCGCGATCTCCTGACGCAGTATGAATTTCCGGGAGATAAAATCCCGATTGTTAAAGGCAGCGCCCTCAAGGCGCTTAATGGCGACGCCGACGCGGAAAAGCAGGTGCTCGCCCTCGTCGAAGCCATTGACGATTACATCCCAGTGCCTGAGCGGCCGATCGATCAGCCGTTCCTGATGCCGATCGAGGACGTGTTCAACATTGAAGGCCGCGGCACTGTCGCGACGGGCCGTGTGGAGCGCGGTATTCTCAAGAAAATGGGGGAAGTTGAGCTAGTGGGGATTCGTCCTACCGCAAAAACTGTTGCGACCGACATCGAAATGTTCCGCAAACTTCTCGATGAAGCGCGTGCGGGTGATAACGTCGGCGTTCTGTTGCGCGGCTTAAAGAAGGAAGAGGTCGAGCGTGGCCAGGTGATTTCGAAGCCTGGTTCGATTACGCCCCATAAGAAATTCAAGGCGGAAGTCTATGTGCTGAGTAAAGAGGAAGGCGGACGTCACACCCCATTCTTCACCAATTACCGGCCGCAGTTTTATTTCCGTACGACGGACGTGACTGGCACCGTTAAATTGCCTGAAGGCGTGGAAATGGTCATGCCCGGCGACAACATCTCAATCGAAGTCGAGTTGATCACGCCAATCGCGATGGAAAAAACGATTCGCTTCGCAATTCGTGAAGGCGGCAAGACGGTCGGCGCCGGTCGCGTGAGCGATATTCTGGATTAAAATTCTTCCTCTACCTCTCACTCTGCTTTCTTGAACGGATGACGAAGGAAGAGGAGATTAAGGGGAAGCGGAAGAGGAAGATTAAGAACGCCAGTAGCTCAATTGGTAGAGTAGCGGTCTCCAAAACCGTCGGTTGGGGGTTCGAGTCCCTCCTGGCGTGGTTAAACAGACCGCGAATGCCTAACGTTTCAATATCGAACTCTGAATTCGCAACGACAGCAGATGCGTAAGTTGGACGTTGGGCATTGGATGTTGGATGTTGTTTTGATTTAGATGATCACCAAAGTTAAAAACTTCTTCAGCGAAGTGAAGGTCGAGCTGCAGAAATGCTCTTGGCCTTGGGACCCGAAGGAGAAAGGATTCCGCCGTTACAAGGAACTGAGTGATTCGACTGTTGTGGTCGCTATCGCAATGTTATTGCTCGGTGGATATGTCGCGCTTTTCGATCTCGTTTTGGTGAACGTAGTCCACTTTTTCACGCGGTTGCACTGATTATGGCACAAACGCTCGCAGGGAAAGATCAATGGTTCGTCGTGCATGTGCTTTCCGGTCAGGAAAACAAGGTGCGCGAGAACATCTTGAAGCGCGTCAAAACGGAAGAAATGGGCGACTTGATTTACGAAGTGCTCGTTCCGACCGAACGCGTATCGGAAATCAAGAAAGGGAAGAAGAGCGAGACCACACGGAAATTTTTTCCCGGCTATCTGATTGTTAACATGCATTTGCTCGACGAGAACAATCAGCTGGTCGGGCGCACCTGGTATTTCATTCGCGACACACCCGGCGTGATTGGATTTGCCGGCACAAAGGACAAACCGATTCCAATGCGGCAATCGGAGGTAGACAGCATGCTCGCTCAAATGAAAGAGCGCGAGGAAAAGGTGAAACCGAAAGTCAGCTTTGAGGTTGGCGAATCGGTGAAAGTCGCCGACGGCCCATTCCAAAACCAGACCGGCATCGTCGAGGAAATCGATCCTGAGCGCGGCAAACTCCGTGTCTCCGTGACCATTTTCGGTCGCGCAACTCCGGTGGAATTGGAATACTGGCAAGTGGAACGCGGCTAAGATCCACAGCTATCAACAATCAACTCTCAACTAAGAACTTTTCGAAATGGCAAAAGAAAAAGTAGCAGAGGTCAAACTCCAGATTCCCGCAGGCCAGGCTAACCCTGCACCGCCGGTTGGAACTGCGCTCGGCCCGCGCGGCGTCAACATCATGGCATTCTGCAAGGAATTTAACGCCGCCACCCAAAAGCAAGCCGGCGACATTCTTCCGGTCGTCATCACTGTTTACAAAGACAAATCGTTCACGTTCATCACCAAAAGTCCGCCCGCCGCGATCTTGTTGAAGAAGGCGGCCAACATCGCCGCCGGTTCCAAAGAGCCTAACAAAACCAAAGTCGGCAAAGTCACGCGCAAGCAGGTTATGGACATTGTGAAAACAAAGGGCAAAGACTTAAACGCGCGCAATGACGAAGCCGCCTTCCGTATCATCGCCGGCACCGCCCGCCAAATGGGCCTCGAAATCGTCGATTAGATCAGCCGCTACTTCGGAAGACTGCTTGCGTCGCCTAGAAGTTCCCACTCCTGCAGCACGATTGGTACATTGCCGTTTTTCCATACGAAATCGTGGAAAGAGCGCAGATTAAATTTCTCGCCCTGTTGCATCCGCTCGTCGGCGAGGAATTTTATGATCTGCAATTTGCCGATCTGATAGGTAATGGCCTGACCGGGGCCGGTTGCGAAGGCGATTGCTTCCTGACGCGCCGTCTGTTCATCCATCGGGACTTTCTCCTGTAAATATTTAGCGGCTTGGTCGAGCGTGAATTCGCCGAGCGCGAGTTTTACATCCACTTCCACGCGCAACGCGCGGAGTCGCATAAAATTGTAAATGATCTCGCGTGTGTGCGGGCTGTCGTCGAACAGGCCAGCTTGTAACATCATTTCTTCTGCGTAAAAGCCGATGCCTTCGTTTGCCCCCGAGTCGTAGTAATGCCGCCGGATCGGGTCATCATGTTTCCATGAAAGACACAGCTGAAAATAATGGCCGGGAATTCCTTCATGAACGGTTATTGGCCGCGGGTCTTCCGCCGTTGCCTGCCAGAAGTAACCTAGCTTCCCTGAAGCCTTGGTCACATAACGGATGCAATTCTCACTCCACCGCGATGGCGATGTGAAGTCGTCCGTCTCGCCGAAGCCTTGCAACGCGCTCAGATATTCCGGCATCGGTCGGAGCGTGTAATGCCCAACCCAATTGGGGACAGTGAGGATACCGCGTTCCTCGAGAAATCTTCTGATTTGCAGTTCTTTCGTTGCCGAATCCTTGATCCAATCGTCAACGTTGTCGGCGATTTTAAGGGGCGGCACATTCTTGTTGCGATTTTTCTCGAATGCCTCGAAAGCGACGGCACGGTTCCATTCCTGTTTCCCCATCGCCAGAAGTTCTTCAGGCGAATAAGGGATCAGCGCGACATTCTTGAGAAAGAAAACGTAGGCGTCGCGTCCAAGGGCGGTCTCGTTCGGCAGCGAAGGCAATTTCTGCTGAAGTTCTTGCCGAAATTTCTCAAACGCATCCGCTGCGTGATCGATTGCGCTGTTCAACTCCTGTTCCTTGAGAGTTGTGGATTTCAGTAATCCCGTCGCCATTTGGCGCAGACGCGGCCTTATATTTTCCAGCGCTTGAATTGCTACTGTGGCAAACGGCGCTGGCGGCTTATCCAGGTTCACGACGCCTTGCTGCAGGATCGAAGGAATATTTTCAATGCGGGTGAGAATTTCGTGGCTACGCGCCGCATCATATGATCCTGGCACAGTGAGCGCTTCGGCCACAGGCGTGAGCGTCTGCGCGACATAAAAATTCGGGTCGCGTTTCCAGCGCGGATTAATGTCGAGTTCCCAGCGAACCCGTGCCAGGGCTGAACCGATCAGGCGATAGTCAACCTGTTGCGGGATCGGCCAAGTGTTTGCATCAAGTTTTTTCCAGCGCGTTTCGAATTCAGCCAGATCTTTTCGCTGGCTATCGATGCTGGATCGCGACCAATCGCGAACTCCTCCTGGCCGCTCGATTCGGTTCACGTCATCGTCAGTAAACGGCGCGTATTTCGCGCGCCATGCCCAGAAATCGTTCGCTAATTTGTCTAGTGACTCGGTTTCAGCCGAAGCATTGATTAACAACAGCGCAAAGAGAAAAACTCCCGCCCAACTTTTCTTCATGGCCAATTAATCAGCGCTGCGCCGCAGGGTGATCACGCCAGGATTTTTGCCGGGCCGATACATCGACGCGCCGTAACAGAGCGCGGCGGATTTTTCGCGTGCATAACGAATCTTGTTCAGTTTTTCGTCCCAGTGTTCCATGTAAGAGCAGTTTGCCGTCTTCTTGCTGCCGGCGATGGGAACATAACGATTCTCTGTAAATGTAAGAAAAGCTGCTTCGCCAGGCAGCGGAATTGGAGTAGCCCAGTTAGGTGATAGCCGGACCAGGCGCGGGGCCGTTAGGTCGAGTGCAAAAACCGTGTCACCATCAGTGCTGTTCAAGTGCAAATCGAAGAATGCGAGGTGCAACGGTCCATCGAATAGAAAATGTTGGTCTTTATCATGGCTGTCGTGCAGCAAACCATAGACACCGTAAAACCCGGGCAGCTTTTCAAATTCAGTCTCTGCTCCGGTTTTTAAATCGCGGAGCAGGTAATGTTTTCCATGCCCCGGCCCGTCGATCTCATCATCTTCACTGTTTGGATCTTCGCGTAAGATCAATTCGACAGAACCATCCGGCGATTTGTAAGTGGGTATTGGCGTTACGGTGGGGGATACAGATTCTTCAGGTGAAGCTGATGGGCTGGGAGACCTCGATTCCTCAGGGTCGGCGTTTGTGAAATACGGCGAGCTTTTCGCAGCAACATACCGATCCGGCGCAATCTCCATTTTTTTCAATGCTTTGCCGAGTGGATCAATGCCCCAAATTTCGCGAGTGTCGTTGGATTTTTCGCGTATGAAGACAATCATGCTGCCATCAGGCGCAAAAATTGGAGCGGAGTCTTGTCCAGAGTTATCATTCGTTAATTGCCGCACCAGTTTTCCGTCCTCACGAAACAGATAGAGATGGGAGTGGCTCGTCCCCTCCGGTTGCAGATAACGAATTGCGATCACGATTTCCGAAGCGCCTCGGGCAGGGATCCCAAGCAGCAAAAACGTGCCCGTGAGGACCAAAATTGTAAGAACGCAGCGCATCATCGAAGCGGAAGTTGAATCGTGCTGGGATGGGTCGCGTCATGATACACCTGCACGTGGCAGGTGCGCGCGTCCTTAGCCGTTTCTTCCGCGACGACTCCGCCCGAACAGTAATTCTTCTCCAGGTGGATGGAATTAGGCGAAGAAATGACGAGCCGCAGCCGACTGCCTTTCATCAAACGACGAGCTACGAACAGGCCGGGATTAAAATCGCAGCGTACGATTTCGCCTGGCTTCACCAGCTTCTGTTCGCGCAATGATTCACGATAACGCAAGCGGCGAGTATCGCTCCAAAGCGCGATGCTTGTGCCATCCGGCTGGATCTCGTAAAGCTGCGCGGAAAGATCGACATCGGGCGTGTCGATTGATACCCATAACGTTACCGCTGGGCAGCCGATGAACGGCGTTTCCTTAGGCAGCGGTTCCGTGTGGTACAACAAACCATCCTTGCCGATGCTCAACGCATACGTTTGATCGATGCCTGCCGTTTTTTCTTTCGGATCGAGGCCATCAACTGTTTCCCCACGGGTAGTATCCAGCGGATCGTAGACGAATGTGTCCGAGCCCTCAGTGGGCTGTTTTTCAGTTAGTGAACCGGAACGAAAGACGCCGTTCGCGTCTCCGTTTTTGGAGTCGAGATAAAAACCTTGAGCGTTCGCGACCAGTGTTTCGAAACTGTCGGCGTATTTCCATTCTCCGTTTGCGCCGCTGTTTCCCGGCGCGAGTAAATAGTAGGCGACCTGATTCTTGAGAAATTCCGGCCTTGGTCCGCTTTTCATTGTCCAGTCGTACCATTGCCGATGCAGATCATTAAGATCGATAACGGCCCCGGGTCCGAACTTTACGCCGGCGACTTCATCCGTAGGCGTACGTGTGCCCGCGTGGTCCCATGGGCCGATGACGAGAAAATGTTTCGCGCGCGCTTCTGGAGAGGCATTTGCCAGATGATCCCGGTAATAGGATAGAGCGCCCAATTCATCGCCATCGTATTGGGCGGTAATTGTTAAAATTGGCAGCGTAATCTTCTGGAACTGCTCGCGGGTCGGTACCATCGCGTCGTAGTACGCACCGATTACGGGGTGTTTGAGGATGCGTTGAAAATTAAGTGAGGGATTTCCGACAAACGAATCGAGCGATTTAAACGGGATGTGTTTCTCGTAGGCGTCCAGGAATTTCATTCGCCAAAATTTTTGATCTCCGAAAAGGTTTTGCTGTCCGGCCCGACCACTGGTGAAAGTGTACCATTGCATGTCGTAGGTTATGCCGACGTTCTGGGTCGAAGGATAATCGAGACCGGGATGAGCGGCTGCGGCGGGAATAATCGTTGCCAAGTGTGGCGGGAATTCTTTCGCAGTTGCCCATTGATCAAATCCCGCGTACGAACCGCCCCACATCGCAACCTTGCCGTCGCAGTACGGTTGTTTTGCGAACCACTCGACCAAGTCGTATCCGTCCCGGGGATCATTTACAAACGGCTCGAATTCACCGCTCGAATTTCCGCGGCCACGAACATCCACGAGCGCAAATGCATATCCATGCGATGCGAAGTAAGCGCCGCGCGAGTGGTAACTATCTGAAATGTACGGTGTGAGTGTGAAGATCACCGGTGTCTTCTGTGACGATCCATCCGGCGTTTTCGGCAAATACAATGTGGCATTTAGTTCGATCTTGTCGCGCATTGGAATCTTTACGCCCCAGCGCAGATCGTAATCGCCTGGCCGTTGCGATGGTGACGGTGCAGGCGATGGAGACTGCGCTTGCAGCGTTCCCAAGGCGACCAAAGTCACCGCAAGAAGGTACGAGGAAACGCTGCAAACAGCACAAGATGATTTCATCATGCGAGCATTGAAGCGAAATCGTGGGTGTAAACAATGAAATGTTCTTCGCGCGGTCATGCTGAACGGAGTGAAGGAGCTCTCAACGGACGAATGAACCATCGAGGCATTCTTGCGGCGTTGTCATTCAGTTCTGGGAACTATAATAGCGACAGCATCAGCGATCATCGTTACCTGATATTCTTGGGAACTTCGCCCTTTGTTTCCTGTAGGAATTAGTGAATCACTGAACAGTGCGACAGCATTTTTCCGCTCCCGTCTTCGGCCTGCTCTTCTGGCTCATATTCGTCAGCAGTGGTCGGACTCAAAGCGGAGGCACCTGGCAAACACGAGCCCCGATGCCTCTAAGTCGGCAAGAACTGGCCACCGGGGTGCTAAATGGGAAGGTGTACGTCGTTGGCGGTTATGATGCAGGTGCTCACTCCACGGCCACGGTGCAGGTCTATAATCCAACCACCGACACCTGGGCCTTGGCACAGGCGCTTCCGATTGCGGTTAATCATAACGCCGCAGCCGTGGTGGGAGGAAAACTTTACAGTTTCGGCGCGGGCGCAGGAGAGACGTTTGTTTACGATCCAAACAGCAACTCGTGGGCTGCCAGAGCTTCCAGCCATTACGTGCACCGCGGAACTGCCGCGGTCGGAGTAATCAATGATAGGATTTATGTTACTGGCGGGGAAGGCACTCCCAGCCAACGCGAACTGGAGGTGTACGATCCAGTCGCAAACACATGGACAGTTAAGGCGCCCATGAGCGTTCCGCGCAATCACACCGCTGGCGGCGTAATCAATGGGAAATTTTACGTCGTTGGTGGCCGAGCCGGACCGTCAACTGATGCCCTGGAAGTTTACAATCCGCTGACCAATACCTGGTCCACGCTAGCGCCGATGCCAACCGCCCGCTCAGGTTTCGCGGCGGCGGTCGTCAACAACGAGCTTTGGGTTTTCGGCGGGGAAGACCCTCAAACTCTGGTTCTGCATGCAGAGGTGGAGGTCTATAGTCCTGTCACTAACAGCTGGCGTCGCGAGCCTAACATGCCTTCACCGCGGCATGGGATCTGGGCATCGGTTATCGGGAACAAAATCTACATTCCAGGTGGTGGCACTACGCCGGCTTTGATAAATCCTACGAATACGAACCAGATCTTTACGGTTAACGGAATAACCAGGGCTGCAGTAGCCGACTTTAACAGCGACGGCCACCCGGATTATGTGCTCCGTAATCCCGGCACCCACCAGACAGCCATCTGGTACCTCAACAACAACATTTATCAAGGTGGCGCTTTAGGTCCGAGCATCGCAGTTGGCTGGGTCCTGGATGGTGTGGCGGATTTCAATCGTGACGTGCATCCAGATTACGCCCTGTTCAACCCCACTACCGATCGAACAGCGATTTGGTATATGTCGGGGCCTACGCGCATCGCAAGCGCATATGGGCCAACGCTTCCCGGTGGCTGGGATTTGGTGGCTACGGCCGACTTTAACGGTAATGGCTACCCGGACTATGTGCTTTACAATGCAAGCACGCGTCAGACGGCGATCTGGTATCTGAACAACAACGTTTACGGCGGCGGCGGCTTTGGCCCAACTCTTCCGGTCAACTGGAGCCTGGTGGGGGTAGCAGATTTTAATCGCGACGGCCATAGAGATTATTTGTTGTTCAATTCCAGTAATCACCAAACAGCGATTTGGTATTTATCAGGGCGAACGTTGGTCGGAGGCGCTTATGGGCCGGCCATTCCCAGTGGGTGGGCGTTAGTGGCTACGGCTGACTTTAACAGTGACGGGCGTCCGGATTATTTGCTTTATAATCCAGCCGCTCGCCAGACAGCGATCTGGTATCTCAACAACAACGTTTACGTCAGTTCCGCATTTGGCCCAACTCTTCCAGCCGGTTGGAGCTTGGTCGCGCCTTGAACGTGGTAGGTAGGTTCTTAAGCGAGGGCTTACCGAAAAGCTCAGCTCGTAATGTGGACGCACCCTGCCCGCCGCTTTTCTGGTTGTGTCTCTCGTCGCCTCGCTAGGCTCGTTCTTTGATCCCTGATTTACACGAGAGCGAGTTTGCGAGACGATAGGCAATGGCGCGCGGGCTTTCGAAGAATACACAAGGCCTTAAAGGTACGACTCGGCACAGTGCGGCGGCTACCGAGCCGGGGTTAAAGTCCGCTCAGCAGACGAATCCTCGAATAACTTCTTTCGCTTCGATGGAGTTATTCTGCGGGGGAACCGTGTTTCTTGTCGCACTCCTTCTTTACAGCTGGACGCTCGCTCCGACGGTTACTCTGACTGACAGCGGGGAGCTAATCGTTGTTGCTCGCGGCTTGGGAATCGCACATCCGCCGGGCGTTCCGTTGTGGATCATTCTCGCCCATCTCGCATCGCTTATGCCTTTTGGAAACATTGCGGTGCGGATTAACTTTTCGTCCGCGCTTTTTGCGGCGCTCGCTTGCGCGATGCTCACGTTTACGGTGGCAGAACTGACCATTACTGCGTCATATCTCGCCACGTCGAAGCGACGAAAGAAAGTCGTGCAGCAGAGTAAAACAGCCGAAGAATCGGGGCCTGCCCGACTGTTGTTTGCTGCGCCAGCGGTGGGCGCGGGTTTGCTCATGGCCTTCTCACGCACGCTTTGGTCCTATGCGACGATCACCGAGGTCTATTCTCTGAATACGCTGCTCATCCTCGTTATCTTCTTTCTAATGCTTCGATGGCGGCGACGTATCGTCGCAGACAAGATGCATATCGGCACGGCGATCAATGCCGCCGAAATCACTTCGCAGATTATAAGCTATGACGCTTACCTTTATGCGGCTGCGCTGGTGTTCGGGCTAGCGCTAGGCGTTCATCACGTTACCGTGGCACTAACCCTTCCTGCCATAGCAGTCATTGTTTATCGAACGCAGGGCGTGAGGTTCTTCACCGGCAGACGATTGACTTATGCCGCGTTGATTTCAATTGGCGCACTCATCGCCGTTTATGCCTACCTCCCTCTCGCGGCGTCGCGCTCGCCTGTCATTAACTGGGGCCATCCGCGTTCGCTGCAGGAAATATGGTGGCACCTCACAGGCAGACAGTATCAGGTCTATTTCTCCTTTAAGCCGGAGATAATGGGAGAACAGTTTGCTGAATTCTGCAGAATGGCGCTGCGCGAATTCGGTTTTCCGTGGCTTCCGTTGTCGCTGGTTCTGGCTTTCGCGGGCTTCGTTGACGCTTTCAAACGGGACCGTACGACTTTCTGGTTTCTCCTGACGGTTATCATCGCCGATTTGGCCTACGCACTCAGCTACGAAATTGCGGAGGACAAGGATGCGTACTATCTACCCGCATTTATTTCGATCGCGATTGCCGCTGGTGTTGGCATTCGATGGATGATTGGACGGGCCGTTTCCAAGCCCGCGCCGGCCGAGAGGCTATCTGCAGTGGTTGCAGTCGTTGTTTTGCTTGTGTGCGCGATTACTCTCGCTGCTAACTGGCCTTTTAATAATCGCAGGCAATATTTTATTGCCCATGATTACGTCGAAAATCTGTTGAGCACGATCGCGCCCAACAGCCTCTTGCTCACCCTCGATTGGCAGGTTGTCTCTCCCATGTTCTATGCGCAGGAGATAGAACAACGGCGGCGCGACGTTAAGGTTGTGGATATCAATCTCCTGCGTCGCTCGTGGTATTTCGATTACCTAAGTCATGCTTATCCCGCTTTGGTCGAGCGGTCGCGCGACAAGATTGAAGCATTTGTTGAAAACCTCAAAGAATGGGAGCGCGATCCCGGAGTTTTTGCCAGGAGCCCGGCGCTGACTCAAAGAATCAGCGCAGCATTTTTAGAGATGATTCAATCAATGGTGATGAACGAAAGCAGGGTTGCGCCGGTTTACATGACGAACGACTTGCTTTCCTCTGACTCAGTCAACGGCGAGCTGACCAAATGGCTCAGTCAAAAATATCAACTCGTTCCGCAAGGGCTTGTGTTTAATCTCGCGGACAGTCAGGGCTTTCATGATTCGCCTGATTTGCATCTACAAATCCGCGGCCTCGCCGACGGGCTACTGCGATTCGACAAAGGCGATCCAGTAAACGTTAAAGTAATACCCGCCTATACGAAGATGCTGATTAATCGCGGACGCTATCTGGCTTTATTTGGTCAACATGAGCGCGCCATTGCTGCTTTCGAACAGGCGCTCGCGCTTAAGCCGGATCTCGCCTTGGCGCGGCAGGGACTCGCCGAAAGTGCGGCGAAAGCGCGGAAACCGTAGCGCGATTTTTTATCATTCGCTCATTCAAGCTGGGTCATTTTCCCGGCGTCCTCTTGCTTTGTTGGCGCGAACCTTTTATATGCGCGGGGATGAATGTCCTGGGTTGCGATCGATGGTTGCGCCTTGTTCCGGCAATCCTGGCCTTTGCCATAGGGGCGATTCCAGTTCGAGCGGCTGACAATGTGATTGCGCTGAAAGCCGCGCGCTTGTTCGATGGGAAATCGAACTCACTCGTTCCAAATGGCGTCGTCATCGTTCGAGACGATAAGATTGTCGATGTTGGTAGCAATCTGGCTGTTCCAGCCGACGCGCAGGTGATCGATCTGGGCGACGCGACGCTCGCGCCGGGATTCATGGACGCACATACACATCTGACTCTGGATTACTCTGGCGATTACAATGTGCGCCGACTGAGAGAGATCGATCTCAACGTCTCCGAGCAGGCGATCATTGCCACGGCGCAGGCCCGCGCTACTGTCGAAGCAGGTTTCACTACCGTGCGCGATCTCGGAAGCCGATTCGTGGGCAGCCGCGAGTTTGTCGATGTTGCCCTGCGCAATTCGATTAACAAAGGAGTAGTCGTTGGTCCGCGCATGTTGGTTGCGACCAAGGGAATCGGCTCCACCGGCGGTCACTTTGATCCGAGCAGCGGATTTCGTGATTTCCTTTTCGGGCGTGAGCCGGATTACACGGATGGAATTATCGATAGTCCGGACGAGGCGCGAAAAGCGGTGCGGTTCGAGGTCAAAAATGGCGCCGACGTGATTAAGGCTGCAGTCTCGGGCGGCGTTCTTTCCTTAGCGGACGAAGTGGACACGCCGCAATTGACGCCGGCTGAGATGGCGGCAGTCGTTGATGAATCCCATCGCTTGCGCAAAAAAGTAGCCGTGCATTGTCATGGCGACCAAGCTGCCCGGGAAGCGATCGAGGCCGGCGTTGATTCCATTGAACACGGCTCATTTATGAAACCGGAAACGCTTACCCGGATGAAAAACAAGGGCGTCTTCCTGACGCCAACCCTTATGGCCACCGAGTGGATCATGAGCAAGCTGGAGAATTATCCACCAGCATTGCAGGCCAAAGCGAAAGCTGCGGCAGCTGCCCGCTCGGACATGTTTCGCAACGCGGTAAAATTAGGAGTGAGAATTTCTTTCGGCACCGATGCCGCCGTTTTTCCACACGGTCAGAACGCCAAAGAGTTTAAGCTGATGGTTGATCTCGGAATGACGCCAACCGATGCATTGAAATCTGCCACAGCAAGTGATGCCGAGCTCTTCGGCATCGCGCAAAAAACTGGCGCCTTGGAAAAGGGAAAGCTCGCTGACATCATTGCGATGCCGGGCGATCCGCTTACCGATATTACCGCAACAGAGCGAGTTTTCTTCGTGATGAAAGAGGGAAAAATCATTAGGAACGGGCCGACTGTTCAACACGCTACCAAGATAACCGAGCCCGCAGAAGTTGGAGAGCCAGCTGACTAGTGTGTTGGAGTCGACGGCACTAAAGTTGATTTTGACAAGGAAAAGATAGCCGCTAAGTTGGACGCCCCGCCGCTGGACTGAGCGGCTTAATATTTTGGCAGGAGCCCCGTGTTTTCCTCTCAAGAGGCCGGGGCGATAGAACTGCACACCGACATGCAAAGAAATCGAAGCAAACGTTATCGCGCAGCGGCGCAACAGGTAGATCGCGCGAAGGCTTACACTCTCCCCGAGGCCGTCTCGACGTTGAAAAAATTTCCGCCGACTAAGTTTGATCAGACCGTGACAGTCTCATTTCGGCTTGGTGTTGATCCCAAGCAATCCGATCAGATGGTCCGCGGGACCTGTCCCCTTCCGCATGGCAGCGGCAAACAGGTTCGTGTACTGGTTTTTGCCGAGGGCGAGTCTGCACAGGCAGCCAGGGAAGCAGGCGCGGAGTTTATCGGGATGAAGGATCTAATTCAGAAGTGCCAGGAAGGTTTTCAGGATTTTGACGTCGCAATCGCAACGCCGGCAGCGATGGCAGAGGTGCGGAAATTGGGGAAGGTACTTGGGCCGCGCGGGCTGATGCCGAATCCGCGGACCGGAACGGTCACAGACGATACAGCCAAAGCGGTGCGGGAAGTGAAAGCCGGTCGCGTGGAGTTTAAGCTGGATAAGAATGGCAACGTGGCGGTGCCGGTTGGAAGATTTTCATTCGAGGAAAATGCGCTCGTGGAAAACGGAAACGCGGTGATCGAGGCGGTGGTTCGGGCTCGTCCCGCCAGCGCGAAAGGGCGGTACCTTGAAGGCGTGACAATCAGTGCGACCATGTCCCCCGGAGTTCCCGTTGATCCAGCGCCGTATTTGAGCGTGTAGTCTAGAAGACCCAATATCGAAATAGAATGAGACCAGAAAAAGCCAGCGTTGTTTTGGATCTTACCGAGAAGCTGAAACGCTCTCCGTTCGTGCTCGTAACCGACTATCAGCGAATGAAAGTTGGCGATTTTACCGAGTTGCGGAACCGACTAGCGCCAGCCGGCGCGGAAGTGCACGTTGTGAAGAACAATTTCCTCAAACGTGCCATGACCGATTCCGGTTTTCCGGAAGCAAACGAGACGCTGACTGGTCAAACAGCGGTTGTTACGGGCGACAAAGATGTGGCGCCAGTGGCAAAAATTTTCAAGACATTCGCGACCGAATTCAAGGTCGCCGCGCTGAAGATTGGATTTGTTGATCGGGCGATTCTTTCCGCTGCAGAATTGGAAACGCTGGCGGACCTGCCAGCGCGCGAAGTTATGCAGGCGCAATTGCTGGGACTGTTGTTGTCTCCTGCAACGCACTTCGTGCGATTACTGAACGAACCGGGCTCCGCATTTGCGCGGCTATTGAACGCAAAGGCGGAAAAGGAGGGCGCGGCCGCGCAAGCGACGGCGTAAAACAGATTTTCCGCTCGCGATGGCGGGTCGGGAAGTGAAACGAAAACTGTCCGGGCCAATGGCTATTGGCCTTAATTTTCCGAAAGCTTTCGGAAGCGGCAATTGGAGGAAATAAAAATGGCAGACACAGATAAATTGGTGGAGCAACTCAGCAACCTATCGGTGCTGGAGATTGCTGGGTTGGTCAAGCAACTGGAAGAAAAGTGGGGTGTAAGCGCAGCTGCCCCAGTGGCAGTGGCTGCGGGCTCAGCCGCCGGCGGTGCAGCTGGCGGAGCGGCAGCTCCGGCAGCGGAAGAGAAAACCACGTTCGACGTGATCTTGAAGGAAATGGGCGCGAACAAGATTGCTGTGATTAAGGAAGTTCGCGGCGCGGTGCCTGGACTAGGCTTGGCTGAAGCAAAGGCGCTCGTCGAAGGCGCCCCAAAGACAATCAAGGAAGGCGTGACAAAGGAGGAGGCGGACGAGATCAAGAAGAAGATCGAGGCCGCTGGTGCAAAGGTCGAAATTAAATAGCAACGAGTCGCTAGGTCGCGGTTGTTTGTCGCCGTCCATAATTCAAAAGGATGGGTACAGACCCACCCGTGGCACATTTTCCTTGCGGTGCAGAAATTTTTAGGCTACTTTCCTTTCCTGCTAAAAGCAGGCAGAACCTATTTTTAACCCGGCGCTCAACGGCAAAGCACAAGAATGGCAGCTGAACGGTGGTCAATTTGACAGACTGCCGTTTTGCGTGCATTTTTGTGCCCTTCGCTCGTTGCTGAGCCCCTAAACCTTGCCCGTTTCGTCCACGATTGGTGCGTGGACGTAGCGAGGCCTAACTCTTGGCTAGTGATTTATGTCGGAACGTATTTACTTTGGAAGCATCAAGGAAGGGATCGAACCGCCGAATCTAATTGAGGTTCAGGCCAATTCGTACGTTGATTTTCTTCAGAAGGACACTCCGTTTTCAAAGCGAAAAAATCAGGGACTCCAGGCTGTTTTCAAGGAGGTCTTTCCGATCGAGAGCTATGACGAAAAAGCGGTGCTCGATTTTAGCCACTATGAGATCGGGGAGCCCAAGTTAAGCGCGTTGGAGGCGCAGCGAGAAGGACAGACCTACAGCGCGCCGTTGCATGTCACGTTCCAATTGCGCGAAGAAAAAGGCACGAAGGAAGAGAAAGTCTATATGGGTGAAATTCCCCTGATGACGCCCCAAGGGACTTTCGTCATAAACGGCGCAGAGCGCGTAGTAGTAAGCCAGCTGCATCGCTCTCCGGGGATTGCCTTTGAATCTACTATCCACGTAAACGGCAAGGTGCTTTACAGTTTCCGGATCATTCCGGATCGGGGCTCATGGATTGAGGTCCAATTCGATACGGCTGATCTCCTTTACATTTATCTCGACCGACGCAAGCGGCGCCGGAAGTTTCTTGCGACCACGTTCCTGCGAGCGCTCGGATACGGATCCGACGAAGACGTCATCAAGCTTTTTTACAACATCGAGACCCTGAAGCTGAGTGAGAAACTCGATGAAGAGAAGCTCGCCACCAAAGTGCTGACCGCAGAGATCCGCGACGGCGAGGTGACTGTGGCGCGCGCGTTCGAACCGCTCACCCTGGCGACTGTCCGTCAGATCATGGCGCTTAAAATTCACGAGGTGAAAGTGATCGACATTTCCAACGATGACACGGTCGTGAAGGCGCTTAGAAAAGATCCGGCGCACGACCAAGAAGAAGCGCTCAAGGACATTTACCGCCGTCTTCGCCCTGGCGATCCGCCGACAGTGGCAAATGCGCGTGCTTTGCTGAAAAGGCTCTTCTTTGATCCAAAGAAATACGATCTCGGTCGGGTCGGCCGCTACAAGATCAATCAAAAACTTGGGATCAACGTTGACGCTACCGAGCGGATTCTAACGGACAAAGATTTTATCGCTGCGATTAAGTACTTGATTAATCTACGACGGGGAGAAGGCACCCTTGATGATATTGATCACCTGGGTAGCCGTCGAGTACGTACCGTTGGTGAATTATTGGCGAATCAGTGCCGTGTTGGTCTTGCTCGTACTGAGCGCCTGGTGAAGGAGCGAATGACTCTTTTCGACATCAACGTGGATGGGATGACACCCCAAAAGTTGATCAATCCGAAAGCGCTCAGTGCAGTTATCCGCGATTTCTTTGGCCGATCGCAGCTTTCGCAGTTCATGGATCAAACAAATCCGCTCGCAGAGTTAACGCACAAGCGCCGATTGTCGGCTCTTGGCCCGGGTGGTCTCAGCCGGGAGCGTGCCGGATTCGAAGTGCGCGATGTTCATCCATCCCATTACGGGCGCATTTGTCCCATTGAAACACCGGAAGGTCCAAACATTGGTCTGATTAGCTCGATGAGCACCTTTGCCCGCATCAATGAATTCGGCTTTATCGAAACGCCCTATCGTAAAGTGGAAAAGGGCCGCGTGACCGATCAGATCGAATACCTTACTGCTGATCGCGAGGAGAATTTCCTCGTTGCGCAAGCCAATGCGCCTGTTGACGGACGCGGACATTTCACAGGCGAAAAGGTATCGGTGCGTTACCGTGGCGACTTTCTGGAAGTCGATCCCTCCAAGGTGAACTACATGGACGTCTCGCCGAAACAGCTTGTATCGGTGGCGGCTGGCCTGATCCCGTTCCTCGAACACGATGACGCAAACCGGGCGCTAATGGGCTCTAACATGCAACGCCAGGGCGTGCCTCTCATTGTTTCCGAGGCGCCGCTCGTCGGCACGGGTTTGGAAGACAAAGTGGCGCGAGATTCTCACGCGGTTGTCCTGGCAGCCGACAGCGGAAAGGTCGCTTCGGTTACGGCAGACCAAATCGTGGTCACGAAAGATGGTCATCTTCCCGAGAGCAAGAAGAAGCTCAAGACTGATCCGGAGGCTGGGATTCACGTTTATGAACTCCGCAAATTCATGCGGTCCAATGCCGGCACGTGTGTGAACCAGAAGCCGATTGTGCACAAAGGTCAGCACGTGAAACGGGGTCAAGTCATCGCCGATGGTCCAAACACCGATCAGGGCGAGTTGGCTCTGGGACGCAACGTTCTCGTCGCGTTCATGCCTTGGAATGGATACAACTTCGAAGACGCCATCATGATTTCAGAAAAAGTGGTCAAGGAGGATATTTACACCTCCATCCACATCGATGAATTCGAGATCGGCGCGCGAGATACCAAGCTCGGACCCGAAGAAATCACGCGCGATATTCCGAACGTCAGCGAAGAAGCTCTGCGCAACCTGGGGCCTGATGGGGTTGTACGGGTCGGCGCGGAAGTGAAGCCGGGCGACATTCTGGTCGGGAAAATCACCCCGAAGAGCGAAACCGAATTGGCGCCGGAAGAACGCCTGCTGCGTGCAATTTTTGGCGAGAAAGCAGCGGACGTGAAGGACACGTCGCTCACTGTTCCCTCAGGCACCTACGGGATTGTGATGGACGTAAAGGTCTCCTCCCGCCGTGAAGTTTCGCGCGAAAAACTCACGCCGGCGGAAACCAGACGACAACTCAAAACCATTAGTGAAGAACATAAGCGCAAGAAAGAGACGCTTGTCGAACAGTTGACTGACTCGCTTTCGAATGTCCTACTCGGCGAAAAAGTTCCTCTCGACGTCGTCAACGCCAAGAACGGCGAGATCATTATTCCAGCCAATCGCAAGATTACCAAGACGCTGTTGCGAAAGCTCGCGACAGCGCACGATCACATCGAGATCGATCCGAGTCCGATCCGCAATAAGATTCGGGAAATCATCGGCGCATATGAACACAAGTTCGCCGAGCTCGAGCTCGAACGCGATCGCGCCATGGACCGGGTAGAAAGCGGTGACGATATCGATCCCGGAATCATCAAGCAGGTCAAGGTCTATATCGCGAGCAAACGCAAACTGAGCGTTGGTGACAAGATGGCAGGGCGCCATGGAAACAAGGGTGTTGTCGCCCGCATTGTGCCCGAAGAAGACATGCCTTTCCTGGCAGACGGAACGCCGGTTGAAATTGTGCTTAATCCGTTAGGCGTGCCCAGCCGCATGAATGTGGGGCAAGTCCTCGAAACCCACCTGGGCGTTGCCGCGAAGGCACTTGGATTCAAGGTCGCGACCCCGGTGTTCGATGGAATCAAGGAAAAACAGATCCGCGAATATTTGCATGACGCAACGAAGAAGGAGGGATTCACCTGGGTGAAGGAAAGCGGCAAGGCGAAGCTTTTCGACGGACGCACCGGCGACGCTTTCGATCAGGAAGTGGTGGTTGGCTACATCTATATGATGAAGCTCGGCCACTTGGTGGCGGACAAGATTCACGCTCGCGCGGTAGGACCGTACTCGCTCGTCACTCAACAGCCGCTCGGCGGGAAGGCGCAATACGGCGGGCAACGTTTTGGCGAAATGGAGGTGTGGGCCCTGGAAGCTTACGGAGCTGCCTATACTTTACAGGAACTGCTCACGGTTAAATCCGATGACGTACAGGGGCGGACCCGGATTTATGAGTCGATCGTCAAGGGTGATAACTCGCTTGAAGCGGGCACACCTGAATCTTTCAATGTTCTCATCAAAGAAATGCAGAGCCTGGGCCTCGACGTGAAAGTCGGCGGCCAACCGCCTACGTTTCTGGAGAGCGTCGCTTAATTTTTAAGTTGTAAATTATTTGGAAAAAACATGAACGAACATTCCTGGCGTGAGTTAGTGGGCGAAGAGCGGCCCGTGGGTTTTGATCAAGTCGCGATTGGCGTGGCGTCGAGTGACACGATGCGCTCGTGGAGCAAAGGCGAAGTCAAAAATCCTGAGACAATCAATTATCGGACTTTCAAACCGGAAAAGGGAGGCCTTTTCTGCGAACGCATTTTTGGTCCGACGCGCGACTGGGAATGCTCATGCGGAAAATACAAGCGTATCAAGCATAAGGGCGTCATTTGCGACCGATGCGGCGTCGAAGTTACGTTGGCTCGGGTCCGCCGTGAACGGATGGGTCATATCGAATTGGCCGTACCCGTCTCGCACATCTGGTTTTACAAATGCATGCCCTCGCGAATCGGGCTCATGCTGGATATGAGCGCCCGGCAGCTCGAACGAGTCATCTATTACGAGGATTACATCGTCATCGATCCGGGCAAGACGCCACTACAGAAAACACAACTGCTTAACGAAGTCGAATACCGCGAGGCGCAGGAGCAGTACGGCGAAGATTTCGTTGCGGGGATGGGCGCGGATGCGATCAGGAAACTTCTGGCCGAGATCGATCTCAACAAGCTCAACAAAGAGCTTGAGAAGGCAATGGGCGCCACAAAGAGCAAACAGATTCGCAAGAAACTCGCGAAGCGTCTCAAGCTCATCCAGGGCTTCCAAAATTCGCATGCGCGTCCGGAATGGATGATTCTGGATGTATTGCCGGTTATTCCGCCGGATCTGCGCCCTTTGGTTCCGCTTGAAGGCGGACGGTTCGCCACCTCAGACCTGAACGATCTTTATCGCCGGGTTATTAATCGTAATAACCGGC
>WNGE01003578.1_pt1 | contig 21413 bp, 19 predicted proteins | sample 5400651 | NCBI WGS metagenome assembly WNGE01 (sample SAMN13153370, study PRJNA577476) | soil metagenome | isolation source: 60 cm soil or saprolite under grassland replicate 2 | place: USA:California | collected 2016-06-15 | reverse complement strand
GTTCGGGCCAACGACGTCGGGACCGCGGCCATGCTCCGGGCGATGCACGAGGCGCGGTTCTCCGGGCGCGTCGTGCTGGCCAGCAGCATGGCCGTCTACGGCGAGGGGCGCTACCGCTGCCCCGAGCACGGCCCGGTCCGGTCGGAACCGCGCGCCCCCGCTCGCCTCGCGGGGGGCCGGTTCGAACCCACCTGTCCCGAATGCGGCCGCGAGCTGTCCCCCGAGCCCGTCTCCGAGGAGGCCGCTCCGGACCCGCGCAACGTGTACGCGGCCACCAAGCTCCACCAGGAACACCTGTGCTTCGCCTACGGCCGGGAGATGGGGACCGAGGTCGTCGCGCTCCGGTATCACAACGTGTATGGGCCCCGGATGCCGCGCGACACCCCGTACGCCGGCGTGGCCAGCGTCTTCCGCAGCGCCCTGGCCGCGGGAGAGAGCCCCCGGGTGTTCGAGGACGGGGGGCAGCGGCGCGACTTCGTCCACGTGCGCGACGTCGCCGCCGCCAACGTCCTGGCGCTGACGGCCCAGACGCCGGTGGGTGGTCCGTTCAACGTCGCCAGCGGGGAACCGCACACCGTGGGCGAGATGGCGGAGGCGCTGGCTTCGGCGTTCGGGTCCGGCGCTCCCCGCCCCGTGGTCACCGGCGAATACCGGCCGGGAGACGTGCGGCACGTGTTCGCCTCGCCCGCCCGTGCCGCCGATCTCCTCGGGTTCCACCCGGACGTTGGATTCGACGAGGGGATGCGCGAGCTCGCCGGAGCTCCCCTTCGCCCCTCGGCCGCGAGCGTCAGGGCCGAACGGTCACGGTGATCTTGTCGTAGCCCGTGGCCCCGGAGGGGACGACCCCGCGGCGCTTGGCCGCCTGGACGTCCCCGTGGCCGTCGGTGGCCCGAACCTGCAGAAGGTACCGGCCCGGCCCGGGCGGGGTCCACGACGCGCTCCACAGCGCCCAGGCCAGGGGCGAGGGCGAGTAGTCGAGCCTCCCGGGGTTCCACGTTCGGCCGTCGTCGGCGCTGAACTCGACGGCCGAGATGCCGCGGTCTCCGGCGAAGGCCACGCCCCGAAGGGCGACGGCCGGCGACGTGCGAAGCGTGAGGACCTGGTCGTCGGTGGGGCTGTCGAATCGCGACATGGTGTTGACGAAATAGGGCCGCCACCCCTGTCGCTCGTAGTAGCCCTCCACGGCCCGATCGACCAGCTCGATCCGGTCCACCCACTTCACGCTGACCTCTCCATACGTGCCGGGGACCAGCATCCTCGCGGGGTAGCCGTGGCGGTCGGGAAGCGGGGCGCCGTTCATCCGGTGCGCCACGATGGTGGTCGGCTCCACGGCCCTGTCCATCGAGATGGTGTGGACGTAGCCGTCGGCCCCGTGGATCACCACGCGCTCTACTCCTTGGCTCGGTCCGGCCGCGTCGAGCAGCGCCCGCAGCGGGACGCCCGTCCACACCGCGTTGCTGATCAGCCCGCCCCCCACCCCGTTGCTGATGCACTCGAGCGTCTGCTCCTGGCGCACCGATGGCAGGGAGACCAGCTCGTCGATCGAATACGACCTGGGCCGCCGGACCAGCCCCCGGATCTGAAGTCGCCATGGACCGTCCGCCACCCGGGGATCGATCAGGTTCTTCGTCACCACGTAGAAGCGGTCGTTCGGCGTGACCGGCTGGGTGCGCGGACCTCGAAGCTGGAGCCCGTCGTACCCGAACGCGCCGAACGTGGCTCGTCGGTACAGGAGAGCGGCCAGCCCCGCGGTCATGCCGGCCGCGACCATGCTCGCTCCTCCCACCAGCACGGCCCGCCGGGACAGCGGACGACCCCGTGGAACCTCCTGCCCCGCAGCGGTTTTCGGCGTCGGGCCATCCGACAGGAACCGGAACGCGACGACCAGCGCCGTTCCGTACAGGGCCAGCGAGACCAGCAGCCCGGCGGCGGAGGCGATCGCCGCGGGGCCCGGGGGGAGCCCGCGGTAGTTCGAGGCCAGCACGGGCTTCAGCAGGACCAGCATCACGACCCACACGGGTGCCAGCGCCGCCGTCGTCGCGGCGATGGGGTGGCGGCGGAGGACGGCCGGCCGGCCGGTCTCGGAAGACGCGGAGGCGTTCCGGCCCAGCCCGATCCCGAACAGCATTCCGCCCACCGCCCCGGCCGCGATCTGCAGGCCGAACCCCGACAGGTAGCTGATCTCCTTCCCATGCAAGGGGCCGCCCAGGTGCTTCAGGAGCAGCCCAAACGTGTGGATGCTCAGGCTCGGGATGACCCGGTCGCTCACCAGCTCGACCGGCAGGGGGATGCCGGCAGCGATTCGCAGCACGGTGGTCGCCAGGGTGAGGACGAGGCCCGCGGCCAGTCCGGCCGCGAGCCCGACCAGTGGCACCCGGCCCGACTGGCGTCTCGGCGGTTCGCTCATCCGCTCGCCTCCCCGAAACGGGCCGGCCCTCCGGCCAACGCCACCGCCGCTCTCCGGTGGACCCGGAGGCTGGCGAACCACCGGCCGCGTGCGGACCACCGCCGGTCCACCTCCATGCCCGCCTCGGCCGCGAGCCCGCCGATCCGGTCGGACCCCACCACGGCCCACGGGAACCACGGGCCGGTCTCCTCGAGGGCCTCGATCCTCGCCCGGAGCAGGCGGAGGCCCGTTCCCGGCGGCTCCAGCTCCACGAGCAGGAGACCGCCGGGACGAACCAGCGACCCCACGCGCCGGAGGAGGGCCACGGGGTCCCCGCCGATCCCGACGTTGCCGTCGAGCAGCAGGGCGCTCCCCCACCGGCCGGGACATGGAACGCGCCCGAACACCGACCGCTGGAGGATCGAGGCGCCGCGGCTCCGCCCCAGCCATACAGCGGTGGGAGCCGGGTCCAGGCCGAGCACGGCGACCCCCCGTCGAGCGAGCGCCAGGGTGTGGCGCCCCGGCCCGCACCCGACGTCCAGGACCGGAGGGACCGCCATCGCAAGCACCTGGTGCTCCTCGGGGACGGCCTCCCGCAGCCATCGGCCCACGGGGAGCGGCAACGCGACGCCGTCGTCGCATCGCAGCACCAAGGCGCGCGCCCGCGTGGCGATCATCGCGTCCCCGCCACGACGGGCCGCCCGCGCGCGCCGCCGACTCCTTCAGTGAGGCAAGACCGCCTCGGGGCCCGGCCGGCGAAGCCCCAAGGCCCACCACCCTCCGTCCACCGCCGGCCCCAGCACTGCATCGATCCCGGGTGACTCCATGAGGTCGATGGCCGACTCGAGGAGCCGCGGCGTCACCTGGGGCGTATCCATCCCGATCACCAGGACGGGCCCGTCGGCGTCGGCCAGGACCGCGGCGATCCGTTCGTCCAGGCCACGCCCTCGCTGCGGAACGACCCGGAGGCTGGACGGCAACCAGGGACCGGGTGGGCCGTCGAGCGCGAGCATCGGCGCGGGCGCGTCCGCCCGGACCGCGGCGGCCAGCGTGTCGGCCAGCGCGGCTTCGGCCACCCTGGCCGCCTGCCCGAGGTCGAACGGAGGGCAGAGCCGGGTCTTGACGGCTCCCGGCACGGGGGCCTTGGCCATCACCACGACCCTGGTCAGCCGGGTCAACGCAACACCGCCGCCATGTCGGCAATGGCCCGCGCGGTCCCCTGGAGGGTGCCGGTGACCTTCGATCGGCCGGCGCGCGGACGGTAGGGCACGGGGATCCCCTCGACCCGCCATCCGGCCCGGTGGGCGCGAACCACCATCTCCAGAGGCCAGCCGGATCGCCGGTCCTCGATCCTGAGGGCCAGCAGATCCTCGCGCCGGGCGGCCCGCATCGGCCCCAGGTCGCCGAGGCGGAAGCCGAACCGGCGCCGAACCTCCCGGGCCAGGAGGCGGTTGGCCAGGCGGGCGTGCAGCGGCCACGACCCCCGCTCGGGCATCCGTTCGCCCACCGCCAGGTCCGCCGTTCCGTCCAGCACCGGGCCCGCCACGGCGAGCAGCCACCGCGGATCCAACGAGGCATCGCAATCCATGAAGCAGACCACCTCCGCCTCGGCGGCCCGCAGGCCCGCGAAGCATGCCGCGCCGAACCCCCGACGGGGCTCCACGACGACCACTGCGCCTTCGGCCCGAGCGATCTCGGCCGAGCCGTCGGTGGAGCCGTTGTCGACCACGATGGCGCGGAACCCTTCGGGCATCCGGCGGAGGACCCAGGAGATGGCCAGCGCCTCGTCGAGCACCGGGAGGACCACGTCGGGCATACGGCCAATGTAGGAAGGGCGAGGACGGATCTGCACGAAGGGCGGCTTACGATTCGCTGAATTCGAGGACTCCGGGAGCTTTCGACTCGGGCCGCGTGGCTAGCATCGAGTCCACATGGGCGCCGTGCTCGCCACCGACCGATCCCCGCCGAAGACCGGCTCGGCGGACCACGTCTCACCAAGCCCGAAGCTCGGGACGGGGCTCGCCCTGTTCGCGTGGGCGGGCCTGGTGGTTGGGACCCACGTGTGGGGGGCGAGGCTGGCACGAGCGGACCCCAGGATCCGGTTGTTCGCCGCTCCCCTGGCCGGGGGGATCCACGTGCGCTCGTTGGACTGGCGCCTCCTTCCGGCGCTCGCCGTGGCCGGGCTCGCGGTCGCGCTGGGGCCGTCGGTCGCCCGGTGGCTGCCATGGAGGACGCTGCTGTGGGTGAGCCTGGCCGCCGCTGGCGCCTGGGCGGTGGGCCTGGCCTTCGTGGGTGGCGGGCACGCCATCACCGCCCCGCTCACCACCCGATGGGACTACCTCCGAGACTTGCCGCTGGTGGGCGGCCCCCACGACTTCGTGGCCCACTTCACCGGCCGGATCGCCTCCTACACCACCCACGTCCGGGCCCACCCTCCCGGGATGCTGCTGGTCCTGTGGTCGCTGGCCCGGCTCCGGTTCGGCGGCCCCGGCGCTGAGGCCGCTCTGGTCATCGCCGGCGGGGCCGCCGCGGTCCCGGCCGTCCTTGTAGCCCTGCGGGACGTCGCGGGCGAACGGGCTGCTCGGTTGGCAGCCCCCTTTGTCGCTCTGGCGCCGATCGCGCTTTGGGTGGCCACGTCGGCCGACGCATTGTTCGCGGGCGTGGCCGCGTGGGGAGCCTGTCTCCTCGTCCTCGCCACCGGCCGGCGCGGACCTGGGGGCGACCTGCTGGCGGTGGCCGGTGGGCTCCTGTTGGGGGCCGGCGCCCTGTTGTCCTACGGGCTCGCGCTGATCGTGTTCGTCCCGCTTGCGGTGGCCATCAGCCGACGCCGGTTCCGTCCCCTCCTCATCGGGGCGCTGGGGATGGCGGCGGTGGTCGGCGCGTTCGCCGTCGCGGGGTTCTGGTGGCTCGACGGCCTGCGGGCCAGCCGACGCGTCTACGAGGCCGGGGCGGCCAGATACCGTCCGCAGTCCTACTTCTGGCTGGGGAACCTGGGCGCGCTGGCACTCGGACTGGGGCCGGCCTCCGCGGTGGCCCTGGCGCGACTGCGCGGACGTGGGCCCTGGCTCCTGCCCGCGGGAGCGCTCCTCGCCCTGGCGGTGGCGGACGCGAGCGCCATGTCCAAGGGGGAGGTCGAGCGGATCTGGCTGCCGTTCGCCGTCTGGCTCCTGGCGGCCTGCTGCGCGATGCGGCGTGATCCCAACGAACGCTCGGCCGCGCCCGCGCGGGCGTGGCTGGCCCTCAACATGGCGAGCGCCATGATCCTCCAGCTCGTCGTACGCTCGCCGTGGTGACCGGACAGGGACCCGCGCGCATCCTGGTGGTGGAGGACGACGCCACCGTGGCCGAGGTGGTCGGCCGGTACCTTGAGCGGGAGGGCTACGAGGTGGAGACCGTCGGCGACGGACGGGTGGCGCTCGATCGAGCCACCGCCCGCCCGCCCGACCTCATGGTCCTCGACCTGATGCTCCCGGGACTGGACGGCTTCGAGGTCTTCCGGGGCCTGCGCGCCGTGGCCCCCGTGCCGGTCATCATGCTGACCGCGCGGGGCGACGAGGACGAACGCGTGGCCGGGCTCGAGCTCGGCGCCGACGACTACGTGTCGAAGCCGTTCTCGCCGCGCGAGCTCACCGCCCGGGTGAAGTCCGTGATGCGCCGGGCGGCCGAGCCGGTCCCCGCGCGAACGGGCACGCTCGAAGCGGGCCGCCTGACGCTCGACCTCGACTCGCACGAGGTCCGTGTGGCCGGGCGTCCCATCTCCCTGACGGCGCTGGAATTCGACCTTCTGTCGTTCCTCATGCTCCACCCGACCCGGGTGTTCCGCCGCGAGCAGCTCCTGGCCCAGGTGTGGGGCTACACCTTCGGGGACACCTCGACGGTCACGGTCCACGTCCGCCGACTCCGGGAGAAGATCGAGCTGGAACCCTCACAGCCCGTCCACATCAAGACGGTGTGGGGCGTCGGCTACCGGTTCGAAGGATGAACGGGAAGCGCTGGCAGATCGGGGCGGCGGCCGGAGCGGGGGTCATCCTCACCGCCGTCCTGTCCCGGGCGTTCCAGATGACGGCGGGAGAGGCGCTCCGCATGGCCGCCATCGCCGGCGGGGCGGCGGCGGCGGCCGGCCTGGCCGGGGGCCTCGCGCTCATGGCCGGCCGGCGGGCGTCGATCGGGGCCCAGGCGGTCATCGCGGCGGTCACCCCGGTGGTGGCGGTGGGAGTCGGTGCCATGGTGGCCGCCGATTCGATGTTCCTGACCTCGCACGACCTCGACGCACTGGTGGTGATCGTGGCGGCGTCGGCCACCGTGGGCGTGGTCGTGGCGATGCTGCTCGGGGCCCGGGTCGCCGCGGCCACCCGCTCGATCGCCGCAGCGGCCCGGCGCATCGGCGACGGTGACCTTGCCGTGGAGGTCGAACCGCCCGACACCTCGGAGTTCGGCGTGCTGGCCCGCGAGCTCGAGGCCATGTCCCAGCGGCTTGACGAAGCGAGGGCCAGGGAGCGGGCCCTCGGCGACTCCCGGCGGGAGCTGGTGGCATGGATCTCCCACGACCTGCGGACCCCGCTGGCGTCCATCAGAGCCGTCACCGAAGCGCTGGAGGACGGCGTGGTGCAGGACCCGGGTACCGTGGCCCGGTACCACCGGACGCTTCGGGCCGAGACCGACCGGCTGGCCGGGCTGGTCGACGACCTGTTCGAGCTCAGCAGGATCAACGCCGGGGCCCTTCGGCTGGAGCTGAACCGGGTGGCGCTTTCCGACGTGGTCTCCGACGCGCTCGCCGCGGCGTCCACGGTGGCGCTGGCGAAGGGCGTGCGGCTCGAGGGCGTGATGGACGGGTCGCCCGAGGTGCCGGTGGCCACCCATGAGCTGTCCCGCGCGCTTCGCAACGTGCTCGAGAACGCCATCCGCCACACTCCGAGCGACGGATCGGTGTCCGTGCATGCGGGGATCGAGGGTGAACTGGCGTACGTGTCCGTGGCCGACGGATGCGGGGGCATCCCGGAGGACGATCTCGACCGGGTGTTCGACCTGGCCTTCCGGGGCGAGGCCGCCCGGACCCCAGGGCCCGACTCCGGGGCGGGGCTCGGCCTTGCCATCGCCCGCGGGATCGTCGAGGCGCACCACGGGGACATCTCGGTGCGCAACGACGGACCGGGCTGTCGGTTCACCCTCCGGCTCCCGCTGGACCGGTCAGCCTGAGACCGTCAGTCGTCCGCGGCTCTCCGCCCGCCCGACCGTCTCAGGCGCCGGCTGGCCTCGGCCGCATCCGGCGCACCGCCACCCACCCGATGAGCGCGAACAGCCCGATCGGCAGCACGTACCCCAGCGCCACCATCACGGCGGCGATCACCCCGACGAAGCCGTCGAGGGCGTTGTGCCAGGCCCGGGCGATCGCCGAGCCCTCCTTGGGTTTGGGCTGGACGAACCCGGCCTCGGCCATCCCCACGGTGATGGTCGAGAGGTCGCTCTCGTCGCTGAGCACTCTGAGCTGGCCCTGGATCTCCTCGATGTCCAGCTGCACCTGCTGGAGCTCATCCTGCACACGGATGCTGTCGCCGATCGAGGTGGCCTTCGACATCAGGCCGAGGAGCACGGCCTCCTGCGACCGCCAGTTCCGTAGCCGGGCCTGGAGGTCGACGAACTGGGCGGTCACGTCCTGGCCGGACACACGTTCCTCCCCCACCGTGCCCAGCCGCTTGAGGTCGCCGAGGGCAGCCTCGAACCGGTCCGCCGGTACCCGAAGCACCAGCGTTCCGGAATGGTGCTTCCCCGTGGCGGTTTCCGACGAGGACACGTAGCCTCCGTACCGCCCGGCCACCAGTGTGGCGTCCTGGAACCGCTGCTCGAACGTGCCGTCCTTGACCCGAAGCGAAAGGCTGGCGGTCTTCACGATCCGGGGCCCGATCGCGGGCAGATCCGCGGCCGGCACGCCGTTCGCCTCCGGGCCCACGCGGGGCGGCCGCGAGGCGGGCCCCATCGGTCCCGGCACGCGCTTGATCGCGCCGGCCGGCGCAGAGCCACTCGTCGTGGGCGCCCTTCGGCTGCACGCAGCCCCGGCCAGGGCGGCCACCGCCAGGAAGCCCGCCACGCCCAGCGCCATCCGCTTGCCCATCGCGACCTCCTTGCTCAGGTCTACGCTTCGACGGCAAGGCAAGGACTGGGCGTTCCCGGCGTTGGAAAACCTTACCGGCCGGTGCGGGCCCGGCGGACCAGCCGGCGGAGCCGATCGGGCCCCACCCGGGTGGCTCCCCGTTCGTCCATCAGGGCGAAGATCACCTTGCGCTGGATCAGCGGGGTGATCGCCACGACGTCGCCGGGCCGGGCCCGATCGATCATCCATTCGACCGCGCGAAGCTCGTCGACGAACACCGGCACGTCGCGGGCGCCGCCGTCCTCGGCCCCGGCCCGGAGCCGGCGGACCAGGTCCTCGCGGTCCCGCCCGCGCAGGTAGTCGAGCAGCTCGGCGATCGCCACGTGGTCGGCGCCACGTCCGGCCACGTAGCCCATCGCGTGGAGGATCTCGTCGGTCCGGTCTCCGGCCGTGCAGTAGGAGAGCCAGATCTCCGCGCCCGGCCGGCGAAGCGCCCGGCAGATCTCGATCAGGCCCTCGAGACCCGCCTCGTTGTGCGCGTAGTCAGCCACCACGATCCTCCCCGCCAACTCGAACAGGTTGGCCCGGCCCGGGTTCGTCTCCGGATCGAGGACGAAGGACTTCAGGGCCCTCACCACCATGGTCACGGAGAGGCCGATCCCCAATCCGGCCGCGGTCCCGGCCATGGCGTTCTGGATGTTGTGCCTCGAGATGCCGGCCAGGGTCATGGGGACCTGCTCGATGGCGACCAGCCGGCGCGACCGGCCCGGGAGGAGCGCGGTGAGGTGCCCGTCGATCACGGTCATCCCCCGGCCCCCCTCGTCCACCGCCGCCCGAACGGCCGGGTGGTCGGGGTCCATGGAGAAGAGCCATGGCCGGCCCCTGGACGTCCGCCGCATGGCCAGCACCCTGGGGTCGTCCGCGTTCAACACGTCCCACCCGTCCGGGCGGGTGATCCGGGTGATGGCGGCCTTGACCTCCGCCAGCTGGTCGAGGGTCCTGATCCCGAGCAGTCCGATGTGGTCGGACGTGACGTTGGTGACGACGGCCACGTCGTTGTGGGAGGTTCCGATGCCCCGGAGCAGGATGCCACCCCGGGCCGTCTCGAGAACGGCCACGTCCGCCCCTGGCTGCTCGAGCGCCTTGCCGGCGCCCCCGAAGCCCGAGTAGTCCCCCGCCTCGACCAGCTCCCCGTCCAGGTAGACGCCGTCGGTGCACGAATAGGCCACGGACTTCCCCGCCACCCGGACCATGTGCGCCAGGAGCCGGACGGTGGTGGTCTTGCCGTTCGTGCCGGTCACCGCCACCACCGGGATCGACGGCTCGGGAACCGTGGGCGCCGGACCGGGGTCGGCGCCCAGAAGGCGCCGGGCCGCCTCGCCCAGCACCCGGGGGGCCCGGCGCCGAGTGGAGAAGACCGCGTCCAGCGCCCCGGCCACCTCCGTGCCCAGGGCCTGGGCGGCGCTCCGGCGGCGCCAGGGGAACGCCACGACGATCTGGTCGGGGTTGGGCCCGGGCCGGGCCCGGACGGCCAGTCTGGTGCCGGCCGCCGCGGCCTGCGAGCGGGTGAGATGGGCGGCGACGCGGACGACGAACCTTCGCCGCTGTTCGCTTCGGGCCGGGCCCACGCTCGAGCGGCTCGGCGCGCGCAGCCCCGCCCGAGCCGCCGCGGCCTGCACCCTCTCCGGCCGCGCCTCCAGCCAGCCCGGGACGCCGAGCGTGAGCTTGACCGCCGGCCGGGCGAAATACAGGTTGGGGCCGTCCAGGACCCGAAGCTCGTCCAGCCGGACCGGTCCTCGCCCCTCCCCACCCACTGAGCCGGACTCTACCTGGCCGGGAGTACCCTAGGTGCCATGAGCGAGTTGCAGGACGTCCTTCGCGCCATCGAGGAGGGACGGGCCCGCGGCGAGCGCATGGCCCTGGCCACCGTGGTCGGGGTGCAGGGCTCGACCTACCGGCGGGAGGGAGCCCGGCTCCTGATCCCGGCCGAGGGCCGGCCGGTCGGGACGATCAGCGGCGGCTGCCTGGAGGGCGAGGTCCGCGAGGCCGCCGTCCAGGTCATGCATGAGGGCCGGCCCAGGCTGCTCCACTTCGACCTCACCGCCGACGACGAGGCCGTGTGGGGATGGGGCCTGGGCTGCAACGGCGTGGTCGACGTGTTCGTGGAGCCGGCCGAGGGCGCCTTCGAGAGCGCGGGGGCGATCCGCCGGGCCGTCGAGGACCAGCGGGACCTCGTCGCGGTCACGGTGATCGCCATCGGAAGCGAGGCCACCTCCGACGGAGGCGGCTCCGCCCTACGTCCCGGCGCGCGGATCCTCGTGCGGCCCGACGGGGCCATCGAGGGCTCCCTGGGGCAAGCCGGGATGGACCGAGCGGCGGCGAACGAGGCGCTGGAGGCGCTTCGGGACGACCGGTCCCGAATGGTCTCGCTCCCCGGCGGGATCGAGGCCTTCGTCGAGGTCGTGCGGCCTCCGATCCGCCTGCTGGTGTGCGGGGCCGGCCACGACGCGGTCCCCCTGGTGCGTTTCGGCAGCATGCTCGGGTGGCGGGTCGAGGTCATCGACGACCGGGACCAGTTCCTGAAGCCTCGACGGTTCCCGGAGGCCAGCCGTCTCATCCGGAGCGAGCCGATCGACGCGGCCAACGAGGCCGGCGCCGACGACCGCAGCTACGTCGTGGTGATGAGCCACAACTTCCTGCGGGACAAGGACTACCTCCGGTCGTTCCTGGGTTCCCCCGCCGCCTACGTCGGGATGCTGGGCCCGAACGCCCGCCTCGAGCGACTCCTCGACGCGCTGGGCCGCGAGGGGTTCGAGCCCGATCCCGGCCGCCTCGAAGCCGTGCACGGACCGGCTGGGCTGGACATCGGGGCGGAGGGCCCGGAGGAGGTGGCCTGGGCCATCGTGGGAGAGGTCCTGGCGGTCCGGAACGGCAGGACTGGTGGGTCCCTGAAGGGACGGACCGGGCCCATCCACGAGCGCGAGGCCGGACGGCGCTCAGTGGCGGCCGGGGGGACGTGATCTCCGGGCTGATCCTGGCCGCCGGGTCCTCGGCCCGGCTGGGCCGGCCCAAGCAGTTGCTCGACCTCGGAGGGAAGCCCGTGCTGGAGCACGTGGTCGACGCCGCGCTGGCCTCTGCGCTCGACGAGGTCGTGGTGGTGCTGGGCCACCGCGCCGAGGAGATCCGGTCCGCGGTCCCAGAGGACGAACGGGTCCGGGTGGTGGAGAACCCGGAGCACGAACGGGGCCAGTCGACGTCGCTCGCCGCCGGCCTGCGGTCGCTGGGTCCCGAGTCCGAGGCGGCCGTGGTGCTGCTGGGGGACCAGCCCGGAACCGCCCCGGCCGCGGTGGCGGCGGTGGTGGCCGCGTACCGGGACGGGCTGGGTCCGGTGGTGCAGGCATCATACGGCGGGCGGCCGGCCCACCCGACGCTCCTGGCCCGAAGGGTCTGGGCCGAGGTGGTCGCGGAGACCGCCGGCGACGAGGGAGCCCGCTCGGTGCTGGCCGCGCGGCCCGAGTGGCGGGCGCTGGTCGAGGTGGGCGGTGCGCCCCCCGACGACATCGACACGGAAACGGACTACGAACGCGTCCGGCGGGCCTTCGAGCAGCCGGTGAACCCGGGTTCGTAGCCGGCAGGGCCGCCGGCCTCGTCCGCCAACTGGAACCCATTGCTATCCGGGCCCCAAACTGCCAATATCTGCTTCGTTGAACGAACAGAGCCTTCAGGCAGCCAACGCATTTCTGAACGTCGCCTCGGCAACTACGCAGGCTGGCGAGTTCCTTGACCGTTCTCCTGCCGAAATTGGCAGGGAGGCCGGGCTGGCAAACCCGCTCGCGGTGGCCAGGGCGATCAGAGCGCTGGCCGCCCGGCGGCGGCTCCAGGCGGAGGACGGCCGGTACCGGCTCCTGGATCCCCGGCCGCTCGACCCCGGCGAACCCGAGTCGGTACCCCGCGCCCCGCGGAAGCGAAAGGTCGGCCGCAAGCGAGCCGGCGCTCGCGCGGAGGCCCCGGAGGGGGAGCGGAAACCGACCTTCGCCGACCTCGGCCGGGCCATCATCGACCGGGTGATCGACCTGGGGCGCGAGGCAGGGGAGGCGGTGGCCTCCGCCGACAACCTGCGGCGGGAGGCCAAGGAGAACAAGGCGGCCCGGATCGAGGCCGACCAGCGGGCGAACCGGCTGTTCGAACGGGTGAAGGAGCTGGAGGCCAAGCTCGAGATGGCGGAGGGCAACCTCCGCACCGTCCTGGCCGCCGCCCGGGGCCGGGGGGCGACCGTCGCGCCGACCAACAACGAGATGGAGGCCCTGCTCCGGATCCTGAAGTCCCCCTCCCAGGAGGGGGCGGAGAGCGGCGAGGGCGCGGCGGACGGCCAGGCCGCCACCGAGCCACAGGAGGCGGCCGGCGAGTGACGCCGGCAGGGCCGATCGAACCACAACAGCTCCGCAGCCTCGCCGAGAAGGGCTACGACACCTACCTGCGCGACCTCGAAGCGACGGTGAACGTCGACTGCGGGACGTTCGTCACCGAGGGCGTCCGCCGCATCGCCGACCATATGCAGGAGCGGTTCGAGGCGGCGGGCTGGGAGGTCGAACGACACCGCCACACGCCGTCGGACGGACTGGAGCAGCTCGGGGACCTGCTGATCGCGCGGCTCAGGGGTGAGGCGCCCGGTGGGCGCCGGGTCCTGCTGATCGGGCACATGGACACGGTGTTCCCGGAGGGCACGGCGGCCCAGCGGCCGTTCCGGATCGAGGGGTCGCGGGCGTTCGGGCCGGGCGTGTCCGACATGAAGGGCGGGCTGCTGGGCGGGCTGCACGCGGTCGGCGCGCTCCAGGGCGCGGGGTTCGGCGACTTCGATTCGATCACCTACGTATGCAACCCGGACGAGGAGATCGGTTCGCCGTGGAGTTCCGGCTTCATCCGGGAGCGAGCCGGAGAGGCTGACGTGTGCTTCGTGTTGGAGGGGGCCCGGGAGAACGGCGACATCGTCTCGGCCCGCAAGGGGGTGGCCGACGTCCAGGTCACCGTTCGGGGACTGGCGGCCCACGCCGGCGTGGAGCCCGAGCGGGGCCGGTCGGCGATCCTTCAGGCGGCGCACACGGTGGTGGCCCTCCACGAGCTGAACGGCCGGTGGCCGGGGGTCACCGTGAACGCGGGCGTGATCGAGGGGGGAACGCGGGCGAACGTGGTCCCGGACCGGTGCGAGCTCCGGGTCGACACTCGGGCGCCCCACGCGGACTCTTTCGAGCGGGCCCTGGCCGAGGTGGAGCGGGTGGCCCGGACGGTCGCCGTGCCCGACGTCGAGATCGAGTTCGAGGCCAGGACCGGCTTTCCCCCGATGGAGAAGACGGAGACGACCGCGCGGTTGGTCGAGCAGGCCAAGGGGATCGCCGCCGAGCTCGGGTTCGAGCTGAACGACGCGGCGACCGGCGGCGCCTCCGACGCGAACGTGGTGGCCGGGATGGGGGTGCCGGTGCTCGACGGCCTGGGTCCGGTGGGCGGGGCCGACCACGCGCCCGGTGAATGGCTCGACCTGGAGAGCGTGGTCCAGAGGATGGCGCTGCTGGCCGCGATGATCGCCACCGCGGAGTGAGGGCTCAGCGCGAACGGCTTCGAGCCTTGGCCCGCTCCTCGGCGGGCAGGATGGCCTTCCGAAGGCGCACCGACTTCGGGGTGACCTCCACGGCCTCGTCCTCCCGGATGAACTCCAGCGCCTGCTCCAGCGACAGCTCCCGGTGGGGGATCAACCGAACCAGCTCGTCCGAGGTGGACGAGCGCATGTTCGTCAGCTTCTTCTCCTTGGCCGGATTCACGTCCATGTCCTGGGCCCTGGCGTTCTCGCCCACGATCATCCCCTCGTACACCTCGACGCCCGGGCCGACGAACATCTCCCCCCGCTCCTGGAGGTTGAACAGGGCGTAGGCGGTGGACGGGCCCCGGCGGTCCGCCACCAGCGAGCCCGTGGGGCGGGTCGAGATCTCCCCGTGCCACTGCTCGTAGCCCTCGAACACGTGATGGAGCTGGCCGGTCCCGCGGGTCTCGGTCATGAACTCGGTACGGAACCCGATCAGGCTCCGGGCCGGGACCACGTACTCCATCCGAACCCACCCGGTGCCGTGGTTCACCATCTCCGCCATCCGGCCCTTTCGCAGGGCGAACAGCTGGGTCACCACGCCGAGGTAGTCCTCGGGGACGTCGATCGACACCCGCTCGACCGGCTCGTGCACCCGCCCGTCGATCGTCCGCGGGATGACCACGGGCTTCCCCACGGTCAGCTCGAACCCCTCCCGCCGCATCACCTCCACCAGCACGGCGAGCTGGAGCTCGCCCCGCCCCTGCACCTCCCAGGCCTCCGGCCGCTCAGGGACCTCGCGCACGCGGATGGAGACGTTGCCGATCGCCTCGGCGTCGAGCCGGGCCTTGACCAGCCTGGCGGTGAGCTTCGACCCCTCCTGCCCCGCGAGCGGCGACGTGTTGATCCCGATGGTCATGGCCAGCGAGGGCTCGTCGATGGCCATGACGGGGAGGGGCCTGGGGTCGTCGGGATCGGCAAGCGTCTCGCCGATGGTCACGTCGGCCAGCCCGGCGATGGCGATGATCTCGCCCGGTCCCGCCCCGTCCGCGGCAACCCGGTCCAGCGCCTCGGTGACGTAGAGCTCGGACACGCGAACCCGTTCGATCGAGCCGTTCGCCCGGCACCACGCCACCAGCTGCCCTCGCCGGATCACGCCGTGGCGAACCCGGCACAGGGCGATGCGCCCCACGTACGGCGAGGCGTCGAGGTTCGTGACCAGGGCCTGGAGCGGATGGGTCGGATCGTACGAGGGCGCGGGGATGCGCTCGAGGAGCGTCTCGAACAGCGGCTTGAGGTCGACGCCCTCGTCGTCCGGGCGCTCCGAGGCCCGGCCGGCCCGCGCGTTCGCGTACAGGATGGGGAAGTCGATCTGCGACTCGTCCGCGTCGAGGTCGAGGAACAGCTCGTAGACCTCGTCGACCACCTCCTTCGGCCGTGCGTCGGGGCGATCGAGCTTGTTCACCACCAAGACCACCGGGAGCTTCGCCTCCAGGGCCTTGCGCAGGACGAACCGGGTCTGGGGCAGCGGGCCCTCCGACGCGTCCACCAGGAGCAGCACCCCGTCGACCATGGTCAGGCCGCGCTCCACCTCGCCCCCGAAGTCCGCGTGGCCCGGGGTGTCGACGATGTTGATCTTGACCCCGCCGTAGTGGACGGCGGTGTTCTTGGCCAGGATGGTGATGCCCTTCTCGCGTTCGAGATCGGTGGAGTCGAGCACCCGCTCGGCCACGTCCTGGTTCTGACGGAACGCGCCGGTCTGCCACAGCATGGCGTCGACCAGCGTGGTCTTCCCGTGGTCCACGTGGGCCACGATGGCGACGTTTCGGATGTCTTCGCGTTGCAGCACGATGCAGGCTCCGGGAAGCGAGGAGGTCGCGGTTGGATGCCGCGCCTCCAGTGTAGCCGTCGAGGGTCAATCCTTCGGCGGATGCTCGTAGTAGCCGCGGGCGGTCTTTCGTCCCAGCCAGCCGACCCCGACCCTCCGTCGCAGATCCGGGGGCGGGGCGTCGCTGGTCCGGTGGTACGCGTCCTCCAACGAGCGGCCGATGGCCACGCAGACGTCGGCCCCGATGAGGTCGATCAGCGCGAATGGGCCCATGGGGTGGCCGGCGCCGATGACCATCGCCCGGTCGACGTCCTCGACGGTCGTGTAGCCGCTCTCGACCAACCGGACGGCCTGGTTCAAGTAGGGAATCAGCAGCCGGTTCACCAGGAACCCGGCCCCGTCGGGCACCCGCAGCGGCCGCTTCCCCAGGGCATGGGCGAAGTCGCGTCCGTGCTCGACGGCCGCCGGCTCGGTGCGCAGCCCCGACACCACCTCGACCAGCGGCATCCGGTGGACCGGGTTGAAGAAGTGCAGCCCGATCATCCGCTCCGGCCATTCCAGGAACGAGGCCAGCTCGGTGATGGAGAGCGACGACGTGGCCGACGCCACCACGGCGTCCGGCGGGAGGAGCGGCTCCGCCATCGTGAGGGCCCGCCGCTTCGGCTCGATCTCCTCCACCGTGGCCTCGAGGAACAGCGAGCAGTCCTTGAGGTCCCTCGGGTCGGTGGACACGCCCCCGCCGGGGTTCGCCTCCAGCACCTCGGCACGCAGCGCGTCGGCTCGACCCGGTGAGGCCGAGAGCACCACGAGGTCGAAGCCGTTCGCCGCGCACAGCGACGCCAGCCCCTTCGCCATCACCCCCGTGCCGAACAGGCCGATCTGACCGGTGGCTCCCACGGCGCCCGAAGCCTACCCCGCGGCTCCCTTCCGGACGCCGCCGGTACAGTGGAGCCATGAGAACCCAGAGCCGCCCCCAGGCCGGCCTGTTCGGGCCGGACTCGGTGTCGTGGCGAGTCCATCGAGAGGTGACCGTCCTGTTCGGCGGGGCCCGGGCGCTGCTCATGCACGCGGCGCACCCGCTGGTACTGGCCGGGGCGCGCCAGACCGGGTTCTACGAACGGAACCCGTGGAAGCGGCTCGAGCGGACGCTGCAGCTCCAGTTCACCATCACGTTCGGGACCCATCAGGACGCGCTCAACGCGGCCGAACGCGTCAACCGAGCCCACGAAGTCGTCCACGGGATCGACAGCGTGACCGGCCTCTCGTACGACGCGAAGGATCCCGACCTGCTGCTGTGGGTTCATGCGTGCCTGGTCGACTCCTCGCTGCTGTACGAACGGCTCACGGTGGGGAGGCTCGACGCGGACGGGCGCGAGCGGTTCCATCGTGAGCAGATGCTCGGAGCCGAGCTGCTGGGACTCCCCCGATCGAGGATCCCGCCCACGGTGGCGGACCTTCGCGCATACGTCGACGGGGTGGTCGGGAGCGGGATCCTGCGGGTGACGCCGGACTCGATGCGGGTGGCCGACCTCATCCGGCATCCGCCCCGGGAGGTCCCGTGGCGGCCGGTCCTCCGGCAGGTGGCGTGGTGGGGGTTCGCCACGCTGCCGGCCCCCATCAGGGAGCTGTACGGCGTGCGGTGGTCGGCGGGCAAGGAGCTCAGGCTGAGAGGAAGCATCCGGACGTTGAAGCTCGTCCGTCCACTCCTGCCTGGCCGGTTCCGGGAGGTCCTGCCGGCCAGAGCTGCGGCTCGCCGGCTGTTGAGCCGCTCGGCGCCCCCGCAACCCGAATAGCTATCCTGTCGCCCCATGAACGCCGAGCGTCCCGAGCCCCTGCCCGACCTGGCGTGGGACGCCGGACGCGCCCGGGAGTTCGCCGGCGGCGCCGCCGACCTGTTCTCCGAGCTGATCGCCCGGCTTCCCGACCTTCCGGTTGGCCGGGCGTGGGGAAGGGAGGACGTGGAACAGGGCGTGGCCCGGGAGGTTCCCGAGGAGCCCATGGACCAGGCCGACCTGCTCTCCTACCTCCGCAGCATGTTGCTCGAGTACTCCGTCTACACCGGGCACCCCAGGTTCATGGCCTACATCAGCGGAACCGGCACGGTCCCCGGCGCCGTGGCGGACATGCTGGCGTCGGGGGTCAACATGAACGTGGGCGGCTGGCGCCTCTCCCCGGCGGCCACGGAGGTCGAGCTGGCCCTCATGCGGTGGTTCGCCGAAATGTTCGGGCTGCCGGCCACGGCAGGGGGACTCATGGTCTCCGGCGGCGCGATGGCGAATTTCGTGGCGCTGAAGGTGGCCCGGGACGTGAAGGCTTCCTGGGACGTTCGGAACGAGGGCGTCGCCGCGGGCCCTCCCCTCGTCCTGTACGCCTCGGAGGAGGTCCACGTGGTGACCGACCGGGCCGCCGACATGCTGGGACTGGGCCAGGAGGCCGTCCGGAAGATCCCCGTCGACGGCGGGTTCCGGATGCGGCCGGACGCCCTGCGCGAGGCCATCGCCCGAGACCGCGAGGCCGGGGCCGTGCCGTTCGCGGTGGTGGCCACGGCGGGGACGGTGGCCACCGGGGCCATCGATCCGCTGCCCGAGATCGCCGAGCTCTGCGCCGGCGAGGACCTGTGGTTCCACGTCGACGCGGCCTACGGCGGCCCGGCCGTCCTGGCCGAGGACCTTCGCCCGCTGTTCGCCGGGATCGAACGGGCGGACAGCATCGCGTTCGACCCGCACAAGTGGCTGTACACGCCGCATTCGGGGGGGTGCGTGCTGATCAGGGACATGGCGCACCAGCTGGCCTCGTTCGTGGTGGAACCGTCCTACACCCACCAGGATCCGGAGCGGGCAGTTGCCGGCGTCGACTTCAACTCGCTGGGGCCCCAGTTCAGCCGGGGATTCCAGGCCCTGAAGGTGTGGGTTTCCCTGCTGGCCCACGGCCGGCGGGCCTACGCCGCGCGGATCGCGCACGACGCCGCCCTGGCCCGGTACATGGGGGCGAAGGTCGAGGAGCATACGGAGCTGGAGCTGGCCTCGCCGGTCGGGCTCTCCATCTGCTGCTTTCGGTACGTGCCGCCGGGGCTGGCCGTGGGACCGGACCGCGACGCGTACGTGAGCGAGCTCAACGAGCGGCTGATGACCGAGATCCAACGCGACGGGCGGGCGTTCTGCTCGAACGCGCTGCTCGACGGGAGGTGGGCCCTTCGGGCGTGCATCGTGAACTACCGGACCGAGGCGGACGACGTCGATGCGACGCTCGACGTCGCCGTCGAGCTGGGCCGGCGGCTGGACGAGGAGCTCCGTCCGGCCGCCAGCCCGGCGGAGGCCGGATGACCCGTTCCTACGCCCTGCTCGGCTCCGGCGAGTTCGAACCCTGGAGCGAGGAGATGGACCGGTGGATGCTGGACCGGGTGGCCCGGCCGGATGGGCCCGTCCTGATCCTGCCCACCGCCAGCGCCCCGGAGGGCGACGAGGTGTTCACCCGGTGGGCCGACATGGGCCTGCACCACTTCGAACGCCAGCGCATCGCCGCCGAGGTGGTGCCGCTCAAGACGCGGGAGGATGCCTCGAGGCCGGAGCTGGCGGCCAGGCTCGGCCAGGGGTCGAGCGTCTATTTCTCCGGCGGGAACCCCGCGTACCTCGCGAGCGTCCTGGCCGACACGCCGTTCTGGCGGGCCGTGGTGGACGGGATCGACCAGGGGCTCGGCTACGCGGGGTGCAGCGCGGGGATCTCGGCGCTCGGCGAGCTGGCGCCGGACAGCTCGATCAGGGACTTCACCCAGGACATCTGGCGGCTCGGTTTGGGGCTGTTCCCGAAGGTGGTGTTCGGCCCGCACTGGGACAGGCTCGACACCTACATCCCGGGACTCCAGACGCTGTTCGCCGCGGCGGTCCCCCCCGATCACCGGCTGTTCGCCGTCGACGAACGAACGGCCGCCGTCGGCGACGGCACCGAGTGGACCGTGATCGGGCTCGGGAAGGCCCGGCTCCACGACCAGGACGGGTGGCGTGAATGGGGCCCGGGGGATCCGTTCTCGGTCCGCCTGGACGGCCGCGGGTAGCGCGGGTCCGAAAGGCGCTGACCCGACTCAGCCTCCGGCGTCGCGTTCGGCCTTCGCCAGCAACGTCTGGACCTCCTGCCGGCGCGAGCCGAACGGCGCGGCGGAGAGGTAGGCCCTGAACGCCTCGGCCGCGGGGCCAGGTTGGTGCAGGCCCTCGAGCATGATGACGCCCTTGAAGTACAGGGCCTCCGGATAGGTCGGGTCCACGGCCAGGGCCTGGTTCACCGCCTTCAGCCCCTCGTCGGCGTGGCCCGACCGGTACAGCAGGAACCCCAGGGTGGCCCTGGCCTCGGGGTTCCGAGGGTCGATCTTCAGCGCCGACAGGTACTGGGCCACCGAATCCTGGACGTCGCCCTCCTGGAGATAGGCGCCGGCCAGGTCCAGCCTCGCCGCGACGTCCCCCGGATGCTGGCGCACGCGATCGAGGAAAAACGAGAGCGGATCCGCCTGGTTCGTGCCCGTGGCGGGCGCTCCTCCCGAGCGGTCGTGCACCGCTCCGGCCAGCACCGGGACCAGGACCGCCACCGCAGCCGCGCCGGCGAGGGCGACCACGAGTGTCCGCCTTCGGCTGCGGGCGGACGATCCCGCACCGTTCGGCGACGGCCGGGTTCGAAGGTCGCGCAGATCGGCGGCGAGCTGCCCGGCGCCGTCTCGGGCCTCCAGGGCCCGAAGGACGGCGACGGCCCGTCGCTCGGTCTCCACCCGCAGGGACCGGTAGTCCGACTCTGCCAGAAGCCCGGTGGCACGCTCCTGGTCGAGGTCCCTCAGGGCTCGAAGGAGGCCGGCCCGTTCATCCTCCAGTGGATCGGTCATCCGGTCCAGGGCGAGCTGCCCCGGCCTGCGGAACGGACGCATCACGCCGATCGCCGCCACGCCGGCCAGCAGGGCGGCCACCGGGAGCATCAAGAACGTCACTCCGGATCCTCCGCCTCGGCGTGGGCGAGGGCGCGGTCGAGGAGCCTCCGGTCGGCGGCCGACAGGTCAGGCCCGGCCGGTTCCTCGGCGTTCGTCCTGGCCCCCCAGCCACCCCCGCCCAGCGTCCAGCGTCTGACGGCCACCCCCGCCGCGGCCAGCCCCGCCAGCAACAGCGCCGCCGGCGCGATCCACAGGACGAGGTCCAGCCCGTGCCTGGGCGGCGACAGCAGGATCCAGTCGCCGTAGGACCTCACGAACGTCGCCCGGATCTGGTCCGGGGTCCTTCCCGCGCGCAGGTCGGAAGCGATCTCCGCCCGCATCTGCCGGGCCAGGCTCGAGGGAGAGTCCGCCACCGACAGCGACTGGCAGACCGGGCAGCGCAGCGTGGAGGCCACAGCCCGGACCCGTCCCTCGAGCGTGGCCGGCCGGGCCGGCGACCGCAGCGCCACCACCGCCAGGGCGAGGCTCGCGGCCAGCAGCGCCCCCGCCAGCATCGCGGCCGCGAGACGAAGCCGGCGGGGGGACATCCGGGCGGGCCGTTCGGCCGACGAGGTCATGACGGCGCTCGTTCCA